>Ga0070691_10000732_pt1 | contig 12867 bp, 9 predicted proteins | sample KBSK1101metaG_FD_64673 | JGI IMG/M metagenome (GOLD analysis project Ga0070691, IMG submission 64673) | Corn, switchgrass and miscanthus rhizosphere microbial communities from Kellogg Biological Station, Michigan, USA - KBS K1-10-1 metaG | ecosystem: Host-associated > Plants > Roots >... | reverse complement strand
TTCGTAAGATGCGTGATAAGACGGTTGCGTGATAGTAGAGTTCATGTACGAAGGGACGCCCGATGGTGGGTCCCGTACCTTGGCCCCAATCCAGCGCTCCTGATCACCCTATGTCCGATCTCAAGCTCGACCACAAATCCACCGCGCTCGTCCTCATCGATCTCCAGAAGGGGATCACCGGGCGTGACACCGCGCCGTACCCGTCGTCGGCGGTCGTCGCGAACGGCGTACGCCTCGCCGAGCGCTTCCGTGCGAAGGGTTCCACCGTGGTCCTCGTCCGCGTGGCCTTTGCCGCCGACGGGACTGACCGCCTGCAAACTCCAACGGACACGGGGTTTCCCGCGATGCAGATGCCGCCGGACTGGGCGGAGATCGTCCCTGAGCTGGGACCAAAACCCGGCGACCTCGTCGTCACCAAACGTCAGTGGGGCGCGTTTTACGGAACGGATCTCGAGCTGCACCTGCGCCGCCGCGACATCAAGACGATCGTGATCGGCGGCATCTCGACGAACTTCGGCGTGGAATCCACGGCGCGTGACGCGTGGGAACGCGCCTACGCGATGGTGTTCGCCGAAGACGCGATGGCCGCCATGAGCGCCGACGCGCACACGTTTGCCATCACCAACATTTTTCCGAGGCTCGGACGCGTGCGTTCCACCGCCGACGTGCTCAAGGCGCTCTAGAGCCATGCCGATGAACAGCACCGCCGCGTCCGGTTCACGCCCGTGGCATCTCGCCGCCGCGGGATTGCTCGCCTTCGCGGCCGCCGTTGCTCCGCTCCGAGCGCAGCAGGGCGGTTCGGTGCCCGACACGATTCGTGGTGTCGTTTTTGACAGCCTGCTGCACCAGCCGATTCCGGAAGCGACGGTGCAGGCAAACGCCGGTGTCTACTCGACGCTGACGGACAAAGAGGGCCGCTTCACGCTGATCTCGCCCGAAAAGATCACGCACGTGACGGTCTTCCACGATTTCCTCGACCGCACCGGCCTCGGCAGCCTGCAGGCCGATGTCACGGCCAAGACGTCGCGCTCCTTCATGGTCCTCTCGACGCCGTCGCTCGCGACGATATGGTCGAGCGTTTGCCCGGGGCTCGAGCTCTCGAAGGGACGCGGCGGAATCATCTTCGGGACGGTGCTCGGATCAGACGACAAGACGCGGCTCTCCGGAGCACAGGTGCGGGTCAGCTGGGATTTCAACGCGCCTGTCGCGGCCGGGCTCGCCGCGCGGTCTGCCGATGCGAAGACGGACGCCACGGGGACCTACTACGCCTGCGGTGCGCCGCCGAACAACAGCGTGTACGTGCTGGGCTACTCCGCTTCAATGAAATCGGGTGCGATCACGGTGTCCGGCGACACGCTCCCGCTCCGCCGCGTGAACCTCGTCCTCGGCGACATCGGCAAGACGACGACTATTCGCGGGACGGTGCTCGACGCGCATAACCAGCCGGTCGTCGGCGCGACGGTGGACGTGGACGGCGTGGACGCGGAAGTGCGCACGAACGCCGAGGGGCGCTTCGTTCTCCCCGGCGTTCCCACCGGATCCCGCACGATCGCCGTGCGCACGATCGGCTACGCACCGCTCTTCCAGGCGATCACCGCGCTGCCCGACGATCCCAACAGCATCCAGGTGACGATGGTCGCGACTGCGCTGGCCAGCGTGAACGTGACCGGACGACAGAACGTCTCGCACCTGCAGATGGACTTCGAACAGCGCAGGCGTGAAGGGTTCGGCACGTTCAAGGACTCGACGGAGATCATGAAGAGCACGTCGATCCGCTCGGTCTTCCAGGGGATTCCGTCGCTCGTCATCACGGGCGTGGACGTGACGTCGTTCTCGCTCTTCACGCCCGTCCAGTCGATGTCGGGCAACAACCCGGCCGCGGGCTGCCCTGCGAACATCTACATCGACGGGCAGCTCGCCGACACCGGCGTCCTCATTTCGCTCCCCAAGGACCAGATCGCGGCGATCGAGGTGTATATCCGCCAGGAGTTTGCGCCGGCGCAGTACCTGCTGCTCAGCAACAACTGCGGCGTGGTTCTCGTCTGGACGAAGCTGCAGTTCAACAAGCACAAGCCGTAGCGCACCGGGCCTGCCGCCGCTACTCCACGCGCTGCTGGCGAAGGCCGAGGTTGATGATGCGCTGCAGCAGCTCCGGATAGGCAACACCGCCGGCTTTCGCGGCTGATGCGAACTCTTCGCGCTCGGCGATCTCGGGGTTGGGGTTCGCCTCGAGAAAATAAAAGTGCCCATCGCTTCCCAGCCGGAAGTCGATGCGCGCGTAGCCGCTGAGTTCCAGCACCTTGTAGATGCGCTTGCTCACGTGGGCGAGGAACACCTTCTGCTCCTGCGTGAGCTCCGCCGCGCGGATGTCGATGCCGTGGCGCGCCTGGTACTCGATATCGTGCTTCACCTTCGCCGTCGCGATCAGCGGCGCGTTTTCCGCAAGCTTCTCGGCGACGAGCTCCCACGCGGGAAAGGCGACGAGGCGCTCGTTTCCCATCATGCTGACGTACAGTTCGCGTCCCTCGATGAACTGTTCAGCGATCGCATCGGTGCCGACGCGCTCGTGGATGAACCGCACGCGCTCGGCGAGCTTCTCGTCCGAATCCACGACGGACGCCTGCGCGATGCCCACCGACGCGTGCTCGATCAGCGACTTCACGATGAGCGGATAGCCGAGGCGCGGCGGGCGCTTCACCTTGCGGCCCATCGGAAACACCGCGAATTCGGGCACGCGGATGCGATGATAGAGCAGCAGCTTCTTCGAGAGCGCCTTGCCGCGCGAGATGATCATCCCGCGCGGGTTGCACCCGGTGTACGGCACCTTGAGCAGCTCGAGAAAGCTCACGACGTTCTGGTCGAACAGCACTTCGCCGTGGAATTCCTCGAGCAGGTTGAACACGCAGTCCGGCTTCATTTCCTCGACGGCATCGCGAATCGGGAGCAGCTCGTACTGCACGCCGAGGGCGCGCACTTCGTGGCCGATCGCGCGCAGGTGGCTCACGACGTCGTACTCCGTCTTCCAGACGTTGATCTCCTCCGGCGTGCGCCCTTCGAGCGTGTCGGGGGGCAGCAGCTGCGGGTGCATGAGCGCGAGGATGCGGAGCTTCTTCATACGGCGATCCAGTCGCGGCGCCCGTGCCGCGCGAGGAACTCCATCGTGCGCGCCGTGAGCAGCACCATGAAATCGGTCAGGAGCTGCCGTTCGTGTCCGCCGATGTGGAGCTTGAGTTCGCGGCAGCGTCCGATCATGTCGCCGAGCACGGTGTCGAGGGTGAACTGGTACTCGCCGGTCCATTTTGAAACCACGCGGCGGATATCGGTGCGATGGCGGCGCAGGAAGCTGGCCGCGGTCTCGCGCGAGCGATGGATCTTGGAGAGCGAGAAGAGGCGGAGCAGGTCTTCGTCGTAGGTGTCGGTGTACTCCACCGAATAGAGCGCACGACGGTACGTGTAGTGCTCGAAGAGCGTGCGCGACAGCGTCCGGAGGGGGTCCACGCGCCGCTTGTTGCGCACGACCGGCGTGGTGTCCGCGACCTCCTTCATCAGGCGGTCGACGTACTGCAGTTTCTTGATCGCGGGCCACCCCGCGTACCGGCGGCGCCAGTCCGAGCGCGGGCGCAGCCACACGGCGAACGTCTCCGCAAAATCCTCGTCGGGGTGGCTCTGCGCGTACCATCGGCGCAGGTGCTGCACGTACTTCTTGCTCGCCGGATTCGGCCGGTATGACTCGGGGTACTTGGTGGACGACCTGCCGAACAGCTTCTGCCACTCGCGCCGGCGATGGAGCTGGTATCCGTGCTGCACCGCGTGGCCGCATTCATGGCGCATGATCTGCATGCACTCGGCGTGCGTGCCGCCTTCGACTTCGAGCAGCTCGCGCCGCTCGAGGCGCATGAGCAGGGGATGCGCGAGGTAAAATGGCACGGCGAACCCCGGAACGTTTCCGGGTGAAAACCATTCGTCGGAGAGCCAGATGTGCGGGCGCAGCCGAATCCGCCTCTGTTCGAGCTCCGAGTAGAGCTCCGTCACGCAGTCCTCGAGCCAGGTGCCCTCGATGGTCACGCCCAGATCGCGCAGCCTGAGCTGCAGCAGTCGGTCGTTGGAGAACCGGGACCAGGGGAGGCGGCGGAGGTGTGTTGGCATCCTGACGTGACACAGCGGAGGCCGGAGCATGGCGCGCGCGCACGACGGTGGCAAGGGGATCGCCCCGCCGCTACGATTCGGGGTGCCGGAGACTTCCGCCGACCCGTACTCCTCCCTCCGACTCCCGAACTTCCGGCTTTACATCGTCGGGCTGTTCGCCTACACGATCGCGATCCAGATCCAGAGCACCGTGGTCGGATGGCAGATCTACGAGCTGACGCACGACAAGCTGGCGCTGGGGCTGATCGGGCTGGCCGAGGCGTTCCCGTTCATCGGCGCGGCCCTCTACGCGGGTCACGTCGCGGACCGGCACGATCGCCGAAGGGTGGTGCTGTCGGCTCTCATGCTGCTTCTGGTGTGCTCGACTGGACTGCTTCTGCTTCCGGGGATGCTTCCGACGGCTCCGCGGACGGTGGTGCGCGCGATTTACGGGCTCGTTGCGCTGAGCGGCCTTGCGCGGAGTTTTCTCGGACCGGCGCGGCAGGCGCTCGCCGCGGAGATCGTCCCGCGGCCGCTCTACGGCAACGCCATCACCTGGCGCAGCGGATCGTGGCAGCTCGCGTCGGTGATCGGGCCGGCCGTCGGCGGAATTCTCTACGCTGCGGGCGGCACATCGCTTTCATACGGCGTCGTCGCCGCGCTGACGCTCTTCGGCACGGGCGCGATTTTCGTCATCGCGCACAAGTCCATCATCAAGCGCGAGCACACGGAGGCGATCGCGAAGAGCCTCGCGACCGGCGTTCGCTTCGTGTTCAACGAGCCGGTGATCCTCGGCGCGATCACCCTGGATCTCTTCTCGGTGCTGTTCGGCGGCGCGACCGCGCTGCTCCCCGTCTATGCGGACGAAATCCTGCACGTGGGCGCGTCGGGCCTTGGCCTGCTCCGTGCCGCGCCGGCGATCGGCGCGGTGGTGATGAGCGCCATGATCGCGTGGATGCCGCCGTTCCAGCGTGCCGGACGCACGCTGTTCATCGCCGTCGCGACGTTCGGACTCTGCATCATCGTCTTCGGATTCTCGACGAGCATGGCGCTTTCGGTCGGAGCGCTCATCGTGAGCGGCGGGGCCGACATGGTAAGCGTGTTCATCCGAACGTCACTCATCCAGCACCGCACGCCGACTCACATGCTCGGACGCGTGTCGAGCGTGAACTCGATCTTCGTGGGCTCGTCGAACGAGATCGGAGAATTTGAGTCCGGAGTGACCGCCAAGTTTTTCGGCACGGTGCCGAGCGTGGTGCTCGGCGGGGTCGCGACGCTGGTCGTGGTGGCGGTTACAGCCTGGAGGCTGCCGGCGCTGAGGAAGCTGGGAGTAATGGAAACGACTGCGAACAGTTGACGACTCGCCCCGCTGCGCGGTGCGGAGGAGGAATGGCGGGTCGAGCCCCGCCCCCCGCCTTCGTCTTCCGCTCTCCGCTCCGGGTTGAGCGCTACGCTCTGGCGATCAGCGTCTTCACACTTTCTGCCAGGTGTGCCGCCGTAATCCCAAACTCCTCGTAGAGCTTCTGATACGGCGCCGACGCACCAAAGTGGTCGATTCCGATGATGACGCCATCGGGTCCCACCCAGCGGTACCACGACATCGGATGCGCGGCCTCGATCGCCGCGCGCCGCAAGTTTTTCGGGAGAACGCTCTCGCGGTATTCGGGCGGCTGCTGCGCAAAGAGTTCCTGGCACGGCATGCTCACCACGCGCACTCCGACTCGCTCTTCGGCGAGCATCTCGCGGGCCTTGAGCGCGATCTCCACTTCCGAGCCCGACGCCATGATCACCGCGCGCGGCGGTCCGCTTGCGGGATCGGCCAGCACGTAGCCGCCGCGTGCGACGCCGCTCGCGGGCGCGAACTTCGTGCGATCGATGAGCGAGAGCTTCTGCCGCGTGAAGACGAGCGCCGTCGGCCCCGTCCGCTGCTTGATCGCGATTTTCCACGCCTCGGCGGCCTCGTTGGCGTCGGCAGGGCGAACGACCAGGAGGTTCGGAATGCAGCGCAGCGCCGTGAGCTGCTCCACCGGCTGGTGCGTGGGTCCGTCTTCGCCGAGTCCGATCGAGTCGTGCGTGAAGACGTAGATCGCCTGGCGTTTCATGAGCGCCGCGAGCCGGATCGCCGGCCTCATGTAATCCGAGAACACGAGGAACGTGCCGCCGTAGGGGATGACGCCGCCGTGCAGCGACATCCCGTTCATCATGGCGCCCATCGCGTGCTCGCGGATTCCGAAATGGACGTTCCGTCCGCCCGGCACCTCCGCCGTCGCGAACGGCGCCCCCTTCACAGTGGTGAGTGTTGATCCTGCGAGATCGGCCGATCCGCCGACCAGCTCCGGAATCCTCGGCGCGATCGCGTTGACGACAGCGCCTGACGCCGCGCGGCTCGCGATGGTGCCGTTGGCCGCGTCGAACGACGGAACCAGCGCTTCCCATCCGGCGGGAAGATCACCATGGAGGCGGCGGCCGAGCTCTTTCGCGTCGTCGGGAAATGCCTGCGAGTACGCGATCAGCTGGCGGCGCCACGCTTCCTGCGCCGCAGCGCCGGTTTCACGCACCTCGCGCCAGTGCGCGAGCGCCGCGTCCGGGACGAAGAACGCGTCCTGGCTCGGCCAGCCCAGCTCCTTCTTGGTGAGGAGTATCTCATCCTTGCCCAGCGCTTCGCCGTGCGCCTTTGACGTGTCCACCTTGTGGGGGCTGCCGTAGCCGATGTGCGTGCGCGTCACGATGAGCGACGGCCGGTCCTTTTCGTTCTTGGCGAGGTCAATCGCGCGGTCGATCGCGTTCTGGTCGTTGACATCCGCGATGTGCTGCACGTGCCAGCCGTACGCTTCGAAGCGTTCTGCGGCGTCGTCACTGCAGGAGATGTCGGTCGTGCCGTCGATCGTGATGTGATTGCTGTCGAAGAACCCGATCAGCTTGCCGAGCTTCTGGTGCCCCGCAAACGAAGCGGCCTCGTGTGAGATCCCCTCCATGAGGTCGCCGTCGCTGCAAATGAACCAGGTGTGATGGTCGACGATCGCGTTGCTGTCGCGGTTGAACGTCGCGGCGAGGTGCCGCTCGGCGAATGCCATGCCGACTGCGTTCGCGACGCCCTGTCCGAGCGGGCCGGTCGTCGTCTCCACGCCGGCGGTGTGTCCGACTTCGGGGTGGCCCGGCGTCTTGCTCCCCCACTGACGGAACTGCTTGATGTCGTCGAGCGAAAGGTCGTAACCGCACAGGAAGAGCGTGGAGTACAGCAGCATGGACGCGTGGCCGCAGGACAGCACGAACCGGTCGCGGTTGGGCCAGTGCGGATCGGCCGGGTTGTGGCGGATGTGCCGGTGGTAGAGCGCGTATGCGAGCGGCGCGAGCGCCATCGGTGTGCCGGGATGGCCTGAATCAGCCTGCTGCACCGCGTCCATCGAAAGGGTGCGAACGGTGTTGATGGCCAGCAGCTGCAGCGCGGCGTCGGCGGTTTCGGCCAAGTCAGTCTTCCTCTGGACGGTGGTGCGACGAGTGTTTCTGCACTGAGAAAGCTAGCCCAGTGCGTCTCCCACTACCATATTTGCCGAGTATGAGCCGTCTCACGACGGTCGGGGAGTCCTCGGCGGCGCTGTCGAAGGAGCTTTCCGACTTCCTGATCGAGCTATCGATCGGCCTCCACAAGAACGCGATCTACCCGCCCGGACACCCGTTGCTCGAGGGTGCGACGGCCGGGATCGCGCGGCGCGTCGAGGCCTTGCTGCAGGACCGCGCGTCGCTTTCCCTCGGTGTCGCGCGCCAGCAGCTGATCATCGAGGGCGTCGCGACGGACGAAAACAATCCCGTGCTGCGCGACCTCGCCCACCGGCTCCACCGGCACCACCTCGGCGCGGTCAAGTTCACGCAGGGCGTGACCGCAACGGAGATTGCCGATGCGCTCGCGACCGTCGCCGTCGACGCCGGGCGCCGCGCGAAGCCGCTCGGACTCGAGGGGCCGGAGATCCTCCAGCAGTGGGCGCACGTCCGGCTCTTTCCGCTCACGTTCGAGCAGCTGCAGCTCCTCGATGACGAGCCCTCGGACGCTGCGGAGGACGCGGAGAAGGGCGAAATGCGCGGCGGCGGAAGCCGCGCCGCCCAGCTCTGGATCGGCCTCGCGCGCGCGGCACTCGCGGCGCAGGCCGACGAAACCGAAAACCTCGATTCAGCGGAATCGACGGATCCGGTGGTCGTCGCGAAGGCGATCGAAGAGCACAAGAAGGATGCGGCGTACGATCAGGTCGTGGTCGGCTACCTCCTGCAGATCGCGGAAGAACTCAAGACGAAAGGCGGCAAGGAGGCGGCCGCGCTGCAGAGGAGAATTTCGCGCCTCGTGGCCACCCTCCAGCCACAGACCCTCGCGCGCCTGCTCGAGATGGGCGGCGACTCGCGCCAGCGAAAGAAATTCGTGATCGACGCCGCACAGGGCATGGCCGTCGATGCCGTCGTCGAGCTCGTGCAGGCGGCGGCGAACACGTCGGGCCAGAACATCTCGCACTCGCTCGTGCGGATGCTCTCCAAGCTCGCGGTGCACGCGGACGAGGGGAGTGCGATGACGCGCACCAACGCGGACGGCGCACTGCGCGACCAGGTGCAGCAGCTCATCTCGGGGTGGCAGCTCGACGATCCGAATCCCGACGGCTACCGGCTTGCGCTCGAAAAGATGTCGCGCGCGGCGCCGGTGTTCCGGCAGGCTGACGACATCTTCTCGTGCGAGCCAGAGCGGCTCCTCCAGATGGGAATCGAGATCCAGATCCTGGGCGAGCCCGTGTGGCGGTCCGTGGACACGCTCGCCACGCGCAGCGATCTCGTGCCTCTGCTCGACCTCTTCGATGGCGCACCCGATGGATGGATGCGCGACGCGCTGTGGCGCCACGTCGCCACGGCAGACCGGCTCCATCAGCAGCTCCAGCGCGAGCCTGTGAACACGACGGTCGTGCAGCGCCTGGTCGCTCGCATGCAGCTCGCTGCCGCCGAGCCGCTGCTGGATTCGCTCGAACTGGCCGACGACCGGCTGGCGTCGGCGTATGTGGACATGCTCGTTTCGCTCGGCACCGACGTCGGACCGCTGGTCGCGTCGCGCCTGGCCTCCGCGCGCTGGGGCATGCAGCGCCTGTCGCTGGTGATCCTCGGCAAGCTGCCGAAGGTTCCCGAGGGATTCGCCCCGCGCGAGTTCATCCACCACCCCGACCCGGCCGTGCGGCGCGAGGCGCTGCGCATGCTGATCAAGGTTCCGGCGATGCGCGAGATGGCGATCGCTGCGGCGCTCGCCGACCACGACGAGCGGATCGTGCGCCTCGCCCTCGGCGCCGCGATGCTGAACTGTCCGCCGGCCGCGGCGCAGGTCCTCATGGCGCGGGCGCGCGACCCGGTGCTCTCGCCGGAGCTTCGCGCCCTCGGCATTCGCGCGCTGTCGTCGAACCAGTCGGCCGAAATCTTCCAGTTCCTGCTGCAGCGGACGCTCGGCAAGAAGCGATTCCTGCGCAAGCGTTCGCTCGCAGCCAAGACTCCGGAGATGCTCGCATCGCTCGCCGGCATCGTGACGCACTGGCGCGACGAACCCGGCGCGAAGACCGTCCTCGCGCTCGCAAGGAAAAGCAGCGATCCGGAGATCTCGGAAATGGTCGCGCGGCGCGCGGGGGCGCCGTGAAGAGCGCATGAGCGCCGACGCCGCGAAGTTCCTGAACGGGTTCGCGCAGGCCATCTCGACGATGGGCCTCTACGCCGAGGGACACCCGGCGCGCGACCGCGTGATCGACGCATCGTACGGCCTCCTCCGGCGCCTGCAGGAGAAGGATCCGACCCCGCAATTCTCCTTTCTCGGCCTCGACGTGATCTACGGCCAGGTCGCGCTGCGGGAATTGAAAGAGTGGGACTGGGGGCTCAGGCTCGCGGAGGCCGGTGTCCAGCGGCTCGAGTTCGCGGCGGACACCGGACGCGACGAGTACGAGTCGTTCCTCGCCGAGGTGCTCATCCGCCTCGTGCCGCAGGCTGTGGATTCGTCGGTGCGCAGTCCGGAGCGCCGGTCCACGATCAAGTTCGGCGCGATCGGCGTGAAGGGATCCGAGGGCGTCATGCGCCCGGAGGACATGCTTCCGACCGCGACCATTCAGTATTCGCTCGGCGAGGAGGCGGATACGATCCGCTGGCTCCACGACGAGGTGCAGGTGAGCGGCGAGCTGCCGCTCATCGAGGCGGAGAGCGTCGTGCGATCGCTTTCCGTCGCGATGCACGGCGATCGCGACATCGTGATCCCGCTGCTCCAGCTGAAGGAGTTCGACCAGTACACGACGACGCACTCGCTGAACGTGAGCGTGCTGGCGATGGCCCTCGCGGAGTTCATCGGGCTCGGGCCGAAGGACGTCCGCGCGTTCGGCGTCGCGGGACTGCTGCACGACCTCGGCAAGGTCCGCATTCCGCTGGAAGTGCTCACGAAGCCGGGCAAGCTGACCGACGACGAGTGGACGATCATGCGGCGCCATCCGGTCGACGGCGCGCGCATCATCTACGAGAGTGACCGCCAGCTGGATCTCGCGTCGGCGGTGGCGTACGAGCACCACATCATGATCAACGGCGGCGGCTATCCCGCGCGCCACTTCCGGCGTGAGTGCCACAAGGCGAGCCGGCTCGTGCACATCTGCGACGTGTACGACGCGCTGCGCACCAAGCGGCCATATCGCGACGCATGGGAGTCCGAGCGCGTGCTCGCGAACATCCAGTCCGGCGCCGGTCCGGACTTCGATCCGGAGCTCGCGACGGCGTTCATCCAGATGATGCGCCAGTGGGAGCGGCGTGTGGCCGTCGTGGACGACAAGGAGCCGCTGCCGCACATGTCGGTTGGTGTGGGGTCGGGATCGAACGTGGCCGACGTCGTGCTCCTGCCGCCGGAAGATCCCGCACCGGCCGGCGAATCGTCAGCGGTGGGACCCGCCTGATGCCGCGCCCGCGCGCGTCCGCACCCGTCCCGCGCCCGGCGCCCGTGGGCTTCGCGTCGCTCGACGACGCGGCGAGCCTGCGCGCGCTCGTGCGCAACCTCCGCGAAGGGATCTACATCACGAACGAGCGCGGCGAGATCCTCGACGCAAATCCTGCCTTCCTCGAAATGCTCGGTGTGTCGCAGCTCGCCGACCTCGTTTCATACGGGCTGAGCGACATGATCGTAGACCCGTCGCGGCGCATGATGGAGCTCGAGCTGCTCGATCGTGACGGCGCCGTGCGCGAGTTCGAGCTGCAGATCCTGAGGCCCGACGGCGCGATCCGGACCGTGCTCGACACGACGTACGCGTGCCGCGACCCCGATTCGGGCGACGTGTTCTATCACGGAATCCTGGTCGACATCTCGGCGCGCAAGGAGCAGGAGGATCGCCTCCGCGAGCAGAGCGTGCGCGATCCGCTCACGGGCTGCTACAACCGCCGGCACCTGACGGAAGTCGACCGGCGCCTGACCGGCGCCGGCGCGACGTGGTCGTGCATCTTCATCGACATCGACCACTTCAAGCAGTACAACGACATCCATGGGCACCAGATGGGCGATCACACGCTCATCCGGATGAGCCGCTTCCTCATGCGGCAGGTTCGCGCGGAGGAAGCCGTCGTGCGCATCGGCGGCGACGAGTTCCTCATCGTGCTCGAGGGCGCGACGGAAGTGCATGCCGAGATGGTCGCGCGCCGGCTCCAGGCGGCGGCACTGCGCACCGCGCCGGTTCCGTTTTCGCTCGGCTGGGCGTCGCGCAAGCCGGGCGAATCGTTCCAGCAGACGATGCACCGCGCGGACCAGAACCTCATGGAGGTGCGCGTGATCGAGCGTACCGCGGAGCGAGGCCGGCCCGAGGAAGGGTAGGTCCAAGAGGGGGATTCACCCCCCATGTGCAAGTTTTTCGGGCGCCGGCGTCTCCCTGGCAACACTGCCACCGGGAGGACCCATGTTTCGCTCGTTTCGCCGGCTCCTGAATGCCCTGCTGATGCCGGTCCTCGTGCTCTCACCAGCGCACGCGGCACAGTCGCAGGGTGATGAACCGCATGTCATTCCGTGTCCCCGCATACCGTGCGGCCCCGACCGCGCGTGCCCTGCGATCGCCTGCGTCCGTCCCACGGCCGCACAGGTCGTGCGCACCTCGAGCAGCGTGCGCGCGGACCTGGACGGCCGCGTCGTGCGCTATGAAGTGACCGAGACGTACACCAACCGCGGCGGAATGGTCGGTGAAGCGGACTACATGCTTCCCCTGCCGAAGGGTGCGGCGTTCGAGCAGCTCGCGCTCTCGATCAACGGCGAGATGGTGACCGGTGAGACGATGGACGCGGGTCACGCGCGCGGCGTCTACGAGGAGATCGTGCGCAAACTGCGCGATCCGGCGCTCGTCGAGTGGATGGGGCACGGGCTGCTGCGCGCGAGGATCTTCCCGATCCAGCCCGGCGAGGAGAAGCGCGTCGTCGTGCGCTTCAGCGCGGTCGCGGAGCGAGAGGGCGATGCGCTGCGCCTCGACTGGCTGGGCGACCGGCGCGCCGGCGACGCGACGGCCAACGATTCGTTCACGCTCTCATATCCCGACGACGCGACGCTCGGCGACGTCTACTCGCCGACCAACGCGCTGCACGTGGCGCACGAGGAACACCGGCGGGTCGCCCGCATCGACGATGCGCACGGCCCCGTGACGATGCTCGTGCCCGTTCGGTCGCGCTCCACCGCGGCGATCTCGCTGCTGGCCAATGCGCCGAATGGCGAAGACGGATTCGCGCTGATTA
>Ga0070691_10000731_pt1 | contig 12872 bp, 11 predicted proteins | sample KBSK1101metaG_FD_64673 | JGI IMG/M metagenome (GOLD analysis project Ga0070691, IMG submission 64673) | Corn, switchgrass and miscanthus rhizosphere microbial communities from Kellogg Biological Station, Michigan, USA - KBS K1-10-1 metaG | ecosystem: Host-associated > Plants > Roots >... | reverse complement strand
GTGTCGGACTTCGGTCCGACGCAGACGCGTAGCGTCGCGTTCGGCGTCTGGTGTCCGACTTTACGTCGGACACCAGCAGCACCCGGCTCAGGCGACGTCGCGAACAGCTGCCGCGTCGGCGAGCGCGCGCAGCTTCTTCAGGCTCTGGTGCTCGATCTGGCGGATCCGCTCGCGCGTGACGTTGAACGCGCGCCCGACCTCGTCGAGCGTGCGCGGCTGCTGGCCGTCGAGGCCGTAGCGAAGCTCGAGCACCTGGCGCTCGCGCGGCGACAGCGCACCGAGGATCGAGCGCAGCGCCTCGCGGCGCATCGTCACCTCGGCCGCCTCGTCGGGCAGCGGCTCGGACTCGTCGGTGAGGAAGTGGCCGAATTCCGACTCCTCCTCGTCGCCGACCGGCTTCTCCAACGAGACGGGGGTCTGTGCGCTCCGCTTGATCTGCTCGACCTCCTCGACGGGCAGGTCGAGGTCGACGGCGATCTCGAGCGCAGTCGGCTCGCGGGCGAGCTCGGCACGGAGCTTGCGCTCCGAGCGGCTGATCTTGTTGAGCTTCTCGACGACGTGGACGGGCATGCGGATCGTTCGCCCCTTGTCGGCGATCGCCCGCGCCACGGCCTGGCGGATCCACCACGTCGCGTACGTCGAGAACTTGAAGCCCTTGCGCCAGTCGAACTTCTCCGCCGCGCGGACGAGGCCGATCGTGCCTTCCTGGATCAGGTCGAGGAACGGGAGGCCCTGGTTGCGGTACCGCTTCGCGATCGAGACGACGAGACGAAGGTTCGCCTCGACCATCGCCTGCTTGGCCGAGTGGTCGCCCGCCTCGATCCGCTTCGCAAGCTCGACCTCCTGGGCCGCGGTCAGGAGCGGAACCTTGCCGATGTCCTTGAGGAAGAGCTGCAAGGTGTCGGTCGAGATCTCGGGCTCGGCGGCCTCCCAGGCACGCTCGGCCTCGGCCTCGGCTTCCGCCTCCGGCGCGACGACCTCGATCTGCTCCTCGTCGAGCGCGTCGTAGAACGCGTCGATCTGCGCTGCGTCGAGGTCCAGCTCGTCGAGGGCGAGGGCCACCTCGTCCGCGTCGAGGCGCCCTTGCGCCCGTCCCGACTCGAGGAGCGCCTTGCCCTCCTCGGAGACCAGAACCACGTCCGGCGCCGCCGCCGCCGGCCGTTCTGCTTCGTTGCGCGCTGCGCTCAGGACCGCCCCTTCCGTCGCGTAGTTCGATACGGTAGCCACGAAGTCTGCGCGCCGCCAATAATCCGGGCCGGCATCAGACGCCCGCCTTGTCGAGCGTGTCGAGGTACTTCTGCGCCTCGCCCGCGAGCGGCGATCCAGGCTCGACGGTCGTCGCGCGGACGAGCTGGGTCCGGGCCTCCTTCACCTCACCCGACCAGAGGAGGAGCAGGCCGAGATGGAACCGCACCGTCGCCCTGTCCGGGAAGCGCCGCGTGAGCGGGCCGAGACGCGAGAAGGCATCCGCCGGGCGCGCCTTGTCGAACCGGCCCACGGCCGCCGCGACCTGCGCCTCGGCGTCCCCGGGCGCCTCGCGTGCCGCCTGCGAGAAGACCCGCTCCGCCGAGCGCTGCATGCCGAGCCGTTGCAACGCGACGCCGTACAGGAGCTTGCCCTCGACCGTCTGCTGCGCGCCACGCTGGAGCAACTCGAGCTGCTGCGACGGCGTCAGGCCCTCGAGCTCGCTCGGCAGTGGCGCCGTCGTGACGAAGATCGGCAGGCCTTTCGCGTACTCGGGATGCAGCAGGTTGCCCGCGACGACGGCGTAGGCGGTGTCGGGCTCCGAGGCTGCGGCGGCCCGCCATGCGTCGCGCGCGCCCGAGAGGCCTGACCAGAAGAGCGCAACGCCGAGGTTGAGCTGGACGACGGCGTCCTGCGCGTGGAGCCCCGCGAGGCGGTTCATCCGGTCGACCGTGCCGTCCGGCCAGGACGCGAAGGCTTGCCCGACGCGGCCCTCAAGGGAGTCGATGCGCGCGAACGCCCGGCCCGCCTGGGCCTGCTTTCCCGCCGCATAGAGCCGCTCGGCGCGGCGTATCGCGACGGCCTGCGGGTCGTTCCGGATCCCGAGCTCGAAGGTCAGAGGAGGCGCTCCCTTCCGGGCCTTCGGCGCCGGTGCGGCACTCTCCACCGGGTCGGTCTGCAGCGCGACGACCCCCACGACAACGGCCACTGCGACGACTGCGGCCGCGGCGGTGACGGCGACGACCCGGGCAAACGGCGACACGGCGCCACGGTAGCCGCGGACGACCCGAGGCGGGTCGCCCGCGGGCACCGCTTCCCCCAGCGAGCTGCCACACCATCCGGACGAGCCACGGGCTCGCGATCTTCCACGCGCGCATGCGTCGCCCCGCTATATTCGGGAAAGTAATGCCGACCTACCGAGAGCTCCTGGCCGCCGCGCGCGCCGAGATCGACGAGATCTCGACGCCCGAGGCGCGCGCGCTGCTCGACCGCGACGGCGGCGACGCTCCGCTGTTCGTCGACGTCCGGCCGCGCGACGAGTGGGACGAGGGTCACCTCCCCGGCGCACTGCACCTGCCGCGGAACAACCTCGAGTCGCGCGTCGAGGCGCTGATCCCCGACAGGTCGCGCGAGCTCGTCGTCTACTGCGAGAGCGGCACACGCTCGGCGTTTGCGGCCAAGTCGCTCCAGGAGCTCGGTTACATGAACGTGGTCAACCTCTCGGACGGCTTCGCGGGCTGGAAGCGGAACGGCTACGACTTCGTCACCCCGGCGGCGCTGACGCCGGCGCAGCGCGCGCGGTACTCCCGTCACCTGTTGATCCCGGAGGTCGGCGAGGAGGGCCAGCAGCGCCTGCTCCAGTCGCGCATCCTCCTGATCGGCGCCGGCGGCCTCGGCTCGCCCGCGTCGCTCTATCTCGCCGCCGCGGGCGTCGGGACGATCGGGATCATCGATGCCGACGTCGTCGACGACTCGAATCTCCAGCGGCAGATCGTCCACTCGACGGAGCGCCTCGGCGAGCCGAAGGTCGAGTCCGCGAAGCGGACGATCGAGGCCCTGAACCCGGACGTGACGGTCGTCCCGTTCCAGGAACGGCTCGACTCGGAGAACGTCGAGCGGATCCTCGCCCACGGGTGGGACGTGATTCTCGACGGCACGGACAACTTCCCGACCCGGTATCTCGTCAACGACGCGTCCGTCTGGCATGGCATCCCGGTCGTGCACGGGTCGATCTATCGCTTCGAGGGGCAGGTCACCGTCTTCCACCCCGGCAACGGACCGTGCTACCGGTGCCTCTACCCGTCGCCGCCGCCGCCCGAGCTGGCGCCGAGCTGCGCCGAGGGCGGCGTCCTGGGCGTCCTGCCCGGCATCGTCGGCTCGCTGCAGGCGAGCGAGGCGCTCAAGCTGATGCTCGGCGCGGGCGAGACGCTCGCCGGCCGGCTGCTCCTCTTCGACGCGCTCCACACCACCTTCGACGAGGTCGCGATTCGCCGGAACCCCGAGTGCCCGGTGTGCGGCGACCACCCGACGATCACCGAGTACATCGACTACGTCGAGTTCTGCCAAGGAACAGCGGTGCACGCGTCGTGACCGTCGTCCGGATTCCCCCGACGCTGCGCGGCGAGGTCGGCGGCGCGCGACAGGTCGAGGCCAGCGGCGAGACCGTGCGCGACGTGCTCGAGGACCTCGTCGAGCGTCATCCCGCGCTCGGCAACCAGATCCTGACGAACGGAGGGATCGCACCGTTCGTGAACGTCTACCTCGGCGGCGAGGACGTCCGCACCATGGACGGGCTCGACACGACCGTGCCGGACGGCGAGACCCTGATCCTGCTTCCGGCGATGGCCGGCGGCAGCTCGCAGCCGTGGACGCCTGCGGTCGCGAGAAGCCTGCTCGATCTCGTCGGGCAGACGCCGCTCGTCGAGCTGCCCCGCATCTCCCCGAAGGAGAGCGTGACCATCTACGCCAAGCTCGAGGGCCAGAACCCGACCGGGTCGATCAAGGATCGCGTCGCGAAGGCCATGATCGAAGCTGCCGAGGCGTCGGGCGAGCTCGAGCCGGGGCGGGCGCTGCTCGAGCCGACGTCGGGCAACACGGGAATCTCACTCGCGCTCGTTGCGGCGCTCAAGGGCTACCCGCTGACCTGCGTGCTCCCCGAGAACGCGACGGAGGAGCGGAAGCGGCTGTTGCGGCTCTACGGCGCCGACATCGTCCACTCCCCCGCGTCCGAGGGATCGAACGGCGCGGTGCGGCTCGCGCTCGAGATGGCCGAGGCCGACCCGCGGTGGTTCGTCCCGTTCCAGTACGCGAACGAGGCGAACCCGCGCGCGCACTACGAGGGAACCGGCGCCGAGATCGCCACGGCGCTCGACCGGGTCGACGTGCTCGTCGCCGGGCTCGGCACCGGCGGGACGTTGATGGGCGCCGGCGAGCGGCTGCGCGAGACCTTCCCCGACGTCGTCATCGCCGCGGCCGAGCCTCTCCCGGGTGACCCGGTGATGGGCCTGCGCTCGCTCGACGACGGGTACGTCCCGCCGATCCTCGACGTCAGCCGCCTCGACCGGAAGGTGCTCGTCTCGAACGAGCAGTCGGTCGCCGCGGTACGCGAGCTGCTCCGGCTCGAAGGGATCCTCGGCGGCGTCTCCGCTGGCGCGGCGATCCACGTCGCTCGGCGACTCGCCGCCGAGCTCGACGAGGGCGTCGTCGTCGCGATCCTCGCCGACGGCGGCTGGAAGTACCTGAGCGCCGACTTCTGGGACGCGCCCGAGGCGGGTGTCGAGCAGTCGATGGAGTCCACCGTCTGGTGGTGATCCCGGCCGCGGTGCGGGCGGCGATCGCCGAGCACGCCCGCGCCGAGCTTCCGAACGAGGCCTGCGGGCTCCTGCTCCTCGACGGCGACCAGGCCGTCGAGTACGTGGCCGGCGAGAACGCCTCGCCGTCGCCGTACTTCTTCGAGCTCCGCCTGGATCCCGTCGCCTGGGCGGACATCGGCGACCGCGATCTCGAGCAGGCGGTCGTGCACTCGCACGTCTCGGCCCCGCCGCGCCCGTCCCGCACCGATGTGGAGCGGATCGGGCTCTGGCGGGACCGGCCGTACGTCATCTACTCCGTGCGGCTCGACGAGCTGGCGGCCTGGCGGGTGTCGCCGGACGGGTACGAGCCGCTTCCCCTCGCCTGAGCCACCGCTCTAGTTGACCTTGAACGAGCCCTTCATGAAGCTCGCGTGCGGGTCGCACATGAACTTGTAGGTGCCCTTCTTCAGCGTGATCGTGAACGTCTTCGTCCCGCTCTGGCCGACGCTGGTCTTGACGTTGACGCCGGGGCCGGTCAGGTGGAAGTTGTGCTGCGGCGACTTGTCCGACACGACGAGCTTGATCTTCCCCGCCTTGGTCGGCTTGGTCGCCATCTTGATCGTGAATCCCGGGCCGACGGTTCCCTTGTAGGTCGGCGTCGCTGCGACTGCGGGCAGCGCCAGCGCGAGCATGGCCACGAGGGCGGTCGCGGCGACGGTCAGCGTGCGTATCATCTGTCTCTCCTTCGTATCTGGTGGCGGATGGAGGTGCATACGTCCGTCATCCTTGCGCGGATTGAGCACTGTAGGGTCGGGCGGCGATGATCGCGGACGCCCACGTCGACCTCCTGATGGAGGTCGCCTACCGCGAGCGCCGGCTCGGCGAGACGAACGTCTTCGCCGAAACCTGGCTCCCGCTCTTCGAACGCGGCGGCGTCGGCCTCCAGGTGTGCGCGGTCTACGTCGACGTGGCCGTGCAGCCGGAGGGCTCGCTGCGCGAGGCGCTGTCGATGGTCGCGGCGTTCCAGAACGCGCTGCGCGAGAACGCCCATCACGTGAAGCAGGTGACGTCCGCCGCCGACCTCGACGCTGTGGAGGCCGGCGAGCGCATCGGGCTGATGCTCTCGCTCGAGGGTGTCGAGTGCTTCGGCGTCGAGACGTGGCCCGCGGATGTCTTCCACACGCTCGGCGTCCGTATGGCGGGGCTGACGTGGAACCGCCGGAACGCGTTCGCCGACGGCGCGGCCGAGGAGGGTGGAAGCCTCTCGCGGCTCGGTCGTGAGCTGGTCGACCGTCTCGTCTCGCTCGGGGTGATCCTCGACCTCGCGCACGCCTCGCGCGGCGTCTTCACGGAGGTGCTCGAGCGGGCCGCCGGCGCGCCCGTCCTCTATTCGCACGGCGGCTGCCGGAGCGTGCACGAGTCGCCGCGGAACCTCGAGGACGACCAGCTCCGGATGCTCGCCGCGGCGGGCGGCATCCTCGGGCTGATGCTCCATCCCATCGCGATCGGGCCGGAGCGGAGGACGATCGACGGTGTCATCGACCACCTCGAGCACGCCGCCTCGGTGATCGGGATCGAGCGCGTCTGCCTCGGCGGGGACTTCACGAAGCGGCTGTGGGAGGCGATGCCGCCACCGCCGGAGCCGAAGGACGGCCTCGCACCGCCCGGCCTCGAGCCGGGTCAGGGGATCGAGCAGCTGACAGGCCCGGAGTGCTACCCCGCGCTCGTTGCGGGCCTCGAGCGGCGCGGCTGGAGCGGCGAGGACGTCGAGGCGGTGACGTCGGCCAATCTCCTGCGGTTTCTGCGGGCATCCCTCTGAGTGCACCGCGCCCCTCTCCGGCCGCGGCAGGCGGGCGGAGAGGGGGCGGGTCTCGGGACGCCGCGTGCACGCCGGGCTCAGAGGCCGAGCGCGGTCGGCGCCTTCGGCGCCTGCGGCTGGTAGGTCGGCCGGAAGCCGAGCAGCCGGCCGAGCGGGGCGCCCATCACGAGGCCGACGCGCTGGAGCCACGCGGGCGGGAACGGCAGTCTGACGTCGTCGAAGTGGTGCTTCGCGATGACCGCGAGGCGGAGGGGGCTCGGCATGCCCTTCTTGTTGACCTTCCCGTCCTCGGCGAGGGAGAACATCGTCTCGATCAGCTGCTCGAAGCCGAGCGCGGGCCTGACCTCGCAGACGAAGTGCGCCGTCTCTTCGCCGACGTTGCGGAACTTGTGTGGGGTCCCCGCGGGGACGAGCACGCGGTCGCCCGGCTTCGCGACGAGCTTGCGCTTGCCGAGCCGGAACTCGAGCTCACCGGCGATGACCTCGAAGGTCTCCTCCTGTGACGGGTGGACATGCGCGGCGGCAACGGCACCGTTCGGCTCGACGTATGTCTCGACGACGACGCACTCGCCGTTCGTGTCGGCCGACGTCGTGCGGAACACGAGTGTCTCGCCGGTGACGGAGTTCGTGATGGACTGGCCTGTGGTGATCATTTCGTCTCCTCCTGGAAGGGGTTCGTCTTGACGCGACGCACCATCGGAGACGCCGCTTAAGATCGACTCCAGGTCGGCTTAAGGAGGAGTTGAGAGGGGTCATGGAGTTCCGGCTGCTCGGGCCGCTGGAGGTGGTCGACGACGGCGGCGAGCCCGTCCCGCTCGGCGGCAGGCGGCCCCGCGCGGTGCTCGCGCTCCTGCTCCTGACCCCGAATCGCGCCGTCTCGACCGAACGGCTGATCGACGCGGTCTGGGGCGAGGATCCTCCCGCCAACGCCCGCTCGACGCTGCAGGTGCACGTCCACGCGCTGCGCAAGGCGCTCGGCGCCGACCGGATCGTGACGCGCGCGCCCGGATATCTCGTGCGGGTCGAGCCCGGGGAGCTCGACGCAGACCGCTTCGAGCAGCTCGTCGACGCGGGGTCGTTCGACGAGGCGCTCGGGCTCTGGCGCGGGCCTGCGCTCGCCGATCTGGCCGGCGAGGAGTTCGCGCACGCCGACGCGGCGCGCCTCGACGAGGCGCGGCTGGCGGCGGACGAGGCGCGCATCGCGGCCGAGCTCGAGGCGGGCCGCCACGCCGCCCTTACCGCGCAGCTCGACGCACTCGTGGCCGCCCACCCGCACCGCGAGCGGCTGCGCGCGCAGCAGATGCTCGCGCTCTACCGCTCGGGCCGGCAGGCGGACGCCCTGGAGGCGTACCGGGACGCGCGCACAGCCCTGGACGAGCTCGGCCTCGAGCCGTCGGCGGAGCTCCGTGCGCTCGAGCAGCAGATCCTCCGGCACGACCCTGAGCTCGACGTCGCCGCGCCGGAGATCGACGCAACGCCGCTGCCGAGCACCCTCCCGACGGAGACGACACCGTTGATCGGCCGCGAGCTCGAAGTCGCCGCTGTGCGCGCGCTGCTGGGGCGTCCGGACACCCGCCTCGTGACGCTGACCGGGCCTGGCGGGACGGGCAAGACGCGGCTCGCGATCGCGGCCGCGGCCGACAGCGCACGAGTCATCTTCGTCGACCTCTCCCCCGTCTTCGACCCGTCGCTCGTCCTCGCCACCGCCGCGCGGGCGACCGGCGCCCCCGAGTCTCGCGCACGAAACGATCTCGAGGCGCTGGTGGAGGCGCTCGGGGGCGAGAGCACGCTGCTCGTGCTGGACAACTTCGAGCAGGTGCTCGACGCCGCCTCGGACGTGGCGCGCCTCGTCGCCGCCCTACCGTCGCTGCGGGTGGTCGTCACGAGCCGCGCGCCGCTCCGCATCGCCGCCGAGCGCGTCTACGCGGTGCCGCCGCTGCCGGTCCCCGAAGCGGGCGAAGTGACGGCTGCCTCGATCGAGCGCACGCCCGCGGTTCGCCTCTACGCCGAGCGCGCGGGCGCGACCGATCCGCGCTTCGCGGTCACGGACGAGAACGCTGCCGCCGTAGCGCGCATCTGCCGCGCGCTGGACGGGCTCCCGCTCGCACTCGAGCTCGCGGCGGCCCGCGCGCGGACGCTCGGGCCCGAGGGCACGGCGGAGCGCCTCGGCGAGCGGCTCTCGCTCCTTTCCCGAGGCGCGCGAGACCTGCCGGAGCGGCAGCGCTCGCTCCGCGCGACGCTCGACTGGAGCGTCCAGCTGCTCGCCGACGACGCGCGCCAGGTGCTCGGCGCGCTCGGCGCCTTCAGCGGCGGCGCGTCGCTCGAGGCGCTCGAGGCTGTCGTCGGCGACATCGATGTGGTGACCGCGCTCGACGACCTCCTCGACGCGGCGCTCGTGACCCGAGTGGGCGGCGCCTCCGAACCACGCTTCGCGATGCTCGAGACCGTCCGCGAGTATGCGGCAGAGGTGCTCGCCGCGTCGGGCGACGAGCGCGGTGTTCGCGATCGCCATCTCGCGTGGCTCCTCTCGATGGTGCAGGGCGCAGGCGTGTACTGGCACCGCCTCATGGACGCCGCATGGCTCGACCGTGTCGAGCTGGAGCACGACAACATCCGCGCGGCCTTCGCGCACGCGGAAGCCGTCGGGGACGCCGAGCAGGAGCTCCGGCTCGCGGTGACGATGCGCTACTTCTGGCGCGTCCGTGGCTATGCCGAGGAAGGACGCCGGCGTCTCGAGCGCGGCGTCGCACTCTCGCCGGGGATCGATGACATCGAGCTCCGCGCGCGAACCCTCGGCGAGGCCGGCGTGATGGCATTCGTCGCCGGAGACCAGGAGCGCTCACGCGCGCTCTGGCTCGAGGCGCTGCCGTTGTTCGAGACGGTCGACAACCGCCGCGAGATGGGCCGAGCGCAGCTGGAGCTCGGCGCGAGCTGGCACGCCGAGGACGAGCTGTCGCGCGCGCTCGAGCACTACGAAGCCGCCCGCGCCGCGTTCGTCGACGTCGACGACCCGAACGCGATGGGGGTCATCCTCGCGAACCTCGGAGCCGTCCACCACGCGCTCGGCGACCTCGACGCCGCCGTCGAGGCGACGACCGAGGCGCTCGCGATCGCCGAGGCGATCGGCGACGAGGACGGCGTCGCGATCTCGGTCCTCAACCTCGCGACATTCGATCTCGAGCGCGGCGACCTCGTCGCGGCGGCGGAGCACGCTGCGACGTCCCTCGAGTGCTCGGTGCGCCTGTCCTACCGGGAGGTCACCGCCTATGGTCTCGGCATCGTCGCCGCGGTCGCGGCGGAGACGGGCCGGCCGGAGGACGCCGCAATGCTCGGAGGCGCCTTCTCCGAGCACTTCCACGCGATCGGCAGCGATCCGCAGGCAGTGGAGGCTGAGCGGCTCGCTGCGACGCTGGCACGCGTGTCGACCCAGATCGACGTCGAGGCGGCCGTGGCGCGTGGCAAGGGGCTTTCCCCGGACGAGGCCCTCGCGCTCGCGCGCGACGTGATCGCCTCGGTCGAGCGTCCGGACTGAGTCGCGTCAGACGGCGATCCGCGTGCCGCTCGCGGCGGAGCGGTACAACGCGTCGATCACGCGGGCCTGCCCGACCGCGTCGGCGCGGCCGAGGAGCGCGGGCGCGCCGCCCTCGATCGCGTCGGCGAGGTTCTCGAGCTCGCGCGTGTAAGAGTCGGCCCCCTCGACCTCGACGACCTCCGTCTCGCCGTCGCGACGGAGCGTCACGCGGCCGCCCCAGTCGAGCCGCCACGGCGCCTCGACAACGAGCACGCCGTCCTCGCCGACCGCCTCGAGCGACTGCCGCTGCGGCGAGCGGAACGACGCCTCGAACTGGCCGACGACGTCGTCGGCACAGCGGAGCGTCCCGTGGAACGCCATGTCGATCCCCGTCGTCCCCGTGACCTGCTCGCCGCGCACGTGCTCCGGCTCTCCCGCCAGCAGGCGGATCCCGCTGACGCAGTAGCAGCCGACGTCCATCAGCGCGCCGCCGTCGAGCTCGGGCAGCGCGCGAACGTCCGAGAGGTCGTGGAGGGGGAACGTGAAGGTCGCCTTCACGGCGCAGAGCCGTCCGACCGCGCCGTCGGCGACGAGTCGGGCGACCGCCGCGGTCTGCGGATGGTGGCGATACATGAACGCCTCCGCCAGGACGAGCCCCGCGGCGTCCGCGGCGTCGAACGCTTCCTCGGCCTCGCCGGGATGGCGCGTGTAGGGCTTCTCGCAGAGGACGTGCTTTCCGGCCGCGAGCGCCTCCATCGTCCACGCGTGGTGCATGCCGTTCGGGAGCGAGATGTAGACGGCCTCGACATCGGGGTCGGCGAGGAGCGCCTGGTAGGAGCTGTGCGCCGTCGCGATCCCGTGCTCCGCGGCGTAGGCCTCCGCCCGCTCCGCGTCGCGGCTTCCGACGGCGACGACGTCGACCCGGTCGGTCTTCGCAGCGCCCGCGAGGATCGCGCGGTTGATGTTCGCCGTCGACAGGAGGCCGAGTCTCATCCGGGCACCCTAACGGCCCGCAGAGCCGGGTACAGCGCGCGGTAGCGCTCGTGCGCCTCGCGGTAGGCGTCCGACCACGCGGTGTTCGGCTCGACCGTGCTCGTCACACGGACACATCGGGCGACCGCCTCGTCGACGTCTCGGAAGACGCCTCCCGCGACACCGCCGAGGAGCGCGGCGCCGAAGGCCGAGCCCTCCTCGGACTCGGTCAGCTCGAGCGGGACGCCAAGCACGGACGCGACGATCTCGAGCCAGAGGCGGCTGCGCGCGCCTCCGCCGGAGATCCGCGCCCTCGCTGCCTCGACACCGAGCGCGCGAAGCAGGTCGAGCGAGTCCGCGAGGCCGAACGCCACGCCCTCGAGCACCGCCCGGACGAGCGCGCCGCGATCGTGGCGCAGCTCGAGCCCCACGAACGCGCCGCGGGCGTCGGGATCGGCGTGCGGCGTCCGCTCGCCGGCGAGGTACGGCAGGAACAGCAGCCCTTCCGCATCCGGTGGCCATGCCGCGGCCTCGGCGACGAGGGCATCGAACGGCACGTCCTTGGCGAGGGTGTCGTGGAGCCACTGGAGGGAGCCGGCGGCCGAGAGCATCACGCCCATCGCCTGCCACGTGTCCGGACGCGCGTGGCAGAAGGCGTGGACACGCGCCTCGGCATCGTGCGCGTAGGCCGGAAGCGGCGCGAGCACGACTCCCGAGGTCCCGAGCACGACGGAGAGCGTCCCGGGGCGGGTGGCGCCGACGCCGACGGCCGCCGCGGGCTGGTCTCCCCCACCCGCCGCGACCGGAGTCCCAAGTGAGACAGTGTCACTTGGACTCTTCGTCACGTGGCCGGAGACCGCCGGCGACTCGAGCACCGGTGGGAGCCAGTCGCGTGGAAGCTCGAGGGCGTCGAGGACCTCGGCGCTCCAGTCGCGGCGCGCGACGTCGAGGAGGAGCGTCCCCGACGCGTCCGAGGCGTCGATCGCCCATTCGCCGGTCAGCCCGAGCCGGACGTAGTCCTTCGGCAGCATCACGCGTGCGATGCGCGCATAGCCCTCGGGCTCGTGACGGCGCAGCCAGAGGAGCTTGGGCGCGGTGAAGCCGGGCAGCGCACGGTTCCCCGTCAGCTCGATCAGGCGCTCGAGCCCGATGCGCTCCTCGATCTCGGCGCACTCGAAGGCGGTGCGCTGGTCGTTCCAGAGGATCGCGGGACGGATCACGCGCCCGGTCTCGTCGAGCACGACGAGACCGTGCATCTGGCCCGAGAGGCCGATCCCGGCGATCTCGCGCCCGGCCGACACCTCGGCGAGCGCGGACTCGGCGGCACGCAGCCAGTCGCCGGGATCCTGCTCCGCCCAGCCCGGCCGCGGGGTGGAGAGCGGGTAGCCGTGGGTCGCCGTCGCGAGCACTTCACCGTCCGGCGAGAGCGCGAGCGCCTTGACGCCGGTCGTGCCGACGTCGATGCCGACTAACGTGGGGGAACCCATGGTTCCCCCACGTCTACGCACCCAGTGCGGCGTAGACGAGCTCGTAGGCGCGGACGGCGTCCTTGCGCGACTGCGCCTCGCGAAGTGCGGCGTCGTCGATCCGGCCGGAGACGTCCCAGATGAAGTTCCACTGCAGCACGGAGCGCTTCACCGCGGCGACGGCGTCCTCGGTGTATGGGTAGAGGTCGAAACCGAGGCGCTCGCCGTTCTCGCCGTACCGCGCGCGCCGCAGCTCGAGCGCGAGCTCGAGGGTCTCCATGAACGCGGTCGCGCCGACCATGTTGTCGTCGTCGAACGTGCCCCAGCCGGAGTTCGCATGCTGATGG
>Ga0070691_10000725_pt1 | contig 12908 bp, 9 predicted proteins | sample KBSK1101metaG_FD_64673 | JGI IMG/M metagenome (GOLD analysis project Ga0070691, IMG submission 64673) | Corn, switchgrass and miscanthus rhizosphere microbial communities from Kellogg Biological Station, Michigan, USA - KBS K1-10-1 metaG | ecosystem: Host-associated > Plants > Roots >... | reverse complement strand
GGGCTCGCCGTGGCGAGCGCGGTGATCGCGGTCGCCATCCTCGCGCTCGTCCTCGGGACCGTGATCCACAGGGGCCTGAGCGCGCTGAGCCTCGACTTCTTCACGAAGCCACGGCCCCTCTTCGGCCAGGCCGGGGGGATCGCCGATGCGCTCGTCGGCAGCGCGCTCATCGTGGGCATGGCGATGGTGATGGCGATCCCCTTCAGCATCCTCGTCGCGATCTTCATGTCGGAGTACGCCGGCCCGCGGCTCTCGGTCGCGCTGCGGATCGTCCTCGACGTCCTGAACGGCGTCCCGGCGATCGTCGTCGGCATCTTCGTCTTCGGGTTGCTCGTCGTCGGCCGCGGCCAGAGCGCGATCTTCGGAGCGTTCTCGCTGGCGGTCCTGATGTTGCCGATGGTCGCCCGCGCGACGCAGGAGGTGCTCGAGATCGTTCCACGGAGCCTGCGGGAGGCGAGCCTCGCGCTCGGCGTCACGCGCTGGCGCACGACGGTCAGCATCGTCCTGCCGACGGCGATCGGCGGCATCCTGACGGGCGTCGTGATCGCCGTGGCGCGGGTCGCGGGCGAGACCGCGCCGCTGCTCTTCACGTCCTCGATCGCCGCGAACCAGGTCTCGACCGACGTGACGCACGCGCTGCCCACGCTGCCGGTCTCGATCTTCGTGTTCTCCGAGTCGCCCGACCCGAACGAGCAGGCCATGGGCTGGGCCGCGGCGCTCGTCCTGATTCTGTTCGTCCTCGTGCTCAACATCGTCGCGAAGGTCGTCGCGGCGCGCCAGCGGCGCAGGAGCGAGGGCGCCTGAGCGCGACCTCAGGCGGCAGCGGCCACGGCGGCATTCTTCGGCTCGGCAGGCGGGGCGAGCCGCCGCCGCTCGAAGTGGCGGGCGAGGAACGCCGAGGCCGCGATCAGGATCGCGAGCACGAAGACGATCACGTGCCCGCCAGGGAGCCGCGTGACGAGCTCCATGAACGCGCCGACGAGCGCCGCCGCGGGGATCGTCAGGATCCAGGCGACGAGGATGTTCCCGGCGACGCCCCAGCGCACGGCGTGGAAGCCGCGGACGGCGCCGGCACCGAGCACCGACCCGGAGATCGTGTGCGTCGTCGAGACGGGGAAGCCGAAGTGCGCCGTCCCCCAGAGGATCGACGCGCACGCCGTCTGCGCCGCGAACCCCTGCGCCGGGTCGATCTTCGCGATGCGCTGGCCGAGCGTCTTGATGATCCGCCAGCCGCCGGCGTACGTTCCCGCGGCCATCGCGAGCGCCGAGGCGGCGATCACCCACGTCGGAGGGCGCTCGAAGTTCGCGTCGAGGTGACCCGAGGCGGCCAGCGCCAGGGCGATGATGCCCATCGTCTTCTGCGCGTCGTTCGTCCCGTGCGTGAACGCGACGAAAGCCCCCGAGACGAGCTGGGCCTTGCGGAAGCCGCGGTTCACCTTCGTCGGCGCCCGTCGTGCGACGAGCCACGTGATCCCGAGAATGAGCAGGAAGGCGAACGCGACGCCGAGGAACGGCGCAATGAGCGACGGGATCAGCACCTTGTCCTTGATCCCGCCCCAGTTCACGACGCCCCAGCCGGAGGCCGCGATCGCGGAGCCGATCATCCCGCCGATCAGCGCGTGGCTCGAGCTGGAGGGCAGTCCGATGAGCCACGTGATGAGGTTCCAGGTGATCGCGCCGACGAGACCCGCCATGACGATCTCCAGCGTGATCGCGTCCTGGTCGATGATGCCCTTCGCGATCGTCGCCGCGACCGCGACCGAGACGAACGCGCCCGCGAAGTTGAGGACGGCCGCGCTCGCAACGGCGACGCGCGGGCTGAGCGCGCGCGTGGACACGCTCGTCGCGATCGAGTTGGCGGTGTCGTGGAAGCCGTTCGTGAAGTCGAAGAACAGCGCGATCGCCACGACCGCCACGAGGGTGAGGTTCATCTACGCGCGCCCCGTTCCGGTGTCGGACTTCAGTCCGACACCTGCCGGCGAGCGGCCGGCGGTTGGTGTCCGCCTGAAGTCGGACACCGGGTTTCCGCACTGCTCTGCAGGCATGTTGCCTCAGGCGTTCTTGACGACGATGTTCGCGATCACGTTCGCAGCGGTCTCGCAGCTGTCGAGCGCCCGCTCGAGCCGGTCGTAGACGTCCTTCCAGCGGATCACCATCAACGGGTCGATCCGGTCGTCACGGAAGAGAGAGGCGAGACCGTCGCGGAGGACACGGTCGCCCTGGTCCTCGAGCCGCTTGAGCTCGAGGAGAGCCTCCTGGACGCCCGCGAAGCTCTTGAGGTTGTCGCAGGCGATCGAGAGCTGCTCGGTCGCCGCCACGATCAGCCCGGTCTGCTGCACGGCGTGCTTGGTCGGAAGCTCGATCCCGTACAGGCCGAGCAGGTCGGACGCCTCCTCGAGATCGTCCACCACGTCGTCGATCTCGATCGCGAGCATGTAGATGTCGTCGCGGTCGAACGGCGTCAGGTACTGCGTATTGAGCAGCGTGATGAGCTCGCGTGTGACCTCGTCGCCCGCGGTCTCGGCCGCCTTGACCTGCTCCTGGGTGATCCCCGAGTTCGGGTGCTCGCGGAAGCGACGGTCGACGAGCCGGGCGACTTCGAGCGCATTCTCGCCGGCCCGCGAGAAGAGCACGAAGAACTCGCTCGTCTTCGGCGTGAGCGACAGGCGCACGGGCGCGCACGCTAGCCGAAACCGTATGTTCACAATGCGCCACGCGACGAGCGTCCCGCCCCGGGATACGCTCGGGGGATGAAGGAGACCGTCGAGCGGGAGCTGAAGCTCACACCGGGCGAGGGGTTCGTCCTACCCGAGCTCGGCGGCGAAGCGCAGCCGACACGGGTCTTCGTCTCGACGTACCACGACACCGGCGACCTCGTGCTCGCGCGGCACGGGGTGACGTTGCGGCACCGGGTCGAGGACGGGACAGGCCTCTGGCAGCTGAAGCTTCCCCGCGGCGCCGCTCGCACCGAGCTGGAGCAGCCCGGTCCGCCGGCGAAGCCGCCGCTCGAGCTCTCCTCCCTCCTCGTCGGGTTCCTGCGCGGCCGTGAGCTGCGGCGGGTCGCGCGGCTGCGGACGCGGCGCGAGGTCGTGCGCGCGAACGGTGCGGAGATCGTCGACGACTCCGTCGCGGTGCTCGAGGGCCAGCGCGTGACGCGGCGGTTCCGCGAGCTGGAGGTGGAGCTCGTGGGCGGCGACGAGCGGACGTTGCGGCGGCTCGTGGGGGAGCTCGAACAGGCCGGCGCCGCACCCGGTGAGCTGCGCCCGAAGCTCTATCGGGCGCTCGATCTCGAGGTTCCGAGCGGCACCACGGACATTCCTCGCGGGACACCCCCGGTGACGGCGGTCGGGCTCGCGCTCGGAGCGCAGGCGCGCCGGCTCCTGCTCCACGACCCCGGCGTCCGGCTGGGCTCCGATCCCGAGGATCTGCACCAGCTTCGCGTGGCGGTCAGGCGCCTGCGGGCGTTTCTCCGGGCGGGTCGCGGTCTGCTCGATGCGGCGTGGTCCGAGCCGCTCCGCGACGAGCTCGGCTGGCTCGGGAAGGCGCTCGGCCCTGCGAGGGACCTCGACGTGCTCGCCGAGCGGCTGGAGACGGGCGTCGCCGGTTTAGGCAACGATGGGGCAGCTGCCTCCGACCTGCTCGGTGCGCTCGACGCCGAGCGCGCAGAGGCGCGCGCCACCGTCGTAGCCGCGCTCTCGAGCGATCGGTATCTCGCGCTTCTCGATCGCCTGGAACAGGCGTCGGAGCCCGAGGCAGGGGACGCGGAGCCGACGCTCCGCGACGTCTGGCGGGCGGAGTGGCGGCGAACCCGGAAGGCCTTCGCGCGGCTCGACGGCTCGTCGAGCGACGCGGATCTCCACGCAGGGCGGCTCCGCGCGAAACGGGCCCGCTACGCGGCAGAGCTCGCGTCCCACGAGCTCGGGAAGCGAGGGAAGACGTTCGTCGCCGCCGCGAAGGAGCTGCAGGACGTGCTCGGCGAGCACCAGGACGCCGTCGTGGCGGAGGCGAGGATCCGTGCCTGGGCCGCCGGCGGCGCCGACGCGCATGCCGCGGCGCTCCTCGCCGCGCACGAGCACGAGCGGATGGAGAGTGCCCGGAAGGCGTGGCCGCGCGCGTGGAAGTCGCTGCGCCGCGCTGCGAAACCGCTCACGTGAGCCTCGTCCGTGCGGCGGGCGGCGTCCCCGTCCGCGAGACGCCGAACGGGCTCCAGGTGCTCGTCATCCACCGCCCGCAGTACGGCGACTGGAGCTTCCCGAAGGGAAAGTGCGAGCCGGGGGAGAGCGACGAGGCCTGCGCGACCCGCGAGGTGGAGGAGGAGACCGGCCTCGTCTGCTCGCTCGAGGAAGAGCTGCCGTCGACGTCCTACACGGACGCGAAAGACCGGCCGAAGCGCGTGCGCTACTGGCGGCTCCGCATCGTCGGGGGCGAGCTCCGCTTCGTCCACGAGGCCGACGATGCGCGCTGGGTCTCGGCGGCCGAAGCGGAATCGCTGCTCAGCTACGACCGAGACCTCACGGTGCTCCGCGCGACGGTCGGTATCGGGCACCTGCTCGATGCCGGGGATCCGGAGCGCCTCGCGCAGGCACTGGCCGCCGACCCGAGCGCCGGGCAGACGCCGGTCGACGGCCTGGTCCCGCTGCTCTACCTCCTCCGACGCTCCGCCGCGAGCGGCGCCGACATCCGGGAGTGCACGCGACTGCTGCTCGAGGCCGGCGCCGACCCGAACGCGTTCACGCACGAGGTCGAGGAGTGGGGCGACTGGGACTTCGCCGCCGTTCGGAGCGCCGTCGATCGCGACGACGCGGAGCTCGTGCGGCTGCTGGTCGACCACGGCGCGGAGCGCGACGACGACGCGATCTACCACGCCTGTGAGCACGGCGGCACCGCGTTGCTCGAGGCGCTCTGGAAGCCCGGAGCCGAGGACTACGTCGGCCACAAGGTCGACTTCGAGGATCTCGAGGGACTTCGCTTCTTTCTCGAGCGGGGCGCCGACGTGAACGAGCGCTGCTGCCTCCACCACGCGATCGCGCGCGGCCGCACCCTGCGGTTCATCCAGCTGATCCTCGACGCAGGTGCCGACGTCGACCGGCCGTGGACGTTCTGGGACGTCGGCCGCAGGCCGCTCGCGCTCGCCGCGCGGTGCGGGCATCTCGCGGCGTACGAGCTGCTCGAGTCGCTCGGCGCGACGGCCGAGCTCGACGAGGTCGACGCAGCCGTGCTCGCCGTCGCGCGCGGCGAGTCGGTCGTGCTGCCGCGCGCGCGGCCGCCCGCACTCGGCAACCCCGACACGGACGACTACGGCTGGATCCTCGGCCAGTTCGCGCTGCTCGACCGCACCGAGATCGTCGCTGCGCTGCTCGATTCCGGGCTGGACGTCGACACGCCGGGGTGGAGCGGCTTCACGCCGCTCATCCAGGCGGCGGCGCACGGACGCCGGGCGACCGTCGAGCTGCTGATCGAGCGCGGCGCGAACCTGACCGAGCGGGCCTGGGAAGATCGTGGGCCGCGGCCGCTCGACGCCGCCATCTGGGCGATACGCAACAACCACGCGCACGACGGTGACTACGCCGGCACCGTCGAGGTGCTCGTGACGGCAGGCGCGCCGACGGGTCACCGGCCGCCGAGCGGCGACCCGGCCGTCGACCGCGTCCTGGAGCGACTCGGCGTCTGGTGAGCGGCCGCGCCCCGGCCGTCGCGTGTTGCTCAGGCCATCCGCCGGAAGTCTCGCTCGAGCGCGTTCTCCAGCTCGTGCACCTCCCGACGCAGCGGCATCTTCGACGCCTTGCCGGTGCGCAACGTGTCGGCCGCGCAGGCGAGGAAGCACGCCGCCCCGAGCGACGTGTTCCAGTTGGCGGCGGCCAGGTCGAGCACGGAGCCGCTCGAGGGAACGACGTATCCGGCGACGGCCGAGATCCCGAAGAAGACGCAGCCGAGGAGGTTGACTGCCGGCTGCCACCATCCCTCGCCACCTCGCGCCGGCAGCCAGCCGTGCCACCCGTGGCGAACGGAGGCCCGGTAGGCGATCGCGCCCGACACGAGGAAGCAGATCGACCCGCGCCAGTCGGGTCGCCAGACGAGCCTGTCGTAGTCCGAGCTCGTCTGGGCCACGTGCAGCGCCTGGTACGTCGTGACATTGAAGAAGAGCGTGCCGGCCGACTGGACGATGGCCGACCACCAGGCGGCGCGGCCGCCCGGTGAGCGCCGTTCACCCCAGGCCAGCCCGCTCTGAAGCGCTCCACCGACGGTGAACAGGATCGAGCCGACGAAGAACGTGATCGCGTCGGCCGAGTCGCCCACCAGCTCTGTGTATCCGGGGAATGGGCCGACGAGGAAGCACGCCGAGCCGAGAGCGAACGAGAGAGCCATCCAGCGTCGCGTTGTCACGCAGGGATCCTCGCCCATTCCGGCGGGCGGCGGGGACTGAGATGCCGGCCCTACACTGGGCGGCCGTGAGTTCAGAGATCGTCTACACGATGCACCGGGCCGACAAGTTCTACGGCCCCGAGCGGCAGGTGCTCTCGAACATCTCCCTGTCGTTCCTGCACGGCGCGAAGATCGGCGTGCTCGGGCCGAACGGCGCCGGCAAGTCGACGCTGCTCCGGATCATGGCCGGCCTCGAGGAGCCGTCGTCCGGCGTCGCCGAGCTCGACCCCAAGGCGACGGTCGGCTTTCTCCCTCAGGAGCCGGACCTCGACCCGGCGAAGGACGTGCGCGGGAACGTCGAGGACGGCGTGCGTGAGCTGCGCGACCTGCTCGACCGCTTCAACGCCGTCTCGGCCGCCTTCGCCGAGCCGGATGCCGACTTCGACGCCTTGCTCGCCGAGCAGGCGGTGGTGCAGGACCGGATCGATCGCGCCGACGCCTGGAGCCTCGACCAGCACCTCGACCGCGCGATGGACGCGCTGCGGCTGCCCGAGGGTGACCGAGACGTCACGACGCTCTCCGGCGGCGAGCGGCGGCGCGTCGCGCTCTGCCGGCTCCTGCTCTCGGCGCCAGACCTGCTGCTTCTCGACGAGCCGACGAACCACCTCGACGCCGAGTCGGTCGCGTGGCTCGAGCGTCATCTCGAGAGCTACAAGGGCACCGTCATGGCGGTCACGCACGACCGCTACTTCCTCGACAACGTCGCAGGCTGGATCCTCGAGCTCGACCGCGGCAAGGGGATCCCGTTCCAGGGGAACTACTCGTCGTGGCTCGAGCAGAAGGAGGCCCGGCTCGGGGTCGAGGAGAAGCAGAACGCTGCTCGCCGCCGCACGCTACAGCGCGAGCTCGAGTGGGTGCGGATGAGCCCGACGGCGCGGCACGCGAAGTCGAAGGCGCGCCTCACCGCGTACGAGAAGCTGCTGGCCGAGGACCAGGCGGCGCGGCTCGACATCGTCGAGATCCACATCCCGGCCGGCCCCCGGCTCGGCGACGTGGTCGTCCGCGCGGAGCACGTGGAGAAGGGCTTCGGCGACCGCCTGCTGATGGAGGACCTCACGTTCGACCTGCCGCCTGGCGGGATCGTCGGCGTGATCGGCCCGAACGGCGCGGGCAAGACGACCCTCTTCCGGATGATCGCCGGCGAGGTCGAGGTCGAGGGCGGCACGCTCGAGGTCGGCGACACCGTCGAGCTCGCGTACGTCGACCAGTCGCGGAGCGCGCTCGACGGCAAGAACACGGTGTGGAAGGAGATCTCGGGAAACCAGGACGTGATCCAGCTCGGCAAGCGCGAGGTCAACTCGCGCCAGTACGTCTCGTGGTTCAACTTCCGCGGCGGCGACCAGCAGAAGCTCGTCAAAGACCTCTCGGGAGGAGAGCGGAACCGCGTCCACCTCGCCAAGCTGCTGCGCTCGGGCGGCAACCTGCTCCTGCTCGACGAGCCGACGAACGACCTCGACGTCGACACGCTCCGCGCGCTCGAGGAGGCGCTCCTCGACTTTGCCGGCTGCGCCGTCGTGATCTCGCACGACCGCTGGTTCCTCGACCGCGTGGCGACGCACATGCTCGCGTTCGAAGGCGACTCGCAGGTGACGTGGTTCGAGGGGTCCTACGCCGAGTACGCCGACTGGGTCCGCGAGACGCGCGGCCCCGAGGCCCTCGAGCCGCACCGCATCGCCTACAAGCCGCTCGTCCGCCCGTCGTAGCGGCTCACCCTCCGCGTCGGCGCCGTCCGGGGCGCGGGGCAGGCTTTCGCGCGTGCGCGTCGCGGTCGTCGATGTCGGCTCGAACACTGCGCGCGTGCTCGTGGCCGACGTCTTTCCGGACGGTCGCGTCGAGGCGGTCGAGGAGCGGCGCGAGCGGCTCGGCCTCGGTGCGGAGATCGCGGCGCGAGGGGCGTTGTCGCGCGACACGGTCGGCGTGGTGGCGCGGGCCTGCAAGGGGTACGCGAAGCTCGCGCGGGCACTCGGCGTGGAGCGTGCGGAGACGATCGTCACCGCTCCGGGTCGCCAGGGGCGTGAACCCCAGCGCCTGGTGTCCGCACTGTCCGACGCGACGAGGCTGCCGGTGCGTGTCCTCTCCTCCGACGAGGAGGGTCGTCTCTCGTACGTCGGAGCCGTCGCACGCGCCGCCTCCTCGCCCGGCCTCACGGCCGTGGTCGACGTCGGTGGCGGATCGACCGAGATCGTGCTCGGGGACAGGTGGCGCGGACCCGTCTGGATTCGCTCGATCGACCTCGGCTCGATCAGGCTGACGCGCCAGTACCTGCGCCGTGACCCGCCGGGAAGACGCGAGCTGCGGAGGGCGCGCGATGCCGTTCGCGACGGGACGGCGGGGCTCGAGCCGTCCCGCCCCGATCGCGCGCTCGCCACGGGCGGGAGCGCACGCGCGATAGCGAAGATCGTCGGCCCCGTCTTCGACGCCGAGGACGTCGAGTCGGCCGTCGACACGTTTACGCGTCGCTCGTCGGCCAAGGTCGCGCGTGCCGCGGGAATCCATCCCGTTCGCGCGGCGTCCGTGCTCGGCGGTGCGCTGCTCCTCTCGGAGACGAGCCGGCTGCTCGACCGCCCCCTCGAGCTCGCCCGCGGCGGGGTGCGCGAAGGCGCGGCGCTCGCGCTCGCCGGGGTTCAGTCGTCGGCTGCCGCCGCCTGACTCGGAGGTCTACGAGCGGGCGCGGCGGGCGCGGAGCTGGGCGCGGCGCATCATCGCCTCCTGATGTGCGTGCGCCTTCTTGGCCTTGGCCTCGCGATGCGTCCACTCGCCGTCGGCGCCGAGCTCCCAGGTGTTCCTCGTGTCGGCGAACGCGCTGTCGAGGATCGCGCCGATCTCGGCCTTCGCACGGGCGTTCTCGACGGGAGCGAGCACCTCGATCCGGCGGTCGAGGTTGCGCGGCATGAGGTCCGCGCTCCCCATGTAGACGTTCGTCTCGTCGCCGGCATCGAACCAGTAGACCCGGCTGTGCTCGAGGAACCGGTCGACGATCGACGTGACGCGGATCGTCTCCGAGAGACCCTTCACGCCGGGACGTAGCATGCAGATCGAGCGCGCCTGGATCTCGATCGGGACGCCGGCGGTCGAGGCCGTGTACAGCTCCTCGACGACCGTCGGGTCGACGAGCGCGTTCACCTTGAGCCGGATCCGCGCCGGCGCGCCGTCGGCGGCAGCCGCAGCCACCCGGCGGATCTCCTCCACGAGCCGGTCGCGCATGGTGAACGGCGCGACCAGCAGCTTGCGGAACAGCTGCGGGCGTCCGAAGCCGGTCACGTGGTTGAAGAGGTCGGCGACGTCCGCGGAGATCTCCTCGTCCGCGGTGAAGAGCCCGAGATCCTCGTAGACGCGCGCGGTGGACGCGTTGTAGTTCCCGGTGCCGATGTGGACGTAGCGCCGGAGGCCGCCCGGCTCGCGCCGCACGACGAGGGTCATCTTCGCGTGGATCTTGAGGTCGGGGAAGCCGTGGACGACGTGGACGCCCGCCTCCTCCATCTCGCGCGACCACTCGATGTTGCGGCGCTCGTCGAACCGCGCCTTCAGCTCGACGAGGCAGACCGACTGCTTGCCCTGCTCCGCGCACTCGATCAGCGACGAGACGAGCGACGACTCGTCGCTCGTGCGGTACACCGCCGTCTTGATCGCAATCACGTCGGGGTCGCGCGCCGCCGCCTCCGCGAACGCCTCGAAGCTCGCGCGGAACGAGTCGTACGGCTGCTGGACGAGGAGGTCACCGCGCCGGATCTCGTCGAACACCTCGGCGCCGCTCGCCGCGCGCGCCCAGCGCGGTGGGACGACCGGCGCCCACGCCGGCGGTTTCAGGTCGGGGCGGTCGAGTGCGACGAGCTCCCAGAGCTCCGACTGGTCGAGCAGGCCTTCGATCTCGTAGACCTGACCGGGTCGCACGTCGAGACCCTGGATCAGCCGGTCGCGCATATCGCGGGAGGCCGAGCGCGAGAGCTCCAGCCGCACGACGTCGCCGAAGCGCCGGCGTCGCAGCTCGGACTCGACTGCCTCGAGGAGGTCGTCCGCGTCGTCCGACAGCTCGAAGTCGGCGTCGCGCGTCACGCGGAAGAGCGCCCGCTCGGCGATCTCCATGCCCGGGAAGAGCATCGGCAGGAAGTGCGCGATGACCGACTCGAGCGGAACGAGGCGCTTCCCGACCGGCACGAACCGGTCGAGCACCTCGGGCACTTTCACGCGGGCGAACCGCTCTTCGCCGGTATCCGGGTCGACCGCGATCACGCCGAGCGAGAGCGAGAGCCCCGAGACATACGGGAATGGCTGGCCCGACCCGACTGCCAGCGGCGTGAGGATCGGGTAGACCTCGCGCTCGAAGAACTTGCGGAGCTTCTCGCGCTCCCGCTCGGAGCAGTCGTCGATCGTCGCGACGTCGATGCCTCGAGCGGCGAGCGCCGGCGCGAGGTCGCGCTTCCAGAGCTTTCCCTGGCGCGCGGTCAGCTCCGACACGCGCTCGCGGATCGCCTCGAGCGTCTGGCCGGCGCCGAGCCCGTCCGCCGAGCGCACCGGCACACCCGCCTCGTCGAGCTCGAGCAGGCCGGCGACGCGCACCATGAAGAACTCGTCGAGGCCCTGCGAGAAGATCGCCGCGAACTTCAGCCGCTCGAGGAGCGGCAGACGGTCGTCCTCGGCGAGCTCGAGCACGCGCGCGCCGAACTCGACCCACGACAGCTCGCGGTTGAGAAGACGTGAGGGGGCAGGCTCGGTGGCGGTCGCCATTGTCGGATCGTACGCTGGAACTTGGTGTCGGACTTCAGTCCGACACCTGACGCCCTACGGGGAGGTGGTTCGCAGGTGTCCGACTGAAGTCGGACACCTGGAGACCTCAACCGTCGGCACCCAACGCCTCGACGACGAGGGACTGAAACCAGGCGATCAGCTTCTCCGACTCCGGGAGCAGCGTCCCCGCCTCGAGGCCGCCGCTCGCGACGCCGCGCTGCACGTTCTCCACGAGCACGCGATCCTCCGCGCCGACCTGATCGTCGAGTGCGAGGTAGTCGGCGAGCCACTCGTCGTCCGTGTCGGGACCGACGAAGTAGTCGAGGAAGCGGTAGGTGCGGTCCGGGCCGCGCGGGATGACCGGGCCGATCGACAGGTTCGGCTTCCCGGGCATCACGTTCACGACCGTGCCGGGGAACAGGAGGTGGAACTGGCCGCGGGCGACCTCGCCCTCCGAATACGTGGAACCTGTGTCGGTGCCAGGCTGAATCCAGGCACCGACGCTGTTCTTCTTCGGCGGGCCGAACTGGCTCGCGACCCGGCCGCGCGCCTCGAGCCCGTAGGCGTCGGGCGAGACGTCGAGCACCTTCGAGAGGCTCGGGTGCGCGACCGCGCAGTGGTAGCACTCGAGGAAGTTCTCGACGCAGATCTTCCAGTTGCACGCGTACTCCTCGGACTCGGCCCGCGCGTGGAAGCGGAGCGCGCCCACGTCGATGCCGTCGGCGGCGAGAAGGTCGGGAAGCTCGCCGAGGTCGTCTGCGAGCGGCGCGGCCTCAGGATCCGCGTTGACGAAGACGAACGGCCCCCACGTGTCGACCGACACACCGACGAGACCGAGGCCGGACATGTCGAACCCGAGCTCGCGATCCGAGCGGGGCGCGCTTCGCAACGCGCCGTCGAGGCCGTAGGTCCACGCGTGGTACGGGCACTGGATCGTCTCGCGGCGCGCGTCGCCGTCGCAGAGGATGTGCCCGCGGTGGCGGCAGACGTTGACGAAGCCGCGGAGCTCGTCGTCCCGGCCGCGCGCGAGCAGGACGGGAAGCGATCCGGCCCAGGCCGTCGTCAGCTGCCCGGGCTCGGCGACCTGGTCGAGCCGGGCTGCGTACTGCCACGAGCGCGCGAAGATTCGCTCCTGCTCGAGGCGGAGGACGGCCGCGTCCGCGTACCAGTCGTATGGAAGCGTTCGGACTCCGGCGACGGCCGCCATCGCTCGCAATCTACCCCGGTGGAGGCCGCTGACCGCCTCGCTCCAGTCGATGTAAGGGTTCCCTTACACGCGACGTCGCAGATCTGTACTCTCCGCGCGTGCCCAACCGTATCCGGCTCTCGCTCCTGGTCGGCGTTGCCTGCCTCGCGATCGTCGCGGCGCTCGCGTCGACCGCCGCCGCGTCGCCCGCTCGGACAACTGCGACCGGCGCGCCGAACTACGCCGGCGTGAAGACCTACCTGCTTGCCCGCTCGAAGCAGCTCGTCATCCAGCTGGCCGGGATCCAGGCGCGCTCCGAGCGCTACTACGCGCTCGCGAAGAAGGAGCGGTTCTCGTATCCGAACCTGTGGCGGACGCACCGCGCCGAGGTCTCCTCGATCCTCCTCGGCCTGAAGCCGGCGTTCAGCCGCGCGCACAAGGCCTACGAGGAGGAGGAGGGGATCATCGCGGGGGTCCCGTCGCTTGCGCAGTTCGACGTGATCATGGACTCGGGCACGAGCGCTGCGGACGACCCGCAGACCGTGGTGCCGTTCGACCTGACGCTTCCGAACGG
>Ga0070691_10000724_pt1 | contig 12910 bp, 2 predicted proteins | sample KBSK1101metaG_FD_64673 | JGI IMG/M metagenome (GOLD analysis project Ga0070691, IMG submission 64673) | Corn, switchgrass and miscanthus rhizosphere microbial communities from Kellogg Biological Station, Michigan, USA - KBS K1-10-1 metaG | ecosystem: Host-associated > Plants > Roots >... | reverse complement strand
AGCGCCGCCGCGCGCCATCGGCTTTGGCTTGCCAGAGAGATCGCTGGTGCCATCGAGTGCCCCCGAGCCACCGTAGATGTCGCCCTGCAATGGCTTTTCCAAAAAGTAGCTGGCATCCCGTAATGGAATTTGCAGCCCGTCATCGGTTAGCGACCACGGCGTTGCCAGACCGGAGAACAGGACGCTGAGGGTCGCGTAGCTCGGATCGGTGAGATAGCCGCGCGTGCTATCCCATGACTTGCTGCCGCGCAGGATACGAATTGGGCGGCCATCGGCGTTCTGCACCGCGGCAATGGTATCGAACGTCGATTTCGGGTTGGCGAGAAGAATGCTGCCCCATGATGCCGCCGCCGCCGTCCTGGTCGGTTCCAACGTCAAGGTCGCGTCAACCTGGTAGGCATCATTCAGCAACGGCGGATAGGGTATTGGGCCGTTCTGGTCGCCCGGGGCCGTGCGATAGCCGATATCCGACGCCACGATCAGGCCGGTTTTTTCCAGTTGCGTCGGCGGGGTTCGGGACAGCGTGCCGTGGGCGCGCGTGCCGTGGCCGAAGGTCACCGTCACCGGGACGTTGCCCGGGATATATGTCTCCACCTCGATGGTGACGAAATCGGGCGCGACGCCGTTCGCCATTCCGGGGCGGGGGCGGCGCCGCTTGCGCACGCGCGCATTGGCATACAGCGTGCCGTTGCCATTCATCCGAAGCTTCGTGCCGGGCTGGATCACATGCCCGCCGATGCCATTAGCAGTGACCGCGCCAGCGCCAGCCATTGCTGTGCGCACCGCATACTTGACCCGGGTCGTGGCCGTCAGGCTGCCCGCTCCAGCGATGGTTGCTGTGGCGGAGAACGGATACGTGGCGGCGGTCGCATTGGCGGTCAGCGAGCCGACGCCCTGCTGCGCCGTGCGCGTTGGATAGCGAGCCTTCACGAAGGCAGTGACGGCGCCAGCGCCGTCGAGGGTTGCGGTGGCTTTGCGGATCGGCCGCGCGTTGGCGCTTAGCGAGCCGACGCCGAGGCCGTCATAACGTGCGGCATTGGCGGCGGTGGTTTGGGCGGCGGCGGTCAGGCTAGCCGTGGCACCGAACGATGCTGTGGCGGGTCGTCGTGCGATGGCATCGGCTTGCAGGAAGCCGCCCGCCGTGAATTGGGCTGATACTCCGAAGACATGGACGATGTTGGCTGAGGCGCTGAGCGAGCCGACCCCGGAGGTCTGCATCGTCGCGGTGGAGGGCGGGTTGGGCCCAAACTCATTGCTGAAAACATCGTCCCACGGGTTGCCAATCGCTGGCAGATCCGAGGTCGGCAACACGGCCGCCGTCCAACGATCCGCCGAGCGCGGCTTCAGAACGGCATACGGGCCGCGCGCGTGGGTGGCGACTTCGTCGGCTGACAGCGCGCGGGACCAGGTGAATAAGTCCACGGTGTCCCAGCGCCACTCGGTGCCCGCGCTGAGATCGCTGCCAAACAAGGCGCGCGGGGAAAAGTTGGCAAACGCCTGCGTTGCGGTGCCGATCCATGTCCGCCCGCCATCGACATAGAGCGTGGCGGTGGAGCCTAGGACAGTCACCGTCAGCCGATGCCAGCCCGTCAACGAGGACGCGAGCAAAGGCTGCCCGCCCGACAGAAACTCAGTTTCCGCCGGCACCCGCGTCCGAAAGCTGCCGCCCGCGACCGAGACATAGAGCGGCATCCGCGCGGTATCGTCGGACACCAGGCAGCCGCCAAGCGCGTTGTAGGTGCCAGCGGTCGGCGCCGTGCCGGTGAAGCGGACCAACCCGGAGAGGGAGAACGCCGAGGTCGGGGCATCTTCAGGCGACAGCACCAGGGCGGGCGTGGCGGCGGCTCCAGAGGCCCCGGTGAGTGCGCTATGGACTTGCCCGCCGTGCACGCCGCGCGCCGTGGCGAGCGATCCTTGCCGCGTGACGGTGCGGTTGAGAACGATGTCGGTGAACCGCCGGTCATCAAACAGGAAAAGCGCACGCAGTCCGAGGGCGAGCGGCGAGAAGCGGTCGATGACCACCTGGTCGACCGACGCAGGTTTACGGCTTGCGCTCAGCGCATCGCGACGAAACGGCGAGCGGGCCATTGCGGCGGCTTAGTCTGCCTGTTGGGTATAGGTCGCCATGCGGACGCTCACCCCGGAGGCGGGGAACACCACGCCCGTTCGGTTGCGCGCGATCGGTCGATAGGTGCCGGGTGGCAACAGAATTTCGGGGTAGCCAGCACGCGGGGTGATCAATGTGCCAGAGCGGACGGCGATCGTCGCGTCGGCCTCGCGGGGTGGCAGAGAGCCCGCCGCGCCATCCTCAAAGCTGTTTCCGCCGTCCACCGAGCGCAGCATCCAGACATCGACCAGGGCGCCCGACGTGGGGGAGAACGCCGTGCTGGAGATGAACTCGACGTCGCAGAAGAACGAGCCGTCGCTTGATATCGCCGCCCCTGGCGCGGAGACCGCGCCGTTGGCGAGGCTCAAAAGCTCGGCTCCCAGGACAGTCACCGGGATCGCCATGCTGCTCCATCGGACAATCGCCATCAGGCAATGCTCCCCGTCAGGATAACGATTGTTTCGGATGGAACGTTCACCGAGCCGAAACTGGATTGCGAGGTGATGACCGGTGCCGGTGCTGCCACCGACGGGGTCGTGAATGGACCCGACCACAGGCCCTGTGGCGAGGCCACCATCGTGCCGCTCGGGGTGAAGCTATACCACGAACTGCCAAGATCCTGCTGCCAAACCACGCCCCCGGTCAGCAGCATCGTCTGGGCATGCGAGACCGTATCGGTAAACCCGTTCACCACCGGGTTGCCGCTGACATTCAGCGACCAGGCATTGCCGAAGCCATCGGTGAACGATCCCGATCCAGGATACACATAAGCGGCCTGCTTGCCGAGCTGCCAACGTGCAATCGGACCAGAGGGAGAACCGCCACTGATCGATAGGTTCACCGTCGCCGTGGCGGTCTGATCCCAGTTTACCAAGGCAATGGCGTAGGTGTTCGCCGTCGGCTTGACCGCGAGGATGACCATCCGCGAGATGGTGGTCGAGGCGGTATACTCCGGGCCATAGAGCGTTTGACCCGCCTTGCCAAGGAAATACCCTTGCGCATCGATGAGTGCTGGATTGGTGCCGGTCTGCGCATTGGCAATAACGCCAAAGTCGCCATTGCCAACCAGCCCGTTGAGCGCGGCTGCCTCGAAACCGCTGGTCGATTTGAACAGGCCAAGCAAATGCGCCGCCGCCCACACAGCGCCGATATATTGGCCGCACTGATCGACCGAAACGTAGTTACCGCCAGAGAACGAATAGGCCAGGTTGTGTTCGAGCAATCCGATCGGCGCGGTGGCCAACGGCGTTCCTGCCAGGGCATTGCGCTGAGTTATCGCAGTCTGTGCGTTGGCCCCTTTGGCGCCATAGACCACATCAAGCGGGTCGGTGATCTGCCCGGTGGTGTTCGCTGTGATATTGTATGAATGGTAGGGAACCCCGTAGCACCGCGTGCCGACCTGGTTGGCGAACGAGGCGGTATCGTAGGAGTTTTCCCAGATCTGCGGCGGTCCCCATACCCGATAGGACGAATTCACCGCATGCAGCGCGTCGGCAATCGTGTTGAAATAGCTGACGACGGTCGATAGCGGAACACCGGTTCCGGTGGAGCCCCACTCGAAGCCGACCTCCCAATCCAGGATACTGCCGTGGCCCTGGCTGTTGAGGTAGTTGGCGAACGCGGTGACCCATGCGGCGTGTTGCGATGCGGTGTAATCGAGCGCCGTGGCACCGGATGGCCCGCCGCAGCCCATGATCACCCGCACATCGGTCTGGCTGAACAAACGATAGTTGTTCAGGAAGGTATTGACCGGAGTCATGTTTCCGGTGCCGTAGTTGCGCGGCAGTTCCCAGTCGGGATGCACGCGCAACAGGGATGGCTTCAGATTGTTGTTGGCGGTAGATTGGAAGGTCGCGTTGCCGAAATAGGTAAGGCCGGGGGCGGAGTTGACGCTGATGCCGAACACGCTCTTGTTCAGCACCTTGCCCGTGGGCGCCGAGAAGTTAATTGTCGCATTCCCACCGGTCGTCGCGGTGATGTCCGAGAATGTCACCGACAGTGGCGATCCCGCCGCCCCCAACATGGTTGCCGTGATGGTGGCGGTATAGGTGCCCGCGGTCAGCGTGGTCGCGTTGTAGAGCGTGTTGCCGATGATGCGGAACCGCGTCGTGTCGCTGACATCGAAGGTGCCGTTGAAGGTGCCACCGCTCGCAGTGACATCGATTGTGCCGATCGGCGTTCCCGGCAGCGCGCCCGCGACGATGGTCCTTCCGGTCAGCGTGAGCGCGGTCAGCGTGACGCCGCCCGTCGCCAGGACCTGGAAGCTGCTGGAGGTGGCGGTGACAGCGCCGTCCGATGCGTCCCGCACGCCCACGGTCATGGTCTGCGCGGTGGACATGGACGGATGGATGAACGAGAACTGCGTCGTGCTCTGATAGAATTCCGTGACGTTCGGTTTCGATGGCCAAACCTTGTAGGAATACACTGTGGCATAGGTCGTTGGATTGCCGGCGCCGAAGGCTCCTGGGGCTCCGCCCTTCCAGTCGCGGCCGTCTAACGTATACATGAAGGTATACATAGAGCGGGTGCCTGCGTATTCCCCGCCGACCGCGGACGGGACGTAGTTGGAACCGACCTGAACACCGTCGATGTAGCACTTGATTAAATTCGACTGCCACTCGACGCCAATGGTATGCGGCTTGGTGATGTCGAGCGCGGTAGTTTGGTAAATCACGACGTCGGTGCCAGCGACGAAGCTGGCATACATATCCTTAAATTCCATATGCTGGACGTTCGACTGATCGGTCCAGATCGAGAAGTCTATTTCCGCTGTCCATGAGTCAGCCAGGTCATGGTGCAGGTCTTCAATATCCCACGCCCAGACAAACCCCGGAACGGCGGGCACCGACACGACGAACTCGTGGTAGCCGAACACCCGGTCGCAGCCGCCGGGCATCCCTTCGTTTTGGATGACGGTGCCGATGCGGGTGTTGGCAATTCCCAGACCACCGGGATTGACCATGAGGCCCATCCGCAGCGCGCCATTGCCAAGCGAGAAGAGCGACGCGGCGCCTGGGGTAGCTATCGGATTGACCCACCATGTCGTGCCGTTGTTGTCGCCCGTGGAGTCGACCTTGGAAATGCCAAACGACCACAGATCGCCAGACTGCCATGTCTGGTGCGTCATCCAGGTGCCCGCGGTGAACTCATCGGAGAACACCGGAGACACGGTGCTGACCGCAACATAGGCGCCCGCATTATCGCGATATTGCAGCGCGGGCAGCGTCCCGTAGTTGGACGACGTTCCGCTGACGATAAAGCCCTGACCAACGATCTGTTGGCCGATACCGGAAAGCGCCATGCTCTTGACGATGGGGGTGTGCACCGCGGTCCACGCCGTGCCGTCCCAGCGCCACCATCCCGGCGTGTCGCCGATACCGTTGGTTCCAGACGCCTGGAGATAAACGAAGTGATTGAGATAATAGAGTTGTAGGACGTTGGGATTGGCAACGTCGGTGACATTGTTGCGCGCCGCAAAGCCTGCCTCGGTGATCAGCCACGCATCGAGTGATACGCCTGGCGTGACTCCTGGGGTCGGCGAGGCATAGATGATCTGACCAGCGATGGTCGCGGACGTGCCGTTGGTCGCTTCCGCCAGCACGACGGGAGATGGCGTGGGCGCCCATGCGCTGCCGCTCCACGAAAACCAGCCTGGCTTGCCGAATTGATTGCCGGTAATCGCACGCTGATAGACCACGTGGTCGTGGTAGAGCAATTGCGTGACGTTGGAGGTGCCCGGGTCCTCTGTTCCATTGCGGACAACCTTCGCGTTGATATTGATGGCGAAGGTATCAAGGACGGTGCCGCCCGCGACACCGGTCGTCTGCGATGCGTTGATAGCGGGGCCGACGGTGGTAATCAGCGTCCCTTCAAGGGATTCCTGTGTCCCAAGCGGAGAGGCGCAGTCGGCCCATGCGCTGCCGCTCCACTGCGCCCAGCCAGGAGTGCCAAAGGCATTGCCCGCCGTTTGCTCCACATAGACCGTGTGCAAATGGTAATAGAGTTCGATGACGTTGGTGGTCGAGCCTGCCAGCGTGCCGTTGATTGCCGCCTGCGCGCCAGCGGTGATGGTCCACAGGTCGAGATTGACCCCGGCCGTCTGCCCTGGCGTCTGCGAGGCATACATCGTCGTTCCGGTGCCGGTGACGGTAAACCCGTCCGGAGACTCTGTCAGTGTCCCGCGCGGATCGCCAGACGCAACAACCCAGGCAGTTCCAGACCAGTAGGACCATGTGGTTGATGTCTGCTGATAGACCAGGTGGTTCCAATACAGCAACTGGAGCACGCCCTGGCTGTCGGTTATGCCGCCGTGGTTGACCTGATAGGTGAAAGGCGGATTGTTGACGAGCGAGAAGGCGACGCCGTTTGCGTCATAGAGTGCGCCGAAGGTGGATAGCAGAATGTCGCCTTGTGCCGATTCCGTCGGCACTGTGGATCCCTGCGGCACGATCACGAACAGATAAACCGCGCCCGCCAGAGCGAGTGTGGTCGTCGTGGTGTTGGTCAGTGATTGGATCGGCGTCTCAGCGATAAGTGCATTGGTGGTCAGGTCATAGACCGTGATCCTCGCCATCGCGCGGGCGAAGGTCACCGTTATGTTGGTGGAACCTGTCCCTGGGGCGAGTTGTTCGTTCGACACGAAAAGAAAGAAAGTGCCGCCGGAGTTCTGAAACAGCCGATGATGCCCGCCCATCCATGGCGTGGCGGCGGCAGGCGGGGCAGCAAGCGCGGTGATCGTATAATCGAGTTTCCCGGGCCGAAACGTGCGGCGGCTGGCACCGGTATCGCCGGTCAACGAATAGAATGCGCGGATCGTGCGAGCCTGCAATCGCGGTGTGCCTGATCCGCTGTTTGGAAACAGCCCGACACGAACCCACGGACTGTCTCCGCTCTGGCCGATGTCGAATAACGATTTCCAGAACCACGCCTCAAAGCCAAGGCGATGGAAGGTGAGCATCGCCACCGCGGTGTAGTAGGCCGCCATGCTGTCGTCGGTCGCATGGCTCGGGCTGTCGGCGTTGGCCGAGGTGGGATGCCATTCGCCGATGATCGCGGGCTTGCCGAAATAGATTTGGTGACCCAAGGCGACATCGTCGGCATTGCCGCCACGGCCCGCGCTGTCGTTGGCGTTCGGGTTCAACGTCGGAAAGAACCGCACCGAGGCCAGCGAGGAGGCGGCGAGAAGATCCGACTTCTGTTGCGCCGTCAGGTAATTGGCGATTGCGGTTGAGGTCTCGGGCGGCAATGTGTTGTAGGTGTAGGACGGACCGACCGCCGCTACCGGATGGGCCTTGGTTCGCGTCGTGGCGCAGCCAGTGTAGATCGCCTGTTGTGTGGCAACACAGTTTGCCGCGGTGACCGAACCATCGTTCGGCGTGTTTAACCCCTCGGCCCATGAGAGCCAGCCGCTACCATCGGCCGAAAGCGCGGCCATGTTCACCAACGTCGCGGCATCGGCCGTGCCGCCACCGTTCTTTAACGAAACGGAGAATTTCGCGCCCGTCAGGTTCGCGACGGTCGGACACCAGGAAAGCTGATTGGCACCACCGCCCGTATCGGCGCCCGCCACATGATATTCCCGCACGTTCATGTGCATGCCGGAATTGGCCGTGAGCCAATTGATCGCCGTGGCTACCGATGTTGTGGTGTAATCGCTTGATGTATTCCCGAGCCATGGGTTGGCTGAGATGTTGGATTGGCTGTATGTTTGCACACCAAACCGTTCCAACATATCGGCGATGCGATAGGCGGTGGTGCCGGTGGTATCTCCCGACATCCCAGCAAGCCCGTCCTCGCTTCCCGCCTCGCCATATTCCGCCAGCCGCAATGTGCTGCCGATGGGGATCGCCACGCCCATCTGATTGCGCAGCGCCACCTTGAAGGTGCCGGGCGGCAACGATAGGCCAGGGGCGCCAGATCGTGGCGTGATCGACGTCCCCTGCAAGACGTCGATGGTCTTGTCGGGGCGCCGCGCGGGAGCCTGCGTTGCCGAGCCGTCCTCGTAGGTGACGCCGCCGTCGAGCGAGCGCAGGATCCAGACTTCAAGAAACGCATCGGCGGCGGGCGAGCACGCGCCGCCGGCGACGAATTCTAGGTCGCAAAATAAAGCGGATAACGAATTCGCAAACGGCGCGCTAACTGCCAATAAATCGCCGGATGACGACGCGAGTCCATTTAATTCGCTCGACAATGCGACGATTGGTGCGGTTAGATATTCGCCGCTTCCGCTCCAGCCATATTCCACGCGGGACCTCCTTTAGATGGCTGGTAAATTTCTCGCTCTTAGCGCATATAATTTGCCGCGCTCGCAAAGCGCATTTGGCATGGTGAGGCTAGGCGGGCCTGGGCTCGGCGGGGTTTTGGCGGGGCCAGGCTAGGTTTGGCAACGGCGCGGACCGGCATGGCAGGCATGGGCGGCTGGCGGAAACGTCAGCCGCTTTGCTGTTGTGACTAGGCGGCCAAACGACTTGGCATTGCGGAGCCGGCCGCGACCTGTGCGCGAAGTCCAGCCACTTCCGACTTCAAGTCGGCTATCGCCTGGACCAGCGAAGCTGTCTGACTTCTCGTTTCGACCGCAAATATATTAGCGGTTAAAGTATCCGGCGAGATTTCCCCCACCTTATTGAGCGCATCCGTGACCTGTCGGAAGATCGCCACGTAACCCTCGCCAGACCCATACACGGCGCGCCCGGCAGATAGCAGCGTGTCCGCGTATCCGGTTAGCTTCTGTAGGCTTTCCGGGTTTCCTGCCAGCGCGGATCCGCTGACCGCGTTGAATTCGCGTTGCGCGGACTGTAGCTGCATTTGCGGCGACAGCGGCGTGGCTGCCGAGTATTGCAAGCCACGGGCATATTCCGAAATCGACTTGATGATCTGCGTCGCGGACTGACGGGCTTGCTCATACTGCTGCTCAATGGCTTGGTTGGCGGCTTTGGTGGCAACGAGCCGTTCGGCTCCCAGCGCGCGCTCCAAGCCCAGCATTTGGTCGGCATAGAACTGGGTCTGCTTTATCGTGTCGCCATAGACATTGGTTAGCTGATCGGAGAGGGCTTTGCGCTGCTCGTTCGCCTGCAGGTCGAACGCCTGCATGACGGCATGTCGGCCGACCTCGGGGTCAGCGGAGAGCGTTGCGGCCGCCGCAGAGAAGCGCGCCGAGTATTGTTCCTGCAGGTCAGAGAACTGATAGGTGGCGGCGTCCCGTGCCTTCTGGATCGCCTTATCGCGGGCGTCGGTGAGTTCGTTTTCGGCATAGCCAAGCTCTCTCGCCGTCGCCAGCGCCGGGTCAAACTGTTTGTTCAGCGCGTCAATGGAATCCTGCAACGACCCGCTCGCCGTTCCCAGCTTAACCAACGATGGCACCGTCTGTTCGACAAACGTCCGAACCCGCGAAACTTCCGCTGCAAGCTTCTCGAACGACTCGAATGCCTTGCCGCCGATATCGCGATTTAAGACGTCCACCGTTTGCGAAGGGATGCCGGCGCCCGCGCCAAAGCGCACATTGCTGAACACGTCATTGATGTTGAGGCCGGCAATGCCTGCCGGGTTCTTGGCCTGACCGAAGAAGCCCAGTCCGGTTTCCGCGCCTGCGGGCGGCGGCGTGCCGGTGCCGGTGATACGCAGGTTCAGGGCGTTCAGTTGGCGATTGAAATCCGTCGCCTGGTTCTGCGCCATCTGCACGTTAGTCGGCATAAGCTGGTTGCCAGACAGGCCAGGAACAGCGACCAGTTGCCCGTCTTGAATGTCGACGAAAGTGGCACTGTAGGGGCTAGGGGCCTTGGGGCCAATAAAGCCGCCACCGCCGCCGCCGATAAGGCCGCCAATAATGCCACCGATCAGCGTGCCAATAACGGGAATAACTGATCCGATCACAGCGCCCGCCACGGCACCCACACCAGCGCCGATCATGGGTGCGGGCCCGGTCTTGCCCAAGGCACCCTGAATCATTCCGCCCGCCATCGAGCCGAGGCCGAAGCCGGCGCCCACGCCGCCTATGAGAGAGCCGAGGCTCGCCCCGCCCAATAACCCAGAGGGGGCAATGCCCGCCGACAACGGTGCGTCTAACCCGCCGCCCGCCATGCCGATAACACTGGCGGGAGTATTTGCTGCAATTGCGGCCTCGGACAGGCTTGTGCCGAACAGGCCTTGGCTTAGAAAACTGTTGATCGGGCTAAACAGGCTACCGCGGGTCAGCTGATTGGCCAGGCCCGCCACCTGCAGAAGGCTCCCGGCGCTGCCGCCGCCACGACTGCCTGCCTGCGCGATGCCCGCTATCGCCGACAGGTCGCTCACCCCGCCAAAGCTACTCGCAGGGGCGAATGTGGGGGCGGAGAATACGTTGTTGCTCAGTCCGCTACCGAACGCGCCGGACGGACTGAACGATGCGCCAAACGGCGTGCTGAAGGCGAGGAGATCATAAAATGATCTGGGGTCCTGGTTCGCTGAGGCGAACCCCTGCCCTAACGGCGTATCCAATCCGCCGCCCGCCATGCCGATGACATCGGCGGGGGCATTCCCCAGGTTGGGGCTGCCGGAGGGTTGCCCAGGAATTGGCAGAAAGGACGTGAAGTCCGCCTGCCCCATGCCCCCGCCGGGCCGCTGGCCAAGGAACAGGCCGGGGACTGTGTCTCCCGCACCAGTAACGACCTTGACGCGGATCGCATTGGCCGTCGGATCGGCATAAGTCTCTATCCCGGTGCCCCTGCTGCTGCCATCGAAGGCACCGACCACCGAGCCCAGCGTTGGATGGAACTCGCCGGTTAACAAAGATTTCAGCGGATTGATCAGCGAGAGCTTGACAAACTCCTGGGCAAGCGATGCCAGAACGGATTTGGCGAGATTAGCAAAGTTTACCGCCGCGCCTTGTCCAGACATGAATGCATCGACAATGGCGCTGCCGATATTATCCATCGTGCGATCGATGAAGTTTGTTATCTCCGCTATGCTTTGTGATGTCTCGCGATAGGCCTGTTTGGCTTGCACCAGAGCATCGGTGCTCGCCAGGATGCGTTGGGCGGACGCGTCCTCCAGTGGAATGCCCTTGGCCAGCAGGTCCTGCTGGACTTTCATTGCCTCGACAACGCGCTCGGTTTCGTCGGCATTTTGACCGAGGGCCTGCGTCTGCACGTTAATAATAGCCGTGGCGTTTTCGTTGGACCTCGATTGTTGGTCGAGCGTTGAACGGTTCTGCGCATCGATCAGCCGTAACTGGGCTTCGGTCTGCGCATCGATGGCCTGTTTGATCTGTTCGGCCGTCAGCTTGCGCGTGTCCTTGCCAGCGATGTCTTCCTGCGCCTTGAAACTAGCGGTCAGACGATTGGCCGCTGCCCCGGACTGATCCATCGCCGCGCTGACGGCGGCCAGTTGGTCGGCCTGCAGATTGAGCTTTGCCGTCGTGCGGCCGAGCGAGGCCAACAAATCCTCGGTGGCGTCCTTGTGTCCCTTGGTGCCCTTCGTGGCGTTGGCGAGATCATCGGTCAGGCGCTTAATCGCCGCATCGAATGCCTTGACGTCCTCCGGATTGGTGGCCGCCGCGCGCAACGCGCGCATCCTCTCCAATTGGTCATTGATCTTCTCAATGCCCTTTGGATCGCCGAGTGAGTCCGCCAACCGCCGCCCCGCCTGGAATGACGCATCGGCGGGACTGAATGGGCGGCGAGGTCCGCCGACGCTGCCGGATAGCGGCAATTCGGCCGCGCCGCCGGTGAGCTGGTCGAGCGGCGAGGGGAACATCTGCGCGTGGCGATACGGGTCCTGGAATTGCGCTGTTGCGCGTCCTTGGGCGGCTGAGCCTACACCTCCGCCGCCTGGGATATCGAACTGCCCGATATTGGCCGCATCGGTGCCCAGCTGAGACTTGCCGATTTGACCAGCAACGCCCTTGGCGGCAGCCACGAGGTCGCCGATCGCTTTGATGGTTTCCGCCACCATCTGGATCGCGGTTGCCGCCGCGCTCCTGAAGGCATCGCCGATGCTTTCAGCAAAGCCAGAACCTGATCCGGTGGCGTCCTTGAACGCCTGGTCAAGCTCCTTCATTGCTTTCTGGATTTCCGTCGTGTTGTTTTCGACCCCACCGACCGCCTGCTCGACGGCTTTCAGGACTTCGGCGTAGCCTTGCGCAGTGCGGCCGCTTTCGTCGAACCGCTGAATTGCGTGCTCCAGCGCTGCGGTCATCGTGGGCAGGTGCCTGTCACCCAGTTCCTTGGCGACCTCACCGGGCTCGGTAAGTGCCTTGGCCAACAGCTTTGCGTTGTCGGCGGCTGATCCTCCGAGCACCAGCGACATCTGCGTCGCAACAACACCCAGATGCTCCAGCTGCTGCGTCGTGCCCGCCCATGCCGGCGAAGATGCAATGGCCTGCACCGCAGCGGTGGCGTCGGCACGTGCGGTATCCATCGACTGCGCCACTGCCCGACCGGCCGCCTGCACGTCGGTGGCCAGCGACTGCCAATCCGTATGCGTGCCACGCAGCGCATTGCCGATGCCGTTTATCTGTCGCTCAACGCTCTCGAAATGCACCCCGGTGGCCACAACAGCGGCGCCCACAGCGACTATTGCGGCGGTTACCAGAGTTAACGGGTTGAGCAGAGTCCCAGCAATCGCGCCCGCCATCTGACGGAAGCCAACGCCCATCGCGGCATTGACCTGGACCACCTGACTGCCTTGCTGAATGAACGTGCGCAGGATCGGCGCGCCGGTCGCAATTCCCTGGAACATGTCGATCGACTGGAGGCCCAGGTCGCGCATAGCGAATTGCAGCTTTTTGCTGACGTCCTCGCTCTCTGAAAGCGTTTTGTTAAATGCCTC
>Ga0070691_10000719_pt1 | contig 12935 bp, 11 predicted proteins | sample KBSK1101metaG_FD_64673 | JGI IMG/M metagenome (GOLD analysis project Ga0070691, IMG submission 64673) | Corn, switchgrass and miscanthus rhizosphere microbial communities from Kellogg Biological Station, Michigan, USA - KBS K1-10-1 metaG | ecosystem: Host-associated > Plants > Roots >... | reverse complement strand
GGCAGGTCGCCGCCGACGCGAACTCGTCGGGCAGCATCTATCCCGATCAGAGCCTCTACCCCGTCAACAGCGTGCCGCAGTTGGTGAAGCGCATCAACAACGCGTTCGCGCGCCTCGATCAGATCGAATCGCAAGACGGCAACGGCGGCGTGCAGCATTACTTGCCGATCGTGGCGGATGCCGAAGCCGGCTTCGGCGGCGCGCTCAACGTCTTCGAACTGATGAAGGCCATGATCGAGGCCGGCGCGGCCGGCGTGCATCTGGAAGACCAGCTCAGCTCCGAGAAGAAGTGCGGCCATCTCGGCGGCAAGGTGCTCATCCCGACGCAGACGGCCGTGCGCCATCTGCTCGCGGCACGCCTGGCGGCCGACGTGCTCGACGTGCCGACCCTGCTGATCGCGCGGACCGACGCGAACGGCGCGCAGCTCATCACCAGCGACATCGATCCGCGGGATCGCGCGTTCCTCACCGGCGAACGCACGCCCGAGGGCTTCTATCGCATGCGCGGCGGCCTGGACGCCGCCATCGCCCGCGGGCTTTCGTACGCGCCGTACTGCGACCTGATCTGGGTCGAGACGTCGGAGCCGGATCTCGACGAGGCGCGCCGTTTCGCCGAGGCGATCCACGCGCGGCATCCCGGCAAGATGCTCGCCTACAACTGCTCGCCCTCGTTCAACTGGAAGAAGAAGCTCGACGACGCGACGATCGCGCGTTTCCGCGACGAGTTGGGCGCGATGGGCTATGCGTTCCAGTTCATCACGTTGGCGGGCTTCCACGCCCTCAACCACTCGTTCTTCGAGCTCTCGCGGGACTTCAAGGAGCGCGGGATGAGCGCGTACGCCGAGTTCCAGCAGCGCGAGTTCGCGAGCGAGCCGTTCGGCTACACCGCCACGCGACACCAGCGCGAGGTCGGCACCGGCTACTTCGACGATGTCGCAAACGTCGTCAGCGAAGGCTCGTCCTCGACCACCGCGCTTGCGGGCTCGACCGAAGCCGAGCAGTTCGGGCGGGAAGCCGTCGAGGTCGGCGAACTCACCCGGGCATGACGTTCGCGGAGTTCTACGACCCGTTGCACCGGCGTTTCACGCCGGAGCGCGACCGCTTGGTGGCCGCGCGAGCCGTTCGGCTCGCGCGCTCCCAGGCGGGCGACTTGCCCGATTACGCACCGCCCTCGGTCGCGACGACGACCGACTGGCGGATCGACCTGCCCGAATGGGTGCGCGACCAGCGCAATCAGATGACCGGCCCGGCGGACGACGCCGCCCTGGTCGTCAAGATGCTCAACTCCGGCGCACCGGGCGTGATGCTCGACCTCGAAGACTCGATGGTCAACGAAGACGATCCGCTCGAACGCGGCTACGCCAACGTCATCGCCGCGCTCTACGGCGTGCTCACCTACGACGACCACAAACGCGGCGGCCACCCCGTCTCCATCAAGCCGAGTTCGACGGTCACGTTCGTGCGCGTGCGCGGCCTGCATCTGGCGCAGCATCACAAGATCGCCGGCGGCGAACACACCAGCGGGTCGCTCTACGATCTCGCGCGCCTGGTCTACGAGATCGACTACGCGCGCCTCAAGCATCCGCTCTGCATCTACATCCCGAAGTCCGAGTCCGCCGACGAAGCCCTCTGGTGGCGCGACGTGTTCGACGCGATCAGCGCGGCGAAGGGCTGGGCGCCGGATGCGATCCGGTGCATGGCCCTGGTCGAAGCGCACCCGCTCGCGTACGCGATGGAAGAGTTCCTCTACAACCTGCGCGACCGGATCATGGGCTTGAATCTCGGCCGTTGGGATTACATGGCGAGCCTGATCCACTTCAATCTCTCGGACCCCGACTGGGTGCTGCCGGATCGCAACACGATTCCCGCCGACGTGCCGTTCTTCCAGCACGTGCGCACCTTGATGCCGGAGATCTGCCACAAGCACGGCGCGCTCGCGATCGGCGGGATGACCGCGTTGTTCCCGTCGCGCGAGAACGCGGAGTTGAACGCGCGCGCGCTCGAAGCCCTCGAACGCGACAAGAAGAACGAGGCCTCGTGCCTGATGGACGGCGCCTGGACCGGCCATCCGGATCAGAACGCCATCGCGGTCGCGCAGTTCCCGATACCGAACCAGCTCGAGAAACGCCCGAGCATCACCGAGGACGACCTCGACTTGCGCCCGTCGCCGAAGGGCGTCGGCAAGACCACGCTCGACGGCACGCGCGCCGCCGTGCGCACGGTCATCCGCTACCGGCACGGCGTACTCGACGGGCTCGGCGCGTCGCTGCTCGACGGCTATATGGAAGATCTGGCGACCGATCGCATCTATCGCCTGATGATCGCGCAGCGCGTGAAGTTCCCGAGCGCCGCCTCGCCGGCGTCGCTCTCGGTCATGTTCGATGAAGAGCTGGCGCGGATTCTGCGCGAGTTGCCGGCCGGCGCGACCGAGGTCGACCGGGACCGGTACCGCGAAGCGCGGTTCCAGTCCCAGTCGATGATCGAAAGCGGGACCTTCGACCCGTCGTAGATCGTCCGCCTAGAAGGCGGTCGTGCCGTTCGGCGTTCCCCAGCCGGTCGGACCGTCGTAGCCGGCGCCCGCCTTGCAGATGTAGGCATACGATGCGGAGCACGAACCGTTGCTACCGCTGATCACATCGTTGAACGACGCCGTTCCGCCGTGTTGCCACAGCCCTTGCGCGGCGTTCTGCGTCGCGGCATTGCCGGCGAGCGCGAAGACCGATGCGATGATCGGCGACGATGCCGAGGTTCCGCCGAAGACCATCCAGCCGCCCGCGCCGCGGTAGATCGTCGAGTCGTAGACGGCGACGCCCGTATTCGGGTCGGCGACCGCGGAGACGTCGGCTTCCGAGCGTTTCGCACAGCCGTGGTCCGTCTGCCACGTCGGCTTCGCGACGTACGCGCTGCAACCGCTTCCGGTTCCGGACCAGACGGTCTCCGTCCATCCGCGCGCATTGCTCGCGGTCTTCAGCGACGTTCCACCGACGGCGACGACGCTCGCGTACGATGCCGGCTGAGAGGCGCCGGTACCGCTATCGCCCGCGCTCGCGGTGATGATGATGCCCGGGTGATCGTACGAGGCATTGGCCGCGCCGGACTCGCCGCCGCCGTACGAGTTGCTGATCTCGGTCGCGCCGTTGCTCGCCGCGGTATTCACGCCGGCCGCGAGGTTCGCAAACGTCGCCGACGACGCTTCGACCAAGAGGATGTGACAGTTCGGACAGGTGGCGGAGACCATGTCGAGATCGAGCGAGATCTCTTGCGCCCAACCTCCGTCGGCCTTCGGGTAGCTGCCTTGGACGCCGCTCTGATTTACTTTCTTGAAACATCCATTCGCGGTCGTGCACGCGCTCAACCCGAACCGCGCGCGATAGACGGCGAGATCGGACTCGGCGGTCGGATCGTCGTACGCGTCGACGATCGCGACGGTCTGGCCAGAACCGCCCGAACCGAGGCCGTACGCGCCCTGGATCTGCACCGGACCGTAGCCGGCGACGGGGCCGGCCGTCGGTGTGGGCGTCGGAGCCGGCGTCGAGGACGGCTTCGCACTCGGCTTGCCGTCGGTGACGACACCCGGGCCCTCCGGAAGGTCGCGGTTGAACAGCAGGCCGCCGCCGACGTCGGTACGCATCAGCGCGAAGCAGCTCACGTCATCGCCGGGCTGAAGATCGGCGCACGAGCGCACGAAGTTCGAGCCCGCCCCGGTGTCCCCAGGTGAGGCCGGAATCGGCGAGGAGCTCTGGCCGGAACAGGCCGCGAGCGAGAAGATTGCTAGGCCGGCGAGTACGCCGAGAACACGGTTTTTCAAGCAAAGCCTCCACGACATCGGTTGGGCGCCGGGAGAACCGGCCGCCTCCTACTTATAGCACATGCCGGCAGGCCGCACCTTGGCCCATTCGACCCTTCGCCCGCGCGCTAACCCGTTTCCGTCCCGCTCGTCACAGGCGAATTGACGGGGAGAAGCGGTTCGCGCTATGAGTGAGCGGATGCGTCTCCCCCCGCGCCTTCGGAACCTGCCCTGGCTCTTCGCGCTCGCGACGGCGGTCGGTGCGTCGCTGTTCGGCTATCGCCTGTTCGACGATCTCGCGCGCGGCGTCGGCGGGACCTGGCCTGCCCGGGCGATCGAAGAGTTCACCGGCTCGTACTCCGCCGTGCTCCTCGTCCCGTTCATCTCGTGGATGGTCCGCCGCTTCGGGATCTGCAAACCCCTGGCGATCGCCATCCCGATGCAGATCCTCGGGTGGGCCCTCTTCTCGACCGCGCATACCACGCTGATGGCCCTCTCGCGCGCGGTGATCTTTCCGCTCGCGCACCTCGGACCGTACGACTACGGCAACATGGTCTACCGGTTCCCGATGGAGTCGTTCAACGACGCCGTGGTCTACGGAGTCATCGCCGGCTTCGTCGTCTTCTTCGAACGCCTCGAGCGCGCGAAGGTGACCGAACTCGCCGCCGCCGATCTGCAGCGCAAGCTGGCGCAGGCGAACCTCGAGAACCTGCGGCTCCAACTCCAGCCGCACTTCCTGTTCAACACGCTCAACGCGATCTCGGCGGTGATGTACGAAGACGTCGGTAAGGCCGATGCGATGATCGCCAAGCTGAGCGCGTTCCTGCGCACGATCCTCGCGTCCAGCGACGCGCGCGAGATCTCGCTCCACGACGAGCTCGACATCGAACGCACCTACGTCGACATCATGACCACGCGCCTGGAGAGCGCGCTCTCGCTCGAGACGCGCGTCGACGACGATGCGGCCGGTGCCGCGGTACCGCCCATGCTGCTGCAGCCGCTGATCGAGAACGCCATCCAGCACGGTCGTCCGCCGGGTCAAGGCGGTCTGCGCGTCACCATCGCGGCGTCCCGTTCGAACGGCCGGGTCGTGCTGCGCGTCAGCGACGACGGCGTCGGACCGCCGGCGGAGCTACGCGCCGAAGGCCGCGGCTTGCAGAACGTGCAGTCGCGCCTGGAGCAGCTGTACGACGGCGACTGCACGTTCGAGGTCCTCGCGGGGGCCCGCGGCGGAACGGACGTGCGACTCGGCTTCCCGTACCGCGCCGTCGAGGCGACGGTATGACGCTACGCGTCGCGATCGTCGACGACGAGGCGCCCGCGCGCCGGAAGCTCGCGCGCTTCCTGACCGAGTTCGACGACGTCGATGTGGTCGGCGAGGCGAGCGGAGGAGTCGAGGCGATCGCGCTGGTGCGCAAGGCCAAGCCCGACGTGCTCTTCCTCGATATCCAGATGCCCGAGGTCGACGGCTTCGACGTCGTCGAGGAGCTGGCCGACGACCCGCACGTCCCGCGCGTGATCTTCGCGACGGCGTTCGACCGGCACGCCATCCGCGCGTTCGAGGTGAGCGCGCTCGACTATCTGCTCAAACCGCTCGAGCGCGAACGCCTCGGCGAAGCGATCGCCCGGGCGCGCGCCGCCATCGCCCCGAACGAAACGCCGTCGCGCGATCGCCTGCTCGAGATGCTCGATGCGCTGCGGCCCGATCGCCGCTTCCCGAAACGCCTGCTCGTGCCGAGCGAGGACCGTTCCGTCTTCGTCGACGTCGCCGAGATCGTGCGGCTCGAAGCCGACGGCAACAACGTGCGCGTCGTCACCGCGCGCGGCGTCCATTCGATGCGGGCCACGCTCGAGTCCCTCGAGGCCAAGCTCGACCCCGAGCACTTCGCGCGCGTCCACCGCTCGCACATCGTCAATCTCGACGCGATCAAGGAGATCCAGCCGTGGTTCCACGGCGATCGCCAGATCGTGCTGCGCGACGGCACCGGCCTGACCTGGAGCCGACGCTATGCCGCCAAACGCCCCGACCTGGCGTAGCCCTTGCCCGCTCGTCACGGCGTTCGTGCCGCTCGTCCCGGAGTGGCGGACGACCGGGCGCCGCTCCGCTAGGATCGGTGCATGAAGAACGCGCTATCATCCCGTCTCTCCGAAGAGTATCTGGTGCCCGCGATCCTGGGCGGCCTGACGCTGCTCATCCACCTGGTCACCAATCCGCACTACGGCTTCTTCCGCGACGAGCTGTACTTCATCATCTGCGGACGCCATCCGGACTGGGGCTATGTCGACCAGCCGCCGTTGGTGCCGCTTCTGGCGGCCGCGTCACAGGCCTTCGGCATCTCGCTCTTCTTGCTCCGCATGATTCCGGCGCTCTTCGCGGCGGGCGGCGTGTTCGTCACCGCGCGGTTGGTACGCGAGTTGGGCGGCGGCGCGTTTGCTCAGACGATCGCCGGCTTGTGCGTGGCACTGGCTCCGGTCTTCCTCACGTTCGGAACTCAGCTCGGACCCGACGACGTCGGGCTGTGGTTGTGGCCGCTGGCGGCGCTCTATGTCGCGCGGCTGATCCAGGGCGCCGACCCACGCTGGTGGTTGGGTGTCGGCATCGCGCTCGGCGTCTCGGGTGAGGCGAAGTATAGCGTGCTGTTCTTCGGCGTCGCACTCCTGATCGGCATCGCCCTCTCGCCGTCGCGGCGCATCTTGCTCACGCCGTGGATGCCGGCGGGTGTCGCTCTCGCGCTCCTGATGGTCGCCCCGAACATCGCGTGGCAAGTCGCGCACGGTCTGCCGATGCTCGAGCTGTTGCAGAACGGGCAACACGGGAAGAACGTCATCCTCACCCCGTTGCAGTTCGTCCTGGCCGACGTGGTGATCTTCAACCCGATCCTCTCGTTGGTCTGGCTCGGCGGACTGATCCTGGCCTTCATCCGCCCGGCCACGCGGTGGATCGGCTGGACGTTCGCGATCGTGATTGTCGCGATGATCGCGCTCCACGCGAAAGACTACTATCCGGCGGATGCCTTCCCGCTGCTCTTCGCGACCGGCGGCGTGGCGATCGAGATCGTCACCCGCCGCGCCGCGTTCCTGCGGCCGGTCTTCGCGGCGATCGCCTTGGCCGCAGGAGCGCTGCTCCTGCCGTTCGGGACGCCCGCCCTTGGCGAGACGCAGCTGGTCGCGTACGGTCACGTCGTCCAACGCGTGATCAGCGCGCCCGCCATGGAGCATCACAAGGAGGCGCGCATCATGTCGGACTTCGCCGACATGCACGGCTGGCCCGAGATGACCGCCGCGGTCGCCGGCGTCTACAACGCGCTCTCGCCGAGCGATCGCGCGGATGCCGGTATCAACGCGAGCAACTATGGTGAAGCCAGCGCGATCAACTTCTTCGGCGGAACGTACGGTCTGCCGGTCGCGAGTTCGGGCCACAACCAATACTGGCTGTGGGGTCCGCACTTCAAGCAAGGCGACACGCTTATCGATGTCAACGGCGACGTCGACGTCCTCCGCAAGGTCTGCACCACCGTGACGCTCGGCGCGACGTTCTCCAATCCATGGGGCATGCCGTACGAAGACGATCTCCCCATCTACGTCTGCCGCGGCCTCAAGGTGAACGTCGCCGCGGTCTGGCCGCAGGTGCGGAACTACAACTAGCGCCGTCTCCCAGGCGTTCCTGGTCCTTGTATATATTCGAATGTTGATATATAGTTAAGCGATGCCGGACCGCCTCCACCGCTACAAAGCGGAGATATTCCAAGCGCTCGCCCACCCGACCCGGGTCGCAATCGTCGAGGCCTTGGCCGGTGGCGAGCTTTCGGCCGGACAGCTCATCGAGCGGCTCGGCCTCGAGCAAGCGAATGCCTCGCAGCATCTCGCCGTGCTGCGTTCCAAGCGCGTGGTCGAGACGCGCCGCGCCGGGAATCAGATCTACTATTCGCTACGCGATCCGGTCCTCGCGGACGTGCTGGCGCTGTTGCGCGATTACTTCTTCTCGCACTTCGCCGACATCGCCGATCTTCACACCGAATTGCGCGGATGAGGATCCCGCCCAGCTACCTCCCCAAGCTCTTCTCGCTCGCAGGCTACACGCGAAAGGACGGATTCGCCGACGTTCTCGCCGGAGTTACGGGCGGACTGGTCGCGCTGCCGCTCGCGATGGCGTTCGCGATCGCATCGGGGGTCACGCCTCAAGCCGGGCTCTACACCGCGATCGCCGGCGGCGCGATCGTCGCGATCCTCGGCGGATCGCGCTTTCAGATCGCCGGTCCGACGGGCGCGTTCGTCGTGATCGTGGCGGGAATCGTCGCGAAGCACGGCGTCCCCGGCCTTCTCGTCGTGACCGCGATGGCCGGCGCGATCCTGGTCTTCCTCGGCCTGACCGGTCTCGGGAACGCCATCAAGTTCATCCCGCGACCGATCGTCATCGGGTTCACGAACGGCATCGCGCTCCTGATCGCCTCGACGCAGATCAAGGACTTTCTCGGTCTGAAGTTCGTCGGGAGCCCGAGCGAGTTCTTCGCGCGAGCGCAGGCGATCTTGTCGCATCTGGGCGGCATCGATGCGGCGACCGTAGCCATCGGCCTCTCGTCGCTCGCGATCTTCTTGCTCGTCTCCCGTTTCGCTCCGCGCGTACCGGCGGCGATCGTGGCGGTAGCCGCGGCCGCGATCGCGACGGCGGCGCTCCATCTTCCGATCGATACGATCGCCTCGCGCTTCGGCGGAATTCCGAGCGGCCTTCCTCCGGTGGCCCTGCCGCCCATCCATCCGGATCTCTTCCTTCAGCTGCTCCCTTCTGCGATCACGGTCGCGGTGCTCGGCTCGCTCGAGAGTCTGCTCTCGGCCGTGGTCGCGGATTCCCTCACCGGCGACCGCCACCACTCGAACGCCGAGTTGGTCGCACAGGGCGTGGCCAATCTGTTCGTTCCGCTCATCGGCGGCATTCCGGTCACCGGCGCGATCGCACGGACCGGAACGAATATCCGATCGGGAGCGAAGAGCCCGATCGCCGCGCTGGTCCATTCGCTCACGCTGCTCGCCATCGTGCTCGTCTGCGCTCCGCTCGCATCGGCGATCCCGCTCGCATCGCTCGCGGCCGTCCTGCTCGTCGTCGCCTATCGGATCGGCGAATGGCGCGAGATCGGCGCCATCCTCCGTCTGGACAAGACGGATCGCGCCGTCTGGTTCGTCACGTTCGCGTTGACCGTCTGCGCGGACCTCACGATCGCCGTCGGCGTCGGCCTCGGGCTCGCCGCCCTGCTGTATATCTATCGCGTGACGCAGACGACCACGGTCACGACCGTCTCGAACGAGGAGATCGAGGAGAACCGCGTGCACGTGCTCCAGGACAAGACCATTCCGCCGTACGTCGCCATCCTGCGCATCCACGGGCCGTTCTTGTTCGGCACGACCGACAAGCTCTTCGAGGAATCGCGCTCGTTGACGGGTCCCGCCACGGTCGTCATTCTCCGCTTGAGGAACATGACCGCGATCGACGCGACCGGCCTGCACGCGATCGAGACCCTTCACGACGGGCTCCGGGCTTCGGGTCGAACGCTCCTCGTCTGCGGCGCCCGGTTTCAGCCCGCACGCCTGCTGAACCGTACCGCCTTCGTCGCGCGCCTGGGCGCAGAGAACGTCCTGCCGAACGTCGACGCGGCCTTATCGCGCGCGAAAGCGATCCACGAATCGTTCGACGGACTCGGCGAGGAACTCGCGGCTACTCGGGTGCTCGCTTAGAGCTTCGTCACTTCGCGCACGTCGCGTCGTAGGTATGGAATGCGCAGATCGCGGGCATCGGCACGCCCAAGCGGTTGAGCTCGGCGACTCCCATCGCGCCACCGGCACCTCCGATCCGGCGCCAGCTCGCGCCCGCGCGCATGAACACCGATTGACCACCACCGAAGCCGTACCGAGTGCCGACCGCATAACGTCCCGAAACGATCACGGTCGGTACGAATGGTCCGGGCATCATCTCACGCACCGCGGCGACGTCCGCTTGTGGGCCGCCGTCAAGGTCGATGTGCTCGCGGCATGCCGATCTTCTCGTCCTCAACGACTGCCCGATCATGAGTCTATTCATGATGCGGTACGATAGTCCGCGAGCGAACAGGACGCAGGCGTCATCGACGTAGTCCAGTGCTTGCCAGCCGAATGAAAAATGCTGGACCAGAATACTTCCGCTTATCGGAACGCCTTCATCCATTCCACCTTGGACGCGCACGAGCGCAACGTTCCCAACGACGTTCGTTCGAATGGCTTTCGTACGTGGGTCGCCGACCGTCGCGTCGATCGCCGCTTGCTGGGGCGTTGCCGCGATCCCGATGGCGAACGCGAGAGCCGCGAGCATCTCCTTACTTCACCTTCATCGCGGCGACTGGGATGAAGCCGAGCTTGGCGAGAGCGGCGGTGTCGGTCTGGACATAGGTGATGAAGGCTGCGACCTGTTTGCTCGGCGGGCCGTTGGTGAACATGTGCTCGTACGACCAGAACGTGTACTTGCCGGTGGTCACGTTGGCGGCGGTCGGCGCGACGCCGTCGAGCGAGAGCGCGACCACATTGCCGCCGCGGACGTAACTGGTCGAGACGTACGAGATCGCGCCGGGAGTCGTCGAGACCATCGACGCGACCGTGCCCGACGAATCTTGCGTGCCGGCTTCCATCGGTTGCGCGCCGCCCATCACGTTGGCCACGAAGACCGCACGCGTGCCGGAACTACGCGGCCGGTTGATGATCGTGATCTGCTGGTCGATGCCACCGACCTGTTTGAAGTTGGTGGTCTTGCCCGAGAAGATATCGCGGACTTGGGCACTGGTCAGGTTCTTCACGCCGACGGCCGGATTGGCGACGATTGCGAACGTCGCGACCGCGACCTTATGATCCACCAGCGACGGTTCGCCCGGCGCGAGAATGTCGGAGTCGCCGATGTCGACGCCCTTCTGCGCGGCCTGGGTGATGCCGACACGCGAGCCGCCGCCCGAGACGCTGACGTTGATGTCCGGATACTTCGTCTGGTAATCTTGGGCCGCTTGTTTGATCAGCGGCAGCAGAGCCGTCGACCCGGCGGCGGCGATCGACCCACTCGACTTGGCGGTTGCGGTCGTGCCTGCCGACGTTTGCGTCGAACTCGATGTGCCGCCGCCACAGGCGGTCAGGGTCGCGGCCAGCACGCAGGCGGTCAGGGTCGCAGCGGTCGAGCGTTTCATGTCGGTAACTCCTGGGCGAATAGGGCGTCGAGCAAGATGGGGTAGACGAGGTCGGTCCGAGCGAGCGGGTTGTCCGGTTCGATGACGTCGTGGTTCGTCGGCAGGTTCCGCAACTCCCGATAAGCGATCCCGTAGCCGCGCAGGCCGTGCCAGTTCCGCGAGACCTCGGACGAGACGGCGTTGTTGACGGCCGGGTCGGCGCGGTTGACGATGGTATACGCTTCCCGCGCCAACGCCTTCTCCCGATTCGCCTCGCGGTAGATCAGATCGGAGATACGGAGTGCCTGACCGAGCGCGTGCGTCGGGAAGCGCGGATACGCCGTTCGGGGACGCTGTTTGGCCTTCACGCGCGGATCCCACCACAGGAACATATTCGGCGCCCAGCGCAGGAGCGCGCCGATCATCGAGCTGACGCCGTGCGGCAATTGAAGCAACGCGAAGAACGGGCTGACCGGGACGCTCCGCCAGGCGTCGGCGCGGTACTGCACGGCGTACGCGCACAGGAGCCCGCTGGTCGAGATCCCGAGCACCGAGACCCGCCTGCCCAGCCCGCACGCGATGTCGATCGCCTCGGTGGCGCTCGCCAACCACGCTTCGGCGGTCAGGTTCTTCAGCCGCGTCGTCAAACGGTCGACGTCGCCGTGCTCGGGTATGCGCGGGATGAAGACGTTCGCGCCCTTGGCGCGCACCAACGGCGCGAACTCGCGGAACTGGCCCGGATGATTGGTGAACCCGTGCAGCAGCACCACCGCAAGATCGGCGGGCGCCTCGGCCAGCAACACGGTGCGCGCTTCCGGCAAGATGCTCGCATCGTCGAGCGCCATGAACGCCTTCGCACGCTCGAGCGCCTCATCGAACGAGGTGGCGGGGCGGCTAGCGGGACGTTCGAGCATCGCGCACGCATCCGGTCAGGTGATCGTCGACCATACCGACGGCTTGCATGAAGGCGTACACGATCGTCGATCCGACGAACGTGAAGCCACGCTTCTTCAAGTCCTTCGCGAGCGCATCGGATATCGCGGTCGTCGCGGGGACATCGCCGGGCTTGCGAACCGTGTTGACGATCGGCCTATCGCCGACGAACGGCCACACGTATTTCGCGAAACTCCCGAACTCGCGCTGCACCGCGAGGAACGCCTTGGCGTTCTTCACCGTTCCGGCGACCTTCAAGCGATTGCGCACGATGCCAGGATCCAACAATAACTTCTCGATCCGCGCCGGCGTGAATCGTGCGACCTTCTCCGGATCGAACTCGGCGAACACCTCACGATAGCGTTCGCGCTTGTTGAGGATCGTCTCCCAGCTCAAGCCTGCCTGCGCGCCCTCGAGGATCAAGAACTCGAACAGCCTGCGGTCGTCGCGCGTCGGCACGCCCCACTCGCGATCGTGATACGCGATCATCGCCGGCGACTTGGCCCACGAACAACGTTTCACCGGTCGAGCAGTTCGATGAGGATGGGGTAGACCTTCTCCACGATCTCGGGATGGTGGAGCGGCTCGATGATGTCGTGCGATATCGGCAGGTCGGTGAACTCGTAGGTCTCGAGCGCTTCGGGCCGCTTCGCGCGCCAGAGCGCGGCGAGTTTGCGCGCGGCGCGATTGTTGACGGCGGCCTCGCGTGCGTTCGTCACCAGCATGATCGTCTGAGCCTTCGGCGGTCCGGCCGCGGCGGCTTCGAACAACTCGTGCGAGAGCAGCATCGCTTGCGCGAGCGCGTGGGTGGCGTAGCGCGGATAGCCGTGAACCGGCAGTTGCCTCTCGCGGAGCACCGGATCCCACCAGTTGAAGAAGTTCGGGAAATGCAGCGCCGCGCGTGTCAGTTGCGCGCTCAATCGGCTCGGTACGAATGCGATGCCGAGAAACGGCGCGATCGGGACGGCCCGCTCGACGTCTTGCGTCTGCGCGGTCCAGGCCGCGAGCAGCCCGCCGAGCGAGAACCCTGCGACCGTCACGCG
>Ga0070691_10000717_pt1 | contig 12966 bp, 8 predicted proteins | sample KBSK1101metaG_FD_64673 | JGI IMG/M metagenome (GOLD analysis project Ga0070691, IMG submission 64673) | Corn, switchgrass and miscanthus rhizosphere microbial communities from Kellogg Biological Station, Michigan, USA - KBS K1-10-1 metaG | ecosystem: Host-associated > Plants > Roots >... | reverse complement strand
TGATCAGCGTTTTCAGGCGCGCCTTGGAGCCGAGCGTCACCTCGATCTTGGCGCGTTCCTCTTCCAGCGCGTCCCGCTCGGCGTTGAGCTTCATTTCCTCGAGCCGCGCGAGTTGCCGCAGTTTCGTTTCGAGGATGTAGTCGGCTTGTTCTTCCGACAATTTGAACCGCTTGATCAGCGCCGGCTTCGGTTCGTCCTCGTGGCGGACGATGCGGATCACCTCGTCGAGGTTGAGGAACGCGATCCGCAGGCCTTCCAGCAGGTGCAGGCGGCGCTCGACTTTTTCGAGGCGATGTTGCAGGCGTCGCGTCACCGTGTTGCTGCGGAAGCGCAGCCATTCTTCAAGGATTTGCTTCAGCGTCTTGACCTGCGGACGGCCGTCCAGTCCGATCATGTTGAGGTTGACGCGGAAGCTCTTCTCGAGGTCGGTGGTCGCGAACAGGTGCTGCATCATCGCGCCGGTGTCGACGCGGTTCGAACGCGGAATCAGCACGAGGCGCACCGGGTTCTCGTGGTCGGATTCGTCGCGCAGGTCTTCCAGCATCGGCAGTTTCTTGGCGCGCATCTGCGCGGCGATCTGCTCGATGATCTTTGCGGGCGATACCTGGTGCGGCAGCGCGGTGAGCACGACATTGCCCCGTTCCTCGGTGTACACCCCGCGGCAACGTACCGAGCCGTTGCCGGTTGCGTACATGGCCGTCAGCTCGCTGCGCGGCGTGATGATTTCGGCCGAGGTCGGAAAATCCGGCGCCTTGATGTGTTCGCAGAGGTCCGCGATGCTGGCCGAGGGTTCGTCCAGCAGATGGATGCACGCAGCCGCGACTTCGCGCAAATTGTGCGGCGGGATATCGGTGGCCATGCCGACCGCGATGCCGGTGGAACCGTTCAATAATACGTGCGGCATGCGCGCCGGCAGCCACGAAGGCTCTTTGAGCGTGCCGTCGAAGTTGGGCGCCCAGTCGACCGTACCCATCGGCAATTCGCTGAGCAGCAGTTCGGCGATCGGGGTGAGACGCGATTCGGTGTAACGCATCGCCGCGAAGCTTTTGGGGTCGTCCGACGAACCGAAATTGCCCTGGCCGTCGATCAACGGGTAGCGATACGAGAACGGCTGCGCCATCAGCACCATCGCTTCGTACACCGACGTGTCGCCGTGCGGATGGAACTTGCCGATCACGTCGCCGACCGTGCGCGCCGATTTCTTCGGCTTGGCGGTGGCCGCGAGCCCGAGTTCGCTCATCGCGTACACGATGCGCCGCTGCACCGGTTTCAACCCGTCGCCGATGAAGGGCAGCGCGCGGTCCAGCACCACGTACATGGAATAGTCGAGATACGCGCGCTCGGCGTACTCGCGCAGCGGGATTTGTTCGAAGTTGGTTTCCAGCGATGGCATGGCTATCCGTGATCCCGGATCACGCCGGGATTTCAGTTTTGATCCGCGGAATTGTCGCGGGACGCGCGGCTCAATGCACGCGTTCGGTTTCGGTGCCGAGTTTCGCGAGCTGCACCTGCACGCTGTCGGGGCCGGCGAGATGACCGGCGCCGACGGCGACGAAGATCGTGCCGCCGCCCTTCAGCAGCGCTTCGATGCGCTTCGCGAAATTCCTGTTGCGGTCGACCAGCAGCACCTCGTACAGCGCGGGATATTGTTCGCGCATGCTGCCGTTGATGATCCTGGCGATGGCGTCCACGTCACCCGTTTGCCATGCGTGGATCAGCGCCTTGATCTGCGCCGGACCCTTGGCGTAATCGTCGAGCACGTTGCGCAGCAGGTCCAGTTGCAGCGCCGACGGCAGGTTGGCGAAATACTTGATCTGCTGCTCGGCGGTCTCGAAGGCCTCGACCGTTTTGCCGTCCGCCTTGAACGCACGCTGCAGCTGCTTGTCCGCGCCGGATTTCGGGTCGTAGCCGGCCTTGACGATCGGCGCGACGGTGATCGTCAAGGCCGCCAGCCACGGCTTCATGGCGCTCAGCGTGGCCGCGCCGCCCGGGACGGCGATGGCTTTCGCGGCGGCATCGAGCCGTGCGCGGTCCGTGTCGTCGAGTTGCTGCGAAAGCGGATGCTGCAGGTCCATGCCGTATTGCAGCACCAGCATCTGCATGCCGACGGGATCGTCGTCGTTCTCTTCCATGTACAACGTGTCGCTGTCGGCAAGCGCCTTGTCCAGCGCCGGATAGTGCCACTTGGCGCCTTCCGGCAGAACATGCACCGTGCCGAAAAGATAAACCGTGGCGGTGGCGCTCTTCGCGACCCACAGCGCGGGATCGGCCACCGCTGGGGTGCTGGCGAGCAGCGCGAACGCGAGGGCGAAGCAGAAGCGTCGAAGCGTTTTCATCAATGAACGAGGCGCGAAAAGAATCTGCGCATTGTGTCATGGGGTGTGACCGGCAGGCGCGTTGTCACGCCGGAACGGGTGGTGCTCCGTTGCGGCATCCGGAGAGCGATTCAAGGTTCCGGCGCCTGTTCCCCCAATGCTTGCGCGGCTTCGAACATGATCCGCTGCGCCCGTGCCGAGCGTTGCGGCGAGAGCAGGATCTGATGCCACGCGGCCTCGGCCTCCGACGTTTTTCCCAGACGCGCCGCCAAATGTGCCCGGAGCATCTGGGCGCGCAGGAAATCGGGCACGGCCGCCGTTGCGTAGGCCGTCACCCACAGCGCCGCGCGGGTGTCGTTCTTGAGCATCAAGGCCTGCGTGCGTGCCAACCAGCTCTCGCGGCTTTGCGACCAGGCGTCGATGCGGTCCAGCACGCGTAATGCCGCATCCGATTGATGTCGGTCGATCAACAATGATGCCAAGGCCGCGCCGCTTTCATGGTCCCACGGCGCGCGCGCCAATGCGCTTTCGTAAAGACGTTCGGCCGCGCGCGTTTGCCCGGTCGCCGCCAGCGCGGCAGCCGACGCGGCTTGCCGGTTTTCGGCCAGCAGCGCGAATGCGCGATGGCTGGTCCATACCGTGACCGCAAGCGTCGCGCAGATCGCAGCGACGCTGCCTGCGCGTGGCCACGCGCAGGGAAAGGCGCGCGACTGGCGCAATCGGTCGCGCGGCTTCGCTGGTGCCAGACCCGCGACGCAGCCGAGCACCAGCCAGAACAGCAGTGCCGTCGCAGGCGTATGCAACGGCGCCGACGCCATGGCCAGGATGAAAAGCACGCCGAGCGATGCGACGAGGGCGGGGGCGGCCGTCGCAACATGGGCGCTGTTTGGTGCGCGCGGTTCGGCTGATGGATTCATGATCGCAGACGGAATGGCATCGAGCGAACGTCGTGCGGCTTGCAACCCCAGGGCGAACAATGCGAGCAGCAGAAGCGCGCCGGGCATGCCCGTCTCGACGCTCATTTCGAGAAAGTCATTGTGCGCGTGCGCGGTCAGCAAGTCGGGCATCCGGCTGCGCGCGATCGCGTCCAGCGGCGCCGCCACGGCGCGAAGCCCGTCGGGCAGCACCAGCGCAAAATGATCGAGGCCGTAACCGTCAAGGGGTCTCGCGGCGATCAGGTGCAGTGACGCCTGCCACAACTGCAAACGGCCGAGCACGGAGTGGAAATCGTTCCACCGCAGCAGCGCCGCTGCATAGCCATCGTTGCGCAAAAACAAAACCAATGACCCGAGCGTGGTCAGGCTGACAAGAAAAATGATTGGCCCGTTTTGCGCGCGGCGGCTTTCGCGTCGATCGCGGTGACGTGCCCACGCGTAAATCGCGGCGCCGACCAGCAACCCCGCCAAGCCCAGGCGCGAGCCGGTGGGCAGGATGGCGATCGCGAACAGCAGCCAGAGCCACGCAGCGCCGCGCGTGAAACGAGATGCCCACCACACGGCGATCGGTGCGGCCGCCGCGAGGAACTCCGCGGTCCAATCGGGGTTGCCGGTGGTCGTGAAGATCCGCCAGCGCCCCGATTCCTGCACGGGCCCGCCGACGATCCAGGTGAGGGGGTCCGCATTCGCGGCTTGCAAACACGCATGACAGGCCATCACCAATGCCGCGACGGCGGCGACACCGAGCAGCAAGTCGAAGTTTTGCGGCGAGTCCGCGTTGCGCGTTTCTTGCGCATACCGGAGCGCCGCAAAAAACACGATCATGTATGCAGACAAGCAGGCCCAGCCGAAGCCAAGGTGCAGCGCCGGATTGAGCGCGTGCGGCGCGACGATCAGCGGCCACGACCAGAGCGCGAGCGCGGTACCGATCAAGCACGTGCCCGAAGACGTCTGCGACGCGTGTGCGGAGTCTTCGCGAAAGCAGGCGAAGGCATCGACTGCGAGCGGCGCGTCTCGATGTGCGGGCGAGCCATCGGGGGACAGTGGGCGCCACGCTGCCCGCATGAACCGCACGGCCGCGACCAGTGCAATGAGCGCGCTGCCGAAAAGCAGAACCGCCTGCTTGACGGGAAGGAACGCATTCAGTCCGAACGGATCGATGGCCAGCGGCACGAAAAACACGACAGCCGCGACCAGAACGCTGCATGGGTTCAGGGCGGCACGCGCAGCGCCTGTTGACCGCACCGATGTTGCGGGGATGGCCTGGATCGATTCACCCCCCATGCCCGCTTGCACCCAGCATCTGCTGCAGGAACTGCCCGAGTGGTATTGGCTTTTGCGGCGGCTGTTTCGGACCGGGTGGCTGCGGCGGCGGTGGATTTTGGGACGGGGGCTGCGGCGGTTGCCGCGGCGGACCCGGCGGGAACGGGCGCAAATACGGCGTGCCCTGGGCCAATTGCAGATGTTCCGGATTCAACGGTTTCTTGCAGTCGGTCAACGCCGCATCGGCTGCGTCGCGCTGGTCGATCACGTCGCTGCCCAGTTTCACGGCCTGCCACGCGTTGTAGAGCTGGGTGCCGCCTTCCAGCATGGCAAGTGCGGGGCCGATCTTGTTGAATACCGACGAAAGGCGGGTGCCTTCGGCCAGGCCCGCGGCGATATCGATCGCGGAGCCTTTCGCGGCGCCAAGTGCCTCGTCGCCCGGCGCCGACACGGTGGCGCTCGCCTCGCTTGGCACGCCGCCGAATATCTTGGTAATGCCGGACAGGGCCTTCATCGCTTCGTTCCGGTGTTTTTCTTCTTCGGCCCATTTGTAGATGTCGCCACTGTTGCCTTGGGTCGGGTGCTTCATCGCTTCGCACCGGCGGTAGGCCTGCCACTTCAGGGATTGAAGGTCCTGCAATAGATTGGCGATCTGCTGCTCGAGCTGGCGCTGCAACGCGGGATCCTTGGCAAGTGCGGCCATTTCCGCGAGGAAGTTGAGCTTGTAGACGGCATCCGCGGTGTTTTGTTGTATCTGGCTCGGCGTCTGGGCGGGCACCGGCTGTATCGCCAGCGCCATCAGGCATGTGCCCACGGCGAATGTCCATTTGCGCAGGCCGGTGCCCGTATTCGGGCGCGCGTGTCTTGCGTGTTCAGAGTGAGCCACAGCGCGTTACCCCGTTTTGCAGCTTGTCGAGTTCGGCGTTCGCGGCTGCGGCTTGTTTGCCGTTGCCCTGTTCGTCGTTCCGGATGGTCGCTGCCGCCATCACGGCGCCGACGATCGTCTGCGGCACGACTTGTCCCGCCGGCGCACGGATGGCATTCGCGGTCATCGTGGCGATGTCCTGATTGGTCCAGCCACCGCGCTTGAGTGCGGCCACGGTTTGCGTTGGCAGCCCGTCCTGCTTCACCTTCTGTTGCCATGCGATGAAGGCCTGTTGCATGCCGACGGGATCGTCGATGTTGAACATCGGCGATGGATTCTTCTGCAGCAGTGGCGCGAGCGAAAGGCGCAACAATTTGGCTTCGGCGAGCCGGCTGGCGTTGCCGGCGGCAGCCATGCGTGGCAGCAATTTCGAAAGGTGTTCGACGAGCTTGCCGGCGTTGTCCATGTCGCCCCAGACAATCGCCACACGCAGTTCGGACATCGTCGTTTCGACGGCCTCCGCGACGGCCGCGGCTTCCAGGTTCCCGGCCCACATCTCGTCGAACGCCACCTGCATCGGCGTCGCCCGCGGCGGTGTGGCCATGGCAACGGCCTCAACGGTCGGCAACACCCATTGCGGTTTGGTGTCCAGCTGCTCGGACGGAATGTCGCTGGCGTCGCCGAAGTAATCCTGGGGCAGGCCCGCGCACGTCGCGAACGCGGCGAGGCGTCCTCGGTCCGCATGTTTGGGTATGCCGAACAGACCTCCCGATGACGTGCCATGACCGGCGTTCTGGCGCGCCGCCGCCTGAATCACCTGCAGCGACATCTGCTGCAGCGTTTGCAGGGCTGCCATCGAGACGTTCTTGTCCAGGGTGATCTTCTCTCTGGTCGTCTGCCCGGCCTTCACCTCGACGTCGACGATCTGCATCGGCGGCACGCCGTCGTAATCGCCCTGGTAGGTGACGAGAACCTTGTACTTGCCCGGCACGAGGTTGATTTCGAGGCCGTTGGCATCCGCCTCCAGTTCGCCGGCGAAATTGCCGTTCGCATCGGCGACCATCCCGGCGCTGTCGCTCGTGACGTCGCGGCCATCGAGCAAGGCAGTGATGTCCAGCGCGGCCTTTGCCGTGGCGTTACCGGCTTCGAGACCGGCGTCGTTGCCAGCACCGCTCGGGTCGTTGCCGGCGCCGCTCGCGTGATTGCTGGAACACGACGCCATGCCCAACGCCGCCATCATGATGGCTGCAAGGATCACCCAGCCGATCGCACGCGGTCCGAAACGTCTCACGAACCCACTCCCCAGTTCCGCATCGCCAGTTGCATGGATTGTTTGGCGTTGTCGTCCTGCTCTCGCCCCATCGCGCCTTCGAGCGCTGCGACGACGGTGCCCTTCATCGACGAGACGCCACCCGCACGGCCCAGGTTGCCGAGTGCTTCGGCGACGTCGCCGCGCACATCACTGCGTGGATCGGAAAGCCCATCGATCAGCGCGGCCACGGCTGCAGCCTTGTAGTCGCCGAGTTGTTCTTGCCAGCCGAGGGTCGCCAGACCGGCCGCGGCACGATCGCGAATGCCGATGCCGCTGCGGTCGGCGGGCGATGCTCCCTTGCGAACGGCTTCGATCAACACGGGCGCGCCGATGCTGCCCATTTCCGCCAGTGCGTCGGCGGCATCGCGCGCGTTGCCGCCGTGCGGAGCAAACAGCGCCGTTTTCAAATCGCGCAAGGCAGGTGCGGCTTGCGAACCCATTTTCCCGAGTGCCTGTGCCGCGATGGCCGCGACCGTGATGTCGGCATCGCCGAGGCGGGCACCGAGCGCCTTGGCCGTCTGCGCCACCAGCGGGGGAGGCAGGACGTCCACGGCTTTCGATGCGGGTTTGCCCGCCCTGGACGCCGCCACCGCGCGATCGTTGCTGACGAATCCGCCGCCGAGTCCGTCCTCCAACGCGCCGACCGCGGATTCACGCACGTCCGCGTCGGGATCGTTCAACGCGTCGAGCAGTGCGGGCAACGCCGCGTCCTCGTAAGCCGTCAGTTGGCCGAGCGACTTTGCCGCGGCCCGCCGGACGCCGGTGTCGTCGTCCTTCAGCGCCGCCGCCAGCGCGGGAATCGCCGCAGTCGCTTCCGCGCCCTTTTCGCCGAGTACGTCGGCTGCGAACATGCGCTGCTGGGCCGCGCCGCGTTGCAGGGCGACGATCAGCGGCGCGGTCATCGGTACCTTGAGGTTCAGCAAGGCCTCCTTCGCCTCGATCGCCGCGCGACGCGAGGACCCTGTGCTCGGCGGTCCCCTGTAACCCAGCGTCGCGATGAGCGTGGGCACGGCCGGTGCGCCGATCGCGGCCATCGCGGCGACCACCTGGTTCGCTGTGTACAACGGCAACGGATCGAGCACGGCGCGCGTCAGCGCCGGCAGCGCCGGTTCGGCCGCCGGGCCCGACGCCGCAATGGCTTGCGCGATCGCGCCGCGGACCCACGGGTCGGGCTCGACGTCGAGGCGCGCGGCCAGCGCGCGGATCGCGGCGGGATCGGTCGATGCGAGTTCCGCGAACGCCGTCGCGGCGCCGTAGCGGACTAGTCGCGAGTCGTCGCCGAGTTCGGTGGCGAGCAGCGAGACCACGTGAGGGTCGTCGGTGTGCTGCGCCTTGGCAATGGTGCCGAGGCCCTTGGCGCAGGCCGCGCGTGCCCGCTCGTCGCGATCCGCCGCGCACTTGCCGAATGCGGCGAGCATGCCGGCACTTTGGGGGATGGTCATCAGCGCATACGCCGCGTTGGCGCGAACGCGCCATGCCGGATCATCAGTGAGCGCCGCCAGCAGCGCAGGGGCGGCCGGTTGCAGCGCGCGGCTGTAGAAACCGCGCAGCACGTAGGCCGTGTCGGCGCGCAATTCGGCATCGTCGCTTTTGAGGAACGGCACCAGTGCGGCCACCATCGCGGGCGTGTCGTTGCGGTAGCTCAGGTTGCTGGCGAGCTTGGCGCGTTCCGCCGGGGCCGCAGCCTCGAACTGCGCGGCCAGTCCGGCTTCGCGATCGCCCGCGACCGCGACGGCACTGCACGAACACAGCACCAACGCGGCATTCAAGATCAGTCTCCGCTTGCTTCCCACTTGTGCTCACCCCTTAAAGATGTCGAGCCACGACGTGATGACGACGACGGCTGCACGACTCGCTTCAATTGCCGGAATCAGTCGATAGCGGTTGCCGGCAGTGGCGTATCCCACGGCAACTCCAGCAGATAGCCGGTCGCGTCCAGCACGGTCACGGGCGTCATGCCCATCGCGGCCAGCAGTTCCAGCGGTTCATCGCCGGTGTTGGCGATCTGGTGCACGGCATCGGATTCCATGATCAGCGTGGCGTTCGGCCCGAACGTTTCGGTGCGGCCCGGCATCCGGCACTCGCCGTGGCCGGCAAGGATCACGATGACTTCCTCGCAGGAATGCTGGTGCCATGGCGTTACGGCGCCGGCGGCGAGGGTTTGTCGCCACACTTCCATGGTGTAGGTGCCGCGGGTCAGGTTGGCCAGTGTCTGGTGGACGAGACCGGGCAGCCGGAAGGTTTCGATGTCCGCATGCGGCAGGACGGTCATGGGTGTCTCCCTGGGTATTTCATTGATCGAACGCGGTCGGGCGGAACCTGGGGAAAGGTGTCGCGCCGCCGACCCGGATGGCGGCCCGGTCCCGAGAATTCCCCTTGGCGAATCCCTTCGCCCGTCGGGCGGCGCGACATGGCAGTCATTCCACCGCAAGCTGCCGGGGCGATCTTGAGGAAGCGCTTAGGCGCCGCTGACGAGGTCGTTACGAAAGCTCACTTTGCCTTCGAATCAATGGTCTGCATTTGGAATCTGCAGCGGCATCGAATGCGCGACCGAAGGCTTCGCAGGACAGGTGTTTCCGGATCCCGGAAGAAAAACGGGATTCAATCGGCAAGGTCGGCAGCGATAATGGCCGCCGCAGTCCGCATTAGGCTTCGATTCGAAACGGCAGTGACGGCAGTGACTGCCGTGCCCGGTCGTCAATGCACGAGCGCCTGAAAATCCGGGGTCTTGCGAATGGGGTCCCACGTGGGATTCGTGCGCAGCAAGGCCCGGGAGACGGCGCCCCCTGACGATGTCGTGAGCAATTCGTGGAGCAACTTCACGGCTTGGCGGGAATCACCCGCGGCGCAATAAACCTGTGCCAGCGCCAGAGCGTGCACGGCGCCGTAAAAGGCGTCTTTCGAAAGAGGCAAAAGCTGCACCGCGCGCTGGCCCGCGCGGATCGCGGCAGCATTGTCACCCAGCCCCGACTGCGCGAGCCCCAGCGCACCCCACAGTGTCGGAGAATCAGGTTGCTTCGCGAGCGCCTCTTGCAGTTCGTCGCGCGCGCGGGCGAAATCGCGGCCGGCCGCCTGCTCGTCGCCGACGTGACTCAGGGCCCGTCCGCGCAGCAGTTCGACCGGGACCGTGTACTGGAATCGGGCGTCCATGACCCACGCCGGGGCGCCATCGAGCGCTGCGAGCGCAGCGTGCGGATCGCGCGCCAGCCACGCGGATTCGAAGCGCAGCGCGCTGACGGCGCCGAGCGGATCGACGCCGGCCGGGATTTGCGTCAGCGCCTCGCGCGCGGCCGCCGGCTTGTCCGCGACCAGCAGCATGCGCACCCGGTAGGTCATCGCTGTGTAGTCGTGCGGTTCCAGCGCAAGGGTTTGGGCCAATTGCTGGTCGGCTTCGTCGTAGCGACGCATTTCGGTCAGCGTGACGGCGATTTCGAAATGGCGACGCGGATTCTGGTTGTCGAGTTCCATGGCGTGGCGCAAGTCGGCCAGGGCCGCCTGCCACTGGCCCTGCCGACGCTCGATGTAGGCGAGCGCGGCGATCGCGTCGACATTGTTGGGGAACTGTCCGAGCGCGTGTTCGAAATGCCCGCGTGCCATGGCGTAATCGTGGTGGAAATAGTATTCGGCGTAGCCCAGCGCCATGTGCGACGCGGCGAGGTTCGGGTCCAGTTCGAATGCCCGCCGCGCGTCGGCTTCCGCGGCAGCCTTTTGCTGCGGCGAAGCATCGATATCGAACCACCACAGCCGGCTCTCGAACATCGAAAGCCGCGCCCACGCCAGCGCGAAGTCGGGATCGCGCGCCAGCGCGGCGTGATAGTACGCGATCGCCTGTTCGGCTTGCCCGGCTGGATCCGTGACGTTGCCCAGATCGTGCACCCGGTCGGCGAGGTGGTTGGCCTTGAGGAACGCCAGATAGGCTTCGGGATTGCGCGTGGGGGGCGCCGCCAGCTTGGTTGCTTCGTGATGGCTCAAGCGGGCGTCCAATGCCTGCGCGATTTCAGTCGCGACTTCGCCCTCGACCTCGAAAATATTGTCGAGCTTGCGGTTGTAGCTGTGGGCCCAGATGTGGGCGCGGCTCGCGGCGTCGATCAACTGCACGTTGATGTGGACCTCATCGCCGGCCCGCTGCACGCTGCCTTCCAGCAGCGTCGCCACGCCCAATCGGCGACCGATGGCCTGAAGATCATCGGGGCGGCTCGCGTATTGTTCGGTCGAGGTGCGCGCGATGACTTTCAGCCCCTTGACCTTCGCGAGCTCGGTCAGGATTTCGTCCTGGATGCCGGCGGCGAAATAGGTGTTGGCCTTGTCGGTGGAAAGGTTGTCGAATGGCAACACGGCGATGCTGGGCGGGTTGCTCGCCGGCTGCACGTCGTGCGATGCGAGCACCGACAACGCCACCGCCGCAAGGGCCACGACCGCCACAAGGCCTGAAGCCGGCAGTAACCAGCGCCGCGTACGTACGCGCGGGCGAACGGTCGCGGGTTGCGAGGTCGGCGCTGCGGTCTGCGCCGGCACCATTGGTATCGGAGAGGGGTCGGCATCCGCGTTCGCGCCGGCTTCCGCCTCGATACGGCGTACCGGCGCGACCCACTGCAAGCCGCGCCCGTAGATGGTGCGGATTACCCGCTGCTGCTCGCCATCGTCGCCACACGCGCGCCGCGCCTTGTAGATCAACTGGCTGAGCGCGGCGTCGGTGATGGGACGTCGACCCCACAATTTCTCGATCAGTTCCTGTTTGTCGAGCGCGCGCGCGTGGCCGCGCACCAGCAACAGGATCAGATCGAACACCTTGGCTTCCAGCTCGACTTCCGCGCCTCCGCGCAGCAATCGTCGCGTGGCCGGCAGGATCACGCAATCGCCGCTGTGGTACTCCCTTGCTTGTGCGTCGTCCTGCATGCAGGCCACCCCGAACGGCCTTGCAATGATTCCCGAGACCGACTGTGTATCACAAACCGACGGCCTGCAGGGGAATCTTCAGCGCGGCACGCGGTAACCGCCCGGCACGCCGTGCGGCGACAGCGTCAATTGCCACAACTGGTCGCGGCGGGTGCGGAAGGTCGCGGCGGAACCCGAAAGGTAATACCGCCACATCCGGCGGAAGCGTTCGTCGTAGCGCGGGTTGTTCGCGGACAATTCCGGCCAGGCGGCATCGAAGTTGGCGAGCCACGCCATCAGGGTCTTGTCGTAGTCGGCGCCGAAGTTGTGCCAGTCCTCGACCACGAACAGGTTTTCCAGCGCGGGTGTCACCTGCGAGGCGGCCGGCACCATCGAGTTCGGGAAGATGTATTTCTCGATCCACGGGTCGGGTCGCGATGGCGTGGAGTTCACGCCGATGCAATGCAGCACCGAAAGCCCGTCGTCCTTGAGGCAACGCCGGCAGACTTCGAAATAGGTACGGTAATTCTTCCAGCCGACGTGTTCGAACATGCCGATCGAGTACACCGCGTCGAACTTTTCCTCGACGTCGCGGTAATCCTGCAGGCGGATTTCGATGGGCAGGCCCTTGCACAGTTCGCGCGCGAACTGCGCCTGCTGTTCGGACACCGTGACGCCGACGCCCGACACGCCGTATTTCTCGGCTGCGTATTTCAGCGCCTCGCCCCAGCCGCAGCCGATGTCGAGGATCTTCATGCCGGGTTTCAGTTGCAGCTTGCGGCAGACGAGGTCGAGCTTGGCTTCCTCGGCGTCGTCGAGGTTGTCCGCGTTGGCCCAGTAGCCGCAGGAATACACCAGCCGCTTGCCAAGCATCTTCGCGAACAAGTCGTTGCCGATGTCGTAGTGCGCCTTGCCGATCTTGAACGCCCTGCGCCCGCGTTGCATGTTGATGAATCGGGCGCGTAGGTGCGCACGGAGCGCATCGAAGTTCTTCAGGTGCTCGTCGAGGTGCGCGCCGAGCACGTGGTAGAAGAACTGGTCCAGCGAAGGCGTGTCCCACCAGCCGTCCATGTAGGCTTCGCCGAGCCCGAGCGAGCCGTGCGCGAAGGCACGCGCGAACACGCGCTCGTCATGGACGCGCAAATCCCAGGGACGATCGCCGTCGACGCGTACGTCCGCATGGCCCAACAGCTTCTGCGCCTTCTCGCGCAGCGCGAGATCGTGGCGCGACAGGTGCGCGGGTACGGTGTTCGCCGTCATGTCGTTCATCGTGCACTCCTGTTGCGAGGACGAAGGCTCCACAAGAGCGGGCAGGCCGCGAGCTGCAACACCAGTGCGGCGATCACCGTGTAGAGCGGATTGACATCGTACAACACGCCGAGCAGCACGCTGCCGGCGAAC
>Ga0070691_10000716_pt1 | contig 12968 bp, 12 predicted proteins | sample KBSK1101metaG_FD_64673 | JGI IMG/M metagenome (GOLD analysis project Ga0070691, IMG submission 64673) | Corn, switchgrass and miscanthus rhizosphere microbial communities from Kellogg Biological Station, Michigan, USA - KBS K1-10-1 metaG | ecosystem: Host-associated > Plants > Roots >... | reverse complement strand
GAGGCATACAGAGCGCGGGCGTGACCGCCATCCCGAGCTGATGTGGATCGAGCAGGTGAAGTGCTTCGTTGAGAATGGCGGTACTTGTCTGCCAGGGGCGCATGGCTTCGATCACCGACGCGCGGTCCTGGAGAATTTGCCGATAGAAGGAGGACGGTACAAATTCATTCGATTCTTCTACGAGCTTATCCTGCATATCCGGATAAGCGACCAGCAGGGCGTTGAGCAGTTCAGCACGCTGGTGAGGATGGACGGCTTTGACCAGGCGCGCCAGATACGAGCGTTGAGGGCGTGAATTTTGCCTGGCCCAGCGCGTCAGTGTAATGATATTGATGCCAAGTTCATTCGCCAGGCGTTGCCGTTCTTTTGGGGCAGAGATGATATTTTGGAGGATAGATTGCCAGCTCCGCGTCTCCTGTGTCGTCATAGTCGTTTCCCTTTGCAACCTTGCGAGCGTCTATTTATTTGGCCGTACTGAGAATCGCGTATCCAGGAATATAGTATAGCATGTATGAACATATGGTACAACCGTTTCGCGAACAGAAGCACCAGGAAAAAAACAGCAATTTTCTTGACGACGATTGGTTGGCAGTGTTATGATCCACGCGGTGATATTTGCCAGGAAATCAAAAGAAGAGAGTCTGTGGGGGTAAAGTAGTAGTGAAGCATGTAATAGTAATTGATGATGATAAAGAGATGCGCGAGATTATTACGGTCGCGCTGACATACAATGGTTTTGAGGTCGCGGTGGCTAGCAATGGCTCGCAATTACAAACCCTGCTGGATGAGCACCTGCCCGATCTTGTGCTGCTGGATGTGATGATGCCTGGCCAGGACGGCTACCAGCTCTTCTACCACTTGCGCCACGATCCACAAACTCGCCACATCCCCGTGATGATTATGACCGCGCACGCCGAAGATATTTATGCCCGCATCAGCCACGATCTGGGCGCGAGTCACATCACCAAACCGTTTCACCCGCTGGATCTGGTTGAGAAGGTCAAGATTTTGTTGCAGGAAACTCAGGCTGCTTCTTCTGAAACTTGACAGAAGATGACAAGAAGTATTGTGTATCCTTCTTCAAGAGTAAAATGTTTCGCAGGAGGGAATATAACACATGCGCATAGGCGTGAATCTTGGTCCAACGGGAGATTGGCCGGCGATGTTGGCCGCTGCTCAGGCTGCTGATGCACTGGGTTTTGAGACGGTAGGATTTCTCGATCACTATCATAGTCCGAAAGACGATGAGTGGCCATATCTGTGTGGCTGGTCGCTCTATGGCGCGTTGGCTCTGGCAACCTCGCGCATCCATCTCGTCCCAATGGTGATCGACCGCTTGAACTATTTATCCGGTGTGCTGGCCAAGGAGACCTCGACCCTTTCGATTGTGAGCGGCGGGCGTTTTGAGCTTGGCATCGGTGCGGGCGACTTCTTCGAGGAGGCGCGTGCCTGGGATACCGTTGTGCCTGTTGCCAGTGCGCGCATTGCTGGATTGAAAGAAACGGTGCAGGTTTTGCGCCAACTCTGGACGGGCCAGTGGGTGAATTTTCAGGGCGAATACCTCCATTTGAACGAGGCCAGTGTCAGGCCCGTTCCTCCAACACCGCCGCGCATCGTGGTCGGAGCGGGGAGTTCGCGCAGCTTGATTCGGAGTGCTGTCGAATATGCTGATGAAATTAATGTTTACGCGAATGAAGAACTGATCCAATTTGCGCGTCGGGAAATCGAAGCATCGGGCCGCTCTGTTGCCCTTTCAGCTTTTGTCTGGGATTGGCTTGATGATATCGCTGAGCGGCTTGCCAGATGGGAACAGATGGGCGTTGATCGCACGATTGTGACGTTCTGGCAACCTTTCGAGCAACTGGAACAGTTAGCCCCATTGCTTTTATGAGCGAGCATTCTGCTCTACATATTCCAAGGTCTCGCGCAACCATTTCAAATACATCCGCTCAAACTCAATGGCGAAGCGGCCAATCAGGCTGAAATAGGCGTCCTCTTCGGTGTCCTCTGTGGCGTAGGGGTTGGGACGCCCGCTTGGCTGGTGTTGCATTCCGCGCACCGGCAGATGCTGGAGCTGTTGCCGATAGTGAAGGAGACGCTCCTCGTGTTCTGTGATCCCGGCCTGGAGATTTTTGACCAGGGCGTCAGGTGAGGCAAACGAGCCAAAGAGCACTTTCAGCAGCAGCTCATCGCGCAATTGCAGGACGCCGGGTGGTTGCTCTTGCCAGGCGGCGAGCGCTTCCTGCCCCGCCTGGGTGAGCTGGTAGACTTTGCGATCCGGGCGCGATTCTTGCTCGTGGCGCTCCATTGTCACCCAGCCCAACGTTTGCATGCGACGCAACTCATTATAGATCTGGCTATGCGCCGCGCTCCACATCGGGGCCAGTACGTGATCGAAGAGCCGTTTGAGATCGTAGCCTGAGAGCGGGCCCCAGAAGGCGAGTAGGCCGAGCACGCCATAGGTAATTGGAAAGGCTTCTTGTCGTTCCGTAGCCACTTTTCTTTCCATCTGAACTATGTTTCCCATTGACTTTCTTAGTGTGTGCCTATGCTATCACGTCATATAACATCTTGACAAGTGGCTTCTCTGCAACCTATATTATGTATAGTCATATGACTTGAAATCATATGGGAAGAACGCCTAATGTATTGTTTGCTGGCAGCAAGGAGGTCAAAAAGATGCGTGAAGGGCAGAACAAAGGTAAATTCATTCCACTGACGCTGGCGGCTGGTCCTGGCGAGTACACACCGGGCAAGCAAGAGGCTCCTGTGGTGCTCACAACGGTCGCGGATATGTTGCAGTGGGCGCAAAACTGGGCGCGCTCACGTTCTGTCTGGCCGTTTATGTACGCGCTGGCCTGTTGCGGCATGGAGATGATAGCTTCGGCGTCGGCCCCACAATACGACCTGGCGCGTTTCGGCTCGGAAGTTTTTCGCGCCAGCCCACGCCAGGCCGATCTGATGATCGTCGCGGGTACGCTCTCCGTCAAAATGGCCCCACGCCTCCGGCGCTTGTGGGAGCAGATGCCGAATCCCAAGTGGGTCATCAGTATGGGGCAATGCGCCAATTCAGGCGGGGAGTTTTACGATAGCTACTACACGATCCAGGGCTGCGACACAATCGTTCCCGTCGATATCTACGTCCCCGGTTGCCCGCCGCGCCCCGAAGCGCTGATCGAAGGCATTTCGAAGCTGCGTGAGAAAATCGAGAAGCAGGGCTTAAAAGTGCAAGAGCTTTAGGATGCTGTTTGATGCCCACTCTTGCCAAGTGCTCCTCTACTCGCTACAATGAAACAGCATCGAACAGTTTGACCATATGGAGAGAATTGGTCATCCAGATAGTCAGGTGAGCAGAGGAGGAGCGAGCATTGGCGGGGCAACGGACATATACGGGGAAAGCACAGACGGCGGGCGAAGAGGTCTCGAAGCGACAGGAGCGAGCGACGCGCATTCTGGACGCGGCCTCAGAGTTGATCCAGCGCTGGGGCTATAAAAAGACCGCCGTTGACGATATCGCAAAACTGGCAGGTGTGGCCAAAGGCACGATCTATCTGCATTGGAAGACACGCGAAGATCTGTTCGCGGCGCTCATGTTGCGTGAGGGCATTGAGGCTGCACGGGAGATGCAGAGGCTGATCGATCGCGATCCAGAGGGCGTATATCTGAGTAATATGTCGAAGCACGTCGTGTATGTGATTATGACGCGCCCGCTAATGAGAGCGATCTATCTTGGGGACGCGAGCGTGCTGGGGGAGTTTTTGCACAGTGGCCGTGAAGACATCACTTTGATCTCACAGCGCAAGATGCTGACTAACCGCGAGATGATTATATTCTATCGTGAACACGGCCTGTTGCGTACCGATTGGAGCATAGAGGAGCAGCTCAAAATATACATCGCAATCTGCCTGGGCTTTATGAGCCTGAACCAGTATTTGCCTACCGAACAGCATTCCACGCCTGAAGAGAGTGTTGCCTTGCTAGCTATGACTGTTCATGAAGCGCTGGAGCCAGCCGAGTTGGCTGCTCCAGCGGCCTTGCAGGAAGCCAGGGCGATGCTGAATCAGGTTTTCGCGCAATTTTTGCAGATCTTCGAAGAACAATTGCAAAAAGCCCTGGCGTAAAGCTTATTCAGACGTCTCTGTGCGTTTCCAGAGTCCTTGCGAGGGGATACGTAGAGCGCGATTGAATTTGCTGGAAGCGTTCTCCCAGGCGATGATTTCGGTCAGCTCGACCAGTTCATCATCGTTATAGAACTGGCGGAGCCGCGCGAAGAGTTCGTCACTGACTTCGCGTCCGGTGATGGTCATGCATTCAGCATACTCTAGCGTGACGCGCTCAACCTCGTTATAGAGCGGGCTGGTCGCGTAGTCGGCCAGTGCGAGAATTTTTTCGTCGGAGGTTCCCAGATTGCTGCTCACGGCAGCATTGATATCCTGTCAGAACTCGCAGCCGTTAATGGCCGCCACGCGCCGATTGACCAGCGCCTGGAGATTCTCATCAATCAACCCGGAGCTTGCAAGCCCCGTCCACATGCCGCGCACGCCGCGAAAAATAGAAGCCCGGCGCGCGTAGACCAGGTGATTGAGTAGCGGCGAGCCCCATGTCTTCGCCTGTGCCTCCAACACCTTGCGCGTATAACTATCGACCTCAGCGGGATCAACCCCGTCAATTCGTGCCATGAAATTTCTACCTCTTCTTCATACATATCTTTTGCTGCACATTCATTTTTCACAATCCGACAGTAATCGGTGTGAGAAGGATGCCGCCAGTATTTTATCACATCAATAGTTATCAATCGTCCACTGCCAGATATTATTCTGGTCGTCAGCAACAAGCAAACTCTGGCTATCAGTGGACCAGGAGAAGGCGACAATGCCGTTTGCTGGTGGATAACCGTTGCCGTTGAGCGAGACCTGCTCACCACTTGAAGTGCTATAGACACTCAACACTTTTTGATTGATAAGTGCGAGATATTGCCCGTCAGGGGACCAGATGGGGTTAAGAAAGGGTAGGTTGAGGTATGTATCGAGTTCAAGATGCTGTACGGCATTCGTAGGCTGATTATTGCCGAGTTGGGTAATATACATGGTAGTGTACGCAAATGTCGCCAATTTTTCTCCGTCTGGCGACCATGCAAGTGATGAGATATTATAGGTAGGCGAAGATTTATAATAAGCAGCGTCCTGTGATTTTGTGCCGAAAGAGTTAATCTGCTTGTAAGTCCCTCTCTCCCATATGCCTACTGACCACGGTTGCGCATTCGGCCATGATGCTGCATCAGGGAAAGCAAAGTAGCGATTGTCTGGCGACCATGCTACATTGCTGACAGTACCGTAAGTAGGGTTGGACAAGGATTTTTGGAAGAGTTGCGTACCATTATTTGCCTGCAAAAGAGTAAAATATGTATTTCCTGATGCACTATAACTTATTGCACAAAGCTGACTATCGGGGGACCAGCTTATGACAGGGGGATAAGAGGCAACGTAACCATGCATGGTCGAAGTAAAGCGGAAAAGTTGCGTGCCGTTTGCCACATTCCAGGCGTATATCATACCTGAATCTGCCATGCCCAGGATTTTGCTCTTGTCAGGTGACCACCATATGGCAGGGCTGATAAAGTTTGCAGGCATTTTAATTGTTTGAGTGAGTGCTGCTCCTAGCGAATGATAAATCTCTATTTGTTGCTCCCCCATGTTGACAACAGCAGCATAAAGCATATCGGGCGACCAGTATGTTGGCCCGTTGAGTGGGACCGCTGGTGTCAGGCTCTCCGCTGTGGCTGCGGCTTCGGTGTCCTGGGCAGCGGCGGTCTGTTGTGCCCAGGCTTGAGCAGGATCGGCCTGCGTGATACCTGACGGTTGAGATTGATTGGAGAGTGCGGCCAGCCCACCGACGGCGGCGACACCACCAAGAACCAGCGAGGTGATGAGCACGGCGCGGCGCGTGGTTTTACGCGGCTTCTGGGGCGTGTTCGTTTGCTTGAGAAGGATATGTTGCTGCCCGCTACCGACCGGCGGTGTCTGGCTCTGAGGCGGAATCCAGATGCGGCCCTGCTGGCTGGCTTTGAGGTTGAGTTGCTGGATACGCTGCAACTCAATCTGCACTTCATGAATGTTGGCGGGCCGCTGCATGGGATCGGGTGTGACCATACGCTGGATCAGCACGTTGAGTTCGCGTATCCCATCATTGCCATACTGATGCAGGGGCGGAAAATCGAAGGGATGCTCGGAGGGATCGTCGCCGGTAATCAGGCAGTAGAGTAGCGCGCCCAGGCTGTAGATATCGGCTTGAGGCGTGGTTTGAGCGCGGCCATACTGTTCGGGCGCGGCAAAACCGGGCGAGCCAAAGGGAATCGTGTCTTTGGCCTGTCCTGGCTTGAAGCGGCGCGCGATGCCAAAGTCGATCAGGTAGAGCTGCCCTTTGCGCGTGCGCATGATATTACCTGGCTTGAGATCGCGGAAGATCACCGGTGGTTGTTGCGTGTGCAGATAGTGCAGGCCATCACAGAGGCGCAGGGCGATCTCCAGCGTCTCGCTCAGAGGCAGACCGGTGGAGGCTGGGAGCGCTTTGACTCGCTGCTGCTGCAAATACTCGTCCAGCGTCGAGCCATCGATATAGGTCATGACCAGGTACCAGTGTTCGGGATCGCTGAAACGGCCAAAGATTGTGGGCAAGAGAGGATGGCTGAGCGTCGAGAGAATTTCTGCCTCGCGGTTGAAGGCGTCAGTGGCTTCGATGATTTCTTGTGAGGACAGGCCCTGAAGGTTGATCTGCTTGAGCGCGACCAGCCGTTCGCCCTCGCGCGTATCGCGTGCCAGGTAGACCGCGCCGAAGCCGCCCGCGCCGATCTCGTGCATAATGGCATACCGCTCGTTGAGCAAGCGGTTCGTTGCTTCGGATGTAAAAGGTTGGGCGAGTGGATGCTGACAGGCGTGACAGATCGTCTCGCCGAGCGCGTTTTCGGCTCCGCAATGATCGCAGAAATAGGCTATGGCCACGACAGATTTCCCTCTCTTTACGGTCCCAGGCGGCATCTCTCGTGTGTGCCGCTCCATTTACAGGTTGCGCCTGACATCGGGCCAGTTCGCTGTTTCTGGCTTTCCTTTTATTATAGATGGGTTGGCTGGTTTGGGCAAGGGGTTGCTACAATTCAAAACAAGCGCGAGATGATATATGACGCAAAAATATCCAGCTTTTTTGCGCCATATATCATCTCACGCTTGTGAGAATCTAGAAGCGATGTAACGCCTGTGAGAGCGCGTAGCTCTGAGCCGGCGGCGTAATTTCATCCGCGTTCAGACCCGCCTGCTTCAGTGTCTCGCGTACTGCTTTGTCCGTGACCTTCTCCACAGAGGAGAGCGCGTCCAGCGTGAAATCATTGAGTCGATTGGGACGCAGATAGGCCAGAAAATCTTTGTCGGTGAAGGCAAAGATGATCGAACGGATCAGTACGTAAATGAAGAAGAAGAGGAGTCCGAAAAAGGCATAGCTAAAAAGAGTGTTCAGACCAAACACGAAACCAGATGTGCCCAGGCCAATTGTAGAAGCAATCAGTGCGGAAAATAGCCAGCTTATGAGCATCAGGAAGGCCAGAATACCCAGCACCATCATGCGTGTGCGGCTATAGGGCTGCTGGACCGTTGAGGTGCGCGAGACGTAGAGGCTCTGACCCATCGGCGCCATGTAGACAAACACGGCAGAGGTGCCATATTGCACGCGCACGTAATCGCGCTCTTCCATCACCACGCTATGTTCGCGCAACCGCTCTGGGGCTGCATTGATCCCCATGACGCCCTGCTTTTGCAGGTTGCCAATCAGCGAATCGCGTAAGGCCGCTGGTTGGACCTGTTTGCTGTCGAGCAGCCAGGATTGGTGGTGGATGGGCGTGCCTTTGCCAGCGAACGCGCGCTGCAAGACGCTCGCGCCAGCACCGGGCGCCTGAGCCATAACCGGAGCCGGAGCAGCGTAAGCGTTAGGTGCCTGACCGTAAGGCTGCATGGGATATCCGCCTTGTGAAACTGGTTGCGGCATCGCTTGAGCCTGTGGTTGCGCGGGATTGGGTGTGGCGTATGGTGGATAGCCTGCTGGTGGCTGTGGCGTCATCATCGCTGGTGCAGGTGCGGGCGTTGGCTGTGGGGCAGCCTGAGCCTGAGCGGCCTGATCGCCGGTTTTCAGTGTTGATGCTGGATCGGCATTGGCCGGAATGCTGGCGAGCGCTCCTGGCCGGATCGTTGCATCGCTCGCGATATCGTCGAAGCGATAGCCACAAAAGCGGCAGAAGGTGGTATCCTCCTGGTTAGCCTGGGAACATTGGGGACAGATACGCGCCATAAAAAAACCTCCTTGTTGCGAAAAAGCATGTCGGCAAGCTCTGGCTGATCAGGCTGGGGCTTGCCGAGTATCTTCAGGTGTATTTGCGTCGTTTTCCCTGCTCAAGAGGGGCAAGGCGACGTTTCCGCAAGTTCTGGCCCCATTATCGCGTGTCAGGGCCATTTTGGCAAGAGTAAACAGACTACTGTTCTGCTCTTTCCCTTTTCTTCACGCTCTGGTCTGCACCAGAGTTTCAGTTTTGCTGATTATCAGACAATCCTTGCACGTGCGCATAATTTTCGCGCACCTGCCTGGTATCCGGGTGCTCGCTTCCCAGGGCTTTTTCGTAGATACTCAGCGCCCGGCTGAGCAGAGGCAGGGCTTGCGCGTAGTGATGTTGTTTGTAGTGGAGCATCGCCAGATTGTTCAGGCTACTGGCAGTTGCGGGATGTTGCGCGCCAAGTGCCTGCTCCTGGATGGCCAGGGCGCGCTGGTAGAGCGGCTCGGCGCGTTCATACTCGCCTTGATCCTCGTAGAGCATAGCGAGATTGTTCAGCGCCAGCGCGGTTTTGGGATGGTGCGCGCCCAGCAGCGTCTCGTAAATGGTCAGTGTGCGTTGATAAAGTGGCTCGGCGCGTTCAAAACGTCCCTGGCTGTAGTAGAGCATGGCGAGATTGTTCAGGCTATTGGCGGTATCGGGATGTTCGGCACCTAACAGGCTCTCACGCAACGACATGGCGCGATTGAGCAAGATCTCCGCGTCGGCATAGAGGCCCTGGCGATAGGAGAGCATACCGAGATTGTTGAGCACACGCGCGGTATCCTCGTGGCGCGGCCCTTGAAACTCTTCATAGAGCGCGAGCGCACGCTCATATGCCTGGCGTGCGTCTCCGAAGCGTCCGACATTTTTGTAGAGCAGGCCGAGGTTATTCCAGACACGCGCGATGGTCAGATGTTCTTCGCCAAAGACGCGCTGATAGATGGCCATGGCCTGTTTGAGCAACGGCTCCATCGCGTCGTACTGTCCCTGGCTCTCCAGGCACATCGCCAGATCATTCAGACCTTGCGCAATCTCGGGATGAACTGGCCCCAGCGCCTTGACCCGCAAGGCCAGCGCGCGCCTGAGAAGCGGCTCCGCCTCTGCCGCGCGACCATTCTGCCAATCCTGCAACGCCTGTTGATTGAGTCCGCGTGCCAGTTCAAGGTATGCGCCGCGTTCGCTCTGGGATTCCGGATTATGCTGTGCCATCTTTCGACCTTTCACGAATCTGCTTCAGCTCGTGTGCAAGAAGCATAGATTGCCTCTTTGTTTCATTATGCATCAGGCAAAGCCACCTGACAACCCCCTTGACTCTTACTCTGCCGGGCGGAATCAGTATTCTCCGCTCGTTTCCGCCTGCTGTTTTTTCCGTCCAATGGTTGCCGCTTTATGAATTGAGATCCCGATCACATAGGGTTTTGGAATGGTCGCGTTTTTTACGGCATTTAGCCCGATTGGTCTAAAAATGGCCTGTACCATTGACATTCTCTGTTGTGGTACTGTATGATCTCTAATATATAGAGTGTATCATAATAATCATCGTATTTCATACCTTCTCCGCGTAACTGTAGGCAGTGAACGACCGAGTGTCGTTTTTTTAGAATCCTACGTCTGTGTGCTTTCCTTATTGGATCGGGGAAAGAGCATACTTGTGTCCGTGTATCGACGATCTTGTAAGCAAAAACATGATATACCTCATAGAAAGCCAGGGATTGCATGTCTTTTAGGGAAGTGCCGGTTCTTGAGCGAGAACCGCACGTATCTCACAAGGAACAGTCAACAGAAAAATCAGGACGAGAGAGACTTAAAGAGCGCAAGGTCTATCGCGCGGCTCTGGCCTATGGCCGCTTCATCCATCGTTTTCGCTGGCTCGTTCTGGCCCTCTGGGTGGTGATGATCGCGGTCAGTTCGGTCTTTATGATCCGTACGACCAGCCTGCTCGGCGGTGGTGATACCACGATCGCCGGAAGTCAATCTGTGCAGGTTAGTACGCTGCTCAAACAACAATTTCACCAGAATAATTCAGAAGTGCTGGTCGTTTTTCAATCTACGACCACGCCAGTGACTGCTCCAGCCTATCAGCATGAGATTAATGCTTTGGAGAGCAAGTTGCGCGCTCAATCATCGGTGCAGAGCGTGACGATTAGCCCGGCGGGCACGGATGGGAAGACGAGCATTCTGGTGGTGGAGTCGCGCGCGGGCGTTAATCTACCCGTCTCCGAACTTCACCAGATCGTCTCTCAGGCCAGTGGTCCAGCGCAAACGTACCTGACCGGTGGCCCGGCGATCTCGCATGAAATGACGCAAACATCGACGAGCGACGTTGAACATGCCGATCTGATGACCTTGCCGATCGCTCTGCTGATCCTGATGGTTGTTTTCGGCACGCTGGTCGCCGCCTGTATGCCTCTGCTGCTGGCCGTTGCGGCGATTCCGGTGGCGATGGCCATGCTCTATCCGATAGCTCTCCACACGCCGATCAGCTCATTTGTCTTGAGCGTCGCTTCAATTGTGGGACTGGGTATCTCGATCGACTATAGTCTGTTTATCATTCGCCGTTTCCGCGAGGAACTGGCAAACGGTCATTCGGTTGCCGAATCGATCGGATGGACGCTGGCCACTGCTGGCGAGGCGATCCTCTTTAGCGGCCTGATCGTGATGATTGGTTTTGTCGCGTTAATGATGATTGGCCTCTCCATCACGACCTCAGTCGGCATTGGTGGCGCGTTTATCGTGCTCGCGGCTGTGCTGGGCGCGCTGACCTTCCTGCCTGCCATGCTTTGTGTGCTGGGACCGCGTATTAATAGTCTGCGCGTACCCTACCTCTGGCGTTTCACGATGCACGCCGAAACGGAAGAGGATGGAGAGACGAGCGGGCATGGTAAGCAGGAGCAGTTCTGGCGCGCGCTGGCTCTGCGCGTGATGAAACGCCCGATCCTGACCGTTGTGCTGGTCTGTACGATTCTGGCTGCGCTGAGCTGGCCAATCTTTTCCTTGCGGATTGGATCAACAAATGTGAATGCTTTGCCCAGCAGTTCTGAGGCGCGTCAGGGCATGCAGGTATTGGAAGGGCAGTATCCGACGTTCCGCGATCAGACCATCGATCTGATTGTGCAGACGAAAGACCATAGCAATATGTTGAGCGCGGCCAATCTGCATAACCTGGAGAGTTTGACCAATTGGTTGAGCACTCAGCCGCGCGTGGTCGGCGTGACCAGCATTCTACATCTGCCCGCCAATCCTGGCTCGCCCGCGCTCAACTCTCAGCAACTCACTGGTCTCTATACTAGCGGTGAGTACCAGCACAATCCTGGGCTGGCCCAATATGTGCAACAGAACGTGGCGAGCGGGGATATGACGCTGGTAAAGGTCAGCTCGAACGCCGCGCTGGATAGCATTGAAGGGAATGCTCAGATCGACTCGTTGCGTGGACATGTCGCGCAGCACGCGTCAGGCTTCACGGTGCTGGTCGGTGGCGATCAGGCATCAAGCCTGGACTTCAATCGCTCGCTGATGGATCGCTTCCCAACGGCGGTGCTGTTCCTACTGATCTCGACCTTCATTCTGCTGACGATCATGTTCCGTTCGCTGCTGATCCCGTTGAAGGCGGTCATCATGAACGTCATCTCGATTAGCGCGGCGTATGGAGTGCTGGTCTTCATCTTCCAGTGGGGCCATTTCAGCAACCTGCTGGGTTTTACCAGTAGCGGCTACGTGGATAGTCTGATCCCGATTATCCTCTTCTGTATTCTCTTTGGCCTCTCGATGGACTACGAGGTTTTCCTGCTCAGCCGTATCCGCGAGGAGTGGTTGCGCACGAAGAACAATCGCCAGGCGGTCGCGTGTGGCCTGGAGAAGACGGGCAGCGTGATTACCAACGCCGCGCTACTCTTTTTGGTCGTGACTGTCGCGTTCACCTTCACCAGCCAGCTCGACACGAAAGAGATGGGCGTTGGCATGACTGCCGCGATCCTGGTCGATGCCACGATCATCCGCTCGCTGCTCGTCCCCGCGACGATGCGTTTGCTCGGGCGTTGGAACTGGTGGTTCCCCGGCGCAAAGGTCCCGATCGAATGCGCTGAGATGGAACAAGAAAGCGCTCCGTCAGCCATAGAGGCCCAGGAACGCGAACCTGAACTAGTTACTGTGCGCTAAAAACAAAGTCGTTTCCCGTTGTTGACAGCACTTTTGACAGCAGATAGCGCCAAGAGTGCTGTCCAAACAGATCATCCATCTTGTTACTCACATCCTTTTGCATGTTCGGCAACACATGTCCATACATTCCAAGCGTGATAGAAATGCTACTATGGCTTAATAGCTCCTGCACTACTTTAGGATTGACGCCAGACGCGAGAAGCAACGTTGCAGCACTTTTGCAATACGAGTTTTTTGCTCTAGAAGCACATCGGTAGCTACTAAACATCATGGCGAGATCGACGAAGAGCGCGCCCAGGAGAATGATCTTATCGCCAGCATCACCGGGCGGGAGCAGCTGCGCGAAGATATACGCGACCTCGAACGTGGTGAGCGCGACGAAAGCCGGAGGCCCGACCAGCAGCCAGACCTTGAGGGCAAAGAGCATAATCGCCTCGTGCAACGGGCGGGCAACCTTTGCGCC
>Ga0070691_10000715_pt1 | contig 12970 bp, 6 predicted proteins | sample KBSK1101metaG_FD_64673 | JGI IMG/M metagenome (GOLD analysis project Ga0070691, IMG submission 64673) | Corn, switchgrass and miscanthus rhizosphere microbial communities from Kellogg Biological Station, Michigan, USA - KBS K1-10-1 metaG | ecosystem: Host-associated > Plants > Roots >... | reverse complement strand
GATGCCATCGAGGATCCGCTGTTCAGCCTGGACCCCACGGAGGCGTGGAATACGGCCGGCATTCGCGAGCTGTATCGTGCACTGTTCAGATCCGAACTCAGCCCCGCATCGCCGATGCTCCCGTCCGTCGAGCGCGCGTTCTGGCTGCTTGGCGGGTCGCTTGTACCGCCGCCGTCGAATCCGCTGGATCGGGAGGGTGGACCTCGCGTGTGGCCGGATGGCGGGTTTGCGGTGCTTCCCGATGAGGCGGCTGGCGCGCGGCTCGTTTTTCGTACTGGTCCCGCGCCGCACCACGCGGTCGTCGCTGGCCACATGCACGCCGATCTCCTGAGTGTGTGCGTCACACATCGGGATCGGCCGGTGCTCGTCGAGGCCGGTACCTGGACGTATCGCTGGTCGGCATCGGACACCGGGCCTGGACGGGCCTATTTTTTGGGGCCCGCGTCGCACAATGGCCTCGTGCTGGACGCGATCGATCCTCTCGGCGCAGTGCGCGGCCATTTCCGCGGCAGGGACGTGGTGGCTCGCGTCACCACCACACGTTGCCTGCCGGGCAACCGATTGGCCTGGATGGAAGGGAAACTGTGTGGAGATCCACCCTATGCCGGCTACCGGCGAGGTGTCGTCCATATCGCGGGCGCCTACTGGATCATTTACGACGTGTTACCCGGCGGGATCGGGACGCACACCGCAACGCTTGCCTTTCAGGCGGCCGCCGGCGTGCGCGCAACGCGTGGCGAGGCTGCAACCGTGACGCTCGAGTCCGACTCCGGCACACTCTGGCTTGCAGCAGGGGCCGGGCTCGATAGACCGCAGATCGTGTGCGGCGAATTCGATCCACCGGGCGGTTGGATTGCTCCTGTCTACGGTACGCGGGCACCCGCTCCCCAGCTCCGCTACCGCGTCGTGAACGGCGCCAAGACCACGGCATTCGCAGTAGGAGCGGGCAACGATGCCGCCGTACCGGTGGCGGTCCACGAATTGAAGACCGGATTGGCCGTGGAACTGGAAAGTGACGATACGCGCGACATCCTGGTGCTGGCCACGCACGACGAGCCCATCGACGTACATGCCGGGAATGGCGCCGCGAAAGCGGCAGCCGTATGGATGCGTACAAGACGTTCACGACCCGAGTCGATGCGGTACTTTGCCTTCGGGTCAGGCGAGCGACGGACAGGCGACACCGTCGACGCGTCGCCCGGAAGTCGATCCGGCGCGATGTCCTTGCCGGAACGCGACTTCCGCGAGATCGAGCACCTGGAGCCCGGCCGCGTGTCCGTCTCGCTCGCGGGACGCACGTGGGGTTGATGGCTCCCAACGGACACCTGCAGCCGGTATCCGGATGCGTTCCCGGGGTCGTGTTGGCAGGTGTGGCTGAGTTTGACCCAGGGGGGACCTGATTTTTGATCGTCATTCCGGGGCCGCCGCGGCTTCACCCGACGGAACCCGACTGCGTTGGCAGGACTGCCAATGCGAGCGCCATGGATGGCGCGAGTTTATCCAGTGCTTTTACCCTTGATGAGTTGCAGCAAAGACACTGGTTTATCGCCGTCGCGGGAATGACGGCACTGGATTGAACAGAGCTTCCCCGGCCTTCTGCGGTGGAGGCGTGCAAGCCGCAGCCCCGGCGGTTGTGCATGCGAGGATCATGGAATGGCTTGGCACAGCTCGTGCTTCATGTCTCGCGGTACGGCCTGCTCGCGCCATATCATGGGAGCGGCGCGGTCGTATGTTTACCTGATTATCCCTGTTGCTCAGCCAGCGGTTGGCGCAGCTGCAGGAGCGGCGGAAGCCGCGACCGGCTCTGCGGGAGCGCATCCTTCCCGCGATTCCGGTCGGGCCTTCCAGCACTCCTGCCGGTGGGTCGTCGCCGGATTGCAGCCGAGGAACAGGGATAATCAGGTATGTTGATCGATCCGCCGGATCTTCCGTTGCCACCGCCCATGGCATTTGAGAGTCCGTGCACCCGCGATCCGGAGTCGGAAATGAACTCGCTTGACGTATCACTGGATGCAACCCGGCGCGAAGAGCTCCGCGATGACCTTGCCTGTCCACGCTGCATGGGCTCGCTGAAGGATTCCGGCACGGAGCTCTCCTGTGCGGGGTGCGGCGCGGTGTATGTCGTTCGAGACGGCATCACGGACCTGCGCTCCAACCGCTACGACTATTACTTCAATCCACTGCCGCGCAAGGAAATGGAGGCGCTCACGCTAGCGGCCGAAACACAGCCGTGGGAGGACACGATCCGGCGCTTTCTGGACGGCGTAAACCACCATCCCGAATGGTTCGACGACTTGGTCGTCGATGGCCGCTATGCATGGAAATTGCTGCTGCGGCTGCCGGAAGATGCCAGGGTCCTCGATATCGGCTGCGGACTCGGGAACCTCGTCAAGAACGTCGCGCCGCACGTGCGCCGTGTCGACGCACTGGATCTCACCCTGGAGCGCCTGAAGTTCGCCCGGACACGCTTCAAGCACTTCAACCGCGACCAGTGCATCAACTTGGTGGCGGGGGGTGACGGAACGTACCTGCCGTTCCCGGGCGGCAGCTTTGATTGCGTGACGCTGTCCGGGGTGCTCGAGTGGGTCGCAGCAGACGACGGCGTCTGGGACCGTGGCGGCACGCGCGCCACGAGGGCGATCCGCGCGGTCTCGAGTTTCTTCGGCAAAACCAATCCCAGGGCAACCCAGCGGCGGTTCCTTGAAGAAATACGCCGGGTCCTGAAACCGGATGGACAGCTCTTCATCGCGATCGAAAACCGTCTGAGTTACACGTATTTCGGTGGTCGCCCGGATCATCATTCGAGCCTGTGGTTCGGCTCCCTGTTGCCGCGATTTGTCGCCAACCTGTATTCGATTGTGGTACGGCATTCGCCGTATCGCACCTACACCTATTCGATCAGTGGCCTGCGCCGCCTTTTTCGCTCAGCCGGTTTCCGGGACATGGAGTTTTTTGGGCTTACGCCAGGCTATACCGAACTGGCCGAATTGATACCTTTGCAAAAGGCAGGCCGGCTCTGGCGTCCATCGGCACCGCGGGGTGCCGATCGTATCAGGCGTAACCGGCATCTGGTGCCGGCGTACGGCGCCATCGCCTCCCCTACGGCTCCGAAGCGATCATCATTGGCGGAACAATTGGCGTCCTCGCTCGCGGGACGACTCGGGGTGGACGCAAGTGCGGTGCGCTTCACCCGCTTCGAGGTGACCAACAAGAACAAGGGAATCATCCATGCCGAGGCCGAAGGTCGCCCGATCGTGCTGAAGCTGCCGTTCAACACGTCCATCGCAGAGCGCGCATCCATTGGCTACGATTTTCTCGAGCGTGCATCGACGCGTCCGGAACTGCGCGGCCGCGTACCACGCCCGCTGGGAACGGGCGAGATCCGCGGCATCCGGTATTACGCAGAGGAACAGGTGAGCGGATCGCCGCTCAAACGCGTGCTGGACGCCGACAACAGGTTGGCGTGGTTTGACGCGGCAGCCGGATTCCTCGATGCCCTCAATCCAGGCTTGCCGGAGCAGGCGGCCACGCCCATGTCAGGCGAACTTTATCGTCGCGAGGTATCGGATCCGCTGCGGCGCGTGGGGCGCTTCATCGCACCAGCACTTGCGGAGCGCCTGGGGCATTTTTTCAGCTCGCAGTTGGAGCAAGTTGCCGTACGCACGGGGATCGTGCATGGCGACTTCGGTGCGAACAACGTGTTCGTCCGCGGGGGTGCCATAACGGGGGTCATCGATTGGGATGACATCAGCCTTTCGGGCGTTCCCGCGCTGGACGCCATCAATTTGGTGCACAGCCTGCGTCGCGACGTTCGCCATCGCGGGCGGGACGCGGGATCGATCGTGGAACTGGCGGATCCGGGATCACTCGCGGAGGAGGAGCGAAAGTTCCTGGTCGGCAGGTACCAGCGCTCCGGGCTCGATATCGATCATCATCACGCGCTGGTGGGATTCTATTGGTTGCGGCACGTAGCCGATCAGCTCGACGGGGATCTCGTGTATGACCGACCCGCAATCGACAAGCGCGTTGCCGCCGTGTTTGAAAAGCTGCTGGACCGCGCCGGACGCCGCTGACGGACCAACGACGAACCGGCGCGCCGTGCCAGCCTCCGGCAACGGCGCAACGCCCTTCCGGACCTGGCCAGCGCGACGCCTGGACCTCCTCTTTTCGTGCAGACTATCCCTGTTGCTTGGCCAGCGGTTGGCGCAACTGTGGGAGTGGCGGAAGGCCCGACCGGCCCGCGGAAGCCGATCATTTCCGCGAACCGGTCGGGCCTTCCGGCCCTCCTACCGATGGGTCGCCGCCAGATCGCAGCTGAGCAACAGGGATAATCTGGACTTTCTTGCGGATCCGCTTTTCTGGACGGCACGATGCTGAATGCCCTGGCGATATGCCTTCGTGGAAGCAAACCGGCTGGATGCATGCGCGCCTTGAGGTCACTCGCGCGCCAGGGCTTCGTCGCCGCCGGATCGTTCCAGTGCGCCCATGGGGATGTGGAGACTTGGGCGCACCCGTCTCAAGCGATCGTCGAGGATTGCCGCGTTCACGAGAACGGGCGCTTTGCTTGCTGCGTGGGGCCGCTCTGGTATCGGGGACGGTTCGGAACCGCGGCGCTCGCGCTGCTGCTGGCGGAAATCGACGAGAAGCATGAGCCGGACGAAACCGAATTGCGCGGCAATTTCGCCTTGTTCCTGTGCGCGAGGGACCGCTGTGTCCTGATGAATGACGCGCCAGGCTTCGTCCGAATCTACGCCAGTGCGGACGGCGCGTTCTACAGCACCAGCTGGCTCGCGGTGTGCGCGTATGCAGGACCGGTCGAGCTGGATGACGCGGCGGCGGCCGAGTACGTCCTTCTGGGGGCCTCGCATTCTGATGACACCGTTGCCCAAGGCATCACCACGCTGCCGCTGGGAAATGCGTTCGACCTCGAGCGCCGGCGCTCGCGCCCTCGCTTCCCGGCCAGCTTCTGGGCCGGGTCGCGCGTGCCCGCCTCGTTTGACGAAGCGGCCGACGAAGCCGACGCCCTCTTGCGTACCGTGTTCGCGCAGGTGGCCACGGCTTTCCCCGTTCGCGTACGCTCGGCGTTGTCAGGCGGATTCGATTCGCGCCTGATCCTTGCCGGCTTGTTGGCCTGTGGAGTCCACCCGGACCTGTTCGTATACGGCAACGCGCGATCGGAAGACGTTGCCGTGGCGCGGGCCACCGCGGCGAGCGTCGGCCTGCCGCTGCGCGTCGTCGACAAGGACGTTTTGGGTGAAGATCTGGCGCCGCCCGGCGTGGAACGTCTGGTCGATGCGGCGTTGTTCTTCGACGGCCTGCCCAGCGATGGCATCCACGATGCCGGCGTCGACCAGCGGACCCGGCTCGAGCAGATGGCGGGCGGCTTCCTCGGCTTGAACGGCGGTGGCGGCGAAATCTTCCGGAACTACTTCCATCTTCCGGACCGCAGCTTCAGCGCGATCGACATCGTCCGCACGTTCTATCGAGGGTTCGATGACAAGGTTTTCAGGCGACGGGATCGACGACGCGCGTACGAGGACCGGATGCAGGCGTCGATCGAGCGGACGCTGGGACTGGGCGGCGCAGCCAGCGGCCAGAAGCTCACCCGCCAACAAGTCGAGTTGGTGTACCCGCTGTTCCGGTGCCATTACTGGATGGGCGTCAACAACAGCGTGGCAGTGCGCTACGGGTGCTACATGACACCGCTTGTCGACTTGTCCCTGATCAGGCTCGCCTGCCGCATACCGCTGGCGTGGAAAAACGCGGGACTCCTCCAGGCGCGCATGATCGCGGCACTTCACAGCGGCGCTGCTGGCGAACGCTCGGCCTATGGTTTCCGCTTCATTGATGGTCCGAACCAGCGTGCCCGGCTGCAGGAATGGGCCACGCGAATGCGGCCAGTACTTGCACGGCCCTTGATCAACGCCATGCACCGCAGATCCAGCCCCCAACAGGTGTCGTCCGGAGAGGTCGAGCGTTGGCGCGCCCTGCTGCCGGGCGAGTGGCGACTGGACCGGACGCTGGATCTGCGGCGTTTGCCCACCGCGGGTGCATTCAATCGCGCTCTTTCAATCGAAGTCGTATGGCGCGAGCTCGTTGCCTGACAGCCGAGCGCCAGCAATGAAGCCACGTCGGCGCCCGCCGTTGGTCGCGTAATGTGTTCGGACACCATCGAGTTTGGTGCAAGATCCGCGCAAGCGAGCGTGATCTGGTTCCTGTCTGCAGCCTGAAGCGCCGGCGCGCGTGCATGTGCCATGTTCGTCGAAACCCGGCCCGCATGGGAGCGTTGCGTTAGGATCGCGCGGGTTTCTCGTGATCCGCGTCCGCACCATGGAGGCACCATCCGATGGATGATCAACCGAGCCCTCCCACCCGTCGACGCTTCCTGCAGTTCGTCCTGGGTCTGCTGGGACTTGGCGCCTTGGATTCATTGCGGCGTGTCCTGGCCCAGACACGGATGCCACCGCCTCCTCCTCCCCGTGGATCACCGTCACCGTCTCCGCCTCCGCCGTCATCGCCGCAGGGCGGTGCGCACATCGTGGTGGTGACGGTCACCGACGGGGCGGGACGTGAGTGGTTCGCGAAGGCGCGCGTGGGCGACGATCCGACGGTTGCCGCCAGATACCTGAAGCTCGTCTACAAGGATGGCACCGAGCATCGCGGCCTGACCGCGTGGTTCTACGCGGACGGCGTGGAAGTCGGCGTGACCCGCATCGACTGCCCGTACGACTACGTCAATTGTCGTCTCAAGGTGACCTACGACGGCGTGGAGGTGCCGCACGCCCCGAGCAGCAAGCCGGACGGGACTCTCGACTTCTGGCGCGGTTGCCGAATGCCGCCAATCCGATACGGCAAGCAGGTGGAATGGAGCGCGACGAAGATCGACCGTCCACTGCTGCCAAGCTACGCGTGGAACGAAACGCAGGCGCCATTCGACGACTCGAAGAAGGACTATACGTTCAATGGCATGGGCTGCGCGACGATGCCTGGCATGGGCAGCGGCGGTGAACGCCCCGACATCGGCTACATGCCGCAGTGGAACACGGCGTTCCTGTTGAACCCGAGCAACGAGACATGGGCGGTGGTACGCCGCGCGGACGATCACTGCGGCGTTTGGCGTTCGGTGTATTTCTCCGATCCCGACACCGGCAGCATCCTCGATCGCAACACGGCCGGCAAACTCACGAGCTACCTGCCACCAATGCAGGTCCATGGGTGGAAGAACAATGACCTTGTGCCCTATGGCGGCAGCTACGACGGCGACAAGCTGATCCCGCCAGAAGTCAATGCCCGGGGCTGGCCCAGGAAGGTGAGCGCCAGCCCCTACATTCCGAATGGCGCGCACTTGACTGCCTACGCGTTGCTGTCGGCTATGATTACCGGTACGGCACGGGACCGCGACCATGCGAGCTTCTGGTGCAACTTCCCGCTGTTCGAGATAAACCCATTGGCCACGGCCAAGGAGGGCGTCACCTCGTGGGCCCCGCGCCGGTTCGCATGGTGCATCCGGAACATCTTCCTGGGCGCGTACGTGAGCGCACACCCCAGCTATTTCGAGGCTGAACTGAATCGTGAACTGGCCATCGCGAACCCCGAGTTCATCGGCGCGAACAAGTACGGGATCATGGCCAAGTACCTCGGCTACCGCGGCCCCAAGGGTACGGTGGCAGCGGGTTGGAAAGGCGTGTCAACCTGGCAGCAGTATTTCGTGTCGATGACGATGGATGCGATCGGATTCAAACGTCCGGAGTGGCGGCCGTTCGCGAAGTACATTGCGGGCCTTCCGATGCTGTTTTTCACCCGCCCGTATGCCACGCTTGGAACGGTTGGTACCTTGTATGTGCGCGACCCGACGGGCCAACTGCCGGGCAGCTGGGACGATATCCTGCTCGTCAGCATCATCGCCTACTTCAAATGCGACGAGTCCGAGGCAAAGGCGATGATCCATGTGACCTCTGTCGAGGAGGCGTACAAGATCGCGCGCTCGATGTATGCGCGCAAGGGCGAGAAGTGGATCGGTAGATACGAGAAGGAGGTCTGCGACCTCGTTGGCAACCCACTTTCGGCTCAAGCGTACCCGGCCGATTTCGCCGCGGCGGTGGTCGCCGCGTTCAACGTGGGCGCCCCCGGAAGCGCAGCGGCGCTACGGTACATCGAGAACCTCCCGACGAAACCGGAATACCAACTCAACCAGAAATACCATCTCGTACCGAGATCGATATCCTGAGTGGAAGAATTCGCCGCCACCGATCGGCTTCGCGATATGGATCTGATCCGCACCCGAACGAGGGTATAGGCGATGAGGCCGGGGGTCTTTGTGTGGGCTGTCGGACGGGCGTGGTGATCGCAAACGAGGTGGCGCGGCACCCGCAGCCTTGACGCCCGACAAAGCATCATCGATCACAACGGAGGCAAGGCGCGAACCCGGCGTGACCGTGCTGCCGCGACCGGGAGCTGGACTCGACGGTTGCGCGGAACAGAGCGGGGGCGGCGCGGTGCTGGTGTTGACGGGGACAGCAGATCGATGACCTGAGCGGTATGTTCCAATGCGATGATGTGCACCAGTGATTGCCCGCGACGCCGGGCCAACTGTAAGGGTGAGTGTGTATACCGATGGCGACCTTGATCTTGCAGGTGTTCGCGCTGGCATGCGTGGCGGTGGCTGGAGTTGTGTGGCTGATCTATTTTCCTTACCCGTCGCCGTTGATTCGCCGCTGGCTACCGCCGCGCAAGCGTTGGCCGACGGACCAGATCCGAGGCTGGCTGGAGACCGGCCGCTTCCAAAGGGAATTTCTCAGGTATTTCTACCGCGATCCCGAGCGGATGGCGCCTCCGGGCGACACCCTGATCGCGCCGGCGGATGGGGTGATTACCAGCGCCGAGGTGCTTGACGGCGTGCGTTACCTGGTGATCGCGCTGAGTTTCTGGGACATGCACGTTCAGCGAAGCCCTGCCGCGGGGAAGGTGATCCGGCTCGAATCACAGGGCGACGCATTCACCGATGGCGAAGGACGGGAGTTCGCGTTCCTGCGGGCGAAACACTGTCCCGTGCAGCAGCGCGTGGTGGTGGACACCGGCGTTGGCGAACTTGCGGTCCGGCTCATCACGAGCCTGGCGGCGCGACGGATCGAGACTTGGGTGAATGTGGGCGACATCGTGGATCGCGGGCAACGCATTGGTCGGATCCTGCTGGGGAGCACCGTGGTGCTTGAACTGCCTGCGGCTGCGACACTCCTCGCCAAGGTGGGCGACCGCGTCCGTGCCGGCGAAACCCCCGTAGCTGAATTTCCACGATGAGCAGCTTCTTCTGGGCTTCTGACCACTTGGGTTGGGGCGTCTTTGCGATCGTCGTTTTCATGGGCGCCTGGTGGCTGCTGGCCGACCTGGTCTGGCGATTGACATCCATCCGCATCGTCAAGCTTGCCGTGTTCGCTGCCGGCGGCTGGCTTGCTTGCGTCGCGCTGATCGTGGCCGGGTTCTATCTCAGCGGTTCGTGATACGGATCCATGGTGCGCCACATGCTTGGCTCAGAACCGTGCCCAGCGGTCGGCATCACACCCTCGGGCGGAACCCGAGCCGGCATTTCGGTCGATGTCAAAATCGTCGTTGCGGTGCAACCCGTGCGTAGCCGCAAGGGGTGAGGCTATTGCGGGCGTCCACGCGCGCTGACACTGCCGCTGCGCGCCCCGCAACGTATTTGGGGCTTGCAGCGAGCCTTGCAGCAGCAGGAAACCCTGAGCCACCGCTGGGGCACTGCTGGCATTAGCCTCGGCGGAACCACCCCAGCCTACGGCTGCGCAGTGGAAACGACGGTGCAGTTGCTTTTGGCGACGGAACAAGCGCCGTACAGCGCACCACGCGCCTGCGCCAAGAGGTCCAGCCAGCCACGAACGGTCCAGAGGCTCGCCATCGGCCGAGCGCATCCTGCGGCGGGAGCATTCGAGGTACCGGTTGCACTGCCACAACGCGCTGCCGGGCTCGCGACCGCCGTTGCGGGCACCATCAAGGCGAAACGTGCCTCTGCGGGTAGAGCCGATGCGATGGCACGGCGCGCGCCGTTCGCGCGGGCACCATCCGCCGCCTGTTGTGAAGCCCGTTCGGTGCCGCATGCGGTGCGCGTCGGTCCCGCACACGCCCGACTGGACGGCGAGGGCGCCTCGGTCGTGTTGCTCGCTGCCGACAATGAACGTGCGTGCGCCTGATTGGCTGTCGCCGTCCCGGGACTTGTTACCAGGCGCCGCAGCATCGAATCATTTTCGCGCGGTGGCGGCGGGGGGTTCGTCGGGAGGCCGCCCGGCGGCGAAGTCGGATTGACAACTGGCGGGGTTGCATTGCCCCCCGGTGGATTCACTGGAGGAGAGTTCGAATTGATGGGTGGCTGGGTCGGCGTGATGGGCGGAGACAGTGGCGCAGAACGTGGGACGATCGCGAAATTCGGATAGTTCCGGTAGGCGACATTGGGATCCTTGGAAGACTTGCCGTCGGGCTTGACGCTGCGCGATTCAAAAATGCTCCAGGCGTCCGCAGCGTTGGGCAGGCCACTGTCCACGGCGGCTGCCAATCCGATTTGCACGTTCGCTGGATAGCCAGTCGCCGAATAGGCGTAGCCGAACATTTCCCCGATCTGCCATTCCTTGCTTTCCAGCTTGGCCAGGGCCGTCACCATCTCTGGCGAATCGCAGGCGAGCCCCGCCAATGTCGGAAAAGTGGCGTCATACATCTGCGTATACGTGGTAAACGGATTTCCGTTGGCGTCCTTGGCCTGAAGCTTGGCCCCTGACGCTTCGAGCCAACAGAAGCCACGCGTCGGGTTGTTCTGCCAATCCGTCATCGTGCCGATCTCGAACGGGGCGAGCCAATCGCGAAACGCCGCCGCACCCGCAAAGCCGAGCTCGGCTGCGTGGTCCGCGGACCACGTGAGGAAGTTGTGCTGCCACGCCTGTACGCCGTTCATCGTGCCGCCGTTCACGCTGAATACGAAACTGTGATCCACCTGCCGCAGCGGATTGGCATTGGGGTTGTACGTATATTTTTCGTTGAAGTCGGCGAGGGAATTGACGACGTCGGCGTTGAACTCGGATTTCAGTGGATACGTGTCCGGAAGCAACCACGCGGCATCGGCCATGTTGCGCAGCGTCCACGCCTTGCCTCGCACCTGGCCGTGTGACTGGTCAAGCAATCCTTGTGAATAGCCGCGGGACTGCGCGCTGGACCATACCTCATTCTGTGAGGCACCGAACGCCAGTTCACTCATGTAGTAGTACGAACCCGTCACCATGTAGGGCACGTAGGATTCCGCAGGCTGATGCGCGTTCTCCCAGACGTACGGATTACCCGTGTTGTAAGTGTGCAGATTGCATCCGGTGACGACAGCGTTGTCGGTGCAGTTGGGCAGCAGGTCTGTGCGATACCCGACGCTGAGCGCATTGTCGCCCTGTCCCGCCTTCAGGTTTGCGAATTCCCAGTTGGCTATGGTGACGTTGGGGTGCCTCTGGATACTTACGGGCCAGCCGGTTGCGTCATCACGGTAATGGATGCTGTAGGTACCGAGCGCATCGGTGTTGGCCAACATCCAGTTGTATGCCCGCACGTCCGGATCGATGATATAGACACTCGTCCAGCGCGGCAGCGGGCCAATGCCCGGTTGCGCGCCCGGGTTCTTCATGTTGTTGGTCTGGTCGCAATGATCGAGCGGCGCGCAGGTCTGGCGGATGCGTTCCAGGAACGCCTCGTCGGGTTGCAGCGACATGTAGCGCGACACCGCCATCGAGTCCTGGATGTACTGCGTGTCCTGCTGCAAATAAACCTGCGGTTCGGCGTTGTTCCACCACAGCACCTTGTGCCAGCGGGTGGCGGTGTACTGGGTGAGCGCGGGACTGGTGTAGCTGGCGCTGCCTGAGGTCAACATCGCGGTGTATTGCGGCTGCGCCTGCGCGGCGAATGCATTGGTGTTCTCGACGATGATGTCGGTGCGCACGTAGCCCACGGTGCCGGGCGTGGTGCCGGCATAAGCGCGCACCACGAAGTAGATGCGCAGGTTCGGGTTGGTCGCACCGCTGGCGGAAGTCAACGGACCGTTGACCACCCACGCGCTGACCAGCGAGCCGGAAAGCCACACATCACACTGGCGATCCCAGGGCGCGCACGCGCCCGAAAGATCCGCCGCTTGCAGCAGGCCGCGCGCATTCACGGAATAGTTCGTGCCGCCGATGTTCAGTGACACCTTGGCGTCGTAGTTGGTCGCGAGCAGTTGCGAAAGGCTGACCGGTGCGCCTTTCGCCATCGAGGCGGCAGACGATCCCGAGGACAGCGCCAGTGGCAGGGCTCCGCCGCCCGGCAGCGACGGCACCATCGCCGTCAGCACCGCATGGCGCAGGCTGCCGTCCGGGTTGGTGGCCTTGGCATCTACCTGCAAAGGTATCGACTGGCCATTGAGGGTGGCCAGAACCGTCGCATTGGCCGGTACGTCGCCGGCCTTGAACACTTGGCCGAAGGTGACCGGAATGCTGGTCTGCGTTTGCGTGGACTGGCTGACCACCTGGTCGGTCACCACCGTGGCCGCTTGCGCCTGCGCCGCTCCCAGCAGCAGGGCGCAGACCGCGCACGCCGCGATCAATTTTCGGGAGATCCGCGGAAGCGGGATGCCTTGGTGGAACGCACGTGATTGTCGGCCTGTACTCATCATGATCGCCTTGCGTGGGAGGAAGGGCGCCGGAAAACCATCCGAGGATGGCCGGCTGCGGATGCCGCTCCATATGACCCGCGCAGGATCACTTCGGCCTTTCGCTCGATGGCATCGGAAACGCTGCGCCACCGAACCCCCCTTTTTTCAAACAGGGTGGACCTTACACGGTGGAATTTGTGACGAATTGTGACCTCCCCCGCAGCTTGGCCAATCAGCGCGCGGTTTCGACGCATTCGGTGACGCGCGACACATCGAACGCATTACGTCAGCACGCGCAAAGCGTGC
>Ga0070691_10000713_pt1 | contig 13000 bp, 8 predicted proteins | sample KBSK1101metaG_FD_64673 | JGI IMG/M metagenome (GOLD analysis project Ga0070691, IMG submission 64673) | Corn, switchgrass and miscanthus rhizosphere microbial communities from Kellogg Biological Station, Michigan, USA - KBS K1-10-1 metaG | ecosystem: Host-associated > Plants > Roots >... | reverse complement strand
CTCGGCGACCGCCACCCAATCGTCCGCGGCGCCGACCACCACCGCGACGATCACCAGCACCAGCCCACCTGTCACCATCGACATCGACGCACCGTCGTCCACCACTTCGTCATCCTCCGACACGTCGAGCAGCAGCAGCGAACCGTCGACGTCGACCCGGATCACTCAGAGCCGTCCGAGCCACGACGGATCGGAGCCCAGCACGACGCGCCGTGGCCCGCGCACGAATGTCACGCGCACGCTCTATCCGCAGCCCTGACCGCCTACTATCAGTGCCCGTGGCGCGCTACGGACCTCCCGACGACCCGCACTATCCCGATGATGAGCCGACCGCCTATATCAACTATGGCGGGCACGGTCCGCCCCCTGGAGCGCCGCCGCCCTGGTTTCGCAAACCCGTGGCGCTGGTTGCGTTCGGCGCGCTGGGCGCAGTGCTGATCGCCTTGATTGTCTTCGGTCTTGTCAAACTGCTCACCGGCGGCTCGTCACCGGAGTCGCCGACAACGCTGACCCCGATCACCAGGACGACGACGTCGGCGACCGCACCGGCGACCACCACCGCCGCGACCACAACAGAGCCGACCACCACCGAGCCGACCACGACGACCACAACGACCGAGCCCACCACGACCACGACAACCACGACAACCACCACGACGACAGAACCAAGCGTCAGCACGAGCATCAGCACGAGTACGAGCACCAGCACGGTGACCCAGACGGTCACCGTCTCACCACCGCCCTGACATGACCCGCGCCGCGTACGCCCATGACGCCGTCGTGATCCTCGATTCCGGCGGCGATTCCCGCGCTCCGGGCGGCGCGATAACCGTTGCGCTGTGCGGACATTGGGACCACCAGCCGCCCTGCCCGCTCGCGCCGCACCACACCGATGCGACACCTGCAGGCGACGATACGGTCCGGCTACGGGTGTTGTTCGCCGCAGAGCCGCACGACGAGCCGCGGGTGCGTGCGTTGATCGGAAAGGCCCTGTCGTCGGGGCGGCTGACTGGCCCCGACGGCCGCGTCACCCGATGGATGGTGAAGTCCAGCTCCGCAGGCAGTATCCGTGCCGACGAAGCCGACCACGCGGCGAGGCTGGCCGCAAGCTAGCATTCGCGTGTGTCTGGCCTCCAGTAATAGCCGCTGTGCTGCCGCCGCACTCCTTTGGCCCACAGTGGATTGACGATCTGCGAGAGCGCGACGGTACAGGGTGTCGGCCTCGTCGAGTCGGCCTTGTTCCTGCACCAGGGCGGCCAGGGCGGCGATGTCGGCGGCCACCGCCGGGTGCTCGGGGCCCAGCGCCGCTTCGCGGATCTGCACCGACCGCCGAGCGTAGGATTCGCCCTCCGCGTGGCGGCCGCGGGAGTGTTCGATTCCGCCGAGGTTGTGCCAGACGGTCGCTGCGTCCGCGTGCTCGGGACCCAGGCTCGTCTCGATCGCAGCCAGCGCCCGCCGATACAGCGTGACAGCCTCATCGTATCGAGCGGCGTACTTATAGACCACGGCCAGGTCGTTGAGCATCGGCGCCAGGCTCGCATCATCGGCACCGGCTTGCGCCTCCGCCGCGGTAAGCGCTTCGAGGTAGTGCTGTTCGGCGGCCTCCAGCCGCCCCAGTGTCCGCTCGACGCGAGCCAGTGTTGCGATGGTGTGGATGCGGACCTGGGCGTGAACGGGTGTGTCATCGTCATCGACAACGAGCATGGACACCATCGCCGATGCGCGCTGCGACGCATCAAAAGCCCCCTGGTAGTCGCTGAGGTCCAGCCGAATCCCGCTGAGCGTGTTGAGAATTCCGATCGTGTCCAGCGAAGGCCCGAGCGTCCGCTCGGTGATCGCGAGTGCATCAAGGCAGGTCTGCAGTGCCTGTGCGGGTCGACCGTCGGCCCACTCCTCCAACGCGTGGCCGAACAGGCGCGCTGCCTCGTCGAGAGGATCGGACCGCTCGTCCGATTCGCCCATGGCGTCCCTTCTCACCCACTCGACGCTACCGATGTTCGGAAAGCGCTGGTATATCGGCGGAGCCGGCACGAGTACCGACGGGCTGCCGACCCTCAGCGGCCGCGCGCCGCGTATTCGGCGACCAGCGCCTCCGCGCTGCGGACCGCGGCCCGGCAGGCGCGGGTGGTGAACGGGTCGTTGAGGGGATGGTCGGCGCGGCGACGCCACCGCTGGGCCGCCGCGAACGCCGCCCGCGGCCCGTCGTACGGTGCGTCGGGCTGCAGTCCCAGCCTGCTGGCGGCGTCGGTGCCCGAGCCGCCGATGATGCGCCGCAGCGACGCGATCTCGTCTTCGTTCAATGTTGTTGGGCGAGAACGTAATTGGCTAAGCAACCGAAGTTCTTCGAAGGCGTGTGTATCGGCAAGCAGCGGGTCGATGTCGGCGAGGATGTAGCGCGTCGCGTAGATCGGATTGCTCTGCACGAAACGTCGCAACGACAGCAGTACGGTGTGCGCCTTCAGCAGATCTGAGCGTTGCGCGAACTGCTGGTCGATGACATCACGGAGCGCCACCAGACCGCTGCGCTCCAGTAGCTCGTCGGCGAGCGCCACCGAGTCGCCGACGCCGGCGCGCAGCACCGCGATCGAGATCCTGATGCCGAACATGCCGAACCGGTCCAGTAGGGCGGCGCGGGTAGCGGCGTCGACGGGCAACGAGCTGTCCTCCCGCACGAAGCGGTCCACCGACAGCATGGCCTTGGTGAGCTCGGCGGCGTCCACACCGGCGAGCTTCTCCAGCGCTACGAACTCGCTCTGCCGCAATGTGCGGGCGGTCAGCGCCAGCAGTCCGGACACGGGCACCACCGCCTGGCAGATCCCGGTCTTGTCCATCTCGGTGGTGAAACGTTTGGCGACGTCCTTGGCGGAGAGCATCGCGTCGATCCGGCCCGCGCCGATCTCGTCGGCCCGGGAGGCGACCCCGATCACTCCGAGCGCACCGGCCGATCCGCCGACCAACTCACCGATCTGCTTGAGCAGTGCGATGTCCGTGGCGTTCAACGTGCGCAGCAGGAACACCACCGCATCGACGCGCGGCACCCCGTCCTCGGGCACCAGCAGGCGCAGAGTGCGTTCGGAGACATCGGGTGACAGCGACGACGTACCGGGCGTGTCGATGATGGTGGCGTCGATCAGCTCGGCGGCCGGCCATTCCACGTCCAGGTCGACGACGTCCTCGGGATCGAGGCTGGCGAAGTCGAATGTCAGCCCAGCCGATCCGTTCGAGCCGCGGGCGATCGGCACGTTCGAGCGCCTGCCGCCGCGGTGGTTGGCCGTCACCTTCGGGATGGGGCCGTGGCGGAACCACGTGACGATGCGGGTGGCCTCGGTGGCGTCTGTCGGCGCGATGTCCTCGCCGACAAGGGCATTCACCAGCGTTGACTTGCCCGCCTTCAGCGTGCCTGCGAGCGCGATCCGGATGGGCTGGTTGAGCCGATAGCCGATGCGCTCGAGCTCGTTGTGCACATCAGGACGTTGCTGGTACGCCGGATCGTTGCGGTACGCCTGGATTGTTCCGCCGAGGATCGCGCGCACCTGATCACTCGTGCTCATCTCGCGCTACCTCGGCTGTCCTCCCATGTGGCGGAGGTTCCAGCTTAGATCAGGCCGTCGGGCCCGCCGAGTGGGCCAGTTATGTGACGTTTCGAGCTGGTTTCGCATGTATCAAGTGGTGACTCGACGTCGGCTACGTCGTCCCGACGGGTTCGCGGGCCGCTTCGGTGGCGCCTGGAGCCAGCTTGACCGCATGATCGGTCACCTGTTTGAGGATGTTGAGCTGCCGCTCGAGTTCCCTGATGCGCGTGTTGCGCTCGTTCTCCTCGAGTTGTGCCGACGCGATGGTCGCCTGCAGTGACTCGTTGAGCGAGCGGGTGGTCTGGTTGGCGATACCGCGGTAGTGGTCGCGCAGCTGGCGCTGAATTCCCTTGAGCCGATCGCGAGATTCCTTCGTCACCACGAACGACACATCGTCCACGAAGCGCCGCATGTTCATCTTCGCCTCGCTTCGCACCCGCATCATCCGGTTCTCCATATCCTCGCGGTAGGCCTTGCGGCCCAACAGAAGACCGGCGCCCAGCGACAGCGGGTTGAACATGCCCAGCCCGGCGAACGAGGTCAGCATGCCGAACATCAGCACGCCGCCGTACGAGCCGCGCATGCCGGTGACGACCTTGTGCGCTGTCTTGATCGGCTTGGCTTCCAACTTGGCCAGCGACTTCAATTCGCCGAAGTCGGCGCCCATTTCACGGGCGTCGAGCTGCGGCATCTTGATCGCTTCCAGGCCCGCCTCGACGAACGTCCGCGCCACCTCTTGGGCCAGCAACTCGGCGCGCTGATAGGCCCACACGAAGTTGTCGCCGACGGCGGTGGCGATCGCGTTCTCCAGCTCGGCGCCGATCTCGGCCCAGTGGTGGGTCGGGTCGGTGGTGTCGATGACGTGCTCGGTGTGCTGGGTGATGACCCGGAACCGGCCGCGCAGGTCGTGGTCGACATCGGCTGTCAGATCGGCGATTCCGTCGTTGAGCACCTGCTGCCACAGCGCCGTCTGCTGAAGGGCGTCCTGGGCTTCCTGCTTGCGCCGCTCGAGCTCTGCCTTCAATCGGTCGCGGGCATCGGGATCGCTGAGCGCTGACAGCTCAGAGTCCGCGGCAAGCGTCAAATGCTCGGAGGCCGAACGGATCTCGGCGAGCACCTGGTCGCGAACCCGGTCATTCTCCCCCGACAGCACCCTTTCGCTGAGGAACTTCACAATGGCAGGAAAGTTCGACTCCTCGTTGAGTTCCTTGTCGTTGAGCTGGATGGCGTGGCTGCGCAGCAGCGACGACGCTGGAATCATCGGTATCGCGAGCCCGGCGCGCTGCAGATGCGCCTTGTTGGCCTCGACGATCTCCCGCCAGTGCGGGTACAGGTCCGTCTTGGTCGCGACAATCGTTGCGACGGGACAGATTTCGAACGCCTGACGGATGAATGTCATCTCGGGTTCGGTGAACTCTTGGCTGGTGTCGCTGATCATCAGCATGGCATCGGCGTCGGGCAGCAGCCCGAGCGTGGCCGACAAATGCGGCTGACCGTGACCGCCGACGCCCGGAGTGTCGACGAACACCAGGCCCCCCTTGAGCAGTGGACTGTTCGCGGTGACCGCGACTCGGAGCACCTGCCTGCCGCCTGCCGCGGGGTGGCGTCGCAGATCGTTCTTGATATCGGCGATCGGGATCTCGATCGCACTGGGCTCCCCTCCGTCGGCGCCCGCGACGATCAGTTTCGCCGCTGCCTGCTCGCCGTAGGACACCATCGTGGCGAGCACCGTGGTCTCGTCATCGCCAACACGAGACACCGGGACATTCAGCAGTGAATTCAGCAGTTGGCTCTTGCCCTGCTTGAGCTGGCCGGCGATGACCACCCGGATCTGCGGGTCGCTGATCCGGGCCTTCGCGTTGGCCATCCGCTCGACGAGATCGCCGCGGTCCTGAGCCTCGGCGATCTTGCTCGTGTGGTCGATCAGTTCAACGATGACCGTGACCTTGCGGGGGTCGTTCGTCTGCGTCATGGTGTCCCTTTTAATTGGCCGCCGTTGCTTCAACGGTAGGCGTGCCAACTGGCGGGGACCTTAGGTTGGTCCCCGCCAGCTGCGCTATTGGGTTGTCTGTCGGTCAGAACAGGCCGGCGTCCACATCGACGTGGGTGTCGATGTGCTGGTGCACCGAGTTGTCGGTGTGCATCGAGTTGTCGTTGTGGCTGTCATGCACCGAGTTGTCGGTGTTGTGGCTGTTCGACGAGTTGTCGTCGTGGCTCGCGTCGATTCCACCGGAGATGTCGCCGCCGTGGGTGTCGACCGTGGTGACGTCCCCGCCATGGGTGTCCGTCGTGGTGGTCTGGGTCGGCGCGATGACGACAGTGCCGCCGGAGCCGGCCGTCGCGTTGCCGCCGTCGCCGCCGCCACCCGAGAGGATGCCGCCGCCGTGGCCGCCGTTGCCGCCGGCTGCGCTGCCGCCGCTGGCATCGATGTCGCCGGTCTTGACTACCGGACCCTCGTTGCCGGAGATGACGTCGCCACCACCGCTGTTGGTGACGCTGCCATGGCTGTCGCTCTCGTTGCCGACACCGCCGGCCTGAACGGTGGAACCCTCGCCGGCGAGGATGTCGCCGGTGTTGGCGCCGACGTTGCCGTCGCCGACCACGTTCCCGTGACCGTGGACGTTCGTGTTGTCGATGTCGCCAGCATTGCCGGTGTTGATCACGCTGCCATCGGATGCGGTGTTCTTGTTGCCGAAGGTGATGTCACCGAAGTCCAGGTTGACCCCGCCCTGCTGGACGTCGTGGCCCGCATTCGGGCTGAGCACGTCGTTGTGGCTCAGGGTGTCGTTGTTGCTGAGCGTGTCGTTGTGGCTCAGGTTGTCGTTGTTGCTGAAGGCGTCCGGCGCGAAGCTGGGCGCGTACTGAGGCGTGAAGGCGATGCCGTGGGTCTCGGCAACGGCCTGCTGCAGCCCGTGCACCGGGTTGCCGCCGCCGTGGATGACGGCAGCGGGCGCCACGGTGGCGGCCACTGCGTTCACCTGCGCGGTGGTCACGCCCGAAACGCCGGCGTTGGCCATTGCGCGGTCGGGGTCGTTGACGAAGGCCTGAGCCGCAACCGGGTCGCGGAAGAGGTCGAGAATCCAGTCGATCACGTTGGTCATTTCTGTGGTCCTTGTCTGTGTGTGTTGGAGGAGCTGGGTCGCCGGGCTGCCCGGCGAACTGGTGACAACGTTATGGAGCCGGCGACGCCTGAGAAACGGGGTCGCAACCCCTCCCTAGGGGATTGCACCTCGGGATAGGGGCAGGCGCCCCATTAGGGGATTAGGGGAGGTTAGGGGACATCGACTATGGCCTATTTCCGCAGGTCAAAACACAAAATGCGCGGCCCGCCGAGGACCGCGCATCGTGTGGTTCTGCTGTTTTACGTGTCGAAGATATCGAATCCGGAGTTGTCGGCCTCGAGGTGGTGATCCTCGGGGGCCGCATGGCTCCAGTCGTCCTGGACGTGAGTGTCATGAACCTCGATGACCGCCGCATCGTCGATCACCGGCCCGTCGAACTGCAGCGACGGGTCGTCGGCAACCGCGAGATCCGGCACGCCGGTGTCGCCGAGCGCGTCGAGCCCCGAGTGCACCCCGACGTCCGGTTCGGTGACGATGTTGGCAGCCATCTGGTGTGCGTCGTCAACCGTGACGGTCGGCACATGGTCGTCGAACGCATCGAACGCTGCGGTTGCGGCGCCACTTGCCCAAACATTGCTAGCATGATCGCCCACCACGGCGTCGGTGCCCGTGGAAGGCACCGCCATCGACAGCGATTCCGATACGACCGGAATCAAGTTGTTGACGTCAACACTGGTCACATCGGTCAGGTTGGCGTCGGCGATCGCCTGCGCCGGATCAGCGGCGTAGGCTGCGGCGGCGTCCGGATCGCGCACCAACGACATGACGAAATCGAGTAGCGAGTTTGCCATAGAGCACCCTCCTTCCCCTTGCAGATAGATATGCGGCGATAGCCCAAAGGCTTGACCCGATGCTATCGACGGACGTCACCCGGGTGATCGGTGCGAAACCCAGCACTGCCGCACCGGCGTTAGGGGACTGGCCGTTAGGGGTTCTCGCGCCGTTAGGGGCGTCTACCGGTTCCCGCGGTCGCAAGCCGCTATCGTGAGCATCGGCCGATTTCGCGGCCAACCAATGAGGGGAACATGAGCGACTCACTCGGGTTGTCCATCGGGATGACCAACTTGGTGGCGGCCCGCATCGGCCGCGCCCCGGTCATGCGCCGTTCCGTACTCACCTTGTTCAACGACCGCGCGCCTGAAGTCGGCGTGCCGGGCGAGAACCTGAACCTGAATCAGCCCGGCCTGGTGCTGAGTGGTTTCGTCGAGCGGGTCGGCGATCCGGTTCCGCTGGTCGCCGCCGACGGCTCCCCGCACCGCGGCGAGCGCGTACTCGTGGAGGCTCTCGACGCGATGGCCCGCACGGTAGGCGGCGGCGCCCCCATCGCAATCGCCGTGCCCGCGCATTGGGGTCCGGGAACTGTCGGTGCGCTGAGGGGCGCGTTGCGCGTGACGCCGAGCCTCGCGCCGAACGGTGTGCCCGCTGCGCTTGTCCCCGATTCGGTCGCGGCGCTCGCCGCACTGCAGACGGCACCGGGGTTGCCCTCGGGCGGCATCGTCGCGCTTGTCGACCTGGGCGGCAGCGGGACCAGCATCACGTTGGCTGATACAGGCTCGAACCTCGACCAGATCGGCGAGACGGTCCGGTATCCCGAGTTCTCCGGCGATCAGATCGACCAGGCACTGCTCAACCATGTATTGGCGGGAATCGCCGTTGCCAACAACGCCGACCCCACCGGCACGTTGGGGCTCGGATCGCTGGCCCGACTGCGGGACGAGGCGCGGCAGGCCAAGGAGCGGCTGTCCGCCGAGACGGCGGCGGTGGTGCCCGCCGAGCTACCCGGCTTCAACTCGGACGTGAGAGTGACCCGCAGCGAGCTCGAAAACCTCATGTCCCAGCCGCTGGCCGGTCTGCTCACCACCATCGAAGAAACGTTGCAGCGCAATAACATTCCGGTGGCCAATTTATCCGCGGTCGCGACCGTTGGGGGTGGCGCCAACATTCCGCTCGTGACCCAGCAACTGTCGGAGCGGCTACGGGCGCCCGTCGTCACGACTCCGCAGTCGCAGTTCAACGTCGCGGCAGGTGCTGCGTTGGTCGCGGACCGCGCGCTGGAGGCCGACGCACCCACCGGGATGGCGCCGACCGGGCTGGCGGCTGCCGCCGACGCGCCGACGGGCATGGCCGCGGGCTGGGCCGCAGGTGCCGCGGGATTGGCCGCATCCGAATCGGCCTCCGACGGCGCGGCATCGGCCACCTTCCGGGCACTGGCCTGGTCGCAAGACGATTCGCCGGGCGGCGAGCCGGTGCCGTACTCGGGCGAGGACTACACCTTCGACCAGGGGCCCACCGACGCCCGCCCGCAGGTCGCGTTCGCCCACGAGGAAGAGGGCTACGAGCCCGAGCCCGGACCGCTCCCGTGGTACAAACGCCCACCCATTCTGTTCGGGGCGGCGGCCGCGGCCGTGCTACTCGCCATCGGCGGCCTGGCCATCACACTCACCAGCGGCAGCGGCAGCAGCGGCCCCGTGACCGAGACGGCCACGCATGTCGAGACCGGACCGTCGCCCGGGCAGCCGCCGACTTCACAAGCGCCGCAGACGATCACGGTGACCGGCCCCAACGGCGAGCCGAGCACGACAGTGGTGCCTCCACCCCCGCCAGAGAGCACGACCACGTCGCCGACGACGACCACAACCACCCCGACCACCACCACAACGACGACCACAACCACCACGACGACAACGACTACGACGACGCCGCCGACAACCACGACGACGCGTCCCACCACCACAACCACTCAGCCGCCGACGACGACTCAGCAGGTGACCACCACCACGGCCGCTGCGCTGCCGCCGGCGACGACGACTCTGCCGTGACCCATGGCGAGCCCGGCGTCAGAACCGCTGACCGACATCCCGCCGGCAGCGCGCGACGCCGTGACATCGCTGCTCGCCGCCCCGACCGTCCCAGTCAAGCTCCTGGTGTCGGGAGGCATCGGCACCGGTAAGAGCTCGGTGCTCGCGGCCATCCGCTCGGCACTGCGCGGGGCCGAGGTCGCGGTCCTGACGAGGCCGCCCAAGGAGGGCGACGACTCGGTGGCCGTCGTCATCGACGACGCGCATCTGCTCGACGACGCAGAACTCGCCCGCCTCGGCGAACTGGTCGCCGATCCCGCATCCACGGTCGTGATCGCCGCCGAGCCGCTGGCCCATCACCCGGCGCTGCGCTCACTCGCCACCGCCATCGAGCGCGAGAACCCCGTGGTGTCACTCGGCGCAATGAGTCCGCCCGAGGTCAACCGTCTCGCAGCCGAAACACTCGGCACCCCAACGACTTCCGAGATCTTGCGGTCACTGATGGTGGCGACGGCCGGCTTGCCGTTCCTGGTGCAGCCCACGATCGCCGCGGCCGGCTCGCCCGACGGCGAGGCACCTGCGATGGTGATCATGCAGGCCGCCAAGTTCGCGCTGATCGAACGGTTGCGCCGGCTCGACGAACCGGTCCTCGATGCGCTGCTGGTGTCATCGCTCAGTCCGGAACTCGGCCCCGACGACGTCGCGGTGGCGTTGCGCATCGGTGCCGAGGACGCGCAGACCCTTGTCGACCGCGCCCGCGCCAGCGGATTGATCGAGCCGTCACACAGCCACGCCTTCCTGCGCTCGGTGCATGGTTGCATCGCCGGGATCATCGGCACCGCGCGCCACCACGACATCGAGATCTCGCTGCTGGTGTCGCAACTCGAATCGTCAACACTGACAGCGGATCTTGCATTGCGGATGGCCGAGCATGGTCTGCGCGACGACCGACTGGCCAGCGCGCTCGCCGACCTGGCGTCGGACACCCGTGGCCAGCCTGCGCGGGCGGCACGGCTGTACCGGGCGGCCGCCGACGCGGGCGCGACGGCCCTGTCCACTCGGCTGGCCGACGCGCTTGCGCTGACCGGTGACTGCACCACCGCCGGTCGGCTGGCCGACGAACTGTTGGGCTCCGAGGACCTCGCCGAGCGCGCCGCGGCGGTCCGGATCGCCGCCAGCATCGCGGTGCACGACGGCAGCGTCGCGCAGGCGGCCGACCTGTTCCGGTGGCTCGGGCCGTATCCCGACGCATTCGTCAGCGCGGCGGGCGCGGTCGTGGCGGTTGCAGCGGGTGACCTCGAGACGGCGCGGGGTGCGCTGAGCTCCGAAGGCGTGGGACCGCCGACGTCCACCGCCCGCGCCGCACGCTGCCTCGCAGAGGGTCTGCTGTTGTCACTGGATCAGCCGTTCCCGATTGCGGTTGCGCGCCTCGGTCAATCGATCACGACCGAACAGCAGGCTGTCGGCGTTGCGCCGGACACCCCCGCCGCGCTCGTGACGCTGGCCGCGCTGCACGGCGGTGATCCGGTCCGTGCCCGCAGTGTGATCGGCAGGGCCGTGCGTGCCGGTAGCCCAACGGATACCGCAGACGAGTCCTTTAACTCGCACCGGCACCGACTGCTGCTCGGGTGGGTCCGGATGCAGGATGGGCAGCTGGCGGCGGCTGCCGCCGACGCCGCCGCGACGGCCGGTGCCACCCTGCACCGCCGCGACGCGCTCTGGGCGGCCGCCCTGCAGACCGCGATCGCGAGGCGCAACGGCGACAGCGGTGCGGTGCAGAAGTATTGGTATGCGGCGATGGAAGTGCTCGCCGAATACTCGATGGACCTCTTCTCTTTACTGCCGCTGGGCGAGCTGTGGGTGGCGGCCGCGAGGATGCGTCAGGTCGACCGGTTGCAGCACACCCTTACGGAGGCGTTCGCGCTGCTGGAATCGCTGGGCAATCCGGTGTTGTGGTCGGTGCCGTTGCACTGGGCGGGCGTGCACGCCGGAATCCTCGCGAATTCTCCGGAAGCGGTTGCGCCGCACGGTCAGGCGTTGACGGCCGCCGCGCACCACAGCGCATTCGCGAAGGCGCTTGGCACCGCAGGCCGCACCTGGCTGCGGGTGCTGGCCAATCACGTCGACATCGACGAGGTGACCGTCGCCGCACGGGGCCTTTCGCAGTTCGGTCTGACCTGGGATGCCACCCGATTGGCGAGCCAAGCGGCCCTGCAGACCCCCGACGGTCGCGTCTCAGGCGCGATGCTTCAGTTGGCACGCGACCTCAAGCAGACGGCCGCGATGGACGAGGCGCCGAGCCTCGAAGCGGTGCCGCCCGTTGCGGAGGGCGCGCGCACTGGCTCGTCGCGGCGCGCGTCCTCCGGGTTGTCCGACCGCGAGCGCGAGGTGGCCGAACTCCTGCTGCTGGGCATGCCCTACCGCGACATCGGCAGCCAGCTGTTCATCTCGGCCAAGACCGTCGAGCACCATGTCGCACGGATCAGGCGTCGGCTCGGTGCCGAGTCGCGATCGGAGATGTTGTCGATGCTGCGCGCGATGCTGGCGCCTCAGGGCTGAGCCCCCAACGCCGTCGTTTCCCCCAATCGAAATCCCCTATCGGGGCCGTCGAGCGACGGGTGCGGCACCGGATTTGCTGGACCGCCGATCACCATACGGTCGTTCGCATGTTGAATTCGCCAGGCGACCAGGGCCATTCACTCGGCCTGTCAGTCGGCGCGACGAACCTCGCCGGCACCCGCGACGGGCAGACCGCCGTGATCCATCCCGCAGAGCTGACGCTGCACGGCCAGCGCCTTACCGGGTTCGTCGAGCGCGTTGGCGATCCTGTGCCGTTGATCGCGCCGGACGGCTCGAGGCATCGGCCTGAAGACCTGCTCGCCGAAGCGCTCGGCGCGATAGCACAGGCGGTCACCGATGGGATGCCGGTGTCCGACGTGACCCTCAGCGTGCCCGCCCACTGGCGGCCGTCGGTCGTCGACATCCTGCGCAGGAATCTGCGCGGCAACCTGCCAGTGGTGTCCGACGCGACCGCGGCGCTGACCGCGTTGCGCGCCAACCCCGGTCTGCCCACGCACGGCGTGATCGTGCTGTGCGACTTCGGCGGCAGCGGCGCCAGCATCACGCTGGCCAATGCGGCAAGGGGCTTTTCGCAGTTCGGCGAGACCATGCGCTTTGCCGACTTCTCCGGCGACCACATCGATCAGGCGCTGCTGACGCACGTCGCCGCCGGACTGGTGGACGTCGACCCGTCAGGCACCGCGATGGTCGGATCACTGGTGCGGCTGCGCGACGAATGCCGACGCGCCAAGGAACGGTTGTCGGCGGAGACCGCGACGGCCGTCGCGGCCGATCTTCCCGGCCACCGCGCCGATATCCGCGTCACGCGCACCGAACTCGAGGACCTGATGCAGGCGCCGCTCGCGGAATTCCTTGCGGCGCTTGACGAAACCCTTGAGCGCTACGGCGTGCCCGCGGCAAGCGTCTCGGCGGTAGCCACCATCGGCGG
>Ga0070691_10000712_pt1 | contig 13003 bp, 8 predicted proteins | sample KBSK1101metaG_FD_64673 | JGI IMG/M metagenome (GOLD analysis project Ga0070691, IMG submission 64673) | Corn, switchgrass and miscanthus rhizosphere microbial communities from Kellogg Biological Station, Michigan, USA - KBS K1-10-1 metaG | ecosystem: Host-associated > Plants > Roots >... | reverse complement strand
CGCCGTACGTCAGCCGTCGCGTGCGGCCCTGATCCTCGAGATAGAGATCGTTGCGGATCGTATACGGATCGACAAAATCCTGCTCGGCAAAGAGACGCGCGCCGCCCGGAAGGATCGACGTGACGTCGAGCGACTTGCGCACCGCGAGCACGTTTGGCGCGCCGCCCGCGAGCGACACTTCGCTAAATGCGGGAAGCGACCGGCCGTCATCCTCCGCGTATCCGACGTGCGCGTCGTCGAGCCAGCGGAGCCGCCCGGTCGTCCACCCGCGCGACGTCAGCTCGCGCGCGGGCGTCGCGCGCGACGCGAGCGAGAACGCATTGCGCCGGATCGAATCGGTCCACGCTCGCCACGCGCTGTCGAAGGTGAATCCGAACCCGCGCTTCGCGTTGCCGTTGAGCAGGAACGGAATCGTCCGCCCCGCGCTCACATCCACAAAGCTGCGCATCCTGTCCGCGCCCGCGGTGCGCGCCATGTAATCCACGAGCAGCGAGCCATACGCGTACGGAATCTGGCCGAGGGGATATTGCAGGGTCGCCGCGGAAAGCGCATTCAGCCGCGGCGTCAGGCTGTCGAGCGCCTGCGCGCGCACGATCATCGCGTGATCCGTGCCGGCAATGCGCCCGGATCCCGTGAGGCGCGACTCGTAATACACGGCGATGCCTTCGTCGAGCCAGCTCGGTGTGTAGAGGTTTGGAAAGAGGAACGGATTCCGCCCGAACACGTGCTGCGCGACGCTCCACCAGCCCCTCGTGCGGTCGAGATGGAACACGTGCGTCAGCTCGTGCGTCACGACGAGGTCCACCCAATCGTCGAGAAAACTCAGCGACGTCGCGTCCACGGTCGGGCGCGCGTAGATCACGATGCGATTCGTCGGAAAGACCGTCGTGTACCCGTTCGACACGTCGAGGTTGTCGGCGACCGTGAGATCGAGCGGCCCCCGCGGCACGTGCAGCTCGGCCGAGAGCCGCGTGTACGCGCGCTCGGCGCTCCCCGCGGCGCGGCGCGCGACCGACTCGAGGCCGGGCGCGAAGTTCACGTGAAAATGCTCGGTGGTGATGGTCTGCCAGTGGAGGTCTGGCGCGACCTGCGCGTGTCCCGCTGCAGCGAGCGCAGCCGTTCCGATCATCAGCGCGGTGACCGCGCGCGCGGCGCGCACCGCTGCGGCCCGCCGCGCGGACATCACCGGGTGCCGGCCAGCGAGCGGAAGTATTCCTCGAGGCCGTCCGCGATCCCCTTCGCGTACCGCCGCTGGAATCCCTCGTCGCGAAGCGCAGCCTCCTGCTCCGGCATGATCAAGAACGCGCCTTCGCAGAGCACGGCCGGCATCCAGCTCTGCCGGGCGACCGCGAGGTTGTCGTAGTTGACGCCCATGTCGGGAAGCCCGATCTCGCTCACGAGCCCGTGCTGCACGGCCCGCGCGAGCGGCTCCGCGTGATCGAAGAAGAAGTACGTGTTCGTCCCGTTCCGCGCCCGCAGCGGGTTCACGCCGTCGGGATACGCGTTGAGGTGCACGCTGACGAACGCCTCGGCATTCGCGCGGCGCGCCGTGACCGGGCGATCGCCGAGGGGTACGGGGTCGGCGGTGGTGCGGGTCATCACGACCGTGGCGCCCCGCTGCTCGAGAATCGTTCGCAGCTTCCCGGCGACGGCGAGCACCGCATCGCCTTCGTACAGCCCCGTCGGCCCGGTCGCGCCGATCGGCGGGTGTCCGGGGTCGACGGCAATGACGCGCCCGGCCAGGGGATGCCGCGCGTCGACCGCCGGCGCGCGGCGCATGCGCAGCACGAATGCGCCGCGATCCCACATCGCGAGCCACCCGAACGCAGGGTGACGAAGGCGTATGGTGAACCGGATGCGGTCCGACGAATCCTGATCCCAGATCACGTCGCGCACGACGGAGTCGCCGGGCGCGAAATTCACGATGTCGACGTTCGACGTCGTCCCGTACAGCGTGAGCACCAGGACGTCGCCGTTCTCCTGCACCTCATACGCCGGCTTGCCCGTCACCGGAATGCGCAGGTCGGAATAGCCATCGTGAGCGATCACGCGCGAGTTCGATGCCGTTCGCTGTGGACGCGGCGTGTCGGCGTCGAGCGTTTTCGCCGACTTCTGGTCCACCCAGGCTTCGAGACGCGAGTCGAGACGAACGCGGTACGACGTCCCGCGAATTCCGGTGAGCTCGAGAACCGTTCCGGGAAACGGAAACCATTTATAGGTGCCGTCAGGCGACGGCCGGAGAATGCTGACCTCGTCGGTATCGTTCGCGGCATCGAGATCGGCGTTGAGGAGCGAAACGTACCGATGCGGCGTCGCATCCATCTGTGTGACGGCGGCCGTCTTGAGTTCGACGGTGTCGCGGCCGCGCCGCACGACGATCGTCGCCGCGCGCGAGAGGTCACGCGCGTCAACCTCCGTGCTCCACGACGGCCCTTCGTGCGTCATTGCATGCACCGTGCCGTCGCCGGTGCGCAGCGTCACGTTCGCGTTTTCCGGCGCGCGCACGCCAACGCGGACACGCTCGTCGCCGCGCAGCCCGAGCTCCCCCGACGGCACGACGCTCGTGCGATCGACCTCGAGTTTTCCCGTATCCGGGAGCGGCGGCGGGAGCGGACGGAGCCGAATCTGGACGGTGGCCGTGGCCACCTCATCACCCTTGGTCGCACGGAGCTCGTACCGCGGCGCGTCGTCGCGCGGAACCGGCAGCCATCCGAGAAAGGCGCCGTTCGGCAGGACCGGAACGTCCGTGCTGTTGATCGTAAGCTGCGCCGCTCCCGAACCCGTGGATCCGAATATGAAATTCGAATCGCGCGTGGTGAGCAACTGGTTGGGCGACGGGTATACCACATGTAAATTCAGCGGTCCGTCAACAGCGGGGATTGGCGGCAGCGCAACAGGCGTTGCGCCGCTGGCGACGGCCGGAGGCTTTGCGGTCTCCCGCGGTGCGGGCGGCGCGGGTTGCGGGGCTGGAGCGGCGACCGGCGGAGGGGCGGTCCGCGCAGGCCCAGGTGATGGTGCCGGCGCATGCGCCGGCTTCCACAGACAGGCGGACAGGAGTACGAGAGCGAGAGTTCGGCTATGTCGTCCCGGACGCATGAATGACAACCATATTGAAGTGTGCGACTGGCCGCTACGGGAACCCCGGCCTATATTCGCCCCGCCCGGGGAAAAATGACGAGTACGCTCGGGTCTGGCCGACGCAACGGGAGATGATCGAGTGAATCGCTGCGGCTTCTGCGGCCGTGACAATGATGAGCAGTCAAAGTTCTGCATCGACTGCGGGAAACCCGTGATCAAGGGCGGGGCGCGGGTGATCGCCGTCCCCGTCGCCGGGAAGCCGTCCGGCGCCCACGCGGAGCGTCCGTCCAGTGCGGACCCGGTGCGGGCCTCGAAGGGGATCCCGGACACAAGAGTATCGGCTGCCGCGGGCCCAAAGGGGGGCATGGTGAAAGCGTGCGCAAACTGTGGCAAGGCGGTTGATCCCACCCTGCCATTCTGCCCGCATTGCGGCGGGCGCGTAGACGGAGACCCCGCGAAGCGAAGCAGCACGGCGACGTTCACCGCGCGCGGCACGGGCACGGGCCCGAAGCTCTCGCTCCTCGACGAAGCGGGGGCCGTGAAGAAGTCCTTCACGCTCGACCGCGGCGAGGCGACGTTCGGCCGCAGCGAGGGCGACATCCGCTTTCCGGAGGACGTCTTCCTGAGTCCGGTGCACGCGCAGCTTTCCATGCGCGATGGCATGCTGCTCGTTCGCGACCTCGGATCTCGCAACGGCACGTGGGTCTTCACCGACGGCCCATATCGCCTGCAAGACGGCGACACAGTGCTGATCGGGTCGCAGCTGATCCGCTTTCGCCGGCTCGGCTATCCGGGCCCCCATCCGCCGGAAGCCGACCAGACGCGCCGCCTTGGCTCGTTCACTCCGAGCGCAGACATCGCCGTGCTCGCGCAGCTGCGCGCGGACGGCAGCGCGCGCGACACGATGCACCTCTCGCCGGCGCGCAGCGTCAAGATCGGCCGCGACCAGGGCGACTGGGTCTTTCCGTACGACCAGACGATGAGCGGCAAGCACGCGGAAGTTCGCAGTGAGGATCTCGAGTTCATCGTGCTCGACGACGGCAGCAGGAACGGCATCGCCGTCGCGGTGAGGGGCGAGAAGGCCGTGAAGGCGGGACAGCGGTTCCTGATTGGCGACCAGACCCTGCGCGTGGAGAGCGTGTGAGCGACTTGAAAGTCTGTCCGACTTGCGGCACGGAATACCCGCTCTCGGAGCGGTTCTGCCCGCGCGACGGCACGGCCCTGCGCAGTTCGAATGCGCAAGGCGACTTGATGGGATCCATCATTGCCGAGCGTTATCACATCCTCAAGAAACTCGGCGAAGGCGGCATGGGCACCGTGTACCTCGCCGAGCACGTGAAGATGGGGCGCAAGGCCGCGCTGAAGGTGATGAACCCGGGGATGAACTCCGATCCCGACGCCATCGCGCGGTTCAATCGCGAGGCGGCGAACGCGAGCCGGCTGAACCACCCGAACGTCTGCGGCATCTACGATTTCGGCGAGACACCCGACGGGCTCATCTACCTCGCGATGGAGTTCATCGAGGGCGAATCGCTGACGAGCCTGATCGAGAAGAACAAATTCCTCGCAGCCCCGCGCGCGGCTTCGATCATCCATCAGGCGGCCGACGCGCTCGCGGTGGCGCACGATTACGGGATCGTGCACCGTGACCTGAAGCCGGACAACATCATGATCGCCAGGGGCCGCGACGGCAGCGACATGGTGAAGGTCGTGGACTTCGGCATCGCGAAGGCGAGCTCGAGCGACGCGCAGAAGGTGACGAAGACGGGCCTGGTGGTGGGGACGCCCGAGTACATGAGCCCCGAGCAGCTCGCGGGCGACAAGCTCGACGGGCGCAGCGACATCTACTCGCTCGGGCTCGTGGCGTTCAATTGTTTGACGGGGCTGCTCCCGTTCCCGAGTAATTCTGCCCAGGAGGCGATGATCATGCGCCTCACCGACCAGCCGAAGACGCTGGCCGAGATGAAGCCCGACGTCGCGTGGCCCGAGGAACTGCAGGCGGTGATGGACAAGGTGCTCGCGCGCGACGCGAATGAGCGCTACCAGAAATCGTCGGAGTTTGGGCGCGACATCGCGAAGGCCGTGGAGAACATGCCGGCGGCGGTCGCGGCGGCGGCGGGGACGATGGTGATGGGTGCGCCGGCGGCCGAGTTGCCGAAGACGCGCATGGCGCCGAAGGCGGGCGCCACCGCGAAGATCGAAGCGCCGTCGGCGACGGCCACGGTGCCTGCAGCAGCTCCCGCGAAGAAGAGCCCGATGGTGATGGTGATTGCGGGGGTCGTGGTGCTCGCAGGCGCGGGGGGCGCGATGGTGTTCATGAAGGGCGGTGCGAACGCGCCGACGGTGAAGACCAACACGCCGGCCCAGACGGCCACAAGCCCGGGCACGACGCCGAACAGCGCTCCGGCGGACACGAAGTCCGCGGGGTCGCCGAACGCGGCGCCGCCGGCGAGTGCGCAGCAGAAGAGCGCGGTGAATCCGATGAGCAAGGAGCTGTCGAAGGCGCCGACGAGCAGTTCACCTCCCGCTGCAACCGGCAGTGCGGCGGACATGAAGATCGTGAACACCTGGCTCAAGCGTCTCGAAGACACCGACCATCCCGCGTCGGAGGAGGACGGCAAGCAGGCGATTGCCGCAATCAATCCGATCGTCGAGAAACTCAGCGGCACCGATCGCAGTAATGCGTTTTATGCGCTGATGGTCGCAGGGGGCGCCGCCGACAACACAGCGGTGCTGTGTCGTGCGTACGCCGAAGTGATGAAAGGCGACGGCAACAGCGACCATCTCAAGGTCGCGGGAATGCTCGCGTCGGGTCAGTGCAAATGACGGTTCTGTGACCAGCATCACCTCAGTTCTGAGATTGTCGCCTCGCGCCTCCGTCGACTGCCTCGTTAGCTTCCACTGTCCAATAATCAGCCCGTAACGCAACCGCGCCCTCGTGACCGCCAATAGCTCACCACATTCCGGCGAGATAATCGTCCACGTCTTCGGCAAAACCGACGTCGGGCGCACGCGCGAGCACAACGAGGACTCGTTTGTCGTCGCCGATCTCAACTCCATGAACGCGACGCTCCAGCCGGAGGTGCGCACGCACCGCCCCGGCGAGATGGGCTCGCTCTTCATGGTCGCCGACGGCATGGGCGGCGCAGCGGCCGGTGAGGTCGCGAGCGCGATGGCGACCGAGGTCGTCCTCCAGGAACTCGACACGCGCTGGCGCGGCGCGGCGACCCACGATGGCGAGACCTTCGCCCGCGCCATCAAGGCCGCCGCCGAAACCGCCAACGCCCGCATCCATCGCTACGCCACCGAGCATCCGGAAAATCGCGGGATGGGAACCACCGCGACGATCGCGGGCCTCCTCGGCGACACGCTCTACCTCGCGCAGATCGGCGACAGCCGCGCCTACATGGTGCGGAACGGCGTCGCGCAGCAGATCACGAAGGATCAATCACTGATGCAGAAGCTCGTCGAGGCCGGCGAGCTCACCGCGGAAGAGGCCGAAGTCAGCGAGCGCCGCAACATCATCCTCCAGGCGCTCGGGCCCGAGGCGGCGGTGAAGGTGGATCTCACGTTCCAGCAGGTGCGGCGCAACGACGTGCTCGTCCTCTGCAGCGACGGCCTCTCCGGCCAGATTCGCACCGGCGACATCGCGCGCGTTGTGGCCGAGCAGCCGGACCTCGTCAACGTGTGCAAGCAATTGATCGACCTTGCCAACGAAGCAGGCGGTCCCGACAACATCACGGTGATCGCGGCGCGCTTCGACGGCACGGGCCTCGACGTTGCGTCGGCGGGCGAAGGCGTCGGACACCAGGCGTACACAAGCCAGTCGGAAGGCCGCGCGACGATCCCGGTGGACCTCGGCGCGGTGCAGGCAGCCGATGCCGCGCTGAACGCCAGCTCGGCGCCCACCGCGGAGCGGCCGGTCACGTCGGCGCGGCGGAGTCCGCCAGGCAGCGCACCGGTTCGCGCCCCGGCGCCCAAGCCCGCGCCTCGAGCGCCGGTCCCCGAAGGGCGCGTTTCGAAGGACGTGCTGCGGATCATCTTCGGGACGATCGCCGTCCTGGTGGGCGGCTACGTCTACTACAAGCTCCGCGGCTGATGCGCGTCGAGCTGCGCATCACCAGCGGCGCGCGCGCCGGGCAGCGAGAACAATTCGAGAAGTCGGTCATCAGCATTGGCCGGCACCCGCTCAACGACCTGCGCTTTGACGCGGAGCGCGATCCGGACGCATCGTCGCGCCACGCCGAAATCCGTGTGCTCGGCGACAAGGCAACGCTGCACGACCTGGGGAGCACCAACGGCACGTTCGTCAACGGCCAGCGGGTCACGGGCGAGCGCGCGCTTTTTGACGGCGACCTCATGTCGTTCGGCCAGAACGGACCGGCCGTCGAGTTTCACGCGCTGAAGGACGCGCCGCAGCAGGCGTCGCCGGCGCAGCCGCCCGCGCGCGCATCGCAGCCCGCGCCGCACTCGGCGAAGGTGCCGGCGCCCGCACCGGCCCGGCGTGACACCACCGCGCGCATCGCCGACGCCGTCGAGAAGCAGACCGGGGCGCTGCGCCGCATGGTGATCGGGCTCGGCGTGATCGTCGTGATCGGCGCGGCAGGCGCGTTCTGGTTCGTGCGCCACGCCGCGGCGGATGCACAGGCGCGCGTCGACGAACTGCTGCAGCGCGACGACTCACTCGCCGCCGCATTCGAGAAGACGGTCAGCTCGATGAAGGGACGCGTCGCCGGCCTCGACTCCGCGCTCGACGCGTCTAAGAGGGAGACGGACCAGATCCGCGCGCGGATCAAGGGCGACCTCGCCAAAGGCAGCGACGCAAACGTCGACGAACTCTCCGCGCGGCTGGACAAGGCCGTGCAGCATCAGCGTGCGCTCGTGTCCGCCGGAAACGTGGATTACGAGGCGATCGCCGCGAAGAACGGCCCGGCGATCGTGTTCATCGCGGTGCAGGAGGCGAGCGATTCGCTCATGAGCGGCTCGGGATTCAACGTGTCGCCGTCGGGGCTGATCGTCACGAACCGCCACGTCGTGCAGGACGCGCAGGGGCGGCCAGCGAAGCGCGTGAAGGTGATCTTCGACAACACGCACGGCGCCTGGAAATCGGCGCATGTGGTGAAAGTCAGCGCCACCGACGAGCTCGCGTTCATCAAGATTGACGACGCGGGCGCATATCCGGTCGTCGCTGGCATCGCGAAGGATCCCGTGCACGTCGGGGCGCCGGTCGCGCTGATGGGATATCCGCTCGGCACCAGCACCGCGGGCATGGGCGGCGACATCAACAAGTTGACCCCCAAGAGCACGCTGGGCCTCGGCACCGTGAGCAAGACGCTCGCCGACACGCTGCAGTTCGACGCGTACGCGGCGCCGGGTTCGAGCGGAAGCGCCGTGTTCGACTCGAGAGGGTTCGTGGCTGGAGTGCTCTTCGGCGGGCAGGCGGAGAGCAACGGCCGCATCGTGTATGCGGTCCCTGCTGCGAGGCTCGCCGCCCAGCTCCCCGCCGAAGCGAGCGCGATCGTCCGCTAGCGCCGCACGGCGAACACGATCATACGCTGCGCGACGCCCGCGCGATGACACGCGCCGCGGCTGCCTGCATCGGCTTCTCCCCGCCCCACGCGCACAGCACGTTCGGCACGCCCGGCACCTGCGCCGCGTGCCGCGGGTGCGAAAAGAGCACGACGAGCGACTCGCGTCTTTGCTCCCGGGCGGTGGCGACGGCCCGCTCGATGCGCTCACGGTTCGCTCGTGAGAATCCGGGCGCCGTCTTGCCGCCCACGACATCCGCGAACGCCGCGATCATGACGGGCACGCGGGTGGCAACAGACTGCAAATCAACGACGTTCGCCTCGATCTCGAGCGCGTCGAGGGCCTCGCTGAAATAGCGGCGGCTCGGCGGGGGCCACGCGCCGCCCGCGTCGTCGTCCACGTGCACGACCTCCACGGCGCTTCCCACCCGCGGGATCGCGCCGCGCAGAACCCACACCGCCGCGTCGGCAACCTGGCGAGACCAGATCTCGTCGTCGAGCGACGGTTCGCGTCCCGCGGCGGGCCGCGCCCAAAGCGCCCAGCGCTCACGCCGGTCGAGGGCGTCTCGCACGCGCGCCGCGCCGAGTTCTCCGTTCCGCACCCCGAGTTCCAGGGCGCGCGCGGTTCCCGCAAGGTCACCGGGCGCAAGCAGCACGTCGCACCCGGCCGCGACCGCGCGCACGGCCACCCGCGCCTCCGGCCCCACGGCCAGGACGCCACGCATCTCGAGGGCGTCGCTCACGATCAAGCCGTCGAACTCCATCGCGTCGCGCAGCAGCGTGGTGAGAATGTGCGGCGAGACGGTTGCAGGGACGCCGGACGGATCGAGCGCCGGAAATGCCACGTGCGCCGTCATCACGGACGCGACGCCCGCATCGAGCGCGTCGCGAAACGGAGCGAGATCGTCGCGCTCGAGCCACGTCGCGCTCTTCGCAACGGACGGGAGCGCGTCGTGTGAATCCGCGTCGGCGTGCCCGTGCCCCGGGAAGTGCTTCGCGCACGCCATCACGCCCTCGGACTGACAGCCATCAATCCACGCGGCGACCAGCGCGCCGACGCGTGGTGGATCGGCACCCGCGGCGCGCGTGCCGACGATCGTGTTGCCGGGCTCCGCGTCGAGGTCGCACACGGGCGCGAGCGCCCAGTTGAAGCCGCTGCGCTTGAGGTCGCGCGCGGTGACCTGCCCCGCGCGTCGCATGACGCCCGGATCGTCGAGAAAGCCGAGCGCCCCGAGCGGCGGCAGCGCCACGCTGTCGTCGAACTGCTGCCCCGCCCCGCGCTCGGCGTCCGCCGCTATCAACAGTGGAATCGTTGAGCGCTCGTGCAACTCAGCGGCGAGTTCCGCGGCGGCCGAACGCGGTCCACCGAAGACCAGAAACCCGCCCGCTCCGAGCTCGAGCGCTTCATCGATCGTTCGGCGGAGGTGCGCAAATCCGTGTGCAGCATCCCACCGCAGCGCTGGAACGAGGAGCGCGGCAGCCGTCACGCGGGCGTGTACGAGCCGAGAACTCGCGGGCCGCGGGCGCCGGTCACGGCCGGCACGTTCCCCGGCCGCCGCTGGAGGTGCAGCCAGCCGAGAAACGCGAACGCGACGGCCTCCTTGGCGTCGCCGTCGAAGAACACACTGTCGAATGGGGCGAGCACCGGAGCGTGCGAGCCGGCTCGCTTCGCGGAGAGCGCGAGCTCCGCGCCGATCGCGTCGACCAGCGCGGGATTCCGCGCACCGCCACCCGAGATGAGCACTTCGCCCACCGGCTCGGGAATGAATTTCTCGAACCCGAGCGCGACGCTGCGCGCGGTCAGGAGCGTCGCCGTCGCAATGATGTCCTCGTTGCTGCACGACTTGTTTGCCGCCCGGCATTGATCGATGAGCTGCTGCACGTATGCCAACGAGAAAAGCTCGCGGCCCGTGGACTTCGGCGGCGGCGCAGCGAAATACGGCGCACGGACCAGCGCATCGACCACCGCAGAAACGGGCGTGCCGCGCCGCGCGAGCGCGCCGTCCACGTCGTATGGCGCGTTCGGCACGAGCGCCCGCACCGTTGCATCGAGCACGCCGACACCCGGTCCCGTGTCGAACGCGCGGACACTGCTCAGCTCCCCATTTGGCGGGAGTACCTGCACGTTGGCGATTCCGCCGACGTTCAGCGTGGCGCGCCACCGGTCGGGCGCGCTGAACAGCATGGCGTCGGCCATCGCGACGAGCGGTGCACCCTGCCCTCCCGCCGCGACGTCGCGCGAGCGGAAATCGGAAATCACGGGCACGCCGGTCCGCTCGGCGATCACCGCCGGGTTTCCGAGCTGCCACGTCGCGTGGGGTGCGGCGTGCCAGATGGTGTGGCCGTGCGATGCGATCGCCGCGATGTCCGCGCGCGCCACGCCGGCCTCAGCCATGACGCCGACCGCCGCGTCGGCGAGCCACGCGCCGAGATCGAAGCCGAGCAGCGTGTAATCCCGCGGGGCGGCGCCGGCGATCGCCTGTTCGAGCCGGCCGCGCTGCTCCGCCGTGTACGCGGACGTCTGGAACGCGAGCAGGTCGGTGCGGACAACGCCGTCCGCCTGCGCAAAGCGCACGACGGCCGCGGAGATCCCGTCGAGGCTCGTCCCGGACATCAGGCCGACGAGAACGGTCACGCGGGCCCGACGGGCGGCGGTGCTCCCTTCACAACGCGGCGAATCACGCCGCCCTCGCGTGCGAGCGCCGCGCGTGCGTCCGGCGCGCCCAGGCCAAGCTTCTTCATCACGATCGCGAGCTTCACGCTCCCGTCCGCAGCCCGGAGAACGTCACGAGCTTCCTCGGCCGTCACGCCGCAGACCTCGCACACGATCCGCTCGGCACGGTCGCGAAGCTTGGCGTTCGACGCCTGGAGATCCACCATGAGGTTGCCGTATGTCTTGCCGAGGCGGATCATCGCGCCGGTGGTGATGGTGTTGAGCACGAGCTTCGTGGCCGTTCCGGCTTTCATCCGCGTCGACCCCGTGACGACCTCCGGCCCGGTAAGCACGACGATCGCGATGTCCGCGGCGGCGAGCGTATCGGCGGGCGGCGGCGAGCACGCGATGATCGCCGTGCGCGCGCCGAGCGTGCGCGCGTGCTGCAGCGCGCCGCGGACGTAGGGCGTGGTGCCGCTGGCCGCGATTCCGATCACGAGATCGCCGGCGCGCACGCCGGCCTGATCGAGATCGTCGCGGGCACCGTCCGGCCGGTCCTCGGCGCCCTCCTGCGAGCGGGTCAGCGCGGCCGCTCCGCCGGCGATGACTCCCTGGACCAAGTCGGGAGGCGCGCCGAACGTCGGCGGAATCTCGCTGGCGTCGAGCACGCCGAGCCGCCCGGACGTGCCCGCGCCGGCGTAAAAGAGCCGGCCGCCGGAGCGCATGACTTCCTCCGCGGCCGAGAGCACCGCCGCGATCGCGTCGCGCTGCGCGTGCACTGCGTCGGCGACCGTGCGGTCCTCGGCGTTGATGAGGTCCACGATCTCCAGCGCGCCGGCGAGGTCGATCCCGGCGGTACGCGGATTCCTTCGTTCGGTCAACGCGCCCAAGGTGACTGGTCCAGCGTGGAGGGCCGACGGTACGTAGAGCGTCATGTCCGGCACGGCGTGCCAAGGCTAAGTTATGGACAGTGCGCCGCCCGGCCAACCGGGCGAAGGTCAACCCGCGCGACCCTTCGAATTTCCCAGTCGGGAGAAATCACATGCGTGACTCCATGCACCGCTCGTGGGCTTTGGCGCTGTCGGCGCTGTTCGCCGTTGCCGCGTGCCGGCCGCACCCCACCGTCTCCCCTGCAGCGGCTGCGGCGCCGGCCGGAGCGCCTTCGAGTGACGCCACGCGGGTCGCGTTCCCGGACGGGTGGCGCTTCCGGGCCGGCGCCCCGGCGACCGAGGCCGAGCATGCGATGGTGGTGAGCAACTCGCGCCTGGCGAGCGAGGCCGGAGTGGAGATCCTCAAGGCCGGCGGCAACGCCGTTGATGCGGCGGTGGCGACGGGGTTCGCGCTGGCCGTCACGTATCCGACGGCCGGGAACATCGGCGGCGGCGGCTTCATGAACATCCACATGGCCGACGGGCGCTCGATGACGCTGGACTATCGCGAGGTCGCGCCGATCGCCGCGTCACGCAACATGTACCTCGACGAGAACGGCAAGCTCACGCGGAAAAGCACGGTGGGGTACCTCGCGAGCGGCGTCCCGGGGTCCGTGGCCGGAATGAGCGAGGCGCTGCACAAGTACGGCACCATGACGCTCGCACAGGTGATGGCGCCTGCCATCCGGCTCGCGGAGGAAGGTTTCGTGGTGGACAGCCAGTTCTCGCGCGGAATCGAGGGCGGCCGCCGCGCGATCACGCCGTTCGAAGGGAAGGCGCTGTTCTTCCCCGGCGACTCGGCCGTGAGGGTGGGC
>Ga0070691_10000708_pt1 | contig 13032 bp, 11 predicted proteins | sample KBSK1101metaG_FD_64673 | JGI IMG/M metagenome (GOLD analysis project Ga0070691, IMG submission 64673) | Corn, switchgrass and miscanthus rhizosphere microbial communities from Kellogg Biological Station, Michigan, USA - KBS K1-10-1 metaG | ecosystem: Host-associated > Plants > Roots >... | reverse complement strand
CGGCCACCCGGCGCGGATGCTCCAGGACACCTTCTACGTCCAGTCGCACCCCGACGTGCTGCTGCGCACCCACACCTCGCCGGTGCAGACCCGCGCGATGGAGTCCCAGCCGCCGCCGATCTTCCTGATCATGCCCGGCAAGGTCTACCGGCGCGACTCCGACGCCACCCACACGCCGATGTTCCACCAGGTCGAGGGGCTGGCGATCGGCGAGGGGATCACCCTCGCCGACCTGAAGGGCACGCTCGAGGAGCTCCTGCGGGCGATCTTCGGCGAGCAGCGGCAGATCCGCATGCGGCCGCACTTCTTCCCCTTCACCGAGCCGAGCGTCGAGGTCGACGTCTCCTGCTTCCGCTGCGGCGGCGGCGGGACGCTCGACTCCGGTGAGCGCTGCAACCTCTGCAAGGGCCAGGGCTGGATCGAGATCCTCGGCGCGGGGATGGTCGACCCGAACGTGCTCGGCTTCGTCGCCGAGAACGGCTACGACCCCGACCGCGTGCAGGGCTTCGCCTTCGGCATGGGGGTCGAGCGGATCGCGATGCTGAAGCACGGCGTGCCCGACCTGCGGCGCTTCTTCGACAACGACGTGCGGATGCTGGAGCAATTCTCATGAGGGTCCCGTACTCATGGCTGCGGGAGTACTGCAATTCGGGCCTCGGGCCTGCAGAGTTGGCCGAGCGGCTGGCGATGACCGGCACCGAGGTCGAGCGGGTCGGCACGGTCGGCCCGCCGGCGCCGGACGGCTTCGTCGTCGGCAAGGTGTTGACCCGTGAGAAGCACCCCGACGCCGACCGGCTCAGCGTCTGCACGGTCGACGTCGGCGAGGCCGGGCCGCGCACGATCGTCTGCGGCGCCCCCAACGTCGACGCGGGTCAGACCGTCCCGGTGGCGCTGCCGGGGGCGACGATGCCGGGCGGTCAGAAGCTCGGCGAGGCGAAGCTGCGCGGCGTCAAGTCCTCGGGAATGATCCTTTCCGCCGCCGAGCTGGAGATCGCCGAGGAGTCGGCGGGGATCTTGGTCCTCGACGGCGGCCCTGAGCCCGGCGCACCGCTAGGCGAGGTCCTGCCGGTCGCCGCGCCCGTGCTCGAGCTCGAGGTGACGCCCAACCGGCCCGACTGTCTCGGTGTCTACGGGGTGGCGCGCGAGGTGCACGCGATCTCCGCCGCGCCGCTGGCCGACGAGCCCTGGGCCGAGGACGCGCTCGCCGAGGGCGAGGGCGAGGCGAGCGATTACGCCTCGGTCGCGGTCGAGGTTCCCGAGCTCTGCCCGCGCTTCACCGCGCGCGTCTTCACCGACGTGACGATCGGCCCCTCGCCGGCCTGGCTGCAGGCGCGGTTGAGCGCCGCCGGTCAGCGCCCGATCGTCAACGTCGTCGACATCACCAATTACGTGATGCTGCTGACCGCGCAGCCGCTGCACGCCTTCGACCTCGACAAGGTCCCCGACGGAGCGCTGACGGTCCGCACCGCGACCGACGGCGAGAAGATGAAGACGCTCGACGACGTCGAGCGGAGCTTCGACGCCGAGACCGTGCTCGTCTGCGACAGCCGCGGCCCCGCCGGGATCGCGGGGATCATGGGCGGCCAGGTCTCCGAGGTCTCGGATGAGACGACCCGTGTCCTGCTCGAGGTAGCGAATTGGAACGGGACCAACATCCTGCGCACCTCGCGGCTGCTCGGCCTGCGCTCCGAGGCATCCTCGCGCTTCGAGAAAGGGCTCCATCCGGAGCTGTGCATGCGGGCGCAGCGGATCGCCTCGCGGCTGTTGGTCGAGCTCTGCGGAGCGAAGCTCGTGCCGGGGACGATCGACGTCGCAGCCGAGATCCCGGCGTCGCCGCGGGTCGCCCTGCGTGGCGAGCGTGTCTCGGGGCTGCTCGGGATGGAGATCGAGCAGGCCGACCAGGTCGCCTACCTGGAGCGGCTCGGCTTCGCGGTCGAGGTCGAGGGTGACGACCTCGCGGTCGAGGTCCCGCCCGACCGCCACCACGACGTCACCCGCGAGGCCGACCTGATCGAGGAGGTCGCCCGCGTGCACGGCATCGACGAGCACCTGCCCTCGACCCTGCCCGGAACGACGGGCCAGGCCGGCGGCCTGGGGCGCGACCAGCGGCTGCGCCGGCGTGCCGAGGACGCGCTGCGCGACCTCGGCTTCGACGAGATCGTCGGCTGGAGCTTCACCGACCCCGCCGAGGCCGGGCGGCTGCGGCTGTCCGCGGACGATCCGCGCGCAAACGGGATCGCGATCTCCAACCCACTCTCCGAGGACCAGTCGGTGATGCGCACGACCCTGCTCGGCTCGTTGCTCGGCGCCGGCCGGCGCAACCTCGCGCGCGACGCCGACCGGGTCGCCCTGTTCGAGTCCGGGCGGGTGTACCTCGACGCGCCCGCGACGAACGGGGGCTCCGCCGACGCCGACCCGCCGGCCGGGCAATTCGCCGGCGAGCGCCCCGCGCCGTTCTTCGAGCCGCACCGGCTTGGCGCCCTGGCCGTGGGCCCGCCGGCGCCCGACTCGTGGCGCGGCGCCGGCGAGCCCGTCGACTTCTTCGCGCTCAAGGGCGTGCTGGAGGGGCTCGCCACGCGGCTCGGCGCCACGACGGCCTTCGAGCCCGCGACCGAGACCTTCCTGCATCCCGGTCGGGCGGCGAAGGTCCTCGTCGGCGGCGAGGAGGCGGGCTGGATCGGCGAGGTCCACCCGCTCGTCGCCCGCGAGTGGGACCTCGACGCGGCGGTCGCCTTCGAGCTCGACCTGTCCACCTTGGTCGCCGCCGCCTCCGCGGGCGAGGAGACCTTCGAGGATCTGACCGCCTTCCCGGCCGTCCTTCAGGACCTGGCCGTGGTCGTGCCGGTCGACATCCCGGCCGCGCAGGTGCGCGAGGCGGTTCTCGCCGGCGCCGGCGAGCTGCTGCGCGGCGCCGAGGTCTTCGACCTCTTCGAAGGCGAGCAGGTGGGGGAGGGGCGCAAGAGCCTCGCCCTGCGGCTCGAGTTCCGCGCCGCCGACAGGACCCTCACCGACGAGGAGGTCGGCGCGAAGCGCGACTCGATCGCGACCGCGCTCGCCTCGATCGGGGGTGCGATCCGTGGGTGAGAGAGCGAGAGTCCTGGTTGCCGGCGCGTCCGGCTTCACCGGCGCCCTGGCGGCGCAGATCGTCCACCGCCACCCGTCGATGGAGCTGGTCGGCGTCACCTCGCGCAGCGACGCGGGCACCCGGCTCGACCGGCTCTATCCTCGCTACCGCGTTCCGCTGGAGCTGACCGAGCTCGACCTCGGCGCGCTCGACGGGGTCGACGCGGCGATCGTCGCCTACCCACACGGCGCTTCGGCGCCGACCGTCGCCGCGCTGCGCGAACAGGGGATCGTCGTCGCCGACCTCTCCGCCGACTTCCGGCTGCGCGACCCCGCGACGTACGAGCGCTGGTACGGCGAGCACGGCGCGCCGGAGCTGTTCGGCGGCGCCGTCTACGGCCTGACCGAGCTGTACCGGGACGAGTTGCGTGGAGCCAAGCTGGCCGCGATTCCCGGCTGCTATCCGACCGCGAGCGTGTTGGCGCTGGCGCCGCTCGCCGAGCGGGGCCTGCTCGCCGACGTCGTGATCGACGCCAAGCAGGGCGTCTCCGGCGCTGGGCGGGGCGGCGGCGACGCGATGCATTACGTGACGATGGACGAGAACGCCTTCCCCTACAAGACCGAGGGCCACCGCCACCGGCCCGAGATCGAGCAGGAGCTGGCGGCGCTCGGCGGGGAGGTCCCGGTCACCTTCGTCCCGCACCTGCTGCCGCTCGACCAGGGCGAGCTGACCAGCTGCTACGCGCAGCTCGCCGAGCCGATCGCCAAGGAGGAGGTGCAGGCGCTCTACGCCGAGCGCTACGCCGACGAGCCCTTCGTCCACGCGGTCGAGCGGCCGCCGGGGCTGCGCGACGTGCGCGATACCAACGAGTGCCACGTCTACGTCACGGTCGAGGAGCGCGGCCGGGCGCTCGCGTTCTCCGCGATCGACAACCTCTGGAAGGGCGCCTCCGGTCAGGCCGTGCAGTGCCTCAACCTGATGCTGGGGTTCGAGGAGACGGAGGGGTTGCTGTGAGCCGGCCGCCCGCAGACGCGGAGCAGAGCAAGCGGCCTGACGTCTTCTTCAATTCGCGCTGGGTCGACCCGCCCGCCGGGGTCGAGCAGCTCGACCCTGCGCAACTCGCACCCGATTTCCGCGCCGGGGCTGCCCACTGTGGCCTCAAGGGCGGCGGCAAGACCGACGTCGGCCTGCTCGTCTGCGACGCGCCGAGCGTCTCCTCGGCGCTGCTGCTCACCCGCAACGCCTCGGCGGCGGCGCCGGTACGGGTCTGCCGGCAGCGGGTCGAACGGGACGCCGTGCGGGCGGCCGTCGTCAACGCCGGCAACGCCAATGCCGAGACCGGCGAGCAGGGCATCGCCGACGCCTGGGCGATGTGCGAGCGCGCCGGCGCCGAGCTTGGCCTCGAGGCGAGCGCCGTCGCCGTCGGCGAGACCGGGGTGATCGGCGTGCCGCTGCCGATCGACGCCGTCCTGTCCGGGATAGGCGAGGCCGCGACGACGCTCTCCCCGGACGGGGGCATGGCCTTCTCGGAGGCGATCCTGACCACCGACCGCTGGCCGAAGAGCTGCTCGCTGCGGGCCGGCGGCGTGACCGTCTCCGCCCAGGCGAAGGGCGGCGGGATGATCCAGCCGAACATGGCGACGATGCTCTGCTTCGTGCAGACCGACGCTGTCGTCGAGGACCCGGCCGGGGCGCTGCGCCTCGCAACGGACGCCTCCTTCGAGCGGATCACCGTCGACGGGCAGATGAGCACCAACGACATGGTGTTGTTGCAGGCGACCGGCGAGGCGGGGACGCCGCTGCCCGCCGGGCTGCTCGAGACCGTCCTGCTCCAGCTTGCGCTCGAGGTCGTCGCCGACGGCGAGGGCTCCACCCGGGTCTGCCGCGTCGGAGTCGAGGGCGCCGCTTCGGCGGCGGAGGCCGAGCGGGTGGCCCGCGCGATCGCCAACTCGCCGCTGGTCAAGACCGCCCTCTTCGGCAAGGACCCCAATTGGGGCCGGATCGCCCAGGCGGCGGGGATGGCGCTCGCCGGCGAGGACCTGGAAGAGATCGGCGCCGACTCGATCGACGCCGCCGAGCTGGGCGAGGACCGCGCCGAGGCCGAGCTCGGCCTGCGGCTCGATCGCGGTGAGCACGCCGCCCACGTCTTCTTCTCCGATCTGGGCTACGAGTACATACGGATCAACGCCGAGTACACGACCTGAGGAGGTGCGAGTGAGCAGCAACGTCGACACCCTGCTGGAGGCGCTCCCATACATCAAGGAGTTCCACGGCCGCACCGTGGTGATCAAGTACGGCGGCGCCGCGATGCGCGACCCGCAGCTGCGCGAGGACTTCGCCACCGACGTCGTCCTGCTCAAGTACGTCGGCCTCAACCCGGTCGTCGTCCACGGCGGTGGCCCCGAGATCACCGAGTACATGGAGCGGCTCGGGCTCGAGGTGCGCTTCCACGAGGGCCTGCGGGTCTCCGACGCCGAGACCGTCGAGGTCGCCGGCATGGTCCTGCTCGGCAAGGTCAACGCCGACATCGTGCAGCGGATCAACCGGCACGGGCAGCCCGCGGTCGGCCTCTCCGGCCAGGACGGGACCCTGTTCGACGTGGCGCCGGTGCCGAACGCCGAGCAGGTCGGCTTCGTCGGCCGGATCGAGCGGGTCGACGTCGACGTGCTCAACCACATCGCCGCCGACTACATCCCCGTTGTCGCCTCCTCGGCCTCCGACCGCGAGGGTCAGGCCTACAACGTCAACGCCGACGAGGCGGCCGGCAAGGTCGCCGCCGCGCTCGGCGCCTACAAGGCCGTCTTCCTCACCGACGTCGTCGGTTGGCTCGCCGACCCCGAGGACGAGGGCTCGCTGATCTCGCGGGCCACGGTCGGCGAGGTCGAGGCGCAGCTGGACGGGATCGAGGGCGGGATGCGCCCCAAGCTCGCCGCCTGCGCCGACGCGATCCACGGCGGCGCCCAGTCGGCCCACATCGTCGACGGGCGGGTGCCGCACAGCCTCCTGCTCGAGCTCTTTACCGACGCCGGCATCGGCACGATGGTGACCTCGTGAGCCTGGAGGAGCTGCAGGCGCTCGAGCAGCGCTATGTGATGCAGACCTACCGGCGGGCGCCGGTCGAGTTCGTGCGCGGCGAGGGGGCACTGCTTTGGGACGTCGACGGCAAGGAGTACCTCGACTTCCTCGCCGGGATCTCGGTCTGCTCGGTCGGTCACTGTCACCCCGACGTGGTCGCGGCGGTGCGCGAGCAGGCCGGCCGGCTGATGCACGTGTCCAACCTCTTCTACACCGAGCCGATGGTGCGGCTCGCCGAGCGGCTCGCCGAGTCGAGCCTGGGGGGGAGGGTCTTCCTCGCCAATTCGGGCACCGAGGCGACCGAGTGCGCGATCAAGATCGCCCGCAAGCACGCCCACCGGCGCGGCGTCGAGCGCCCCGAGATCGTCAGCTTCGAGCGCGACTTCCACGGCCGCTCCTACGGCGCCCTCGCGGCGACGCCGAAACTCGCCGAGAACGGGGCGCTGGGGCCGATGCTGCCGGGCTTTCGCGCGGTGCCCTTCGACGACGCCGATGCGCTCCGCGATGCTGTCGGCGAGCGCACCGCCGCGGTGCTGATCGAGCCGATCCAGGGCGAGTCCGGGATCTACCCGCTCGCCGACGAGACCCTGCTCGCGGCGCGGCAGGCCTGCGACGAGGCCGGCGCGCTGCTGATCTTCGACGAGATCCAGACCGGGATGGGGCGCACCGGCTCCCTTTGGGCCTACGAGCAGACGCCCGTCCGGCCCGACGTGCTGACCAGCGCCAAGGCGCTCGGCGGCGGCCTGCCCGTCGGTGCCTGTGTGACCGCGCCGGATTGCGCCAACGTGCTCGAGCCCGGCGACCACGGCTCGACCTTCGCCGGCGGCGGGGTCGGCTCGGCGGCGGCCCTGGCGGTGCTCGACCTGGTCGACGACCCGGCGCTGCTGCGGCGCGTGCGCGAGCTCGGTGCCGGCCTGCGCGAGAGCCTGCTCACGCTCGACGGCGTGATCGAGGTGCGCGGGCGCGGCCTGATGCTGGGCGTCGGCCTGGCGGACGGGATCGACGCCGCGGCAGTAGGCTCGAGCCTGCTCGAGCGAGGGCTGATCGTCAATGTCCCCGAGCCGGGAACGCTGCGGCTGCTGCCGCCGCTAACGGTCGATTTGGCCCAGATCGAGCGCGCCGTTGCACTGATCGGCGAATCGCTCCTAAGCTATTCGCCGGCATGAGCGCAGAAAAGTTCCAGTCGGGGGGTCGGCCACCCGCATCCGCGGCCGAGGCCGCGCAGCGCCTGGCGACGATCGTCGACGCTGCCGAGCGCGCCGCCGAGAGCGTCATCGACGACGCCGAGCGGCAGGCCCAGCAGCATCTGGAGGAGGCGAGCGAGCGCGCCGACCGGATGGTCGCCGAGCGCCTGCGCGAGCTGGCCGACGAGCTCGACCCGCCGAGCGCCGGCGAGCGCCGCACGGGGCACCTGAAGCCGGTCGAGGCGCTCGATCCCGATCCCGGCGAGGACGAGGCGCTCGCCCCACGTCGCTCCGGCTCCGCCGGCGCGCGCCTGCTGGCGACCCAGATGGCGGTCTCCGGCGCCGACCGCGAGGAGATCGAAGCGCGGTTGCGCAGCGGCTTCGACATCGAAGACACCGCCGAGATCCTCGACGCGATCCTCGGACCCCAGGAGTAGAGAGACATGCACGACGACCCGACCCGTGTGATGGGACAGCCAGGCGACCCCGACCACCGCCCGCACGGCAACGTGCGCCTGCTCGTCGCCGGCCTGATCGCGGTGATCGTCGGCCTCGTCGTCGCGATCGTCGTGATCGCCTCCGACAGCGGCGACGGCGGCTCGAGCAGCTCGGCCGTCACCACGCTGCCGACGACCACCAGCGAAACCACGGCGACCGAGCCGACCACCACGGAATCGACGGAGACGACGACCGAGCCGACGACGACCGAGGAAACGACTTCCGAAACCACCACGACCGCGCCGACCACCCCCGAAGAAGAAGAAAACGGCAGCGGCGGCATCCCGGCCGAATGAGCGACCCGGCACCGGAGCAGGTCCGCACCGCGGGCTACGAGGCCGACCCCGCCGAGGTCAAGCGCGTGCTGCTGCTCTACTCGGGCGGCCTCGACACCAGCGTGATGCTGAAGTGGATCCAGGATCGCTACGGCGCCGAGGTCGTCTGCCTCACCGTCAACCTCGGCCAGCCGGGCGAGGACTACGCGGTGATCGAAGACAAGGCGAAGCGGCTGGGCGCGCTCGAGTGCCACGTCGTCGACGCCCGCGAGCGCTTCGCTAGCGACTTCGTCGTCCCGGCGATCAAGGCCAACGCCCTTTACGGCGGTGGCTACCCGCTCTTCACCGCGCTCGGCCGGCCGCTGATCGCCGAGCTGGCGGTCGAGTACGCGCGGCGCAGCGGCTGCGACACGATCGCCCACGGCTGCACCGGCAAGGGCAACGACCAGGTGCGGATCGAGGCCACGGTGGCGACGCTGGCCCCGGAGCTGAAGACGATCGCGCCGGTGCGCTCCTGGCAGATGGGCCGCGAGGAGGAGATCGCCTACGCGCGCGAGCACGGCATCCCCGTCAAGGGCGGCACCGAGGTCGCCCCCTACTCGATCGACGACAACCTCTGGGGGCGCTCCTCGGAGGGGCGTTGGATCGAGGACCTCGGCCACGCACCCGAGGACGACGTCTTCCAGCTCGTCACGCGGCCCGAGCTGACGCCCGACGAGGCCGAGACCGTGACGGTCGAGTTCGAGCGCGGCGTCCCCGTGGCGCTCGACGGCAAGCGACTCGAGATCGTCGAGCTGCTCGAAGCCGTTGCCGAGGCCGGCTGCCGGCACGGCGTCGGAATCGTCGACCACATCGAGGACCGCATCGTCGGCCTCAAGGTGCGCGACATCTACGAGGTACCGGCCGCCGCGATCCTGCTGCCCGCCCACCAGGAGTTGGAGAAGCTGGTCGGGACGATCCACCAGAACCAGTTCAAGCCCGGGCTCGACCAGAAGTGGGGTTACCTGGTCTACGCGGGCCTCTGGTGGGAGCCGCTGCGCGCCGACCTCGATGCATACATGGATGCGGTCAACGCCCAAGTGACCGGGACGATAGGCCTGAAGCTGTACAAAGGGAGCGTGCGTGTCGTGACCCGCTCCTCGCCCAACGCCGTCTACGACGCCGATCTCGCCTCCTTCGCCGAGTCGGGCGGCCTCTTCTCGCAGACCGCTTCGCCGGGCTTCATCGAGCTTTGGTCGCTGCAGTCGCGGATGGCGCACAGGATCAGGCAACGCGACGAGGGGGGAGAGGGCTGATGTACAACAAGCTCGGCAAGGCCGCCCTGCGCTTCTCCGTCGCCTACCTACGGCGGCGCTACCGGCGCGAGATCCGCATCGGCGCCGCCCTGACCGTGGGCGCGATCGGCGTCGCGATCTATCTGGCCAACCGAGACGTCCCCGAGGGCTGAGGTGCAGGCATGCGCTGGAAGCCCGCAGTCGCGCTCCTTGCCGTAGCCCTGCTCGCGGTCGGCTCGGCGCGCGCGGCCGACGTCGGCGCGCTGCGCGACAAGGTCGGCGGCGCCCGCGACGAAGCGGCGGCGCTCGGCGCCGAGATCCGCGCCACGCAGGAACGGCTGGCCGGCACGGAAGCCGAAGCGAGCGCCGCCGCGGCGCGCGAGCGCCGGCTCACCGACCTGCTGGCGCACGGCCGCGAACGGGCGGCGCGGCTCGCCGCGAAGGTCGGGCGGGCCGAGCGGCACCTGGAAGCGGAGCGCAGGCGCCTGCGGCGCGCTCGCGGGGCCCTGGCGGATCGCCTCGTCGCGATCTACATGAGCGGCACGCCGAGCACGGCGAGCATCGTGCTCGGCTCCGGCGACATCGCCGAGCTCGAGGTGCGGGCCGAATACCTGGAGCGGATCGAGGAGTCCGACAGCGAGCTTGCCGCGCGGGTCGAGGAGGTTCGCGACGAAGTCCGCCATGAGCTGAAGCTGGTCGCCGAGCTGAAGGCGAGGGTCGACACTTACAACGAGCGCCTCGCCGCGGCCCGCAAGGAAATCGCCGGCGTGCGCGCGGCGGCCGAGGAAGCCGCCGCTCGGCTCGACTCGCTCGCCGCCGAACGCTCCTCATCGCTGGCGACGCTGAAAGCGAAGATTGGCGAGTGGGTCGGCGAGATCGAAGCGGCCGAAGCGGCGAGCCGCGAAGCGGCCGAAGAAACCGTCGGGCGCTGGCTCGGTGGCCCCTACTCGATCCCCACCTACATCGTGATGTGCGAGTCGGGCGGCAACTACAGCGCCCTCAACCCGTCGAGCGGCGCCGGCGGCGCCTACCAGATCCTCCCCTCGACCTGGGCGCTCTACGGCGGTCAGGGCGAGCCGCAGAACGCCCCCAAAGCCGAACAGGACCGCATCGCCGCCGAAATCTGGGCCGACTCCGGCGGCAGCGCCTGGGTCTGCGCCGGCTGAAGGCCGCTAAATCGCGTCTTTCACGCGGATCTCGTGCGAAACATTTTGCATTCAGCGCGCCACGCGTGCGCCGGGTCCGGTTAACGTGGCATCATGCAGACAATGGAACGCGCTAGAACAGGTGGGGACATGGAAGATCTGGGTCGGCAGCTCGGCGAGCTGCGCAAGGAGATGCGGAGTGGTTTCGAGCAGGTGCGCCTGGAGATCAAGGACATGCGGTCAGAGGTCAAGTCGGAGATCAAGGACGTGCGATCCGAGGTGGGGGACCTGCGGTCCGATATGACGCTGGAATTCCGGGCAGTGCGCGGCGAGATGGCAGCCTTGAACAGAACGGTGTTCGCGTCGATGGTGGGCGGCTTCTCGTCGCTGCTTGCCGCCCTGATCGTCATCGCGCTGTAGTTCTCCCCGGCAGGGGAGAGGAAGCCGGCGTCGAAGCGGGTCGCATGTTCGTGCGCAAGAAGCGAGGCTCGGCCGCGCGCCGCAAACCGAAAGGCAAGGCGCGGGCGAAGGCCGGGTCGCGGTTCCCGCGCCCGCACCTGCCGGAGGGGCTGCAGCAGCGCCACCTCGACGTGATCGGGCTCTTCCTGATCGCCGCCGGGGTCTACCTCGTCTTCGTCCTCTTCTTCGGCTGGGACGGCGGCAAGGTCGGCTACGGCCTCGAAACCGGCCTCGAGTACCTCTTCGGCGGGGTCGGGGCGCGGATCGCAACCGTGCTGATCCTCGCCGTCGGCGCGATGCTCGTCACCGGCACCTCGATCTCGACCGTCTTCCGCGGTCTCGGCCGCGGTGCCCGGCACACCTTCGCCGGCGGCCGTGGGCTCGCCCAGACGGCGATCCAGCACCGCGACGACCGCCGCGCCGAGAAGACCTCCTCCGCCTTCGAGACCCAGGCCGGCCCGACCGACGTGATGAGCACCTATCCGGAGGACGACGAGTTCGAACCGACCGTCGCGATCGCCACGGACCCCGAGGACCCCGAGCCCGTCGAGCCCGAGCCAGCGACCCACGAGTTCGCCGAGCTCGTCGAGGAGCCCGAGCCCGATGTCGAGTCCGAGGCCCTACCCGACGGAGAGCCGATCGCGCTGACCCCGATGGGCAACAAGCGCGGCGTCACCGAATCGGAGCAGATCGAGTACCGCGTCCCGCCGGCCAAGGTGCTCGAAAAAGGCAAAGGCGACAAAGGCCCCGACCCGCGCGACCAAGAGACGATCGGCCGCAAGCTGATCGAGACGCTCGGCCACTTCGGGGTCGAGGCGAAGGTCGTCGGCATCGTCAGCGGCCCGCACGTCTCGCGCTTCGAGCTGCGCCTCGCGCCCGGCACCAAGGTCAAGAAAGTCACCGAGCTCTCCAACGACCTCGCCTACGCGCTGGCCTCGACCGACATTCGCATCCTCGCCCCGATTCCCGGCAAGCAGGCCGTCGGCGTCGAGGTCCCCAATACGCGCCGCCGCCTCGTCCGCCTCGGCGACATCTACGCGGGCCGGCCCGAGAAGACCTCGCCGCTGGTCGCCTGGCTCGGCAAAGGGATCGACGGCAACGCGGTCTGGACCGACCTGGCAAAGATGCCGCACGTGCTCGTCGCCGGCACGACCGGCTCGGGCAAGTCCGGCTGCGTCAACGCGATCCTCTCCTCGATCCTGATGCACGCCTCGCCCAACGACGTGCGCCTCGTCCTCGTCGACCCCAAGCAGGTCGAGCTGAACCACTACGAGCACGTCCCGCACCTGCTCACGCCGGTGGTCACCTCGCCCCGCCTCGCCGCCAACGTGCTCGCCAACCTGATCGGCGAGATGGAGAGCCGCTACGGGATCATGGGCGAGGCCCGCTGCCGCAACCTGGCCGAGCTGAACCGGGCCCGGGCGAAGGCGGGCGAGGCGCCGCTGCCGCACATCCTCTGCGTGATCGACGAGCTCGCCGACCTGATGATGGTCGCGCCGGCCGAGGTCGAGGACTCGATCATCCGCCTGGCGCAGAAGTCGCGCGCCACCGGGATCCACCTGGTGCTGGCGACGCAGCGGCCCTCGACCGACATCATCACCGGCACGATCAAGGTCAACATCCCCGCCCGGATCGCCTTCGCGGTCTCCTCGCAGACCGACTCGCGCGTGATCCTCGACCAGGGTGGGGCGGAGGCGCTGCTCGGCCAGGGCGACATGCTCTTCCGCGGCGCCGGCACCTCGAAGCTGGCCCGCGTCCAGGGCGCCTTCGTCACCGAGGAGGAGATCGCCCGGATCACCGGCCACTGGGCCAAGCAGGGCGAACCCGAGTTCGAGGCCGAGCTGCTCGAGGTCCACGAGGACAAGGGCGTCGAAGCCGAGGGCGACTACGACCCCGACGCCGACGACCTGCTCGACGACGCGATCCGCACCGTCGTGCAGACCGAGACCGCCTCGGTCTCGATGATCCAGCGCCGCCTGCGCGTCGGCTACACCCGTGCCGGTCGGCTGATCGACATGCTCGAGCGGCGCGGCGTGATCTCCGGCTACGAGGGCTCCA
>Ga0070691_10000707_pt1 | contig 13039 bp, 10 predicted proteins | sample KBSK1101metaG_FD_64673 | JGI IMG/M metagenome (GOLD analysis project Ga0070691, IMG submission 64673) | Corn, switchgrass and miscanthus rhizosphere microbial communities from Kellogg Biological Station, Michigan, USA - KBS K1-10-1 metaG | ecosystem: Host-associated > Plants > Roots >... | reverse complement strand
CTCGGGCTCTACCTGCTGATCCCGGTTGTCGCGCTCTCGGCGATGCCGGTGACGCAGGACGCGGCGGGCCACTACGTGACCGCGCTCGGCTCGGAGTTCGCCAACGACCCGATTCTCGGCATCGTCGAGAACCTCGGCCTCGGATCGGGCATGACCGAAGCGCTGCGCTTCTACGTCGGCATCCTCGCCGCCGTGATCCTGCTGATCGCGACCAACGCGGGTCTGATCGGCGTCTCCCGCCTCACCTACTCGATGGGGCAGCACCGCCAGCTGCCCGAGGGCCTGCGCCAGGTCCACCCCCGCTACCGCACCCCCTACATCGCGATCATGGTCTTCGCCGTGATCGCGATGATCACGCTGCTCCCCGGCCAGACCGACTTCCTCGCGACGCTCTACTCGTTCGGCGCGATGCTCTCCTTCACGATCGCCCACGTCGCCGTGATCCAGCTGCGGCGGCGAAAATCGGCCGACGAGCGCCCCTGGAAGCCGCCGCTCAACTTCCGCGCCTTCGGCTTCGAGGTGCCGCTGACGGCGGTGCTCGGCGGGCTCGGCACCTTCGGCGCCTGGATCGTCGTGATGGCGCTCAACCCACGCACGCTCTTCGTCGGCCTCGGCTGGATGGTCTTCGGCGTCGCCGTCTACGTCCTCTACCGTCGCAACCAGAAGCTGCCGCTGACCGAGACCGTCAAAGTCGTCACCCCGGAGCCGCTCGGCGTCGAGGAGATCGAGTACCGCAGCGTCATGGTCGCCTTCGAGGACGGCGAGCCGTTCTCCGAGGAGATGGTCGCAACCGCGGTCAAGCTCGCCTCCAAGCGACGCCGTGGCATCCACGTCCACGCGCTGCTGACGGTGCCGACCAACCTGCCGCTCGACGCCGAGATGCGCGAGGTCGAAGCCGAGGCGCAGAGCAAGATCGAGCAGGCGAAGCTGATCGGCGGACAGCGCGTCACCGGGCATGTGGACCGAGTGCGACCGGGCCAAGCGGGCTACTCGATCGCCGACGAGGCGAAGCTGATCAACGCAGCCGCCGTGGTCGTTTGGCTGCGCTACCGCGACGGCAAGCCGATCTACGACAAGACCCTGCAGACGGTCCTCGCCGAGCGCCCCTGCCGCGTCCTCGTCGTCTCCGAGAAAGGCACCCGCGCCGGCACCGAGGTGACCCCATCGCTCGCCTAGAATCGGGCCGCGTGTACCAAGGCTCCGTCCGCCTTCTCTCCGCCGCGTTCCTCGGCCTCGGTCTGATCATCCTCGTCAGCACCTTCATCCACGGCGGCGGCCCACTCTCCCTCGGGACCCTCCTCGGCCTGGCCTTCCTCGCAGTCGGACTCGGGCGCCTCTGGTTGAGCCTGCGATGAGCCAGCCCGAGCAACGCTCCCGCCTCGAGCCCCTCCTCCGTCGCGGCGTAGGCGTCCCCGGCCTGTTCGTCGCCGTCTACTCCGCCGTCGGCTTCTCGATCTACTTCGCCCTCGGCGTCGTCGCCGACCGCGGCCTCGGCCTGACGCCGCTGATCTTCCTCGCAGCGGGGCTGCTGTTCATGCTCACCGCGCTCACCTACGTCGAGGGCGGCGCGATGATTCGCGAACGCGGCGGGTCCTCCAGCTTTGCCCGTCACGCCTTCAACGAGCTGATCGCCTTCGTAGCCGGCTGGGCGATCCTGATCGACTACCTGATCGTCGCGGCGCTGGCGGCGATCTCGGTGCCCCACTACCTGGAGCCGATCTCGCCCCACCTCTCCCAGCCCGGTTGGGAGATCGGCGTCGCCGGGGCGGTCATCGTCGCTGCCTGCGCGCTCAACGTCGCGGGCGTCACCGGTCGCGGCCGGGAGCGCACGCTCAGCGTCCTCGCGCTTGCCGACATCGCCCTGCAGCTCGCGGTGATCGTCGTCGGCGCGCTCGCCGTCCTGCATCCCGACCGGCTCGTCGACCAGGTCCACCTCTTCACCGACCCCACGGTCAAGGACATCGTCTACGCCTCGGTGATCGCGATGCTCGCCTACGCCGGGATCGAGGCTGCCTCCGATCTGGCGCCCGACATCGACGTGCGCCCGACCGACCTCAAGCGGATCGTCTCGCTCGGTGCCGTCGCGGTGCCGCTGGTCTACGCCGGGATGGCGGCGATCGCGCTGATGGCGGTGCCGGTGGTCGCCGGGCCGCAGGGGCCGGAGACGGCGCTCGGCAACGAATTCGTCGAGGCGCCGGTGCTGGGGGTGGTCTCCGCCTACCACCCCGCCTGGGTTGCGGACACGATGCGCTGGGTGGTGGCGCTGGTCGCCGCACCCGTCCTCTTCTGGGCCTCGACCACGGCGATGCTGGGCGTCTCGCGCCACATCTACACCTTGGCGATCAACCGCCAGATCCCCAGCTGGCTGGGCAAGCTCAACGGCCGCTACGCGACGCCTCACGTGGCTATCGCGCTCTCCGGCCTGATCGCGATCGGCCTGGTCGTCCCGACCGACGTCAAGCTGCTGGCCGGGCTCTACGCCTTCGGGGCGATGCTGGCAATCACGATCGCCCACCTCTCGATCCTGCGCTTGCGGATGAGCGAGCCGGAGCGCACCCGGCCCTTCCGCGTTCCCTGGAACGTCTCTTGGCGCGGCGCGCGGCTTCCCCTGCCGACCCTCTTCGCCGCCCTGCTCAGCGCGCTCGCCTTCCTCAGCGTCCTCGCCTTCCACGACCGTGCCCGTTGGGTCGGCGGCGGCTGGATGCTCTTCGGCCTCGTCTTCTACGTCGTCTATCGCAAGCTCGTCGAGGGGACCTCGCTGACGCGGCGGGTCTCGGTCACCGAGCAGGCGCTGAAGAAGCAGGTGCCGGAGATCTCCTACGGCAACCTGCTCGTACCGGTCTTCGGCACCGAGCTCGACGACGACATCGTCGCCACCGCCGGCCGCTTGGCCGCGGCCGAGCAGGAGGACGGCAGGGACACCAACGACGGCTCGCGCCTGGCGCTGGTCTACGTGGTCGAGGTCCCTCTCGCCGTGCCGCTCGACGCCGAGCTCCCCCCCGAGCGGGAGGAGGAGGCGCGGCGGGCGCTCGAGCGAGCCCGCGAAGTCGCCGAGGAGTACGAGGACGTCGAGGTCAGCACCGAGGCGATCCGCGCCCGCAAGGTCGGCGCCGGAATCGTCGAGGCGGCGGTTCGCAGCGGGGCCGAGGCGATCGTGATCGGCGGCGAGCCGCCGACGAAGATCAAGGGCGGCGCCAGGCTGGGCGGGATCGGCGCCGCCAAGCCGGCCGAGATCGGCGCCGCGACCGAGTACGTGTTGATGAAGGCGCCGTGTCAAGTGCTGTTGACGGCGCCTCCGGAATCGGCCGACGAGCCGGAGCCCGAACCCGCGGCCGCTGACTAGACTCCAGCGTGGTGAATACGTGTTCATCCTGATCGTCGGCTGTGGGCGAGTCGGCTCGTCCGTCGCCCGCTCGATGTTGAGCGAGGGGCACGAAGTGTCGTGCCTCGACGAGGACCCCGAGTCGCACACGCGGCTCGAGGTCGGCCTCGACAAGAGCTGGGAGGACCTCGGCGGTCGCTTCACCGTCGGCACCGGCCTGGAGACCGACGCCCTGCTCGCCGCCGGGATCGAGAAAGCCGATGCCTTCATCGCCGCCACCAACGGCGACAACACCAACATCGTCATCTCGCAGATCGCCCAGCGCCGCTACGAGGTCCCGAACGTGATCGCGCGGATCCTCGACCCGCTGCGGGCCGAGTGGTACCGGCAGCAGGGCATGAACACGATCTGCCCGACCCGGGTCGCGATCGACATGCTGGAGAGCGCCGTGCGCGAGGGCGCCCAGCGCGAGGCGGTCTGATGTACATCATCGTCGTCGGAGCCGGGAAGGTTGGCTGGAACCTCGCCCGCGAGCTGCTCGAAAAGGACCACGAGGTGACGGTGATCGAGAGCAACCGGCGCCGCTACCTGACGGTCGAGCAGGAGCTCGAGCACAACGTCACCTACGGCGACGCCTCCGAGCTCTGGGTGCTCGAGCGGGCCGGGATCCAGCGCGCCGACATGGTGATCGCGGTCACCGGCGACGACGAGGACAACATGCTGATCTGCCAGGTGGCGCGCGAGAAGTACGAGGTCGAGCGGATCATCGCCAGGGTCAACAACCCGCGCAACCGGCCCCACTTCGACCTGCTCGGCGTCAAGCCGTCGGTCTCCGCCACCGACCTGATCCTGCGTCTGCTCGAGCACGACATCCCCGAGTATGGCCTCGTCCACCTGCTCGACCTGCAGGAGGAGCAGCTGGAGATCATCGAGATGTTGCTTGGCAAGGACTCCGGGGTAACCGGACGGCGTGTCGGCGATCTCTCGATGCCGGAAGGAAGCCTCTTGATCTCCGTCCTTCGCGAAGGACGGGGCTTCGTGCCCAACGCCGACACGGTGCTGGAGGCGGGCGACGAGGTGCTCGCCGTGCTCGATCCCGGCCACGAGGAGGACATCAAGCAGCTCTTCGGCCCGGCCGGCGGCAACGGGGCGGGCTGACCGTGGCCGACCGCGAGGTCGACTTCCTCCTCGTCGGTGGCGGGTTGGCCTCGGCGCAGTGCGCGGCGGAGCTGCGCAAGCGCGGGGCGGAAGGCTCGATCCTGCTCGCGGGACGCGAGCCGGAGCCGCCCTACGAACGCCCGCCGCTCTCCAAGGAGTACATGCGCGGCGAGGCGGGGCGCGAGGATGCCTACGTCAACCCGCCCGGCTGGTACGAGGAGAACGGCGTCGAGCTGCTCACCGGCACGAACGTGATGTCGCTCGACCCGGAGGCGCGCACGGCGAAGCTGCAGGGCGGCGAAGAGGTCGGCTTCGGCAAGGCGCTGCTCGCCACTGGGGCGATGGTCAACATCCTGCGGGTCGAGGGCGCCGAGAACGAGGGCGTCCACTACCTGCGTGCCTTCGGCAACTCCGACGCCATTCGAGCCGATGCGGAGAGTGCGGAGCGCGTGGTTCTCATCGGCGGCAGCTACATCGGCACCGAGGTCGCCGCCTCGCTGCGAGCGAAGGGGGCCGAGTGCACGATCGTGATGATGGAGGACGTGGCGCTCTCGCGAACGTTCGGCGAGGACGCCGGCCGCTGGTTCCAGGAGCAGCTCGAATCGCACGGCATCGCCGTCCACGGCGGCGAGGAGCTGGAGGCCTTCGAGGGCGACGGCCGGGTCAAGGCGGTGTTGACCAAGAGCGGCAGGGCGATCGAGTGCGACGCGGTCGTCGTCGGTGCCGGGGTGCGACCCGATGCGATGCTCGCCCAGCGCGCCGGGCTCGAGGTCGAGGACGGGATCGTCTGCGACGCGAAGCTGATGAGCTCGGCCGAGGGCATCTACGCCGCCGGCGACTGCTGCTCCTACGACAGCGTCGTCCACGGCCGTCGGATCCGGGTCGAGCACTGGGACGTGGCGATGCAGCAGGGCATGCACGCCGCCCGCAACATGCTCGGCGAGGACGCCGACTACGACGTCGTTCCCTACTTCTTCAGCGACCTCGCCGATTGGGCGAGCCTCGAGTACGTCGGGCCGGCGAGGGACTGGGACGAGGAGGTCTGGCGCGGAGATCGCGACGGCGGCGAGTTCTCCGTCTGGTACCTGAAGGACGGCAGGGTCGCCGGCGCGCTCAGCGTCGGCCGTTCCGAAGACCTGGCCGAAGCTCGCCGCCTGCTCGCCGACCGCGTAGACGTCTCCGCCGCCCGCGACGTCCTGGCCGACCCCGGCAGCGACCTCGCGTCGATCAAGTAGACGAACTGCGGAGCAGGGACTCGAACCCCGATTTCACGGACCAGAACCGCGCGAATTGCCATTATTCGACTCCGCAAGGGTGCGCGACCCAGAATATCCAGTCGCCTGGAATTACCGCGCAGCCGAGACATCCTACCCTTATGCGAACATGTGTTCGCAATGGAGGATATCGATTGGGAGCGAGTTCGAGACTATTACGACGCTGGTCACAGCCGTAAGGAGTGTCATCGGAGGTTCGGATTCTCGGACTGGGACTGGCATGCGGCTGTAGGTCGCGCGGACATCGTGCCGCGTGTTAGGGGTCCAATCCAGCGAGCGTCGAAGCGGCGCGAGCTCATTGGCCGTCTGCGAGGAGAGGGGTTGAGCTACAAGACGATCAGCCGTCGCCTCGGTGTCTCCAAGGCAACGGTGGCCTATCACTCCCGTCGTCTTGGCGTCCCAGCCGATGACCGGTGCGCTCGGCGCTATGACTGGGCTGAGATCCAGGCGGCGGTGGATAGTGGGTTGTCAGTGCGTGAATGCAGCGAGCGCTTCGGCTTTGCGCGGGCGACTTGGACGAAGGCGGTGAAACGAGGCGCGGTGGCACCGCGTGAATGGATCACCCCGATCGATGAGCTCCTTGTTGCTGGTCGCCGGCGAAGCCGTGGGCACTTGAAGGCACGGTTGATCGGAGAAGGGCTTAAGGAGAACCGCTGCGAGGTCTGTGGGATCGCCGAGTGGCGGGGGAGGCCGCTGAACATGGAGTTACACCACGTCAATGGCGACGGCAATGACAATCGCCTTGAGAATCTGCAGTTGCTCTGTGGCAATTGCCATTCACAGACGGACAATTGGGGTGGTCGAGGCGTGCGCCGGCGTGCGGCCCTGGCCGGTGAAGCGGCGCCTGCATGAGCCATCCAGGGGCTTTGCTACGTTCGGCGCCGATGCGGAGGCTGGTTCTCTATCTCGTGGTCGTGGCTGTTGCCCTCCTTGCTCTTGCTGGTTGCGGCGGGGGCGGGGGGGATGACTCGACCGCTGCGGCGCCGGTCGAAACGACCGAAACGACTGCGCTCAGCAAGGAAGAGCTGATCGCGCAGGGGGACGGGATCTGCGCCGAGGTCAACGCCGCTGTCGGCACGGTCGGCTCGACCAGCTCGGAAGCGAGCGGCCAGGCCGCCCAGGTGGCCGGTCTCTACGGCGGCATGGTGGAGAGGCTGAAGGATCTGGGGGCGCCCAGCGACGACAGCGCCGGCTACGCCGAATTCATCGCCGCCGCGGAAGCGCTGGCGCAGGCCGAGGACAACGTCAAGCTCGCCTCCGAACGCGAAGAAGGCGAAGCGCTGAGCGAAGCCGAAGCGGAAGCCTCGACGGCGCTCACCTCGTTCCAGTCGGCGGCGAGCACGTTCGGGTTCGAAGACTGCCCCGAAGCGCCGGCTGCGCCGGTGTCGAGCGCCGCCGGCGAAGCGGCCGGTGAAGAAGCCGGGGGGATCGCAGAAGAAGTCGAAGAAGTCGCCCCCGAAGAAGCCGAAATAGCCCCTGAAGAAGGTGGTGCCGGTGTGGTCGAAGAAGAAAGCGCCGGCGGTGGCGCGGGTGTCGGCGGCGGCACCGAAGGCGGTAGCGCCGGCACGGGCGGCGGCTCCAGTGGTGGCGTCGGACCCGGCTAAGCGGCCGAGGTTTCTTCCCAGTTGCCGTAGAGCCGCGCGTACGGCCCGCCCGCCTCGATCAGCTCGTCGTGCGTGCCGCTCTCGGCGATACGACCGCCCTTCAGCACGACGATCTTGCCGGCGCGGCGGATCGTCGAGAGGCGGTGGGCGATGACGATCGCCGTCCGTCCGGCCAGCAATCGCTCCAGGCCCCGCTCGATCGTCTTCTCGGTGCGGACGTCGACGTTCGAGGTCGCCTCGTCGAGGATCAGGATGCGCGGCTCGGCCAGCAGGGCGCGGGCGAAGGCGACGAGCTGTCGCTGCCCGGCGGAGAGCTGCACGCCGCGCTCGCCGACCTCGGTCTCGATGCCTTCGGGCAGCGCCGCGACGAACTCGCTCGCGCCGACCGCGGCGATCGCCGCCTCGATCTCCTCGCCGCTCGCCTCTGGCCGGCCGAAGGCGACGTTCTCGCGCACGCTGCCCGAGAAGAGGAAACCCTCCTGGGGGACGATGCCGAGCCGGCGGCGCAACGCCCGCTGCCGCACGCCGCGCAGGTCGTGGCCATCGACCAGCACCCGTCCTTCCTGCGGGTCGTAGAAGCGGGCGACCAACTTGGCGAAGGTCGACTTCCCCGCCCCGGTCGCGCCGACCAGGGCCAGGGTCTGCCCGGGCGGCACGTGCAGATCGACGTCGCGCAGCGCCCACTCGACCGGCTCGCCGCGCGCCTGGCGCGCCAGGGCGTCGTCCGCGTAGGAGAAGGAGATCCCCTCCATCGCGATCTCACCGCGCAGCTCGCCGGGGTCGATCGCCCCCGGCGCGTCGACCATGTCGGGCGCGGTGTCGAGCAGCTCGAAGACCTTGTCGAGCGCCGCCATCCCCTGCTGGTAGGTCGTGTAGAGCTGGGACAGTTCCTGGATCGGGTTGAAGAAGACCTGCAGGTAGCCGATGAAGGCGACCACGGTGCCGATCTGGATCGCGTTGTCGATCGCCTGGTTGCCGCCGTAGAGGATGATCGCGGCAGTGCCGACGGCGGCGAGCAGTTCGATCGCCGGGAAGTAGGAGGCGTTGAGGAAGACGGTCCGCATGTTGGCCTCGCGGTTGGCCTCGTTGAGTTCGGTCATCGCCGCCGTGTGGCGGGGCTCCTGGCCGAAGCTGCGCACGACCCGCACCCCGCTGAGGGTCTCCTGCAGGTAGGCGGTGATGGCGGCGATCCGCTCGCGCGTCAACCGATAGGCGCCGTGCGAGGCGACCCGGAAGACGACGCTCGCTATGGCTACGAGGGGGAAGGTGAGGAAGGTGACCAGGGCGAGCTTGACGTCGAGCAGGAACATGATCGCGACCACGCCGATCAGGGTCAGGCCGCTGGAGAGCAGCGTCACGACCCCGTTGGTGACGAGTTGGTTGAGCGCCTCGATGTCGTTGGTGATGCGGCTGATCAGGACTCCTGGGCTGCGCCGGGTGAAGAACCCGATCGACATCGATTGCAGGTGGGAGAAGACGTGCTCGCGCAGGTCCTGCAGGGCCCGCGTGCCTACCCAGCCGACCAGGTAGGTCTGGGCGTAGGACGCGCCTGCGTAGACGACAGCGACGAGGACGAAGGCGATGACGATCCGCGTCAGCGCGGCGCTGTCGCCGGTGACGATCCCGGCGTCGATCGCTTGCCCGGCCAGGTACGGGGGAGCGAGGGCGGCGCCCGTCGCGACGAGGATCGCGACCAAAGTCAGCGCCACGCGACCGCGGTAGGGGCGCAGCAGCCCCGTCATCCAACGCAGCTTGCGGCCGCGCTGGTCCTCGCCGCGGAGGATGGCCCAGAGGCGCTTCACAGCCGCGCCACCTCCTCGCGCCGCTCGAGGTCGCGTTGCAGGAAGACCGAGTCGGCCAGGCCGTGCTCGGCGATCTCGCGGTAGAAGCCGCAGCCCTCGAGCAGCTCGGCATGGCTGCCGCGATCGACGATCCGCCCGGCGTCCATCACGACTATCTCGTCGGCCAGCGAGACGGTCGAGAGGCGGTGGGCGATGACGAAGGTGGTGCGACCGGCCATCGCCTCGGCCAGGCCGGACTTGATCGCCGCCTCGGTGGTCGCGTCGACCGAGGAGGTGGCGTCGTCGAGGATCAGGATGCGGGGGTCGGCGAGCAGGGCACGGGCGATCGCGACCCGTTGGCGCTGGCCGCCCGAGAGGGTCAGGCCACGCTCGCCGACCAGGGTGTCGTAGCCGCCCGGCAGGTCGCGGATGAACTCGTCGGCTTGGGCGCCGCGCGCCGCCGCTTCGACCTCCGCCAGGCTCGCCTCGGGCCGCGCGTAGGCGATGTTCTCGGCGATGCTCGCGGTGAAGAGGAAGCTGTCGTCGCCGACGAAGGCGACCTGGGAGCGCAGCGAAGTCAGCTCGACGGAGCGCACGTCGGCGCCGTCGATCGCGACCGAGCCCTCGCTCGGGTCGTAGAGGCGGGCGACCAGCGCGACCAGGCTGGTCTTGCCGGAGCCCGAGGGGCCGACCAGCGCCACCGTACGCCCCGCCTCGACCGTCAGGTCGACGTTCGCGAGCGCGGGTCCCGAGCCGTCGTAGCGCAGGCTGACTCCCCGCATCTCCACCCGGCCACCCCCAACCGGTAGGGGCCGCGCGCCCGGCGGGCTCTCGATCTGCGGCTCGCGGTCGAGGATCTCGAAGAGGCGGTTGCCGGAGGCGATCGCCCGCTGCGCCATTCCCAGGGTCATCCCCAGCATCCGCATCGGCCCCGCCAGCATCGCCACGTAGGTGTAGAAGGCGGTGAAGTTGCCGAGGCTGAGGTTGCCGGCGATCACCTGGCGCCCGCCGATCAGCAGCACCAGCGCGATGCCGAGCTGCGGCAGCAGCCCAAGAAGAGGCGAGAAGGTCGCCTGCAGGCGGGTCGAGTAGATGCTCTGGTCGAAGACGCGGGCGACGGCGCGCTGGAAGCGATGCAGCTGGTGCTCCTCGCGGGCGAAGGCCTTGACGATGCGGATCCCGGAGACGTTCTCCTCGGCTTCGGCGGTCAGCTCGGCGAGCCGCTGCTGGACCTCCTGCACGGCCGGGCGGGATACACGGTTGTAGCGAGAGGCGGTGTAGACAACGAACGGCGCGGGGGCAAGGGCGATCAGCGCCAGCCAGGGCTCGAGCGCGAACATCACCGCGCTGGCCAGGACGATCGTCAGCAGGTTCTGCGTGATGAAGATCAGGCCGTAGCCGAGGAAGAAGCGGATCGACTGCAGGTCGACCGTCGCCCGCGACATCAGCTGGCCGGTCTGTTGGCCGTCGAAGAAGCCCAGCTCGAGCCGCTGCAGGTGGGCGTAGAAGCGCTGGCGCAGGTCGAACTCGACCGCCAGCGAGACCTTGCCCGCGACGACGCGGCGCACCATCGTCAGGCCGAGGCGCAGGACTCCGGCGACGACGATCGCGATCGCCAGCGGCAGCAGGTCGGGTTGCTTGCCGTCCTCGATCGCGTTGACGGCGCGGCCGATCAGCCAGGGGATCAGCACCGTCATCCCCATCGCCGCCCAGGCGAAGACCAGCGAGCCCCAGAGCTGGCGGCGGTAGGGCCGCAGGAAGCCCATCAGACGGCGATAGGTCCGCATATGAGCCACTATACAAAGTGAAGTAAAGGCGACGATCGGGCTTCGGGGAGGGTCGATCGCGATACTTCGAGTGTGAGCTTCCTCGCCGTCACGCTGGCAGCGCTCGCCCTCGCCGCCTTCGGCGGCGGCGGGCCGATGGTCTCCTCGACCGCCGCCTGGAAGCCGCTCCCGCACGCAAAGCTCGAACGCACCGAGGTCGGAGCGGCTCGAATCGGGGACTCGATATACGTGGTCGGCGGCTTCGTGCGCCCGTCGCAGACGACCGCGGCGGTGGAACGCTACGAGATCGACCGCCACCGCTGGCAGACCTTGCCGCCGATGCCGGTGGCCGTCAATCACCCCGCGGTCACCTCTTTCGAGGGCTTTCTGTACGTCTACGGCGGCTACAGGGACGCCGGCTTCGGCCCGGTCACCGCTGCGTTGCAGCGCTACGACCCCGCTCGTCGCAAATGGAGGTTGCTGCCGCCCGCGCCCACGGCTCGCGCCGCCGCCGCGATGGCGGGTCTCGACGGCAAGCTCTTCGCCGTCGGGGGGGTCGGCGACGACGAGGTCGTGGGGACGCTCGAGGTCTACGACGTCGCAACCCGGCGCTGGCACGCCGCCGAGTCGATGCGGACCGCCCGCGAGCACATCGCGGCGGTCGCGACCGGCGAAGGGATCTACGTGTTCGGCGGCCGCCGCGACGGCCACAACCTGAAGGTCGTCGAACGCTTCGACCCGGAGCGGAATCGCTGGAGCCGGTTGCCGGCCTTGCTGCATCCGCGCAGCGGCTTTGCCGCTGTCCTCGTCGGGGACTGCCCCGTCGTCTTCGGCGGCGAGGAACTCACTCCCGAGGGCGAAACGATCGGCCCGGTCGAGCTGTACGACCCCGTTGCCCACCGCTGGCGGCCCCTGCCGCCCATGTTGACCCCCCGTCATGGGCTCGGCGGCGCCGCCCTCGGGCGGCGGATCTACGCCGTGGAGGGCGGGCCGACGCCGGGCTTTGCCTTCTCCGACACCATCGAGTTCCTCGACGTTCCCGCACGCTTCTTGCCTTGACCTCCCGCGGGCGAGGCGGGGGCGCGAGCGGTCAGTCGAACGCCGCTGCCTTGGCGCTCGAGACCTTTCCGCCCTTGCACTTCGGCCCCTGGCCGGACAGCGAGAGGATCTGGAAGTTCGTCACCCCGTGGTAGGGGGTGGTCGCGCCGTTGTTGCGCGCGAGGGTGACGACGAGGCGGTAGAACCCGGCGGGCAGGTCGTGATAGTAGATCTCGGGTCGGGTCGCGGGCGAGTAGCTGCCGCCGGCGCCGATCCGCTCGGCAAGCGCGCCGTTGGGCCCCGAGTAGCGGGCGAAGTCGAAGGAGGCGCCGATGAGGCGTCCGCGGCCGACCGGGCTCTCCTCCGCCCGTTTCAATTTCACCGGATCGACGCAGTCCGGGACGCGGTTGAGCGAGAAGCGGATGTGCCCCTCGCCCAGCTGCGGTTCGCGCCCGAAGTCGGCGGGCGCCAGGGTGAAGTTCTGGACGCGGACCTTGACGACCACCGCGTGGTTCGTCTGCCGAGCGCCGTTGCGCGGCGAGACGATGGCGACCGCCGGTTCTCCCCGGCGCGGCGATCGGTCCACCTCGCCGCCATTGCTATTGCTTGCCAGGACGACCGCCAGCCCCGCGGCGGCGGCAACCGCGAGGACGGCGAGGATGGCGATTCCGGCCCGCATCGGAGGCGGAAGGTTACGTTGTGGCGATGCTGCGAGCGACCATCGCGATGCTGGGAGCGCTGCTCGTGCTCTGCCTTGCGGCCCCGGCGGCGCCGGCGGATGGTCTCGCCGACCGCGTCGACGTCTTCGCCGGAACCAGGCCCGGCCCCGGCACCTTCGGCGGCGGCCATAACTTCCCCGGCGCGACCGTGCCCTTCGGGATGGTGCAGTGGGGCCCCGACACGGTGCCCGCCGATCGCCACTCCGGCGGCTACGACTACCGCGACAGCCACCTCGCCGGCTTCGGCCTGACCCACCTCAGCGGTGCCGGCTGTGCGCTGTACGGGGACTTCCCGTTCCTGCCGAGCACCGAGCCGATCCGCGAGTCCCCGGCGGCTCCGGGAGGTGGTCTCAGCGGGCGCTTCCAGCCGGGGTTCT
>Ga0070691_10000703_pt1 | contig 13059 bp, 15 predicted proteins | sample KBSK1101metaG_FD_64673 | JGI IMG/M metagenome (GOLD analysis project Ga0070691, IMG submission 64673) | Corn, switchgrass and miscanthus rhizosphere microbial communities from Kellogg Biological Station, Michigan, USA - KBS K1-10-1 metaG | ecosystem: Host-associated > Plants > Roots >... | reverse complement strand
TTGACCTGGATTGCTGACCCCAGGATTTGATTGCCTGTCCGGCTTCCCTAGCCTCAAGTATCTCGCGTGGCCCTGCGCGGGTTTTTTTCCAACAGGACTCCAGTCAAATGGAACGAGCCTAGGTACAGCGCGTTGGCTAACCGCGTGCGAATGGTCACACCTCTCGTCGAAGAGGTGCGACGGTCCCCACTCGACGTCTAGTCGTCTCAACTTCTAGTCGTGCGACTTTTCAACTTTCTTGCCATTACGCCTGGCCTCTCCGTCAGGCGGGGTGCAACCCCCTGCGCATCCAAAGGAGATCAGCATGACTAAGCCACCAAAAACTCTTGATGATTTGTTCCACGACACGCTTAAGGACATTTACTTCGCGGAAAAGAAAATACTGGCCACGTTGCCTAAGATGGCGAAGGGGGCTCAGAACCGAGAGCTGAAAGCCGCCTTTGAAAAACACCGCGTGGAAACCGAGGGACAGGTCGCTCGGCTGGAGCAGGTGTTCGCAATCATAAAAAAAAAGGCCAAGGGGAAGACCTGCGATGCCATTATTGGCATCACGGATGAGGGCGCCGAAATCATGCAAGATTATAAGGGATCGCCCGCGCTCGATGCCGGCCTGCTTGCGGCAGCTCAGGCCGTTGAACACTATGAAATCTCGCGCTACGGCACGCTACGCACCTGGGCTGGTGAATTGGGTCTAGATGCGGCAGTTCCACTTCTTCAGGAAACTCTCAATGAGGAGGAGGCTACCGACCGGGCCCTCACTAAAATCGCCGAGACCGCTGTCAACCAGGAAGCTGAAGCCGCTTAACGCTTAGTTGCGAGTAGAAACTCCAAGGAGAGAGAGATGACCAATGTTGCCGGCGGCACCCAGGCGCAGGCTAAAAAGATCGATCCCATCAGGAAATCGTCAGACGTCGAGGCCCTCCGCGAAGGCATTAGCGACCTGGGCGATAGCGTAAGCGATATGGCTAGCCGGCACTACCGCAACGCCAGGGACACGGCGACCGATGCCCTCGATGAAGCGACCCTTGCCATCAAAAGAAACCCTTACGCTGCCATGGGCATCGGACTGGGCGTTGGTTTCCTATTGAGCGTGATCCTGACCGGCGGAAGACGCCCGTAACGAACTCATGGAAGACCGCAACGATCAGGAACTCAAGAGGGCTCTCGCGACGGGCGAGCTTAGCCCCCGTAAGCAGGCCGTAGCGAAGGAAGTCCTGCGCAGACGTTATGAAGCGAAGGGGGGCTGGAGGCGGTTGGGGACATATCTATGGATGCCCCTCCTTGCGCTGCTAGGTGTCGCACGATCAGCCCTGATACGATTTCGAGGCCGCGAGCGTATTAGCCATGGTGAATTCCCCTAAACGCTAACGAACTTCGGAGCGCGCTTGGACAGCAGAACCAAAATCCCCGCCGACGTCTAGGACATCCCAGGAGGTTGGTAGCAGCGTCGGCGGCACGGCGACGCGCCCGTACGCGGTTATTTTTTTGGAGGCGGCTGGTCGGCGGCGGACGCTGGTTCTAACAAAGATATTCGATTGAGGATCACAGCATGGCATTCGATAGAACGCGCATCGCCTTCGGGCCGCAAGCGTTATCGAGGTTCACCCAAATCATCGAAGAGGTGGCGTCGGAGCTGGTTGGCGATGGCGTTCCCGCCGCACAGGTGCGATCAACCGAAATGCGCACAAGGCTGGCCCAGAGATTACTCCGCTTGGCTCGCTTCTGGTGGACAGATACTCAAATTAAGCAGCTCCTGCTGAGGGCGTTGCGCAACGAGGCCTCGGCTTCCCGGATCGCGCGGCCGTGACGGGAGTTGGATCACACCCGGCAAACTCTATGCGTTAGACAACGCCGCGCAGAGTAGCGGCGCCTGATGTAACGGCCCAGGCTTTCCTGGGGCCGTTTCCTTTTCTTGTGATCCGACGAAGTTCGGTTCCGCCGTTAAGTTTGATAAAATCCAACCCGAAGAAAGAGCAGATAGAGCGGAGCCCCCCACGGCGTGGCCAAAAGCAATCCTTTCGCTGCCATTACGCATGGGCATAGCCTGGCTGAGGCCATCGTGGACGCTATACGGGAGCCGCTTCTGGTGCTCGATCCGGGCTTGCGCGTTATTACCGCGAGTCGCTCGTTCTATCGGACTTTTGCAGTGAAGCCCCGGAAGACGGAGGGCCGGCTGCTCTTCGAGCTGGGCGACGGCCAGTGGAACATCCCGGCACTCCGGACCCTCCTCGAAGACATTATTCGGAAGCGTCGCACCATCGAGGCCTTTGAAGTTGAGCACGAATTCCCGACGATCGGCCGACGCGTGATGCTGGTCAATGCCCGCCGAGTGTTTGACGAGGATGGTTCGGCCTCGGCCATTCTTCTGGCAATAGAAGACGTGACGCGGCGCCGCGAGGCTGAGCGCGAAAAGGACGAGCTGCTTCAACAAAAAGAAATTCTGCTCCAGGAGATGCAGCACCGCGTTGCCAACAGTCTCCAGATCATCGCCAGCATTCTCCTGCTCAAGGCCAGGACCGTGCAATCGGAGGAGACTCGCCTGCACTTGCAGGATGCCCACCAGCGCGTCATGTCGGTGGCGACGGTGCAACAGCAATTGCAGCCCTCAGGGTTGAACGAGAGCATCTGGATTGGGCCCTATCTAACGAGGCTGTGCGAAAGTCTTGCAGCGTCGATGATTGGCGAACGCCGGCCGCTTTCAATCAAGGTGCAAGAGACCTCCGGCAGGGCGGTATCCAGGGACGCTGTGAGCCTCGGGCTGATCGTGACGGAACTCGTGATCAACGCCTTAAAGCATGGCTTCCCTTCCGGAGCGGAGGGCGAAATCCTCGTCATCTACGACGCACAAGATTGCGGCTGGCGACTCTCGGTGTGCGACAATGGATCGGGCAGCCAGGAAGCGGCCAGCGAGTCCCCACATGCCGGCCTCGGCACGAGTATAGTCGAAGCACTAGCGCATCAACTCAACGCCATGGTCGTGAAAAAGAGCGGACCAGCGGGCACCACCGTGACGATCACTGCATCCGCGATCAGCGCTAGCGCAGCGACGGGGGGTCGTACTGGGAGAGAAGGCGAGTTGCCCCCAAAGCGGACCCGCCCCGACAAAAGCGGCTCAGCGGATCGCACCTAATCGTGAGGGTCCTGTGCATTGTGGGCACGAGCAAAAAAGGTCGGGTCCCAGACACCCAGGCCGACCTGAAACCAAGCGATGTTGGGTCCCCTTACGAATTCTCAGCCAATTCAATTCACCGCCTGCGCCTCCGGGAACTTCCATGTGGCGTCCAGAATCTCCGTGCGTGGACGATAGAGACGGACCATGTAGTTCCAATCCGGCATGATGGGCAGGCAGTTGGCGATCTTGCCGTCGCAGCCGCCGAATTGAACCGAAACCGAACCGTCGGTGTCCTTCTTCGCCGTGAGGCTGTTGAGCGAATAAGCGTCGAAGGCGTTCTTTTGGAAATACCCTCCTGCGTTGTAGACGCTGATCGACCAGAAGGCGTCAACCGGCACGTCCTTGACAGTTAGTCGGTGGACTGTCGTTCCGTCGTTCTTGCTCGGGGTGACGTTGAGATAGAGCGCATCTTTCTCGGGATTGCCGCCGAAGGCGAACGCTGTTCCAATCAAGTGTCGAACAGGATCGACCTCGCCTCTGGCTCCGAACGTGTGCTTGGTGTCAGGGAGGGTTTTAGCCAACGCCAGAAGCGCCTCGCGCACCCTCTTCTGGCTTGCCTGATCCCAGTCGGGCACTTCGAACTGCCCCGGACCACCCGGCTGAGTGACCGTAATCGCATCCTGTAAGGCGTGTACCTGCTTCATGTCTTGCGGATCGGTCGGATCGACCAGTATGCGGACTCCTAACGAGACATAGCGGGTGCCGATCTTCTCCCTGGTAAAGGTGTAGCTGCCGGTTCCATAGATTACTTCGGGGGTATAGTGGTCCTCATCGATCACCTGCATCGACATGAAACGCTGGCCCGGATTGGGCAGTGTGACCGTTACCGGTCCAGCATCGAGGTCAAAGACCGACAATGAGTATAGAGTGTCGCGGTTCATGCGAATTACCATCTGCTTATCGATGGGTATGGCTTCGCGGTTATGACGGAACGTGCCAAGACCGCCCTCTTTGACGGAACCGCCAAAATACATGTCGGTTTCGGCACGATTGAAGTTGTCTGGAGTGACAAGGGCGGTTTCGCTGACTGGTGCTTGCGGGCCGGGGTGCGCCTGCGCGAGTGCGGGATTAATGATGGCCACGAGCAGCAAACCCGCGCAGTTTTGAACACGAAGATTTCTCATGGCCTTACCATCCTTACTGAGCACTCTCCTTACAGCGGCTTGTCGGGATCGTAAAAGCGCATGGCTGGGAAAAACGCCTTTCCCGCCGCGGTATATATCCAGTTCGTCTCCTTGCCTGCCGGCGCCTTGGGCCGAAGTAGATGTCTACCGAGCCATCGGCCCAGCGAAGGCAACGTCACCAGCGAAGGCGTGGCCGTCTATGGTCGGGCCGGGTACTGGCCGTTGCCAGAAATCGTCAAGGATACCCTGCTGCCCGGGCGGCAACTCGATGACGAGCGGCCCATCCTTACCAAGGTCGACATAGCCCATGGCATAGATCACGTCCGAGTTGGGCGTGGTGACCAGCGTCTTTGCATTCAGGCGCTGCTTCCACACTGGCAGGACGTTGTAGCCAGCACCAAAGCGCGCCTCTGAGCCTTGCTTCATGGCCCACATGTTGATGGCGGGCAAGGCCCACAAATACGACTGCACGCCGCGCTCGAACAATAACTCGTCCTTGAGCCGCTGCGCCGTCTCCTCGGTGGGATAGTTTTGCTGGAATGGAAAATTGGCCAGTTCGTCGTAGCGCGAACTCTGAGCGTGTACTACTGGGGCAAAACCAATCCCTCCAAGGAGTAACGCGATACCTAGAGATGATCCAAGACGCGCCATCGAAACCTCCTCAGGTTCGCATTGTGATCAAGCGAGGGCAACGATGCGAACTCTGGTTGTACCAATGATGGCCTTAACGCGAGAAAAGCCATTTGTCGCGCCATGGTAAGGCAAAGGGTAGGGTAGATGTCCGCTTTGGGTCATTAGCGGACATACTGCTACGTCCGTGCCATGTCCGCTTTACCCCCAATAACGGACATTGGCCGGCGCAAGTCAGCAATTTGACTGTCGGTTTATGAGTACACGCCCTAGGCGTTCAAACCGATGCGGCACTACCAGGAGAGAGCCGTATCCCGCACCAGGGTAGGGCCCTCTACAGCCCGACTGCGGCACGTGCAGTTTCAATTTCCTCGGCCTTACGAACGGCGTCTTGGTCGGCAATGCCCTGAACAAACTTTTGAAAAAGAAGCCTTGCTCGTTCGAGGTCCACAAGGGCTCTCTTCGACGATCTCAGTTCGTTCGAAGACTTCGAACGACGAGTCAATCGCATTCCCGAAGAAAAGGATCGGGGCGACATCTTCGAGATTTTCATCGAAGGCTATCTCGAAACGCAACCCATAGCACAATGCGTCAAGCATTGGGTTGTGGGCCGCATCCCAGCCGAGCTTCGAAAGCAGCCGGGCAGATGGTGGTCACTGCAGCAAGATCTTGATTTGGTGCTCTCGGAGACGAGTTACTTGGCTCGAGGCAACCCCCATAATGAGGTCATCGCCCAGGCCACCACAACGAGGTTGAGGTTGAACACAATGAATTCCGAGCCAGACGTCCTCCGCATCGAAGTGGTAGAAGACGAGATCGTCGTGAGCCTGCCCAAGTCGCAATTGTCCGTGACTTATTACAGGTCGCATAAATCTCCCCGGTTGCTGGCAAAGCGCATCACGGAAAAATACGATCAACGCACGCCGATGACGATGTCCGAATTCCTAGCTAAGGCTTGGAAACTCGCCAACGATAGGGCGAGAGAACTCGGCTGGATCGTGTGAGGGGGCGAGCTGGCGAAGGGTCGCCCACGCGCTTGGTCCTATCTCGTCAACATCAACCGCCAGATGTGACAAACGCGCTTTGCTTTAAGGTCGACGCGAAAGCGAATCTTCGGTTTGGCTCATGGCTTGACAGAGCTTAATAATCCATCCCACCAATGCCGCCGCCCGGCATAGCTGGAGAGCCAGAATCCTTCTTCGGCCTTTCGGCAACCATCGCTTCCGTTGTGACCAGGAGGCCAGCGACGGAACTCGCGTCCTGTAAAGCGACCCTCACGACCTTGGCGGGGTCAATGATGCCCTTCGTGATCAGGTCGCCATATTCGCCGGTTTGGGCATCAAAACCGAAGGACGGCGACTTATGGTCGATCACCTTGCCGACCACGATCGAACCCTCGACGCCAGCATTCTCGGCGATTTGCCGAATCGGCGCCTGCAGCGCCCGGCGGATGATGCTGATCCCGGCCTCTTGGTCTTCATTGTCGCCTTTGACCTTCAGGGATTTCGCCGCCCACAGCAGAGCGACACCGCCGCCGGGCACGATGCCCTCCTCGACCGCGGCCCGCGTTGCGTTCAGTGCATCGTCGACGCGGTCTTTTCTCTCTTTCACCTCGGTTTCAGTTGACCCCCCGACCTTGATCACGGCAACGCCCCCGGCGAGCTTTGCCAGCCGCTCCTGCAGCTTTTCCTTGTCGTAGTCAGAGGTAGTGTCCTCGATCTGTTGCTTGATCTGAGCGATGCGGGCCTCGATGTCAGTCTTCTTGCCGGCGCCGTGGATAATAGTGGTGTCATCCTTGGTGATGGTCACGCGCTTGGCGCGCCCCAGCATCTCCACGGTGACGTTCTCGAGCTTGATGCCGAGATCTTCGGAGATGAGTTCACCCCCGGTAAGCACGGCGATATCCTGCAGCATTGCCTTGCGTCGGTCGCCAAATCCAGGGGCCTTTACGGCCGCGACCTTCAAGCCGCCGCGCAGCTTGTTTACTACGAGCGTCGCGAGCGCCTCGCCCTCGACGTCCTCGGCGATCACCAAAAGCGGCTTGCCGGCTTGGACGACCGCCTCAAGCAGCGGTAGCAGCGACTGCATATTCGAGAGTTTCTTCTCGTAGATGAGAATGTAGGGGCTTTCGAGCTCGGCCATCATCTTTTCGGCATTGGTGATGAAGTATGGCGAGATATAGCCGCGGTCGAACTGCATGCCCTCGACCACTTCGAGCTCACTCTCGAAGCTCTTCGCCTCCTCTACCGTGATCACGCCCTCATTGCCGACCTTCTGCATAGCCTCAGCGATCATGTCGCCGATCGCCTTTTCGCCATTCGCGGCGACCGTACCGACCTGTGCGATTTCATCCGACGACTTGACCTTCTTGGCCTGTCGCGCAATGTCCTTGACGGCCTCGGCCACGGCCAGATCAATGCCGCGCTTCAGATCCATCGGATTCATGCCGGCCGCGACCAGCTTGATCCCTTCCTTCACGATCGACTGAGCCAGCACTGTCGCAGTGGTAGTGCCGTCGCCAGCAATGTCGCTGGTTTTCGACGCCACTTCGCGCACCATCTGCGCGCCCATATTTTCGAACTTGTCCTCGAGTTCGATCTCCTTGGCGACGGTGACACCGTCCTTGGTGACGCGCGGCGCGCCATAGCTCTTGTCGAGGACGACATTGCGGCCTTTAGGCCCGAGCGTCACCTTTACGGCGTTGGCGAGGACATCGACGCCATGCAGCATTTTATCGCGCGCGTCGGAGGAAAATCTGACGTCCTTGGCGGCCATTTTGGGTTCTCCTAAATTAAACTGATGAAAGGCTACGGCGAGGCTATGCGACCTTCCTGCTGGCCTTGACGCCTTCGAGCACCCCCATGACGTCGGATTCCTTCATGATGAGGAGTTCCTCGCCATCGATCTTCACTTCTGTGCCCGACCATTTGCCGAACAACACCCGATCGCCTGCCTTGAGATCGATGGGGATGAGCCTGCCGGCTTCGTCTCGCGCGCCAGGACCAACAGCGACGACCTCGCCTTCCTGCGGCTTTTCTTGGGCGGTGTCGGGAATAATAATGCCACCCTTCGTCTTCTCTTCGCCTTCTAGGCGGCGAATGACGACGCGATCATGTAGAGGTCTGAACTTCATGGGGTTCCCTCTCGGGATTGGTGTGAGCTCGGAATGGAGCGGCTATTGGCACTCGTGGAAGAGGAGTGCTGGTCCCATACTTGGGCGCGGGCGAGTGAGAAAGCAAGACAGCTCGCTCTACAGGAGCGATGACCGCGGCGCCGAGTTCCTAGCAAGAAGGCGCGAGAGCTTGGATGGATTGTTTAGAGCCGTTCGCCGCTGTGGTTCTTGAGACTAGAGATTTCTTCCAGCGCCTCGCATCGACAAGTTGCGTGCTTGTTGGATCGCCATGACTTAGCGCAGAACACGATTGCTTCTTCGCTTGGGCAACCGGCACGGAAACGGTAAGAGCCGCAACTGGCTAGCCGACATCCATGTCGCGTTCGACCAGTGGAAGGCTCTCGCCAGTACGTCCCCATAGGCGGAAAATATCTTCTTGCCACACTTCAATCTTTGCTCGGATTTGGCTGGAGGGGGTTGGCGGGGAATTTTGCACCGACGATGCCCAGGGCTTGCAGGAACATTCAATTTCGGATTCTTCCCAATGCAACACGGGACTTTCTAGCCAGGCTCTCCCCTCAATGCGCCACCCTGCCGAGGGCATAACTCGGACGCGTAGAGGCACGTTTGGATCATTAGCCGATTGGGGATCTCCGCTCGGCCGCACCAGCCAGGATTTGCTAATTCCTCGCTCTAGCGCGACGCGCGCTTTTTCCACGTCATGATCTAACAGTGTCGTGGCCTCATCCAGCCGGAGCCAAGGCATTTGTCCAATCTCCTTAAAATTGCTCGACGAGTCTACCTCGCTAGCCGCACTAAAAGTAAGTAGAAGCAACCAATGCTAAACCCAAAACGAAAAACAAACACAAACGAGCCAGCACAATCGCAGCCGCTGAAGCTTCTCTCTGGGCTAAAACCCACGAGTGTTCGTCGATACCCACAAAGGCAGAAACGGCGGCAAGTACCTCCCGTTCCGAACGAGGCAGAACGGCGGATCACTCCGGTGTCAACTTATCTAAGGCCGAAGTGCGTATCTGGAGGCGCCAAACTCTGCCGGCCTTGCATATTGCCAGCGAAGCCAGTTATCCACTTCTTCGCTGATGTACTCTGGGGCAAAGCCGTAACGCGTCTGAATCTTTTTTTCGAGCCGCTCGCGCCGGCCATTGATCGCATCTAGATCTTCGTCAGACAGCTTCTCCCACTTCGCTTTTACATTGAGTCTGACCTGCTTCCAGTTTTGCTCAATCGAAGACCAGTTCATTTCCTCCTACTCCGGTGTTTGGTTAGGCGGATTTTTCACGCCAAATTAGCCCCCGATTCCATGGCGCCAGTCGGGTACCACAGTAGCTTTTTATGGACGAGAATGAGGCGTCCGTTCGTAATGCGCCATTCGCCTTGCCGTTCGCCGCCACTGCAATGGCCACGTGGCATTTCGGGAGGTGAACCTTCGATCAGGGCCACGCTGAGAAGCTCCACGGAGTCTTGAGATACCCACTCAGGTATTAGGGAGGGTACAAGGTTCCGGCTCAGTCACGGCCCGCAAAGCGCGAGGAACGAAAATTCCGCCAATCCTGTTCAGTGGTTAGCCAATGAATGGGGCGAGCGTTCCCGCCGCTAAAGATCGAAGAATGCCGCTCCGGCGACTACCGCATCGGAGTGGGATAAGCGGGTCGACGAGAGTTCGCGCCCGCGGAATGTTAGCGTCGTGCCACAGGCGGACATCAGTTGGAGGCCGAGCGGCGACTGCAGAGAAGTTCGGGTTCGCGCCATCTGGCAGAGCCGGCCCTTTAGCAAACAACTAGGTACTTACACGCCGTAAAGCGTACAAAAAGCTCTCCCGCCAGCGCCTTGCGTCTCGATCGCGAACACGCTTCAAAAGCGCCTTGTGGCGCGCACGCCTCTCAGCTTGCGGCATGTTGATAGCTCGCTGCAAGGCTTCGGCAACGTCGTCGGTATCATAGGGATTGACGATCAGGGCTTCTTCAAGATCTTCGGCCGCTCCGGCGAAACGCGACAATACCAGCACCCCGGGATCCTGCTCGTCCTGCGCCGCTACGTATTCCTTTGCGACAAGATTCATCCCATCCCGAAGAGGCGTCACCAGACCAACATGGCTGCCCCTAAACAAGGCGGCCAGCGTATCTCTTCCGACGGACCTGTGGATGTAGCGAACGGGGGTCCAATCAAAGTCTCCAAACTCCCCATTGATCGCGCCGGAAAGTTGCTCCAGTTCCTTTCGGATCTCGACATAAATCTCGACATCCTCGCGCGTCGGCGCCGCGATCTGCATGAGGGTCGCGACCTTTCGGTTTTCAGGATGGAGTTCCAGCAATCGCCGAAACGCATGTAACCGTTCGGGCAAACCCTTCGTGTAATCGAGCCGGTCGACACCGATAATGTGCACGCGCGGAGTCGCTCTTCGGTGCAGCCGTTCAATGCGTTCCTCAGCCTCTTGTGTATGCGCCATGGCGGCAAAGGCCTCGACGTCGATGCCGATGGGGAAGACTCCAGTGACGATAGTGCGTCCCCGTGCGACCAGTTTGTTTTCCGACTGGCTTGCACCCTCGAAGTTAAGGAGGAAACGGTGAAAGTTGTCAGCATCCAAGGCTGTTTGAAATCCCACAAGGTCATAAGACAGAAACGAATCCATCAACCACTCATGCTCTGGTGCCGCGACAAGGACATCTGGTGTTGGGAATGAGATATGTAGAAAAAAACCAATGGGATTGCGATGTCCGTGCACCCGCAAGTGAGCAGCGAGCGGGATAAGATGATAGTCGTGGATCCAAATGAGATCGGATGGTCGGAGTAGCGGAGAGAGACGGTTCGCAAACTCTATATTAACTCGGCGATATCCCTCAACTTGGGTAGCGCTGAACTTTGCGAGATCGAGGCGGTTGTGAAAAACTGGCCAAATAACGCTGTTTGAGAAACCCAAATAATAGTCTTCATAGTCTTTCTTGCTGAGGGGAACAGTCGCGATCGTGATCGTATCGTGTTCATTGACAGCCACGTCAAGCGAATCACCGTCTCCTGCGATCAAACCGTTCCATCCGAACCAGAGCCCGCCATTGTCTCTTAAGGCGTCTAGGACTGCGACGGCCAAGCCGCCGCCGGATAGCTGCAATCCATCGAGGTCAGGGACCCTATTCGAGACAATGACCAGTCGGGGCATAATCACCGCCTCCGAACTCGTGCCATGGTATCAGCCGCTAGTCCGCACGTTCCAATTATTTTCTGATTTGACGCCATCGCATTTGGCAGGCGAGTCGCATGACACGTCTGGCCCTTGGACATTGGAGTTCGTGCAGGGCTTTGTGTGAGGGCTGGTAGTGTGTCTGCTAGCTGGCGAGCTCTCAGAACTATCGGATGCTCGCCGGCTCCGCCCGTCGTAAGCGTTTCGCTAACACGGTATATTGTGTGACCTGCGGGTCCGCCGATGGACTCGGCTAGGAGGGTGCGATGACCACAACTCCCGCCTGCCGCCCGCCGCAGTTCATCACCGACGGCGGCATCGAGACTCATATCATCTTCAACATGGGTGGCCCAATCTGCAGCTGATCGGAGGCTGCTGCGGCACCGATCATCGCCATATCGCCGCGATCTGTGCCCGCTGCCTCAGCTGACCGCCTTTGCCTAGCCCTGGCTGCCAGGAATCGAGGGCTGGGCGCTAGGAATGTCCGCTTTGGGTCATTAGCGGACAAAGTGACAAGCCCACGCCATGTCCGCTTTACCACCAATAACGGACGTTCGACGGCACATCCAAATCAGCATTTTGGCTGCCGTGCATGAGTACACGTCCTAATTAAGGACCACCTCCTTTACGAGGCGTGGATGCTCGGGTCGGCTCTATAACTTTTAACCCGTTTTATGCGAGCCGTTCGTCGGTTAGTCGCGAGAAATGCCGGTGCCCATCCGGTTCCGAAAGAAGGCGACATTGATGCCAAGGAGACTCAAGACCTTGAAGGGGGCCTCAACTATGACGAGTAATAAATATGTTTAACGCGCAAGGCTTGTAACGGCCCTCCTTAAGGCCTACATGTGTGATACTGGCACGCCGGACCCAAGGCGCTGACGGTAAAGACTACCGTGCCAACTCCGTGCACGCCCCCTTTTCCGAAAAATCAGCAGGCCAAGCGCCCCTTATGGGTGCGTGGTTCGGCGGCTGCCAGCCCACGAAATCGCTGCGGTCTAACCCAGAGGCACGATGATGAATGCTACCTCCAATCCCCAAGCTGCTGCCGAGCAAGCGAGCAAAATGACGAGCCAACTCGGTCTCCTCGGTCTCAGCACTGCCATTCCAGAGGGCGTGCGCGCCCTTGCCCAGAAGACTGTGGGGGAGACGCGTCAGGTCTATGACCGCTCTTCGGATGCCTTCGACGCGTCCGTGGCGACGTTTGAGAAGTCTTTCGACGCTGCCGGCCAAGGTGCTGCAGCGTTCAACCGCAAAATCATCGACATCTCCCGGCGAAATCTGAATTCCGTCTTCGATCTGGCCACGAGCTTGGCGGGCGCCAAGGACCTCGCCGACATCGTGGAGTTGCAAGCGGCCCATTGGCAAAAGCAGTTGGGGGCGCTCACGTCCCAAGCTGAAGAAGTTCGCGCGCTCTCGACCAAGGTGGCGGCTGCCGCGGGCGAGCCGCTCAAGGCGCACGTGAAGCGCGGCATGGATGAGCTGCGCAAGGTAACCTGAACGCCCGTGAAATACGCCAGTGCTAATTTAGGACCAGCCCCAATTTCGGACTACTGCAATGACCGTCCCCCATTACATCAATGAACACCAATCGGATATTCGGGCGATCAAGCGAATCACTAAGGCGAGAGGCAATTTTGGAGCATCGCCGTGGTTGGCGCGGGCCACCGCGAGAAACGGTTTTCGACCATCGCCCTGGTTGCGGACCATCAAGTGTCCCGCGTGTGGGGACGAGCACATCCGGCCGTGCATTCGCGTTGATGAGGGTGGTCGCGAATTGATTGACAACTCTTGCGAGACCTGCGGACACAAACTCAGCCTCGAAGAG
>Ga0070691_10000700_pt1 | contig 13081 bp, 12 predicted proteins | sample KBSK1101metaG_FD_64673 | JGI IMG/M metagenome (GOLD analysis project Ga0070691, IMG submission 64673) | Corn, switchgrass and miscanthus rhizosphere microbial communities from Kellogg Biological Station, Michigan, USA - KBS K1-10-1 metaG | ecosystem: Host-associated > Plants > Roots >... | reverse complement strand
CGCTGACGCCCGCCCAGGCCGAGACGCTCGCGATCGTGGCCTACCTGCAGCCGGTCTCGCGGCCGGAGGTGGCGCGGATCCGCGGCGTCTCCGGCGAGTCGGCGGTGCAGACGCTCGCCGAGCGGGGCCTGATCGAGGAGTCGGGCCGCTCGCAATTCGGCGCGGCGCTGTTCAAGACGACCGAGCTGTTCGAACGGCTCTTCGGGCTCTCGGGGCTCGACCAGTTGCCCGATCCGTCGCGGTTCGATCCTTCGCCTGACGACGAGCGGGAGCTGCGCGAGCGGTTGCTCAAGGCGGGGGAGCAAAGGGCCGAGCCGTAGATGGGGAGGGGGAGGGGTCGACCTCGGCTACGCCTAAACCCCGCCTTCGGCGGGGTTGATGGTGAGCGGCCTCCGGCCGCGAGAATCTCTCCGCGGTGCCGGGGGGAGGCTAGGCCGAGGTCGACCCCTCCCCCTCCATCGTGAGGTTGGCGAAGTTCCTCGCCCACGGGGGCATCGCTTCCCGACGAAAAGCTGAGGAGATCGTCGGGTCGGGGCGGGTGAGGGTCAATGGGGAGGTTGTCCGTGACCCAGCGCGCGATGTCGGGGAGGCCGACGAGGTGCGGGTGGATGGGAGCTTGGTCGGCGCTGAGGCACGCGAGGTTTGGGCGGTGAACAAGCCGGTCGGCGTCGTCTCTACGGCGCGTGAGCCCGGGGGTCGCCGGGCTGTAGTTGGGCTGGTCGATTCGGAGGCGCGGCTGTATCCGGTGGGGCGGCTCGATGCTGACTCGACCGGGTTGTTGCTGCTCACCAACGACGGTGAGCTCGCGAATCGACTCACGCATCCGCGCTACGAAGTGTCGAAGGCATACCGGGTCGAACTGCGTCGACCGCCGAGTGAAGACGACCTGCGGCGTTTGGCCCGTGGTGTGACGCTAGACGACGGTCCGACGGCGCCCGCGGATGTGCGGCGGCTGGGGGAGCGGAAGGTGGAAGTCGTCTTGCGCGAGGGGCGCAACCGGCAGGTGCGGCGCATGGCGGAGGCGGTTGGGAACGAGGTTCTCGCCCTGCGCCGCGTCCGCTTCGGCCCGATCGAGCTCGGCGGTCTCGCCGAGGGTCAGGCCCGACGCCTCTCCGACGACGAGATCGCCTCGCTGCGCGATGCGGGTGAGTTGCCGGGCCGGCGTCAGTAGGTGACCTGAACGACGACGGTCCGTTCGCGCGGGCGGTCGTCGAAGTCGAGCAGGACCAGCTGCTGCCAGGTGCCGAGGGCGAGGCGGCCGTCGACGATCGGGACCGTCTCCGACGGGCCGATCAAGGTGGCGCGCTGGTGGGCATGCGAGTTGGTGTCGTGGTTGAGGCGGTTGTGCTCGTACTCGCCGCGCGCCGGAATCAGCCGCTCGAGCATCTCGCGCAGATCGTGCACGCCCCCTGGCTCGAACTCCATCGTCGAGATCGCCGCGGTCGAGCCGCGCACGAAAGCGAGCGTCTGCCCGGAGGTCGCGCCGATCTCCTCGACCATCCCCTGAACCTCACCCGTGAAGTCGACGACATCGCCGTCCCCCCGGGTCGAAAACTGAAATTCAGCGGTCTCAACGGCCATTCGCGCAACCTACATGGGAAAATGCCTGCGATGAGCGAAAACGGCAGCCAGAGACTCTTTGCTGTGCGGGGGGCTGTGCAGGTGGAGGCCAATGAGGCGGAGGCGATCGCTGAGGCGACAACGGAGCTGATGCGGGAGCTGCTCGGGCGCAACGGGCTCGAGCCGGAGGCGATGGTCAGCTGCCTGTTCACGACCACGGACGACCTCGACGCGGAGTTCCCGGCTGTTGCGGCGCGCGACCTTGGGCTCGAGTCGGTGCCGCTGCTCTGCTGCCGCGAGATCCCGGTACCCGGTTCGATGCCGCGCGTGATCAGGGCGATGGTCCACTACTACGCGCCGCCGAGCCACACGGCCTCGCACGCCTATCTCGGCGCGACCCAGGATCTGCGCTCAGACCTTCACGCCGCGCAGTAGCCCGGCTGGCGCCGCCGGCCGGAGCGCTTTGGTTTCGGTCAAACTCTGTCCATGACCGTCACCTTCGCCGAGAAGCTCGCCCGCATCCCCGGTTACCAGGCCGGCGTGCCGACCGGGCAGGCGCCCGAGGCGATCGCGGCCGGCGGGATCGCCCAGCTCGCCTCGAACGAGTCGCCGTTTGGCCCGCACGAGAAGGTCGTCGAGACGATCCGGGCGGCGGCGGGGGCGATGAACCGCTACCCGGACCCCGATGCGACGCTGCTGCGCCGCCGCATCGCCGAGCGCTACGAGACCGAGCCCGGCCGCGTCGCCGTCGGCAACGGCTCCTGCGAGATCCTGCTCGCCGCCGCCGAGGCGCTCTGCGAGCCCGGCGCCGAGATCCTCTACGCCTGGCCCTCGTTCTCGATGTACCCGCACCTGGCGGCGCTGACCGGGGCGCGCGACGTGCGCGTGCCGTTGGCCGAGGGCGAGGTCCACGACCTCGACGCGATGGCCGCCGAGGTCACCGCCGCGACCCAGCTGGCGATCGTCTGCAACCCGAACAACCCGACCGGTACCCACCTGCCCGCCGCCGAGGTCGCCGCCTTCTGCGAGCGGGTCCCGAGCCACGTCACGATCGCGCTCGACGAGGCCTACGTCGAGTTCCAGACCGACGACGACCCCGACGCCACCGTCGACCTGCTCGCCAAGTTCCCCAACCTGGTCGTGCTGCGCACCTTCAGCAAGGTCTACGGCCTCGCCGGCCTGCGGGTCGGCTTCGCGCTCGGCTCGGCCAAGTTCCGTGCCGCCATAGACGCGGTGCGCCAGCCCTTCAGCGTCAACGCCCTCGCCCAGGCCGCGGCGGCGGAGGCGATCCTGCACCAGGACGACGTCGCCCAGCGGGTCGAGCGCACCCTGGTCGAGCGCGTTCGCGTCGAGGAGGGGCTGCGCGAGCTCGGCCTGAGCACGGCCGAGACCCAGACCAACTTCTCCTGGGTCGACCTGGGCGATGCCGATGAGGCGGAGGTCGTCGCGGCCCTCGGCGAGCGCCAGATCGCCGTTCGCCCCGGAACCCCCCTCGGCGGCCCCGGCCACATCCGCGTCAGCTACGGCACCCCCGCCGAGAACGACCGCTTCCTCGCGGCGCTCGGTGAGCTGATTGCAAAGCAGTCGTAGTTCCACGGGAGGGATTCGAGAAGTAATCGAAACCACCCTTGTGCTCTGGACCTGCATCGAAGAGACTGCCGCAATGGGTCGGGCGAGACTCTCGGGGGTGCGGCGCGGGGCGTGGAAGCTGGGCTTGTCCGTCACCCTGACAGCAGCGGCCGTCGCGATGGGGCCCCTGCCTCATGCGGCCGGCGCCGATTCGCCCGCCGGGACTGGCTCGGCGGCAGAATGTGCACACGCAGATGCATTGCTGAGCCTGGGTCGCCTTCCCGCCGCTGAAAAGGCATACGAAAAAGAACTGGAAGCGAACCCAGGCGCCGCGTGCGCCAAGGCTGGGCTCAAAGCCCTCGGCAGCGGAGGGGAGTGCGCGGCCGCGGGAGCCCTCCTCGACAGCGGCGAAGACGCGGAAGCGCAGAAGGCGTATATCGAAGTGCTCAAGGCGGCGCCCGAGAGCGAGTGCGCCGCAAAGGGGGTCGAAGAAGCTGCGGACCCGACCGTGTGGGAGGACATGGAAACCGTCTCCTCGGATGCGGTGACGGCGCTTGGCAGCCTCGGCCTCGTCATCGGTGCGGTCGCCATCGTCGCCTTGGCCCTCGTCAACCTGCTCGCAAGACTGCCGTGGTTCAAGTCGCACTGGCCCGTCGCTCGCATCCGCCGCCCAACGGTGAGCGTCGAACCGCTCGACGACTCGGGCCTGAAGGACCAGAAGCTGGGGATCGGCGTGGCGGCCTTGATGAGGGAACGCATCGAACCTGGCTCGGCCGGCAGTGCGCTGAAGGTCGTTTCCGGGACGACCACCACCGAGGAAACCTGGATCGAACGGGTATCGGAGATCGGGGAACAGGGCAAAATCGCGGCGGCCGTGATCGGGCTGCTGGCGTCGTTGCTTCCGCGTCAGCACGTAAAGGTGACGGGCGAGCTCCAGCCTGCCGCCGACCCGACCGGGCCGGGGATCGGCCTGGAGCTGTACCGCAAACTCCAGTCCAGGGGGAGCGTCACGTTCTGGGCCTCGCAGTTTCAACTCCCGGCCGGCGAAGACATCGGGACCACGCGGCGCCTGGCGGTCCCGGCCGCTGCCTGGGTGAGCCACATGGTGACGAAGGAGACCGAAGGGGAAACGATGGGGTCGGCGGACCCGACGAGCTGGGCGCTCTTCAAGGCTGCCGTCGAGCAGCAGGGCGAAGGCGATTTGGAGGTGGCCTTGTGGCTCTATCTGGAGGCCCTGGCCTACGACGCGCAAAACTATGGCGCGCTAGCGAATCTGGCCGGCATCGAAGCCGCATCCGGCCAGTACGAGCCCGCGATAGAACGCCTCCAGAAAGCAATTGCGATCCTGGAAGAACAGTGAGACGCCACCTCTCCAACCCCGACTGGTACAGGATCAGGTACAGCCTGGCGGCCGAGCGCGTCAACTGGGCGCTGGCCGACGGGGGAGTGCGGGGGGTCCAGCTGCTGGCGGCGAAAATCGAAGCCAGGGACCTGCTGGGTGCGATCAACCGCCGGCTGGGGAGGCCGAAGAGCTGGGGCCTGCGGGCAATCCGCGACGATGCTGGGCCGGCCTTGGACGCCTTTCTGCGCGACCCGCTCAAGCCCAGTCTGCTCGTGCTTCTCGCCGGGATCGAGCTCGCGAGGTCGGGCTCAGCCTGGGAGGAGCAGGAGCCGGCCCAAGGCGGTGGAGCCGAGGCCCTCGGCCAGTTCGAAGAACAAATCCTGAGTGAGACTGCTGTCGATCCCTTCCCGATGGTGCAAGCGGTCGAAGCGAGTTGCCGGGAACCCTCGCCCGGCATCAGCTACAACCTTGCCTGCTTCCATGCCCAGGCGGGGAACTCTTCTCGCGCCCTGGAGAACTTGGCCAAAACCGTCGAGGCGACCCCGCCGTCGGCTTGGCCGCGATTGCGCGCCGAGATCGAGAGCGACCCGATGTTCGGTTCGATCCGCAGGGACGCCCCCGATTTCTTCGAGGATCCGGTGAAGTATCGCCCCAAGCAGCAGGCCAGGCGACGGCACTTCAGGATCTGATCCGCTGAGATCTCGACTAAACGCCGTCCGCCTGCTACAAAGTCAGGTGAAGTGAAGCGAACAGGCGACACCGCCAGCAGCATGTGCGCACGGCGCGCTGCGGTTGCCCCTGCCCGCTATTCCTATTCCTGGCGATTTAGCTAGGCGTCCGGCCTGGCGGCTTCGCGCCGCCCACATAGAGCGTCTGGCCGGGCGCCGGTTCCAGTGTTCGCGCGCTTCGCGATGCCCGCGCTCGCATGGCGAAGCCCGCACGGAAAGTAGAGTCTCGAAACGTGGGGAAGGATGAAGCCAAGATGATCATCGGAATGCGGGAGGAGGCGCGGGACCGGGTTCGCGACCAGCGGATCGAGCGCGTGGTCGAGCTGGTCCCGCCGGAAGCGCTGCTGGGCGACCTGCCGCTCGGCGAGGAGCGCGAGCGGGTCGTGGTCAAGGGGCGCAAGGACGTCGAGAACGTGCTGGAAAGGGTCGACGACCGGCTGCTGGTCGTGGTCGGGCCGTGCAGCGTGCACGACGTCGAGGCCGCGCTCGAGTACGGCGGCCGGCTCGCCGAGCTGGCCGGGAAGCTGGAGGACGACCTGCTCGTCGCGATGCGGGTCTACTTCGAGAAGCCACGCACGACGACCGGTTGGAAGGGGCTGATCAACGACCCCTACCTGGACGGATCCTGCGACGTCAACGCCGGCCTGCGCATGGCGCGGACGCTGCTGTTGCAGGTGCTCGACCTCGGCCTGCCGATCGGTTGCGAGTTCCTCGACCCGATCACGCCGCAGTACATCTCGGACACGGTCGCCTGGGGGGCGATCGGCGCGCGCACGACCGAGAGCCAGACGCACCGCCAGCTCGGCTCCGGCCTCTCGATGCCGATCGGCTTCAAGAACCGCACCGACGGCAACGTTCAGGTCGCGGTCGATGCCGTGCGCGCCGCGGCGGCCTCGCACGCCTTCGCAGGCATCGACGACGCCGGCCGTCCGGCGATCCTCCACACCGCCGGCAACCCCGACGGCCATGTGATCCTGCGCGGCGGCCGCGGCGGCCCCAACTGCGATCGCGAAGGCGTAGCCAACGCGCTCGAGATGCTCGCCGCCGCCGGCCTCGCCGAGCGGCTCCTGATCGACGCCTCGCACGACAACAGCGCCAAGGACCCCGAGCGCCAGATGCTCGCCGGCGCCGAGATCGGCGACCAGGTCGCCGCCGGCAACGCGGCGATCGTCGGGGTGATGCTCGAGTCGTTCCTGGTCGAGGGTCGGCAGGACCTCGGCGACGGTGGCGCCGACGCGCTCGTCTACGGCCAGTCGATCACCGACCCCTGCATCGACTGGGACCACACGGTGACCGCCCTGGAGGGATTGGCGGCGGCGGTGAGGGCGCGGCGCGGTTGATGCGCGCCGCCGTCCTCGGGCTGGGCCTGATCGGGGGCTCGATCGGGCTCGCCGCGAGGCAGCGGCTGGGCTGCGAGGTGGTCGGCTGGGGCCCGAACGGCCCGACGGTGGAGCGGGCACTCGCGCTGGGCGCGATCGACAGGGCCGCGAGCTCTGTCGAGGAGGCCTGCGAGGGGGCCGAGGTCGTCTTCTGCGCCGCTCCTGTCTCGGCGCTGCCCGAGCTGGTCGCGACGGCGCTCGCGGCGAGCGGCCCCGAGACCGTCGTCACCGACGCCGGCTCCACCAAGCGCGAGCTCGTCGCCGCGCTCGGCGAGGACGAGCGCTTCATCGGCGGCCATCCGCTGGCCGGCGCCGAGACGGCCGGCGTCGCCAATGCCCGCGCCGACCTATTCGAGGGCGCCCGCTGGTACCTGACCCCGACCGAGCGCTCCGGCGGCATCCTCTACGACCGTTTGCAGCGGGCGGTCGCCGGCCTCGGCGCGCGCCCGCAGGCGATCGACGCCGAGGCACACGACCGGCTGATGGCCACGGTCAGCCACCTGCCCCACGTGCTGGCGAACGTCCTCGCCGCCCAGGCGGCGGCGGAGCTGACACACGACTCCGAGCGGATGCCCGAGGTGGGGCCGAGCTTCCGCGACGCGACCCGCGTCGCCGGCTCCAACCCGGCGATCTGGGGCGACATCTTCACCTCCAACCGCGACGCCGTCGTCGCTGCGATCGACGACGCCGTGGCTCGACTGGGCGAGGCGCGGGAGTCGATTGCCTCCGGGGAGCCGGGCGCGGTCGCCGCATGGCACGCCGCGGCGGGGTCGGACCGGCGGCGCATCTCGGAGGTCGAGCTCGCCGGCGGCGCCTTGAGAGAGCTGCGCGTCGTCGTCGCCAACCGGCCCGGCACGGTCGCCGAGCTCGCCCTGGCGCTCGGCGAGGCCGGCGTCAACATCGAGGACATGGCGCTGCACCCGGCGACCGACATGCAGTCGGGCGCGATCTCGCTCTGGGTCGCCGGCGAGGAGCAGGCCGAGCGAGCGGCGACGCTGGTCCGCGAGCTGGGCCACAGCGCGACCGTGCTCGCCGAGGGCTAGCGCGCGGTGAGCACCCGCTTCGATCCCTCTGGCCCGCTGCGCGGCACCCTCGTCCCGCCGCCCGACAAGTCCGTCTCCCACCGGGCGGCACTGATCGCCGCGATGGGGGAGGGGGAGGCGACGATCGAGAACTACCTCGACGCCGCCGATACGCGCTCGACCTTGGCTGCGGTCCAGGCGTTGGGAGCCGAAGTCGAGATCGACCGCGGGGGACCGAGCGGCGCCGGCGAAAGGCAGGTCGGTGTCGACATGCCGATCGACGGGCCGCTGCGCATCCGGGGCGTGGGATTGCGCGGCGCCGGCTCCGCCTCGATCGACGTCGGCAACGCGGGCACCCTGCTGCGCCTGTTGCCGGGATGGCTCGCCGGGCAGGAGGCGGGGGCGTGGACGCTCAATGGCGACGACTCGATCCGACGGCGCCCGGTCGACAGGATCGCCGCGCCGCTGCGCCTCATGGGCGCGCAGCTCGAGTGCCGCGAGAATCGCCTGCCCCCCCTGCGGATCGAGGCCGCCCCGTTGCACGGGATCACGTACGAGTTGCCGGTCGCGAGCGCCCAGGTCAAGTCGTGCCTGCTCTTCGCCGGCCTGCTTGCCGAGGGCGAGACGCGGATCGCCGAGCCGCTGCCGAGTCGCGACCACAGCGAGCGGATGCTGGCCGCCGCCGGGGCCGAGATCGAGGTTGGCGACGGCGTGGTCGCGGTGCGCCCGGCGAGTCGCCTCGAGCCCGGTGCGATCGTTGTCCCCGCCGACTTCTCCTCTGCCGCGTTCTTCATCGTCGCGGCTTTGCTCGCTCCCGACAGCGAGGTCAGCCTGACTGGCGTTGGCCTCAACCCGACCCGCACCGGCCTGCTCTCGATCCTCGCGCGGATGGGCGCCAAGATCGAGGTCGAGCCCGAAGGCGAGCGCGGAGGGGAGCCGAGCGGGCGCTTGCGGGTCCGCGCCTCGCGCCTGCGCGGCACCGAGGTCGGCGGCGCCGACGTGCCGCTGGCGATCGACGAGCTGCCCCTCGTCGCCCTCGCCGCCTGCTTCGCCGAGGGCGAGACGACGATCCGCGACGCCGCCGAGCTGCGCCGCAAGGAGAGCGACCGCATCGCGACGGTGAGTGAGGCGCTAACGGCTCTCGGCGCGAGCGTCGAGACGAGCGAGGACGGGATGCGGATCGCCGGCAGCGGCAGCCTGCGCGGCGGGGCGATCGACTCCCACGGCGACCACCGCATCGCGATGCTCGGCGCCGTCGCCGGCCTCGCCTCGCGCGAGGGTGCGGAGGTCGCCGGCATGGACGCCGCGGCAGTCAGCTATCCGGAGTTCGAGAGCGACCTCCGCTCCCTCCTTTAGTCAAAGAAATTTGACAAACAAGGCATGGCCTGGCATCTTGGAGCGCTGCCGGGGTCGATGGCGGGGGGAGGAGACGTCACATGCAGCCCATCGAGATCCGGAGAGCACGCGTTCTCATCGCCGTTGCAAGCCTGGCTATCGTTGCCTTCGCTTACGTCGGTTCCCGAGCCTCCGCCATTGGCGAGACCGGCGCCCAAATCGACGGTGGTGGGACTCAAGAGAGATCCCCGGCGGCGAAGGAAGCCGAAGCGGCGATCGCCCGCACCGATCTTGCGGCCAGGATGGAAGGCGCCCTAGGCGATTCCTTCGCGGGTGTCTGGTTTGAACCTGCCACCGCGCAGCTGCACGTCGGCGTCACCTCGACGGTCAGCCGTGAACTCGCCGAGTCGGTTGCCGTTCAGGCAGGCCTCGCCGGGGTCGTCGCCGAGACGTCCGTGGGTTCGACCTGGAATGAGCTGGGAGCCGTGCGGGACAGCTGGGCCCATTGGCTCGTCGAGCGAGTGCCAAGCGGGCCGATCGGTATTGCGCTACTGGCAGAGGGCAATTCGGTGAAGGTCGAACTGGGCTCGCAGGTTCCCGCCCCCCTGAGAGCGAAGCTGGAAAGGGAGGCCGCGGCGGCACCAGTCGACGTCTCCCTGTCCTTCGTATCCAGCGAGTCCTCTCACATCACTCCATACAAACGATGCGCGACCTTCGTGGAACTCAAAGCCTATTGCAACCCCACGATCGTATCCGGCGTCAGCATCAACAACGAACAAAAATTCGAAGGCAAAGGAAACTGTACGGCTGGAACGCCTGTGATCCGGAAAAACCCCAAAACCGAAGCGGAAGCTACAGAAACCTTCCTGCTCACCGCCGGACACTGCATTGTCGGCGAAGGCGCGGTTGGCAAAAAATGGTTCGCTTATGAAACAAACGGCACGCGCGAAGAAATCGGCAAAGCCGAAGCGACGCTGTCATATCCCGGATCGACCATCGATGCCGGCCTGATCAAGATCGTGGGAAAACCATGGGCCGAACCAGCCAGTAAAACGCCAGTCAAACCCGTCATCGCAGATTGGAAGAAAACGGAAGAGAACGAACCGTTTGAACTGATCGAAGAAAACGTCCCGGTTGAAAAAATGCTGGTCTGCTACTCAGGTCAGCGTACGGGGACGCAGTGCGGTGAAATCAAGGAAGCCGAAAAGCTGGAGATCGTCAAAAACGAAGAAGGCAAAGTCGAAGTCGAATGGAGCCATGCCAGCGTGGTCGAACTCGAAGGTGGGAAAAAAGCCGCCCAAGGCGACAGCGGGGGCCCCTTCTTCGAGAAGCAACCATATGTGAACGAATTCACAGGCTATGTGCTCGGCACGCTAGTCGGAGGGACAGCTCCGGGCGAAGCCAACAAAGTGATCTTCCAGCGGCTGACCGTTCAGCTGGCCGGATTGGCGGAAAAAGGATTCTCATTCGAACTGCTTACGCCGGCGAACGAAACCAGGCCATAGGTCAAACGCCGTCGAGCTGATCGACGGCTCGACCGCTTCGCCGGCGAGGATGGCAACGTTGCGTTGGGCCATTCTCGTCGGCGCGTAGGCTGCCGCGCATGGTCATCGCGATCGACGGGCCTGCCGGGGCCGGCAAGTCAACTGTGGCGCGCGCCGTGGCGGCGGCGCTCGGGTTCACCTACCTCGACTCGGGGGCGATGTACCGCTGCGTGGCGCTGGCAGGGCTCGAGCGCGGCGCCGACCTCGACGACCCCGAGGAGATGGGCGAGGTGGCACGCTCGTTGCGGATCGAGCTCGACGGCGACCGGGTCGGGCTCGACGGGCGGGAGGTCGGCGCGGCGATCCGCGAGCCGCGCGTAACCGAGGCGGCCTCGCGGATCTCGGTGCACCCCGCCGTGCGCGAGGCGATGGTCGCGCGGCAGCGTGAGCTGATCGCCGCGGGTCGCTACGTCGCCGAGGGCCGCGACATCGGCACCGTGGTCAGTCCCGACGCGCCGCTGAAGGTCTTCCTCACCGCTTCGCCCGAAGAGCGCGCTCGCCGCCGCGCGGCGCAGACCGGCGAGGACCAGGCGTCCGTGCTCGCAGCCCAGCGCAAGCGCGACGAGCGCGACGAGACGCGCGAGCACAGCGCCCTGCGTGCCGCCGACGACGCCGTCGAGCTCGACACCACCGGCCTCGACCTCGACGAGGTCGTCGCCCGAGTCGTCGAGCTGGCCCGCGAGCGGGATCTCGCGTGAGCCGCCTGCCGACCGTCGCCGTCGTCGGCTTCCCCAACGTTGGCAAGAGCACCCTGGTCAACCGGCTCGCCGGCGGGCGCGAGGCGGTGACCCACGCCGAGCCCGGGGTGACCCGCGACCGCAAGCGGGTCCCGTGCGAGTGGAACGGCGTCGCCTTCGAGCTGCTCGACACCGGTGGCATCGACCTCGCCGACGAGGGTGAGCTGGCCGAGGACGTGCAGCGCCAGGCCCGCATCGGGATCGCCGAGGCGGACGCGATCCTGCTCGTCGTCGACGGGCGCGCCGGGGTGCGCGCGGGCGATACGGAGCTGGCCAAGACGCTGCGCGCCGGCGATGTCCCCGTGCTCGTCGTCGTCAACAAAGTCGACCGGCCTGGCGACGAGCACGTAACGGCCGAGTTCCACGGCCTCGGCCTCGGCGAGCCGATCGCCGTCTCGGCCACCCACGGCCTGGGCAGCGGCGACCTGCTCGACCGGGTCGTCGAGCTGCTCGGCGAGTTGCCGCCGGCTCCTGAGGGCGAGGCGCCCGTCCACGTCGCCGTCGTCGGCCGTCCCAACGCCGGCAAGTCCTCGTTGGTCAACGCCTTCCTCGGCTCCGAGCGGGTGATCGTCTCCGAGCGCGCCGGCACGACCCGCGACGCGATCGACACCGAGCTCGAGGTCGACGGCCGGCCGGTCCTGCTCGTCGACACCGCTGGCCTGAGGCGCCGCTCCAAGGTCGCCGGCACGGTCGACTACTACGCCCAGCTGCGCTCCGAGCTGGCGGTCGAGCGCGCCGACGTGGCGATCGTCGTCTGCGATGCCGCCGACGGGGTGACGGCGGAGGACCTGCGCATCGCCGAGCTGGCGATGCGGGCGGACTGCGCGACGCTGCTCGTCCTCAACAAGTGGGACATCGGCGAGACCGACGTAGACGACGCCCGGGCCCGGGTCGAGCGCAAGCTGCGCCTGCGGCCCGAGGTGGTCACCTGCTCGGCGCTGCGCGGCCGCAACGTCGCCAGGCTGCTGCCCAAGGCGATCGAGCTGGCCGACCGGGCGGCGCAGCGCATCCCGACGCCGGAGCTGAACCGCTTCGTCGCCGACGCCGTCGCCACGACGCCGCCGCCCTCGCGGCGCGGCCGCCGCCTGCGGCTCTACTACGCCGCCCAGATCGGTGAGAGCCCGCCGCGCTTCGCGATCCAGGTCAACGACCGTAAGCTGATCGTCCGCGACTGGGCCTACCACCTGGAGAACCGGATGAGGGAGACCTATGGCCTCGAGGGCATTCCGCTGATCATCGATTTCGTCCCACACTCCGGCCGCCGTCGTTGACGACCCCTCGGTACGCTTCCGACATGTCAACCATCGAGCCGCTCGCCGAGGGCGAGTACCTGTTCACGTCGGAGTCGGTTACCGAGGGCCATCCGGACAAGGTCTCCGACCAGATCTCCGACGCCGTCCTCGACGCCGTGATGGCGGGCGATCCCGAGGGGCGCGTCGCCTGTGAGACGCTCGTCAACACCGGCATGGCGGTGGTCTCGGGCGAGATCTCGACCGACGTCCACCTCGACGTGCCCGAGCTGGTCCGCGAGACGATCCGCGACATCGGCTACGACCACGGCGACTACGGCTACCACTGCGACCACATCTCCGTCCTCGTCTCGCTCGACAAGCAGTCGCCCGACATCGCCCAGGGCGTCGACGCTTCGCACGAGACCCGCAGCGGCTCGACGAGCGACGACGAACTGCTGATCGCCGGCGCGGGCGACCAGGGGATGATGTTCGGCTATGCGACCGACGAGACCGAGGCGCTGATGCCGATGCCGGTCCACCTCGCCCACCGCCTCGCCGAACGGCTCGCCGCGGTGCGCAAGGACGGCAGCCTCGGCTACCTCGGCCCCGACGGCAAGACCCAGGTCACCGTCC
>Ga0070691_10000689_pt1 | contig 13178 bp, 12 predicted proteins | sample KBSK1101metaG_FD_64673 | JGI IMG/M metagenome (GOLD analysis project Ga0070691, IMG submission 64673) | Corn, switchgrass and miscanthus rhizosphere microbial communities from Kellogg Biological Station, Michigan, USA - KBS K1-10-1 metaG | ecosystem: Host-associated > Plants > Roots >... | reverse complement strand
CATGTTGTTGAGGATCACGCCAGTGCCGGGGACGAGCACCCCCGAGCCCGAGCCGTTCGAACAGGTGACGCCGGCGCACGTCCCCTCGCCGTCGAGCACCGAGATGTGCGTGGTCGAGCCGAGCAGGTCGCCGGGCGGCGGCGCACCCGGGCCGCGCCCGGCAGCGGCGACGCGATCCAGCACGGCGGGATCGAGAAGCGCCGCGTGTAGCTCGTCGCCGTACAGCGCCTCGGCGAACGCCTCGTCGCGCGCCGCGTTGGCCGCGTCCATCGCCGCCACCAGCTGCTCCGGACCGCTCCGCTCTCCAAGCCGCTCGAGCAGGCCGAGCGAGTAGGCAATCAGGATCCCGCCCGAGGACGGCGGCGGGTTGGTCAGCACCTCCGTGCCGCGGAAGGAAGCGGCGACCGGGCGCCGCTCGATCGCCTCGTACTCGGCGAGGTCGGTCGGCCCGAGCGTGCCGCCCTGCTCGCGGACGTGGGTGCCGAGCGCAGCCGCGACCTCGCCGCGGTAGAACGGCTCGACCCCCTCGGCACCGAAGCGTTCGAGCGCTTCGGCCAGCTCGGGAAAGCGGAAGACATCGCCTTCGCCCAGCGGCCGTCCGTCGGGGGCATAGAGCTCGCGGGTCCCCGGCAGGCGCTCGTGGATCGGCCAGAGGATGTCGAGGATGTAGGCCTGCTCGGCATTGACCGGCGCGCCTTCGCGGGCGAGCGTCACGCCGGCGCGGATCAACTCGGCGAGCGGCACGGTGCCGAAGCGCGCCAACGCCAGCTCCAGTCCCGCCGCCGTCCCCGGCACCCCGCACGAGGCCGGGCCGACGTAGAAAGTCTGCACGGTCTCCTCGTCGAAGTGGACGGGGACGGGGACCAGCTCAACCCTCCGTTCGGCGCCGTCCTTGCCGGGAGCGGCGACGAAGAAGTCGATCAGGGTCGTCTCCTCTCCGCGGCTGACCATCATGAAGCCGCCCGCGCCAAAGCCGGTCAAGGGGCTCTCGACCGCAAAGGAAGCGAGGACCGCAGCGACGGCCGCGTCCACCGCGTTGCCACCCTCGCGCAGCACCTCCGCCCCGGCCTCGGCGGTGAGCGGATGCCCGGCAGCGACGACCCCGTTCATCGCGACGGGGCGGTGGAGCGGTTGCTCAAGGGCGGAGCGCTAGCCGGGGAGGAACTCGGGGACGTCGAGGCTGCTCAGCTCGCCGGCTTTCTCGTTGCGCGGCGCGCGGCCGCGACCGGCGTCTTTGGTGCGGCGGATCGTCGGCTCGGCAGCGCGGCGCGGCTGCGTCTGGCCGTCGAAGCGGGTGGCGACGACGGTGACCCAGATCTGGTCGCCCAGCTCCTCGTCGATGTTGGCGCCGAAGATGATGTTCGCGTCGGGATGGGCGGCCTCGCCGACCAGCTTGGCCGCCTCGCTGACTTCGACCAGGGAAAGATCGGGTCCACCGGTGATCGAGAGCAGGATCGCCCGCGCGCCCTCCATCGAGGTCTCCAGCAGCGGCGAGGAGATCGCTTTCTCGGCGGCGAGCAGGCCGCGGCCCTCGCCGTGGCCCATGCCGATCCCGAGCAGCGCCCGGCCGGCGTCGGACATGATCGTGCGCACGTCGGCGAAGTCGAGGTTGATCAGGGCCGGCAGGGTGACCAGATCGGAGATGCCCTGGACGCCCTGGCGCAGCACGTCGTCGGCGACTTGGAAGGCCTCGACCATCGAGGTCTGCTGGTCGAGCACCTCGAGCAGGCGGTCGTTGGGGACGACGATCAGGGTGTCGACCTCCGCCGCGAGCTCCTCGATGCCCTTGCCGGCCTGGTTGCCGCGGCGACTGCCCTCGAAGCTGAACGGCTTGGTGACGATGCCGACGGTGAGCGCACCGACCTCGCGAGCGAGACGGGCGACCACGGGAGCGGCGCCACTGCCGGTGCCGCCGCCCGCTCCGGCGGCGACGAAGACCATGTCGGACCCCTTGAGCAGGCGCTTGATCTTGTCCTGTTCCTCGAAGGCGGAGCGATGGCCGACCTCGGGGTCGGCGCCGGCGCCAAGGCCGCGCGTCTGCTCGTCGCCGATGTGGACGGTGACGTCGGCGACGCAGAGCTGCAGCGACTGAAGATCGGTGTTGACCGCCATGAACTCGACCCCGGGCACGTTCGCGTCGACCATCCGGTTGACCGCGTTCACCCCGGCGCCCCCCACGCCCACAACCCGAATCACCGGCTGATGCGGCTCCCCCGACCCAGGCGGCTCATACTCCGGTTCCTCCCGCCCATACCGAGGCGTGTCAGACCGCTCATCCCGAATCTGCGGCTCCTCGGAGAAGACCCGCTTCAGCCTCTCGGGCGCCGACTCGGTCGATCCCTCTGCCTCAGACGCCTCTCCCGCGGGTGGCGGCGTAGGGGGGACCGGCCCTGAGGACGCTTTAGCGACCGGAGGGGCCGGTGGGTCCCCTGCGCCGACAGGACCCGCTGGCTGATCGCCTTGTCCCTTGGGCGGATCGGCCGGGGCATCCTCGGACGTACTGCGAAAGAGGTCGGCGAGAGGACCCTCGCGCATACTCGCCCGCTTACGCCGACTCATTCGCCAAGACCTCCTTAGCCAAGTCTCGATAGTAGCCCGCTGCGTTGCCCTGGGGATCGTACTTGAGCACGCTGGCGCCTTTGACCGGCGCCTCGGCGAATTTAATCGCCTTTTTGATCCGCGACTTGAAGACCAGCTCGCCGAAGTTCTCCTCGAGGATCTCCACCGCCTCCTTGGCATGGACCGTGCGCGAGTCGAGCATCGTCGGCAGGATGCCCTCGATCTTGACGTCCGGGTTGAGGTTCTCCTGGATCATCTTGAGCGTGTTCTGGAGCTGGACCAGTCCGCGCATCGACAGATACTCGCACTGAACGGGGACGATCACCTTGCTCGCAGCGGTCAGCGCGTTGATCGTCAGCAGCCCGAGGCTGGGCGGCGTGTCGATGCAGACGAAGTCGTAGTCGCCGGAAACCTCTTTGAGGGCCTTCTCGAGCGAGCGCTCGCGGCCGATCTTGGTGCTCATCGCGATCTCGGCGCCGGCCAGGTCGATCGAGGAGACCGCGATGTCGATCTCGCGGTGCTGGATGATCTCGCTGATCGGCATGTCGTTGACCAACACGTCGTAGAGGCTCTTCTCGACCTTGTCGGGGTCGATCCCCTGGCTCATCGTCAGGTTGCCCTGCGGGTCGAGGTCGATGCAAAGCACCCGGTGCCCGGACTCGGCGAAGGCAACCGCGAGGTTCAACGTGGTGGTCGTCTTGGCGACCCCACCCTTCTGATTGGCAAAAGCGATCACCTCGGCGTGCTTCACCGGCACCTCGGTCACGGGCTCTTCCACCACAGCTTCGTGCCGACTCGGCGCAATCAAATCTCTGGGCATGAAGCGCTCGGGACCCTCATCCTCCTCTACCTTCGACTCCTCGACCTTTGGCGCCTCTACCACGGGCGTGGGCTGCGGCTTCTGGGGAACCGCAGCCTCCATCTCCTCGAGCTCTTCGACGATCGGATGCTCCTCGTCGAGGGCAGCAGGGGCGGGCGCGGACTTGGTCTTGCGGCTGAGAAATCCCATTGCGCGGGTATTCGCATGAGCCCCCGCTTTTCCTGCCGCCTCGCGAAATTGCTAGGAATCACCCCGATCCCACCCGACTTCCTCGACAAGCGCCTCATCTTCGTCACCGGCAAGGGAGGGGTCGGCAAGACCACCGTCGCCGTCGCGCTCGGCCTGCGTGCGGCCGAAGAAGGCAAGCGCACGATCGTCTGCGAGGTCTCCTCGCAGGAGAACGCCTCGCGGTTCTTCGAGCACACCGAGGTCGGCTTCCACGAGGTCGAGATGGAGGAGAACCTGTGGTCGATCTCGATCGACCCCGACGAGTCGATGCGCGAGTACGTGCTGCTGCAGCTCAAGGTGCGGGCGATGCGCGACCTGCTCTTCCGCAGCCGCATCTTCAACTACCTCGCCGCCGCCACCCCGGGCCTCAAGGAGCTGGTCACGATCGGCAAGATCTGGGAGCTGGCGCAGCTCGACCGCAAGGTGAAGAGCGGCCGCAAGTACGACCTGGTGATCGTCGACGCGCCCGCCACCGGACACGGGATCGGCTTCCTGCAGACGCCGCGCACTTTCGCCGCGATCGCCCGGGTCGGGCCGATCCACTCGCAGGCGCAGCAGCTCAACCGGCTGATCGTCGACCACGAGCACACCGGCACGGCGATCGTCGCGCTGCCGGAGGAGATGCCGGTCAACGAGTCGGCGGCGCTGGAGAGCGAGCTGCGCTCCGAGGTCGGCGTCGCGGTCGACCGCGTCTACATGAACGGCCTCTACCCGGAGCGCTTCTCGGCCGAGGAGGCGGCACGGCTCGGCGAGCTCGCGGGGGGCGAGAACGGAGCGGTGCGGGCCGCGGCGCGGGCGGCCGTCTCCGAGCACGGTCGGGCCCGCTCCCAGCGCGCCCAGCTGGCGCGGCTGCGGCGCCGGGTCGAGGCGCCGGTCAAGACCCTCCCCTTCCTCTTCGAGCCCGAGCTGGACGTCGAGGCCGCCCGCCGGCTGGCCCGGAGGCTCGGCTGATGCCCGCGGTCGACGAGCTCCTCGCGGGCAAGGACATCTGCATCTGCGCGGGGTCGGGCGGGGTCGGCAAGACGACGACCTCGGCGGCTATCGCCGCCGGCATGGCGGCGCGCGGCCTGCGCGTCTGCGTGCTGACGATCGACCCGGCGAAGCGGCTCGCCGACTCGCTCGGCCTGCGCGAGCTAGGCAACGAGGCGACGCGGGTCGACCCGGCGCTGTTCGAGCGGCACGGGATCGAGATGAAGGGCGAGCTGTGGGCGATGATGCTCGACGCCAAGGCGACCTTCGACGAGCTGGTCGCCCGCCAGGCGCCCGACGAGGAGTCGCGCGACCGGGTGCTGAACAACCGCATCTACCAACAGATCTCCAACGCCCTGGCCGGCTCGCAGGAGTACATGGCGATGGAGAAGCTCTTCGAGCTGCACACCGAGGGGCGCTTCGACCTGCTCGTACTCGACACGCCGCCCAGCCGCGACGCGCTCGATTTCCTCGACGCCCCCAAACGCCTCACCCAGTTCATCGAAGGCCGCTCGCTGCGCGTCTTCATGAAGCCGACCGGGCTGGCGGCGCGGGTCGCGGGGCGGGGTGCCACGGTCGCGCTGGGCGTGCTGAAGCGGATCGTCGGCTTCGACCTGCTCGCCGACCTGGCCGAGTTCTTCAACGCCTTCAGCGGCATGGTCGACGGCTTCCAGGCGCGCGCCAAGCGCGTCAACAGCCTGCTCGCCGATCCGCACACCTGCTTCCTCGTCGTCTGCGGCCCACAGGGCGAGCCGATCGACGAGGCCGTCTACTTCCACCGCAAGCTGGTCGAGGCGAAGCTGCCCTTCGGCGGCGTAATCGTCAACAAGGTCCATTACCCGGCCGAGCGCCTGCGCGGCGATGGTGCCGACCTCGAGGCGACGCTGACCGAGAAGCTTGGCGAGGAGGACCTGGCCAAGCGCGTCGCCGAGAACTTCGCCGACTACCAGGCGCTCGCCGAGCGCGACGCCCGAAACATCGAGCACCTCGCGGCCGAGCTGCGCACCAAGGCGACGATCCGCGTCCCTTATCTAGACGAGGACGTCCACGACCTCGGCGGCCTCGCCGAGATCAACCGCTACCTCTTCGCCTCCAGCGAGCAGCGCGAGGCGATAGCCGCCGGCCGCGCTTAGCCCGCGGTCGACTGCCATTGCGGGAAGATCTCTTGGCATTACAAAGTAATTCCTGATCAACTGTGTCTCTCACGGTCGTTCGCCCGGAACGGCCTCGATCAAGGAGAGAAAGATGATTCGCAAACTGAAAACGCTTGGACTCGGCCTGCTCGCTGCGGGAGCGATCTTCGCCACCGCGGCCCCTGCCGCGTCAGCCAACCCCTTCTTCCATTCCGAATTCGCCGGAATCTTCCTGACAGGCGGACAAACGGGGCTGGTGGCCAACACGTTGACGACCGACCTGGGCGAAATGAAATGCAAAGTCGTCCAATTCAGTGGCTCCCAGGGGGCGATGACAACGACGACAATGACACTCAAACCGAAATACGAAGAATGCAAAGTCGGCATGACCAATGCGACGGTGACACTCAACGGCTGCGCCTACACGTTCCACCTCGAAGAACAGGCAGAACCGGTCGAGGCACGCATGGGCATCGAGTGCCCCTTCGCGGGCGGAAAGATCGAAATCCACGTCGGCGAATGCACGATCACAGTCCCGGCACAGGAACCGCGGAAAACGGTCACATTCACAAATGAGGGAGAAGGGACGACACGTAGCGTCGTCGCCGATCTGAACGTATCCGGCATCCACTACGTGGAAGACGGCGCGGGTTGCGCAAACCCGAATCAGACAACAGAAAACGGCACCTACACCGGAGTGATCACAGTCAAAGGCGAGGACTCAGAAGCAAACCACGTGGGAATCTGGGTCGCATAGCCCAGATCCGCAGGCAAGGGTGGGCGCTGTTGTGGCGCTCACCCCGCCTGACTGCGGTAGTGGTCGTAACGGAGCTCCTTGACCTCCCAGTCGGCGTCCTCGGGAACCGGGAAGAGGTGGCGGACGCGGGGGGTGTCGATTCGCTCGCGGTGGGCGAGGTCGCCCTCGATGGCCGGGAAGTCGAGGGTGCTCTCCTCGACCTCGACCTCGTCTAGCCAGTTGCCGGCGCTGATGCGGATCTCGTCCTCGGCCGGGACCGGCTCGAGGATGCGGGTGTCTTGATCCATGTCGTGCTCCTCCTCGGTGGTCGGCATTGGACGATGAAGTTCGAACTCGGGGACGGGGAAGGCGTCGGGCTCGGGCGTGGCGACCGGCTCGGGCTCGACATCCCGGGCCGTGACCGCGATCTCGACGTCGCCGGCGTCGAGGCCCGTTGCTATCAGGGTCTCGTCGGCCGCCTCGTTGAGGTCGGCGCCTAGCTCGCCGAGGGCGGCGTGGCAGAGGATGCGGCGGACACTCCCCTCCAGCCAGCCGGCCAGCTCGCCCTCTCGCGGAGCGTGGGCGCCGGACATCTGACCGCGCTCGAGCTCCATCGCCGCTTCGACCCGCTCGCGGGCGCCGAGGCGGTCGGTCGAGCCGTCGGCGATCAGAGCAGCGGCGCGCATCGGCAGCGAAGCGCCGACGGGGCCCTGGCCGTCGAGGACGGAGCGCAGGGCAAGAAGATGATCGCTGAGCCCTTCCAGGGCAGAGAGGCGCTCGCAGCCGAGCTCGAAGCGACGCACCGCCCAGGCCAGCGGGCCGCTCGGATCGGGGCGGGCCTCCAGTGTCTCGGCCAGCTCGACCAGCTGCTCGGCCTCCTCGTCGCTGAGCCGGTAGCCGTCGGGGCGCGGCGCCGGGGCGCCGGTGGCGATCCGGCGCCAACGGCCCTCGCCGGTCGGCGCGAAGGCATGCGGCCCGAGGCCGATACCGCCACCCTTGAAGAGACGCATGACGCTGATCAGCTCGCCCAGCTGGTGCAGGGCGTCGGCGGCGCACTCGGCTCCCTCGCCCAGCTCGGCGACCGCCAGGAACTGGGGCTCCCAGGCCTCGCGGCCCATGCCCTCGCTGCGCATCGCCTCGATCGGCGCCTCGAAGCTGTCGGCGCGTACGAGGCGCATGCCGTGAGGAAGATTCAGCCGCGCCGAAGACATCTTCAGGCCGACGACGGGCACGACGACGATCTCGGCCTCGTCGACATCGCCGGTCTCGGCGTCGAGCACCGCGAGGGCGGCCTCGAGCCGGTCGCGATCGAGCGAGAATTCGGTGCAGCCCTCCCAGAGGGAGGCGAGGAAGACCGTCAGCATCGACGCCGCGCGCGCTCCCGACTGGGCGGGCACACTCTCCCCCCGCTCCTCCAGATACGGCGCGGCGACACCGGCCAACTCGACCGCTTCGCGCGCCGGCTCGAAGGCGGGCAACGTACGCAACTCCGCCTCCCGCTCACGCACATAGCGCGCCGTCAACGGCACATAGCTATGAAAGAACGCCTCATCGGGGCCGGCGGACTCCGCAACGTCAAAAGGAATCTGATCCCCCCCAGCCACCAGCGTGGTAAACCGCGTAGCTGCCTCAGCAGCCAACCGCCTCAGGGCCTCGTTAAGCAGGGGATCACGCACCCCTCCAGCTTTCCTCTCCAGGCACCCGCTCCTCCGCTTGCACGCAGCCTTGCAAGACGCCCCGGGTGTCCCCCAGAGGAACTTGTGAGCACGCGAACCTTGGAACCCTCGCAACCGGCCCAGCGGCGGGTTCCGTCGGGGGACACCCGGGGCGTCTATACGGCTACGGGCTCTCCCAGAAGCCAGCGGGTGCCATACCGCCGCATGTCCTCGATCAGCGGCACCAGCGCCTCCCCCTTCTCGGTCAACGCATACTCGACCCGCGGCGGCACCTCGGGGAAGGTGTTGCGCTCGACGATCCCCTCTTCTTCGAGCGCCCGCAGGCGCAGCGAGAGCGTGCGCGGGCTGATCCCCTCCAGCGAGCGCTCCAGCTCGCAGAAACGGCTGCAGCCTGCCGCCAGGTCACGGATGACGAGGAGCGTCCACTTGCCGCAGACGACGTCGGCGGTCCGGCAGACGGGACATCGGGAGTTGCTCTCAGCGCTCATCTTGGCAGCGAGGACGTTGCCTCGAATTCCTCGCTAGAGCGAGTTTAGCGCCATGACTTCACTTACTGAAGTTTTGGCGCGCCGCGACTACTCGGGCGTGGGCGTCGTTTATGGAAGGGGCTGGTTGCCGAGCCCGATGAACGCTGCCCGGGAGGAGCTCGCTCCCTTGTGACTGCCGGCCGGGACGATTCGGGCGTTCGTCACCTTGATCGCGTAGCGAACTCCGCTCGGCTCGTAGAGATATTCCAGCTGCGCCCCGACGCGGACTTCGAGGATTTCGCAGACTTCCGCGCCCCGGGTGATGCAACCGAACTCGCCGATCACCGCCCGCACGTCGTGCGATACGAGGAAGACCAGCCGCTGCTTCTCGGCATTCGCGCCCAGCAGCGTCGCGACCGAGGTCTTCTTTCCGGGAAGCTGCGCGAGAATCGGCACTCCGTGGCGCTCTTCCGTCTTGGTGACCTTTTCCTCCCCGTCGGCGGTCTTCTCGATGCGCGAGATCTGCGCGTCGATGACGAATTCGTAGTTCTGTGCGCTTCCGCCGCCGGCTTCGTCGTCGGCGGTGCCGCCATCGGAGCCGCCCGAGCCCCCGGAGGAACCTTCGGGAGGGGTCGTCGTACTTTCGGTGACGGCGCCGTCTGACGAGGCCCCACCGGATTCGCCGCTGGTGGTCGTTTCGACGCTCTGCACCTGAGCCGATCCGGGCAGGCTGGTGTAGCGCTGCTTGAAGGGGTCGGTGGGGCTGCGGTCGCCCAGCCGCGTGTGGTAGTCGCGCAGGCCCGGGGTGGCCTCGACCACGGTCAGCTTCGAGGCTTTTGCCGGCGGCGCTAACCCGGCGGAGGGAGGCACAACCTGCACCTCTTCGCGATCCCCTCCCAGCAGGATCGGCACGGCGACGATGGCGACGAGCGCCAGCGCGATCGGCGCCAGCAAGCGGCGGTCGCGCAGGTCGTAGTAGAGGTCGGTGACGAAGTCCGGCATCTTCAGGTCCGGCATCTTCAGATCGGGTCCCTTCAGCTTCTTCATGGCGCCGCTCCGATCGTGGTCGCGGCCGGAGTCGCTTCTTCCGTGCCGGGGGTTTCGAGAGATTCCGGCGCCAGGGTCTCGCCCGGCGGGGTCAGGTAGGTCGTCAGGGCGAAGCTCGCCTGCAGTGCGGGGAAACCGGTTTCCGGCGAGGCTTCCAGGGAGAAGCCGTCGATCGTGACCAGCCGCCCGTCGACCCTGACCGTCCCGGCTTTCGTCTTGACCAGCGAGTCGAGGCCGGCGATGAAGTCGGCGATCTGGAAGAACTGGCCGTCGAAGGTGACGTCATAGGGCATCACCGCGAGGCCGGCCGGACCGATCGTCGCGCCGAGCGGCAGCAGCGAGGCCGCGACCTCGGTGGGCGAGGCCGGCGTCCCGGCACTGCCTGCCGGCGCGACAGGCGGGGCTTCGCCTTCGCCGCTCGCGGCGGTGAGCTTGATATTGCTGAACGTGCCGCCGGCGCGATCGGCGATGTGGTTCAGCTGCACCACCAACGAGCCGGTTTCGTCGTCGCCCGGCACGGCCTTGCCGACCACGACCAGATGCTGGTACTCGGCCGGAAATTCCTTCCTCGCCGCTTCGGCTTCGGCGACTTCGGCCTGGTGCTGCGCCAGTGAGGACTTCAGCTGCGTCACTTCGGCGTCGAGTTTCTTCGCTTCGTCGCGCTTGGGGCTGAGCAGCGTCATCCAGAAGACGATGGCGAGCGCGAAGAGGATCGCGACCGCGACGATCGCTCCGTTTTTCGAGCTCATCTGAAGTTTCATCAGCCTTCCTCCGAGCTTTCGGAGGATTCGGCCGGCGGGGCCGCTTCCGCCGCCACCGGCGCGCCTTCTTCGGTCCCCGTGGTGGGAACCGGCGCAGCGTCGAAGGCGACGACGATTTCGAACTTGGCGATGAACTTGCGCGTGCGACACTCGTCGCCGCTGTTGTCCGAGCCGCCGCCCCCGCCCCCGCTGCTTTCGTCTTTTTCGGGAAGTTCAGAGGACTGGACGCCGACGCGGGTCACGGCGTCGATGTCTTCGAGCGCGGTGACGAAACCGGCGACCGCTTCCTGCCCGCGCGCGCAACCGGTCAGTTCGAGCGCCGGGCCGGGAATCGCGGCACGCATACCCGAAGCGTCACCGCCTCCCCCTCCGCCTTCGACGCTGACGCCGGCGGACGCGGTCGCGGTGAGGCCGACGAGCCAGACGTCGCTCGGCAGGACCAGCGAGAGTTCGCGCATCACCCGCTCCCAGTCGAAGCGGCTGTCGGCGAGGCTGTTGACGGTCGCCACCCGCTGTTCGCTCATTTCGCGGAACTCGGTGTAGGAAGCGAGGCGCTGAGCCTTGGCGGCTTCGGCGGCGTCTTCGCTCTCCAGCTTCGCCACTTCGTTCTTACTGTCGGCGATCTGGTTGCCGACCAGGACCAGGGCAATGACGCCGATCAAGAGGGCAACGAGGGCACCAAGCAAGACGTAGGGCAGCAGGCCGGTGCGCAGCGGGGCGTGCTCGCCGCGGCGGTCCTCGGGTGGAATCAGGTTGACGGGGCGCACCGCTCAGTCCTCCAGGGAGAGGCCATAGGGAACGGTGAGGCGGGCCGCGGCCGGCTCGTCGAAGCCGCCAAGGGCGGCCGGACGCGAGACTGAGATCGGCATGCCGAGGGCGGCTTCCATCTGAGCCGGCACGCCGGCGATCGCGCTGCCGGGCCCGCAGAGGACGATCCGCTCAACCGGGGTCGCGCCCTCCTGGGCGCCGTAGTAGTCGAGCGAAAGGCGCAGCTCGTCGACCAGGGAGGAGACGCCGTCCTCGAGCGCGCGGCGCGCCTCGGCGAGGGTTTCCTCGTCACCTTCGAGCTGCTCGACGGGGGCCTCAAGGCCGACGTAGGACAGCCACTGCGCGGTGTGCTCGGGGTTGAGCTCACGACTGGCGGAGAGCTGGGCCGAAATCGCCCCGAGACCCACATGGGAGACGCGGGTGAAGAGGCACGCTCGCCCGCGCGCGACGGCGAGGTTGGTGACGTCGCCGAGGCTGCAGTAGAGGACGGTCCCGGCCAGAGGAACGCCCGCTTCCTCGGCTGCGGCGCCCGTGTCGACACCGGCGCCGGCAAGCGCGCGGATCATGCCGAAAGCGGCGAGATCGACCCCGACCGGTTCGAGGCCGGCGCGGCGAATCGGCTCGACGAAGGAGGCGATCATGTCGCGGCGCGCGGCGACGACCACCACGTCGAGCTGGGCGGTGCCGCCCTCCTCGGCGGGGACGCCGCCGACCACCTGGTGCTCCAGCACCGCCTGGTCGAGCGGCATCGGCATCTGCTCCTGAGCCTGGAAGCGAACCGCCGCGTCCACCTCTTTGGGGTCCTCGATCGCCGGCAGACGCAGCGTCCTGACGACCAGGCGCTGATTGCCGATGCCGAGGCGCACCCGCTTGGAGAGCTTGTGCTCGGCGAAGAGGGACTTCAGAGCGGCAGCGAGGCGATCGGGGTCGAGCACCTCGCCCTCGTGGAAGGCGCCGGGGTCGAGCGGGCCGATCGCCGAGGCGGTCACCTGCGCCGAGCCGTTGACCGAGACTTCGGTCGCGGCGATGCTGCCGGCCTCGATGTCGAGGCCGACGACGGGGCCGGTCTGCTTCTTGGTCAGGCTGAAAGAGGGCACGCCTCCCCTGAATCGACAGAAAGGCCGCAGACCTTTCGCCCTGCAACTACTCATTTATAGGAAAACCTGGACGCTCGTCCAGTCGCCTGCACGGGCCCTTGGCCTCGCGCCGGCTCAGAACGTGCCCAAGTACCAGTCGACCATCTGCTCGCCCGCAAGCAGGGCGGCGACGCCGCCGAGGGCGAGGAAGGGGCCGAAGGGGACCGCCTGCTTGCGAGCCGCGGCGCCGCGCGCCGCGATCAGGACCAGGCCGAAGAGCGCGCCGGCGGCGAAGCCGATCAGCAGCGCCGGCCCGACCGAGCGCCCCAGGTAGAGGCCCATTACCGCCGCCAGCTTTACGTCGCCCAGGCCCATCCCGCGGGGATAGGCGAGCGCGACGGCGAAGAGCAGACCACCGGCCGCGGCGGCGGCGATCGCCCGTTCTGGAAGGCTGCCGGTGTCGGCGACGGCGGCGATCGCCACGCCGGCAATTGCGCCAACCAGGAGGATCTTGTTGGGGATGATCCGCCGCTCGAGGTCGGTCAGCGTAACCGCCAGCAGCATGGTGACGAAGACGAGGCCGAGGGCCAGCTCGGCCGGGTCGTCCCAGAGGACGATCGCCGTCGCCGCGTAGAGCACCCCCATGGTCAGCTCGGTCAGCGGGTAGCGCGGCGAGATCGCGGCGCCACAGCAGCGCGCCCGGCCGCGCAGCAGCAGCCAGGAGAGGACCGGCACGTTGTCGTAGGCGGCAATCTGCGCACCGCAGGCGGGACAGTGCGAGCGGCCGCCGACGACCGATTCCCCCCGCGGCACCCGGTGCGCGACCACGGTGAGGAAGCTGCCGATCAGCAGCCCGAAGAGAAAGAGGAGGATCGTCGTCGTCGCCTGGTCCACGCCCGCACATCATCGGCGCGGGTGACGACGTCGCTTAGCGGCGC
>Ga0070691_10000686_pt1 | contig 13215 bp, 7 predicted proteins | sample KBSK1101metaG_FD_64673 | JGI IMG/M metagenome (GOLD analysis project Ga0070691, IMG submission 64673) | Corn, switchgrass and miscanthus rhizosphere microbial communities from Kellogg Biological Station, Michigan, USA - KBS K1-10-1 metaG | ecosystem: Host-associated > Plants > Roots >... | reverse complement strand
GCACGCCCGGCACCAGCCCGCCGATCCAGTTCGACACGAAGATGTAGATCACCGCCGGTACCAGCAGGTAATCGGCGAGGATCATCCAGCCCGCGATGAATCCGAGGAACGGATTCATGCCGCGCCGCACGTACGCGTACACCGAACCCGCGAACGGGAACTCCGCGCTCAACTGCTTGTAGCTCAGCGCGGTGAAGAACATCGCGACCATGCCGACCAGGTACACCAGCGGGACCATGCCCTCGCTGGCGTGTGCGACGAAGCCGTACACCGCGACCGGCGCGATCGGCACGATGAACACCATGCCGTACACCAGCAGGTGGCGCAGCCCAAGCCGGCGGTCGAGCTGCTGCGTGTAGCCGGCCGCGTCGAGTTCTGCGCTGGCCTGTTCGGGCGCGGTCTCGCTCACGCGATCAATAGTGCAGATTGAAGTTGACGAGGCCGCAGGCGACGATCGCCCAGATGCCGTAGACCGCGCACAGGCCCAGCAACAGTTCGCCGACGCGCGCCAGCCAGCCGCCCGGCCCGCGCGCGATCCGCCAAACTGCTTCGGCAATGATCGCAATGCCGCCCAGGATCGCCAGCACGCCCAGCACGTAAAGCAGCGTCAGCGGTGTGTCGAAGTTCGCGTGGAACAGCGACAGCGGTTTCGAGAACCACATCAGCAGGCCCAGCCAACCTGCCACCACCCCGAGTTGCAGGATCACGCCGATGCGCGAGGCGATCCAGAGCCCGCGCTGGCGCGGCGCGAACGGCAGCTTGCGCTTGAAGCGGCGCCGCGCGATCGCGCCGCCGATCCAGACCAGCAGGGTGAGCACGAACACCGCCATCGCGATCTGGAACAGCAACATGAAGGTGCCGTGCGCGAGCAATCCGTGCATCGGCTGGAACAGCATCACCGGCGGAAAATCGTCGGTGACCCACTGGCGGATCGAGCCATCGGCATTGGCGACGAAACGCAGTTTCGATTGTCCGTTGACTTCGCGGTACGTCAGCGGCCCGATCTCGCGCCAATGCTTCACCGCGCCGCTCGGATCCTTCAGTGCATCGACGGTGATGTCGCCGTTCGGCAGCGCCGATATCCGTGCCTGGCCGAGCAGGTACAGCAATCGCAATGCGCTGTCCTCGCGGCGGCTCGCCCAGTACCAGCCGGCCACGCGTGCGGCGTCGGCTTTCGCGGTCGCGGCGGTTTTTTCCTGCGGCACGGTGTACGGGAAGTAACGGTCGAGGAATGCCCGGAACAGCGACGTGCGCACGGCTTCGGCGGTGCCGTCCGGCGCCTTGCCCGCGCTGTTGAAGGACATGAACACGCCCACGTCCTTGTCCAGCAGCAGGTGCAGGTCGGAGTGGAACGCAACAGTGTCGCCGCCGTGGCCAATGATCGTGAGGCCGTTGCGGTTCTCCTGGTAGAAGCCCAGATCGAAGCCATTCATCCCCGGCGCCGCGGGATACTGGTGCGAGTGCATTTCCCGCGCGGTCGCGGCCGGCAGGATCGACGTGCCGTCGAACTGCCCGTTCTGCAACTGCGCGATCATGAAGTTCGCCATCTCGGTGGCGGTGGACGTGAACGAGCCGGCCGGATAGGGCTCGATCGGCTCGAACGGCACGATGGTCTTGCCGGTCGCGGTGATGTAGCCGGTCGCCATCTCGCCGCGCAGCGCCTCGGGCAGCGGCTGCACGAAAGTCGAGCGCGGCATCGCCAGCGGTTTCAGGATGTGGTCCTCGACATATTGGTCGAACGGCTCGCCCGACACCCGTTGCACGATGTAGCCGGCCAGCGTCGCGCCATAGTTCGAATACGCGACGATTTCGCCGGGCGGGAAGATCCGCGGCGGGATGTGTTCGGAGAGGTAACGCTTCAGTGGATAAATGTCCTTCGGCGTCGGCACGCCAAGATCCTTGATGACTTCGGCGAAGCCGGACGTATGCGTCATCAGGTCGCGCATCGTGATCGGCTTGCCGTATTTCTCCGGAATCTTGAAGTCGAGGTACTTGTTGACGTCGGCGTCGAGATCGATCTTGCCGGCCGCGACCTGCTGCATCACCGCGGTCCAGGTGAACAGCTTGGAGATCGAGCCGATCCGGAACAGCGTCTTGTCCGCGACCACCGGCGTGCGCTTGGCGACATCGGCGTAGCCGTAGCCTTGCGCGAAGACCAGCTTGCCGTCCTTCACCACCGAAACCACGCCGCCCGCGATGTCGTTGCGTTTCAGCATGTACGGCACCAGTCCGTCGAAGAACGTCCGCAGGTCCCGTGCATCGAGCATGGCCGGCCCGGTGGATGTTGCAGTGCTCGCGGGTGGTGCGGTGGTCGCGGGCATCGCGGCGGTAGAAGCGGACGCCGGGGGAATGGGGGTCGGTTTCGGCGGCACCTGCGCGGAAGCATTGCGCGGTGTTGTGAACACGGCTGCGAGCAGCAGCGTGGCAAGCATCAGGCGCAGGCTCATCATTCGAAATCTCCCGTTACACGAATCGAAAACGGTTGGCGTTGTGAAACGCGAATGCAGTCATTCCGTATGGTTTGCCCTTCGACTCCGATTCCGTTCGCACTGAGCGTAGCGGCGCAGGCGCGGAGTCGAAGTGGCGAACGGACTCTACGCTCAGGGCGAACGGTTCAAGTGCCTAAAAATCCACGCTCGCGGTCACGCCGACCAGGCGCGGCTGCACGTACGTGGCCGAAAAGGGCGCCGCGGTCGGATCGGTCGTTTCAAACGACAGCACGGTGATGCCGCGGCTGTCGGTGGCGTTCTTGACGAATGCCCCGAAGCTCCATTTCCCGAAGTTCACGCCCGCGTGCAGGTCCAGCACGCGATACGAAGGCAGGTTGTAGCGCGCGTCCGGCGCCGACTGGAAATCGGTAATGCGTGAACCGACGTAACCGTAATTGGCGCCGACGTAACCCGACCAGCCATTGGCGATCGGAAAGTTGTATTCGGCGCCGACATTCGCGTTCCAGCGCGGCACGTAGGGCAGGCGGTCGCCCTTGAATCCGACCAGCCCGGATGGCGTGTCCTGGGTGAGCTTCGCATCGGTCCACGACGCGTTTGCGGTCAGGGTCAGGCCCGCGACCGGACGATATTCCAGGGCTGCTTCCAGGCCTTGGCTCTTGGCCTTGCCGCCGTTGCTCAAAAAGCCGATGCCGGCGATGTTCGATTCGAGCTGGATGTGGCTCCAGTCGATGTAGAACGCATCGACGTCGAAGGTCATCGTGTGCTGCAACAACGTCGTTTTCAGGCCGACCTCGTAGTTCACCAGCTTGTCCGGTCCGAAGGTGACGGGCGCGCCCAGGCCGGGCGGCACACCGACATTGGGGCCGCCCGGCCGAAAACCGGAAGCGACACGCGCATACAGCATCACGTCATCGGTGAGCTTGAACGAGGGGCTGACCAGGTACGTGGTCGGCGTGTCGGTGCCGGTGGTGGTGAAGCTCGACGGTCCGACCAGCAGGCCGTCACCGGTCTGCGTGTACTGCGTCTTGTCGTGGGTCTGGCGCACACCCAGCAGCACTTCGAAGCGCGGCGTGAAATGCCAGGTGATGTCGCCATAGCCGGCCCACTCGGTGAAAGTCGCGGGGCCGAGGCTGAGATCGGCCAGCGTCGGCAGCGGCAGCGGCGCGCCGGTGATCGCGTCGAAGCTCAGCACGGTTTGGCCGTAGCGGCTGCGTTCGTGCGTGTAGAACACGCCGACCCGCCATTCCAGCTGTTGCGTGGCGGGCGACTGCAGGCGGATTTCCTGGGTGAATTTGTTCTGCGTGACAGGCGTGTGTTCCGAAAACCCGGGGTTCGGCAAGCCGAACAGCGGACCGAGGATCGGGCCGTAGGCCGCGGTCAGGTCGAAGGTCTGGTCGAGGTCGAGGTGGTTGTAGCTGGTGGTCGCGACCAGCGTGGCCCAACCGAAGTCGGCGGTGAGGGTGGCGTCGTACATGCGGTAGCCGAGGTCGAGTTGGCCCGTGCCCGGCGAATGCCTGGATGTGTACGGCCCGTAGAGCGGTTGCAGGGTGTGCGGATCGACGTCGACGCCGCCATTGGCGAGGTCGTCGCCCTCGAGGTTCTGGAACAGCGCGGACACGCGCAGGGACACGCGATCGTTCGGCGTCCACAGCAGTTGCGCACGACCGCCGTCGACCCTGGCATCGTTGGCGTCCTTCACGCCCTTGCCGATGTCGTCGATGTAGCCGGGATCGTGCCGCTTGAATCCATCCACGCGTACGGCCAGCTTGTCGGTGACCAGCGGCGCGTTCAACATCAGGCGTGCGCCGAAGCCGTTGCGGCCGTGATCGAGGCTGCTTCCGTCCACTTGCGCCCGGCCCGAGAACGCCGTCGCGTCGGGTGGCCGTGTCACGAACTTGATCAGGCCGCCCAGCGTGTTGGAACCATAAAGCGTGCCCTGCGGACCGCGCAGCACCTCGACGCGTTCCAGGTCGCTCGGATCGATGTCGGGCGTCAGCAACGCGCCGATGGCATAAACGGTACTGGAGCCGAATGGCGCGTCGTCGATGTAGGTACCGACGCTGGCGTTCGGTTGGCGCGAGCCTGACGTGACGCCGCGCATCACGATCTGGGTCATGCCTTCGCCCGCGGAGATCACGTTCACGCCGGGCATCTTGGTGAGGTAATCGCCAAAATCGGCCGCGTTCATGCGCTCGAGTTGATAGCCGCCCATCACCGACACCGCCATCGGCACGTCCTGCACGTTCTGGGTGCGTTTGTTGGCGGTGACGATCACGGTCGGTAGCGTGGTGACCGTCTCGTCGTTGCCGGGCGCATGCGTCGCCTGGGTCGGTGGTGCGGTTTGCGCATGCGCCAGCGGCGCCGAAAGGAGTGCCGCGGTGATCGCGGCCGAAAGACGAAGCGACAACCCATGGCGCCTGTTGTTCATGGACGACCCTCCTGAAACTGGCGGCGAAGCGGGGTTGCGGGAGATTGTTACTGTGATCACATAAACATGTCAATGTTAGTTCAATATCATACCCAGCGGCGGAAGCGCCAACGCCGCGCAGCCCAGGGACTTTCGTCACTTGCGATGCGCAAACGCGCCTGCTGGACTGTCCGGCTATCCCTCGGCATAGGAGTGAAGTCCGATGCGCGCGTTTCCTGCATTCATGATGGCGGGCCTGCTGGCCGTCGCCGGCACGGCTGTCGCGCGGCAGCCAGCACATGCCCCGAAACCGGCAACCGTGAAATCCGCGGAAGCGCCGCCGCTCACGCGGCTTCCGGGCTGGGCGGCGCCGGAATCCTACGATCTCGCGATCAAGAGTGATCCCGATAAGCGGGGTTACAGCGGTACCGTCACGATCGCGGTGGACCTGAAGAAGGCCGCCAACCATGTATGGCTGCACGGCAAGGATCTGGAAGTTTCCAGCGTCACCATCACCGACGCGCATGGCAAGACGCACGCCGGCAAGTACGAGGGCGCCGTGACCGCCGAGGCCGAGAAGGCCGGCGTGGCGCGCGTGGATTTCGGCGCGAGGCTGCAGCCGCAGAAGCTCAAGTTGAAGTTCGATTTCACCGCGCCGTACAACGACACGCTGCAGGGTTACTACAAGGTGGTGTTCGCGGGCCATGCGTATGCAATGACGCAAATGGAACCCATCAGCGCGCGGCTCGCGTTTCCGTGTTTCGATGAGCCCGGCTTCAAGGTCCCGTTGAATCTGTCGCTCACGATTCCCGCCGCCGACAAGGCGGTCGCCAATGCCGCGGAAACCGGCAGCAAACCGGCGGGTGCGGGCTGGAAGACGATCACCTTCGCGCAGACCAAACCTTTGCCGACCTATTTGTATGCGTGGGCGGTGGGTCCGTGGGATATCGTGGATGGTCCGACCATTCCGCCGAACCAGTGGCGTTCGACGCCGGTGCCGGTGCGTGGCATCGCGACCAGGGGCAACGGTCCGAAAATGCAGCGCGCGCTCGCGATGGTGCCTGGCATCATCGAACACGAGGAAGCCTATTACGGCTTCGGCTATCCGTTCGGCAAACTCGATCTCGCCGCGCTGCCGGATTTCTCGGCGGGTGCGATGGAGAACGCAGGCCTCGTGACGTTCCGCGACTGGCTGCTGCTGCTCGACAAGGATTCCGCGCCCAGTGCGGTGCGCAGTTCCTTCAACGTGATCGCGCATGAACTTGCGCACCAGTGGACCGGCGACACCGTCACGCTCGACTGGTGGAACGACATCTGGTTGAACGAATCCTTCGCGACCTGGATGCAGCAGAAGATCGAGGGCGAGATCCATCCCGACTGGCACGCGCATCTCGGCCGCATCATGGGCGGGCAGGAAGCGATGCAGAACGACAGCCTCTCCAGCGCGCGCATGATCCGCCAGCCGATCACCGGCAACGGCGACATCGAAACCGCGTTCGACGGCATCACCTACCAGAAGGGTGCCGCGGTCCTCGGCATGTTCGAGAATTTCGTCGGACCGCAGGTGTTCCAGAAGGGCATGCAGGCGTACATCAAGGCGCACGCGTTCGGCAATGCCAATGCGGGTGATCTCGTCGATGCGATCGCCACGGCGGCCGGCAAGGGCGAAGCCTTCAGGAAGGCGTTCAAGAGTTTCCTCAACCAGAACGGTGTGCCGCTGGTCGCGACCAGACTCGATTGCGGCGCCAAGGGCGGCGCAACGCTGGAACTCGTGCAGAGCCGCTATCTGCCGCTGGGTTCCACGGGCGACCCGAACCGGCTGTGGGGCATCCCGGTGTGCGTACGTTTCCCGAACGGTACACAGTGTCAGATGCTGGACACCAAGACGGCGAGCATGAAGATCGACGGCGGCCAGTGCCCGGCATGGTACATGCCGAACGCCAACGGTGACGGTTACTACCGTTTCGAAATGGCCAAGGCCGATCGCGCGGCGCTCAACAAGGTCATCGCGCAGCGCAGCGATGGCGAGCAGTTGGCGTTCGCCGATTCCGTCGACGCGGCGTTCCATCGCGGGCACATGGATGCCGGCGAAGTGCTGGCGGCGATGCGCGAATTGTCGCCGTCGAAGGTGCGCCAGGTCGCGTCGGCGCCGCTGGAAACGGTCGAGTGGATTTACGACCACGAGGCGCAGACCGAGGCGCAAAAGGCGGTGATCCGCAGCGCGGTCGTCAAGGCTTACCTGCCGCGGCTCGAAAAGCTGGGCTACCAACGTCGCGCGGGTGAATCGGCCGACGACGTGTTGATGCGCAGCTCGCTGGCAAGCTCGTTGGGCCTCGAATTCAAGGTGCCTTCGGTTCGCGCGGCGTTGCTGAAGCAGGGCGAAGCGGCATTGAAGACCGGCAAGGATGGCTTGCCGGATTTGATGGCGGCGAACCCCGATCTTCTGCGCACCGCGTTGTCGGTGGCGGTCGAAGAGAAAGGCAAGCCGGCGGTCGACGAACTGATCGCCGCGCTTCCGAAGACGACCGATCCCGTGCGCCGCAACGCGATGCTGGGCGCGCTCAGCCATGCACAGGGCGCCGAAGCCGACGTGGCACGCGATTTCGCGTTGTCGCGGCAGGTGAAGGTCGGCGAGATGGCGATGATCCTGCGCGGCGGTCGCGACACCGTGGCGCAGCGCGACGGCCTGTGGAACTGGTTCATCGCGCACTACGACAAGATCGTCGCGCGCACCGGTGTGTTTTCCGGCGGCTACCTGCCCAGGCTGGCTGCCAGCGGTGGTTGCTCCGATGCCGAGGCGCAGCGCGTGCAGGCGTATTTCGAGCCGAAGCTGAGCCAGGTGCCGGGCCTGAAGCGAGGCCTCGCGCAGACGCATGAATCGATCGTGCTGTGCAGCGCTTTGAAAACGCACCAGAACCCTGCGTCCATCACGCAATGAAACAAAACGAACCCCTCTCCCTCCGGGAGAGGGGTAGGGGTGAGGGTTCAGGTCTTGTGCGAACTTCAATCCGATGATCGTCATGCCATGTGTGCGTGATCTGCTCGACGAGGGCACGCGCGCACTGCGCGATGATGTAGCGCGACGCGAAGCCGTGCTGCTGCTGCGCCACGTATTGGGGGTGTCGGATGCGTGGCTCATCGCGCATCCGGACGACCTGGTTGATGTTGTGCAGGCGGCCGCATTTCAGGCGCTGGTCGAGCGCCGCGCGCGCGGCGAGCCGGTCGCGTATCTCACCGGCACGCGCGGATTTCACGCGCTGGAATTGCAAGTCACGCCGGACGTGCTGATTCCCCGACCGGAAACCGAACTGCTGGTGGACTGCGCGCTGCAGCGCATCCCGGAGGACATGGAATGGGCGGTGGCCGACCTCGGCACCGGTTCGGGTGCGATCGCGCTGGCCATCGCGAAGGCACGTCCGCGGGCGAAGGTGGTCGCGACGGATGCGAGCGGCGCGGCGCTCGCCGTCGCTCGCGCGAATGCCGATCGGCTCGCTCTACGCAACGTCCAATTCGCGCATGGCGACTGGTGCGCGGCGCTAGGCGATGCGCGATTCGACCTCATCGTCTCCAATCCGCCCTACATCGCCGAGAGCGACGCGCACCTGCGCGAAGGCGATTTGCGCTTCGAACCCGCCGCGGCATTGGCATCCGGCAGCGACGGCCTCGACGCGATCCGAATCATCGTGCGCGACGCGCGTGCGCACCTGCGTGACGGCCGCTGGCTGCTGTTCGAACACGGCTTCGACCAGGGGCCGGCCGTCCGCGAATTGCTCGCGGCGCACGATTACACCGAAGTGTTCACCCAGCGCGACCTCGAAGCCCGCGAGCGCGTCAGCGGCGGAAGACTTTCATAGCAGCGCGCAAGTCTGGCCGCTCACCAGGTCGCAGCCATCATTCACACCGAAGCCCGAGCTAATCCATGCCCGGGATAACCTTGACAAGTTAAACGACAGGTGTAGTCTCTAGTAAAACTACGGATGTCGTTAAAGGTTATTGCCATGCCCAAGCGCGTCAATCCTTCGATCAGCGAAGCCGAAAGCCAGGTGATGGCACTGCTTTGGCAAAGCGCTCCGCAAGGCTCGGAGGAACTGGTGGCGGCGCTGCAACCCGACACTGCCTGGCACGAGAACACCGTGCGGACACTGCTGAATCGTCTGGTCAGAAAGGGCGCGGTGCGTGCCGAACGGGAAGGGCGGCGCTATCTCTATTCGCCCGTGCTGACGCGCGAGCAGTGGCAGGCACACGAAAGCCGCAGTCTTCTGGATCGCGTGTTCGGCGGAAAAATCGCGCCGCTGCTGGTGCACTTCAGCCGCAACGAGAAGCTGAGCGCGAAGGACGTCGCCGAACTGCGCAAGCTGGTCGACCAACTGGAAAAGAAGGAGCGTCGCCGTGACTGAACTCCTGTCGAGAATGCTGCTGGGTGCGACGCTGGGTCTGACCATGGTGCTGCTGTTGCGCCGCCCCGCGCGCCGCCTGTTCGGCGCCGGCCCGGCGTTCACCCTGTGGCTGCTGCCGATCGCGTTGATGCTGGCGCCGCTGTTGCCGCGGGGATGGGCGCCCGCGGCGATCGTGGTGCTGCCGGGCATGACCGTGACGCCGCACTTCGTGGCGGGCACATCGTCGGCAACCTTCGCGATCGATTGGGCACACGAATTGGTGGCGGTCTGGCTGTTCGGCGCCGCGGCCGGTTTGCTGCGGCTTGCGTTGCATTACTTCAGGCTGGTGCTCGGCACGCGTGCAGCGCCGATCGGATGGATGTGCACGCTGGCCGAAGCCGCGCCGAACCTCGACCTGCGCCGCGTGCGCGTCCACGGTACCGGTCCCGCGGTGCTGTGGGCGTTGCCGCGTTCGCTGATCCTGCTTCCGAACGACTTCACGACGCGTTTCGACAACGCCGCGACCCGCGAGCTGGTGCTGCGCCATGAGCTCACCCATGTCCGTCGTGGCGACGCGCTGTGGAGCGTTGTGATGGAAATAGCGACCGCGTTGCTGTGGTTCCACCCATTGGCGTGGATTGCGCGTGCGCGCTTTCGGCTGGACCAGGAACTTGCCTGCGACGCCGCCTCGCTGCGCGCGCTGCCCGAACGAACCGCGAATTACGCGCGTGCCCTGCTGGACAGCGTCGCGGTGCAACCCGCGCCCGTACTGATTCCGTGGCTCGCGGAGCCGCAGCTCAAGGAGAGACTTGCCATGATCGCTCGTATCCCACCCAGCGTACTCCGCCGCCGCGTCGGTTTTGTCGCCACTGCCATGTTGCTGGCTGGCGGTTTGTTTGTTGCCGGTGGAAGAGCACCCGCTCAAGCCGAAACGCCAACGGATACTGGCATCTCATCGCCCAAGTTGGAGTACCAGCACTCGCCGGAATACCCCGCCACGGCAATCCAGAAAGGTGAGCAGGGCATGGTGGTGTTGACATTGGCGATTGATTCGACCGGTCGGGTCACCAAGGTTGCCATCGATTCTGCAAAGACGACGGCGCCAGCGGTATTGCAGGATGCAGCAGCTCAATCCGCCAGTAACTGGCTTTTCAAACCGGGCATGAAAGATGGTCGTCCGGTCGCCGGCAGAGTCCAGGTGCCTGTCACGTTCTTGTTGAAGCCTCATTCCTTGTCCGCTCGGGCGATCCGTGCAACAAGGCTCGACGGCAAGACATATTATTCCTGTGTCGCCTGCCGTTTGTTCGACGCTTCGCGCAGTCCGCGCAAGTGAAATCACGGATGAACGTGACGCTGCCCTTGGCCCACTCGTTGAGGCGAGGCGCCGACGGACGACACCTGTACATTGTCGTGCTTGTTGCTGCGAGTTTGGTGACCGCCTGCAGCGCACGCACTGTGCTCAAACCCAATCCGCAGCCCAAGACCAGCTACGAAATGCTGGTGCCGAAGGGCGTGTTGCGTTACACGCTCGCGCCCGGCGAAACAGCGGTGCAGCCGATTCCGGACAAACGAGTCGCTCCGGTTTATCCAGCCTCGCTGGTGTATCCGGGCGCGCCGCCGGTGACGGTAGTCGCGCAACTGGTGATGGACAAGGACGGCAAGGTGCAGGGCGTGTATCCGGTTTCCAACACAGACAAGACTGCGGACCATGCGCTGTTCGAGGCGGCGGTCGAACATGCCGCGATGCAGTGGACGTTCACACCGCTCTGGATGCAGAAGCCGAACGGCGACGGCACCTACGAGCTGACCGCAAAACCCTTCAGCCTGTGGTACGTGTTCCATTTCAGGATCGTGAACGGCAAGCCGATCGTGGAAACCGTGAAGCGCTGAATCGCGCGTCCGCCCACTTTCACCCAACCAATGGGAGATGAGCCGAAGACCCCGACGTGGTATGTATGGACGATTGCCTGACTCCATTCCCGGGGCCGGGTGTTTCCGTGTCAGGGAGGCATCGGCGATGAAGCGTGTTTTGTTGGCGTTGGGGATCGTGGCGGTCACGGGTTGCGGCGTGTTCTGGGAAACCGGGGCGCATGCACGCACCTACGACGAAGGTTTGTTCTCGCAGATGCAGTGGCGGCCGATCGGGCCGCTGCGCGGCGGCCGCGGTCGTGCGGTCGCGGGCGTGCCGAGCGAACCGAACGTGTTCTATATCGGCAACGACGATGGCGGCGTGTGGAAGTCCACCGACTACGGCAACAGTTGGGAGCCGATTTTCGACAAGGAGCCGACCAGCTCGATCGGCGCGATCGCGGTTGCGGTGTCGGACCCGAACGTGATCTACGTCGGCACCGGCGAAAGCACCATTCGGCCCGACCAGGCCACCGGCATGGGCATGTACAAGTCCACCGACGCGGGCAAGACCTGGCAGTTCATCGGGCTCAAGGAAACCCAGGACATCGCGATGATCGCGGTGGATCCGCGCGATCCCAATCGCATATTCGCGGCGGCGATGGGGCACGTGTACGGCCCGAATCCCGAGCGCGGGATTTTCCGTTCGCTGGATGGCGGCAAGACCTGGAAGAAGGTCTTGTACACGAACGAGTACGTCAGCGGCGACGACGTCGAGATCGATCCCGCGAACCCGAACATCGTCTACGCGACGATGAGGCAACAGCAGCAGGCGCCGTGGGAAAACGGTTCGTTCGCGGGCACCGAGGGCGGCATCTACAAGTCCACCGACGGCGGCAACACCTGGACCAAGCTGACGAAAGGTTTGCCCGACGTGCAGCAGGCGCTGGTGGCGATTGCGCCGAGCCAACCCAACCGGTTGTACGCATCCGTGGCATCGGGTGAAGAAGGCGAGGTCGACCTCTACCGTTCGGACGACGCCGGCGCGAGCTGGCACAAGATGACGAAGGATCCGCGGCCGGCTGCACGGATCGGCGGCGGCGACCTGCCGCCGCTCACCATCGATCCGAAAAATCCGGACATCGTTTACAGCAACACGCCGGTGCTGTGGAAATCCGTCGACGGCGGCAAGACGTGGACGGGATTCCGCGGCGCGCCGGGCGGCGACGATTACCAGCAAACCTGGATCAACCCGAACAACCCGGACATCATCGCGGTCAACTCGGACCAGGGCGCGATCGTCACCGTCAACGGTGGCAAGACCTGGAGCTCCTGGTACAACCAGCCGACCGCCGCGATGTACAAGGTCGGCATCGACAACGCCTTTCCGTATCGGGTCTGCGGCGGCCAGCAGGACTCGGGTTCCGCGTGCGTGTCCTCGCGCGGCAACGATGGTGAACTGACCGCGCACGACTGGCATCCGGTTGGCATCGAGGAATACGGCGGCGCCGCGATCGATCCGCTGCACCCGAACCTGGTCTACGGCGGTTCGCGCAGCGGCGTCACGCGCTACGACCGCGATACGGGACAGATCGCCGATGTCGGGCCGGTGGCCTCGCGCGATCCGGATTACCGCACCGTCCGCACCATGCCGATCGCGTTTTCGCCGACCGATCCGCATCGCTTGTATTTCACCTCGAACACCGTGTGGCAGAGCGACGACGGCGGCAAGGACTGGAAACAGATCAGTCCGGACCTGACGCGCAAGGCGTGGCAAGTGCCGGCCAGCGTCGGCAAGTACGCGAACGGCAAGGACGCCAAACCGACCGATCGAGGCGTCGTGTATGCGCTCGCGCCTTCGCCCATGAACGGAAACCTCATCTGGGCCGGCACCGACGATGGCCTGATCTGGGTGACCCGCGACGGCGGTACGCACTGGGACAACGTGACGCCGCCGCAGCTGAAGCCGTGGTGGCGGGTGTTCTCGCTGGAAGCCAGCCACTTCGATCCGAATGTCGCCTATGCCGCGATCAACACCATGTGGCTGGACGACATGCGGCCGCACCTGTTCCGCACCGAGGACGGCGGCAAGCACTGGACCGAGATCGACAACGGCATCACGCCCGACGCCGCG
>Ga0070691_10000685_pt1 | contig 13219 bp, 25 predicted proteins | sample KBSK1101metaG_FD_64673 | JGI IMG/M metagenome (GOLD analysis project Ga0070691, IMG submission 64673) | Corn, switchgrass and miscanthus rhizosphere microbial communities from Kellogg Biological Station, Michigan, USA - KBS K1-10-1 metaG | ecosystem: Host-associated > Plants > Roots >... | reverse complement strand
CACGTGCGCGTGCTCAAGCTGGCCCGCAGTGCCCGCCTGTACACCGTCGAGAAGATCTTCTTCTACTCCGGCCTCGTAGCGCAGACCCCGCGGCAGGCCAACCCGGTCACCGTGCTCGACGACGACGAGACCACCGCCGCCGGAGACCTGCTGGAACTGGGCTACCTGCACGACACCGGCCGCCCCGGCCCCGAGGGCACCACCGCTGTCGAACCCCGCTTCGGTGGCCTGGACGCACTGCGCGAGTGGGGTGTGGCATGAGCGAGGGCTTGACCCTGTCCTCCCTGGAACTCGCCCTGCTGCGCGCGGCTGCCGACGGACGCCTGCACCGCGCCGGGCTGACCTACCGCTGGCACCCGCGCGCACACGTGCTGCGGGCGCTGTCCACCGCCAGCATCACCGAAACCGGCATGCAGATGCACGCCTTCGGCCTGATCGAAAACCCCAAGGGCGACGGCCCCGTCGTCATCACCGAACGCGGCCGCGCCCTGCTGGCCGCCAACCAGGGAGGGACTCTTCGTGCCCGGTAGCGGAAGCAGCGACAACAGCAGCAGCACCAACAACCCCGGCCGCGAACTGGGGAAGGCGCTCACCGACGCCCGCAAGAAGGCCGACCAGCGCGGCCAGACGGGACGGCGCGGATGAAGACCGCCCTCGGCAGCGACACTGCGATCTCAGCTGTGCATGTCGGCGACCTCTGCTCAGCGGGTGAACGCCGGTGAACGAGCCACTCCAGGCAGGCGGCGGCGGACTGGTGCACTCCGGCGGCTACGAAATCGATGGCCGGGCCGGGTGGACGCCGATCTGCGGCGACACCTCGGCGCGCCGCTGGTTCCGGGTCGGGCTGGACATCACCTGTCCGCGCTGCCTCGGACAGCCGGTGCCGTGGACGGTCGCGCTGGTGCTCGACGCCGTCGACGACATCGCCGACGGCCTGGAACGCGCCATCAGCAGCACCGCCACCAACTGGAACGAGGTCGAAGGCGCCGTCGTCCGGCTGCGCGCGCTGCGCGGGCAGGCAACCGGCGAGACCGACCCGGTCGCCCGGATGCAAGCGGCAGTGCGGCTCTACGGCGCGCCGACACCGCCGGTGAACATGCTGTTCGACGTGTCCGGCCGATCGCACTGCACGCTGACCGCCGGGTTGTTCGGCTAGGCCGCCAGCGCGAACCAGGCGATGCGTCCGTTGGCGGTGAAGCTGGCGGAGACGTCCAGGGTGGAGGGGATCGAGGTCTGCCCCGACTTGTATCCGGAGATGGTCTGCGCCGCTGTCGGGTTGATCAAGTCGGTGGACGGGGGACCGGGCAGCGTGGAGAGAGCGGGGTCGGTGCCTGCGTTGGTGTGCAGCAGTGCGAGGTAGACGAAGTCGCCGCGGTTGACAGTGAAGCCGGTGACGGCGAACTCCTTGATCCCGGTGCTGCCGAACTGGGTGGTAACGACGGTGTCGGCCACGGCTTTCGTCAAAGCGGTGCGGTTGGTGCCCTTGAACAGGGCCAGGGTCACGATGCCGGGCGAGCCGACGATGGTACGCACGTGCAGACGGAGTTTGGTGGCGGTGAAGCTGGAGCGCGTGGCGACGGCGCCGTGGATGGTGAGGAACTGGTTCGACAGGGTGTCGGAGCTGGAAGCGGCATACCGGGGGATCGAGGAAACGTAGTCTCCGAGGTTGACGAGGTCGGTGGTGCCGGAGGTGTTGTCGTCGAGGGTGGTTTGCAGGCTGGTGACGTCGGCGATGGCGTGCGTGTGGACGGTGGCCGCTTTGCCCGCCAAGGCGGTGGTGGCTGCGCTCGACAGCGGCTTTGCTGCGTCCGAGGTGTTGTCCACGCTGGACAGGCCGACGTCGGATTTGGCGAGTGTGACAACACCGGTCTTGCCTGCCACGCTGGTGACGGCATCGGCCGCGATGGGCAGCTGAGTCCAGTTGGCCAGCGTCGAGGACGGCTCGGCGTTGAGCACGAAGGTGGCGCTCAAGTCGGTGCGGATGCACCAGTCGCCGCGCTGGCCGGTCAACGCGAGCATGGCGGCCTGGCTGGCCACCGGCCCGAGGTACTCCGAGAGCGCAATCGACGGGAGCTGGGCGACCGGTACCAGGCCGGAGCCGTCGAGGCTGGCCAGGCCGCTGGGCTGGGCCTTGGTCGCGGTGAAGGCGTCGAATGCGGCCTCGGTGACGAAGCCGACTCCGGCCAGCGCGAGATCTTCGGCGGTGAGCGCGACGTTGCCGCCGATGTCAGGCAGCACCCCGGCGACCGAGCGGACGGCGAACGCCGAAGCGGGGACCGGGTCGACCTCGGTGAGATCGCGCAGCACCACGGCGGGGGCAGCCGCCGTGGGCCGGATGCTCCAGCGCTCACTGCTGAAGGCGTCGATGCCCTCGGCCCCCGCCGATCCGGGCGGGCCGAGGATGGTCCGGACGTCGTAGGTCCAGTTCTGCGGAGTGACGCCGGTGGAGTCGGGCGCGATGAGCACCACCGTGAGGTTGCCGCCGGTGACCTTGGCGACGATGGGGTGCCGGGTGATGGTGCCGCCGGGGGTCTTCGAGGTGACCGACGGAGTGAAGATGACGCGGCCGTCGAGCGGGTTACCCGCGCCGTCTTCGAAGTAGTCGGTGATCGTGACCGTCTGCGGCACGTAGGGGGTGGGCACCGGCGGTCCTTACGGGTTGGTCGGCTGCTTGGGAAGACCGACGCGAGCGTGTCCCGGGGGGATGTTGTCGTCGACGGTGAGCAGCTGCTCGGGTTCGGGCGCGGGCCCGTCCGGCACAGGGCGGACCAGCTCGGGCATGTCGACGCCCAGCGGCATGGTGCGGTCGGTCTCGCCCTTGTCCCACTCCCAGCGCACGCGCCAGAACGTGGTGGTGCGCTCGGTGATCGGTTCCCAGATGATCGTGTACTCGACGGCGCCGTCGCGTAACACCTGGTCGCCCACGCGGGCATCGTCGGTCAACATGCTCGTCATCATGACGGCCAGGGCAAGCGCGACCGGGCAGGCGCGCCGGGCGGCTTGACAAGCCGCTCTCAGCATGGTTTGCTTATCGCAGCACCACGGAAGACCGCTCCGGGCGGGCCAGGTCAGGAAAGCCCCCGTCGAGTCCCGGCCAACGGGGGCTTTCTGCTGCCCCTCAGACGCAGCGAGGCCCTCCCGTATGGAGCTCGGGAGGGCCTCATCACCACGTGGACCTGGGGGTCTGCGCGAGAGTCTACCGGTTGGCCGCCCACGCGTCGGACAGGGCCTGTCCGGCCGGGGTCAGGATGATCGTGGTGTCGCCGGTCTCGGGGTCAGTGTCGCCGTCGGCGAGGTCACCGTCGGCGATCAGCTCACCGACAGCGGTGGTGAACATGGGCGTTGCAGCGGCAGGGGCGCCGCCTTCGTCGGAGTTGAGCCAGTAGTCGCCGTCGATGTCGCGTTCGAGGCGGCCTTCGCGGGCGACGGTGAAGACGTTGCGGCGGGCTTCGGTTTCTTCGAGGGCCATGGTCGTGATCCTTACAGGAGGGCGAGCGAAGCTCCGGCCGAGGAGTTGACCGGCGTGTCGCGGAAGTAGGCGATCTCGGCGTCGCTGGGCACGCTGCTGAAGAACCGCAGGTTGTCGATCGCCGGTCCGGTCGTGCTCCACTCTCCCATGTTGATGCGGTCGGCGTTCGTGGTCAGCTGGGTTCCGGCGGCGAAGCTCTGCGTTCCGGTCTGCACGCCGTCGACCAGCAACCGGCAGACGCCGCTCGAACGCAGATAGGTGGCGCAGTAATGATGCGGCGTCGCGCTCGGCGCGGTGCCGGTGGGGCGAGTCAGCAGCGAATCGTCGGAGGCCCGGCGGGCCTGCACCGCCATCGACCCGGAGACGTTCAGGACGCCCCAGACGCCGCTGTTGATCGCGTCCTTCTCCCAGCGCACCCACCACGTGCTGAGGGCACCCTTGGCCCAGAACATCACGCACCGGTCATCGCTCTGGGTGGCGGCCAGCAGGGCGGCGGAGAACACCGACATCGTGGCGCCGGTCTTGCCGAACGCGGGGCCCACCTGTCCGCCTGCCACCTGAACGCCGTTGGCCCCCAGGGTGAGGTCCCGGCCCCGGCCGGAGTAGTCCACCGCGACCGAGGCGCCAGCGGCGTCGAAGCTGTAGGCCGCCTCCAGTGCCACGTCAGCCCCCTCAGTATCCGCGCATCAGCGACGTGACGAAGATCTTGCCCGCCGTCGAGTTGTAGATCCCGCCGAGGAAGTCGCGCTTGCTCGCTGTGGTGGTCAGTGTGACCGCAGGCAGGTCGGTGCCCAGGGCGAAGTTCGAGCCCAGCGTGATGGTGCGCGAGCCGGTCGCGTCCTGGATCAGCTCCCACAGCAGTTTCTGGCCGTCGCTGAGGTTGGTGGGGTTGCCCAGAGTGCGGTTGCCGCCGAGGGTGACGCGGAAGTGACTGCCCAGGGAAGCGTCGGTGGCGATGGTCGTGGCGTCGGTGAGCGCCACGGGGGCAGGCAGCAGCAGCGAGGGCGACAAGGTGTCGCTTGTGGGCAACTCCTTGGTGTCCCCGCTGACCACTACAAGCGGCCTGCGAACGGTCATCAGGCCAGGACGATCGGGTTCTGAGACTGGAAGTTGAGCGCTGCGGCCGCGGTGGCGAAGCCGACGCGCTGCACGACCTGACCGGCGCCGCTCGGCGCGGTAGCGGTGGCCTGGCCGGGGGTGGTGGACAGGAACTGCACGCCGGGGGTGAGGCCGGTCACCTGGTTGTTGGTGCCTTCGAAGTAGACCGTGGCAGCCGCGCCACTGCTCACGGCGGCGAGCACGAAGCCGTGCGCCTCCTTGCCTGCCGCGCTAGCGTCGGCCTTGCGCGCCTTGGCGCCGGTCGAGTTCCAGACGTTGACCAGGTCTCCGGCTGCCAGCGCCTCGGAGGTGGTGATGCTCGCGGTGTCGGCACCGATGCCCACCGGCATCATGGAGTTGTCGATCCGGCCGTTGGTGTCCAGGGCGGGGATCTTGCCTGCGTCACCGGCACCGGCGGACGACTGGATAGCCGCCTTCTCGGTGATGGCTCCAGCGTTGTTGTACAGATATTTGTCGGCCATGGCCCTTTCCTTCTACGAGAGCTTGATCGAGGGGTTGCGGTCGACGAACAAGGCCGTCGGTCCGGTCGCGATCGCGATCTGCGCGAGGAACACGGCCGGAGGTTCTGGGGGCGTTTGCGTGAGCGTGCCGTTGACGCCGAGGTAGACCGGCCCAGGTGTCCAGGACCAGCTAGGTTCGATCAGAGGGCCGAACACGATGGCGTCGGCCGGGTCGCCGGAGGCGGCGGCGCCGGTGGTGATCCACAGCGGCGCGAAAAGGTCGCCGATGTCGTCGTTGGTCGCGTACCGCAGCGTGCCGTCAGGGTTCGGGGTGACCACGCGGTGGCCGGACAGCGAGGTTGCGGCGTCGCCGGTGGCGAAGATGGCGCTGGAACCGGCGGCCCCCGGCGGCCCGGTCAAGCCGGGGACGCCTTGGGGCCCCCGGATGTTGCCGACCTTCGACCACAGCATGAGCGCAGGTTACGGGCGCGGCCCTGCCGAGTCGGTGAGGCGCGCGGCTAGATCGGCTGATAGCCCAGGTGGAAGCTGCGGGCGGATTCGGCGCGGTGGCGGCCGTCCTCGAAGGTGACCACCCAGTCGCCGGGGCAGAGGAGATAGCCGACGCCGGGCTCGCCGGACTCATACGGCAGCCAGCCGTGCTCGCGCATCAGCGTGGTGCAGTTGCGGATGAGCGCGTCCCCGTCGATCTCCGAATGGGGCCGCATGTCGCGGTCGCGGTTGGTGGGCCGGTAGCGGATCAGGTCGAAGCAGAACTTCCGGACCACGGGCGGCGGGATGGGCGCGGTGAGCCGGAAGAGCGGCTGCGCCTCGAAGCAGTCCGGCGGGCCTTCGGGCCGGTCGCCGTACTGGTGCCACTGTCCGGCGTGTACGACGGTGCCGCTGTTCAGCTGGCGGTGGGTGGGCTGAAGTCCGGCCATGGCATGTCCAGGTGAGTGTCGGGGAAGTGGCGGCGGGCGCCGGGGATGCCCGCGCGGTGGGCGCGGGTGGCGCAGTCGGTGGCTCCGTTCGAGCCGTCGCGGATGAGCGCGAGGTAGAGATCGGGGCCGAGGTCGACCATCTCCTGGTTGCGGCGGTGTCCGGCGGTGATGCACCAGCCGACCGGCTGGCCTTTCCGCCGCCGTCGGCAGGTGAGGTCTTTCGGGCAGTCCGGGCCGCAACGGTCCCAACGGGCGGGCACCGGCCAGGCGGGCAGGCCCCACCTCTTCCAGATGTCGGCGAGGTCGCGGTCGCCGTCGCGGGCGTTGCCGTGCACCAGCAGCAGCCCTTCGCCGGGCTCGGGCCGGGTGGGGGTGAGCAGCCGGGCGGCCTCGCCGAGGGCGGTCACCGCGATGCGGCGCCGCGCCTCGGCGTGGCCGTCGTCGTTCTTGAACCAGGTGCGCGAGCAGGTCACCAGCAGGGTGGGCACCTGGCCAGGATGGATCATGTGACGCGCCTGTTCCGCCTGGGCCGGTACCGCTGAACCAGGTTGGCCCACACGGTGGGGTGGTCGCGGTAGGCGACTTCCATCTTGGCCCAGTGCGCGTCTTCGTGAGCCAGCGGCACCAGGTACGACCACACCTGATCGCCTTGGAGCTGGTTGCATTCCCAGCACAGCAAGGTGATGTTCTTCATCGTGAAACGGCCTTTGCGCGAGCGCGGCTTGAGATGGCCGAAGGTCGTGGCGTTGCGGGTGCAATCGCCGTTGCGGCAGCGCTCGATGCCGATGGTGGCTGAAGCCCGCTCACCTCCGGGCCCGGCTCTCGATGTCACCGAGCACGCGCTCGACGGCGTCGGCGTGGTCGAAGGCCATCCTCAGCGTGCCGTCCCAGATCCGGGCGACCGGGTGCCAGGCGGCGGATTCGAGGTCGTCGGCACCCTTGACGGCGGGCAGCCGGTTGACGGTCATGATGACGACGTAGACGGCGGAGACAACCGGGCCGCGCGGGTCGCGGCCCGGGTCGTCGAGGACGTCGCCGAGGTAGAACTCGCCAGGATCGATCTTGAGCCCCGTCTCCTCGGCCAGCTCGCGGGCGGCGGCCTCGCGGGCGAGTTCGTCCTCCTCGACCTCACCGCCGGGCAGGCAGCTGTGCCCGGGGTAGGCATCGGAGTGGCGGCCCCGCACACCGAGCAGCACGTGTGGCTCGCGCTCGCCGGGCAGGTAGGCGAAGACGACGGCGTCGGCGCAGTAGGTGACCTGCATCAGGTGGTGCCTTCCGATCGGATGACGGTGAGGTTCTTGACGATGTTGATGTTGACCATGGCGTCCTCGGGCTGGGCGCGGTAGCGGAACCCGAGGTTGAAGACGCGGTGCGGCTGACCCATGACCGTGAACTCTGCCCACTCGCCGGTGATGGCCAGCTCGTCGCCGTCGATCGCGGCGCCGCGCGAGTTGGCGTAGGTCTTGAGGATCTCGAACAGCTCGGGATTCTCAGCGCGCTTGATGCGGGCGATCATGCGGAGCTGCCTTCCGGAGAGTGGACGGTGATCGTGGTGGCGGCGTCGCGCGGGTCGGCCTGAATGGCGTAGTGGTAGACGAAGACCGGGCTGCCGTCGGCGTGGAGCCCGTCGGTGGTCCACCACTCCTCGACGTGAATTCCGTGCGGTCCGACCGCACCCCCGGCCGCTTCGACGGCTGCTTTCAGCTCGGCGAAGCGGCAGGGGTCCTCGTTCTCGCGGACGATGTAGCGCGAGGTCACGCGAGGTCCGGGTCGCGGTCGTAGCGGCCTTCGAAGTCGGCGATGGCCTGGGCGGCCTGGAGCTTCCAGACCTCGGGGTCGATCTCGGGATCCTCGGCCGGGTCGAACAGGGTGACCAACGCGCGGACGGCGCGGCCGATCTCGGCGATGTCACGCGGGGCGGTCTCGGCGGTGGCCGCACGCGACAGCGGCGTGACGGCCTCGGCGAAGGCGGTCAGCTTGTCGCGGTCGAGCTGGGCTGGGCCCAGCAGGCCGTAACCGTGGACGGTGATGGTGGTGCCCCAGCGGCCGCTGCCGCCTGAGGCGCTGGAGCCGTAGAGCTCGCCGCGCTCGAACGGCGAGGAGATCTCCAGGGAGTCGAGCCCGGCGCTGCCGAAGATCGACTTCCACCAGCGGGTGACCTCGTCGCGGGTGCCGCGCTCGATGGGTGCGTCGACGTGGGTGGACCAGACGACCCAGTCGTCGACGGGCTCGTCGTGCTCGGCGCGAACGGGCATGAAGTAGTAGCCCATGATCACCTTTCCGGAAGTGGTCAGGACTTCGGCGACGTCTTCCCAGGGCCGGGGCCCTCGGTGTCGCCGTCCTTACAGATGCCCCGGGCGCGGGCCCAGGCGCCGGTACCTGCGATGGGTTCCGGCGTACCGCTGTCCTGGTCGCGGCGCTTGGCCTGCTCGGCGCGAGTGGTGTTGCCGCGCTTGACGCTGTCGGAGTTTCCGGCCACAGGGGCCTCCTTCGTCTCGGTGTCGTGGAACAACTCGATAGTACACTAGCCGTCACTCACGCGGCTAGTCTTTCACCCGGCGTGAAAAACGCCGCCCAGGCGGACCGGAGCGGCAACTCCTGATCGGCCCGCCGGGCGGCGCCATTCTCACCAGAGACGACCGGAACCGGACCCGGGGCGACGGCAGCAGAGGCTGGCGGGCGGAGGCACGGGGCCCGCCGGGTGGCGTGCTGCACACCGGGTCGTTCGACTCCTGGCCGACGGCGACAGTGCCCTAGCCGTCATCGACCTGCGCCCGGCGCTACACCGCCGGAACGCGCCCTCCGTGATTCTCACGGCGTGAAGGGCACCGCCGCCCCGTCTGGGTTGAAGGTTCTCCGGGGCGTCACCTCGTGGCAGAGGGCTGGGCACCGTGCGGAATCGAACCGCCGGACGGCCGCAGCGGTGACAGGTCCACCTGCCAGCGCCCAGCTCCTGCCGCTCACGGTCTCCGGCTCGCGCATGCACGGCCGCTCGGTCCGCGAGGACCGGTCGGGGGCGATTTTTTCAGGCGGCCATGTCCCGACTGCTGGCCTCCGTGGAGCCGTTGGGAATTGAACCCATGTGTTGCGCCAAACGGGATAGGCCCGCACCCAGACGCTCACCACCCATGGCCTTTCAGCAGGCGGCCCCGTGTTCAGTTGATCTTCAGTCTTTCCAGTTCTCGCCGACGACAGCGCGCCGGATGGTGCTCTTCGCGACACCGTAGGGAGCCGCGAGCTTGGCGAACGAGGTGCCGCCCTGAGCGTAGGTGGCCCTGATCTCGCGGACCTGTTCCCAGGTGAGGACGGAGTTCCGGATGTCCTCGCCACGTAGCGCCTCGGCCACGCTCTTCCGCTTGTGGCAACTGGTGCAGCGTACGACGCACTTGGCTAGTTCAGCCGCGCGACGCTTCGCTGACCAGGACCACACGCGATGCGTGACCTTCTGTGTCCGATCGACGTGGGCGGGGGTGGCCCGGCGGCGAACGTTTCCCCCGTACGCCGCCGGGCCGGTGCAGCGATGCTGTCTGTGCCGGACCGTTCGCAGGAGCGGGGTATCAGGGAGACCCGCCCACGGGAGTTCCGCGTCCAGCGTTCCCGCACCGACCGGCGGCCGGGGCGTGTCCCGGACGAAGCCGGGCCCGACCGCCGGATGGTGCGAGCTGTTCGGCGGACACCGCCGACGCTTCGCGACGCCCCGTCGGGCGCATCGGTCGGCGGCATCCTGGCGAGCCTGGCTACTCCCGTCGGGCCCAGACCTGCCTGCCCGGCGCGAGGGCCGGGCGGTGCACGACGTCCTCGCGCGGGTACGTGCCCTGTCCGCTCGTGCGTCGCTTGCTCGCCGGGGGCAGGCGCGCCCGACGAATCGTGCTAAAACCGTCTACCACCTCGGGCCCGAAGTGGTGCCTGCCGTTTGCGACGAACCCGGGTGCCGATCCCGGCCGAGCCCCAGGGAAGGGGCCCACTCATCTGAGCCGAACGTCGCTCACTGCCCTCGTACGCGGGCTACGGCTGTGAGAGCCGTCGCGTGCGTCGCCATCGGCGTACGCCCGCTGGCGCCGGATGTACGGTCCGGCGTTGCACCCCGGGCGGGACTCAAACCCGCGACCGGCCACCCCCTGAGAGGGTGCGCTCTATCCCTGAGCTACCGGGGCCACCAGCCGTCTCCGACGCCGGTCCTCGCGCGGTGAGGGCCCCTCTCGCGCGGCTTCCGACGCCGTCCTCGGCTGGCGTTGCCTCCATCGTTCCGGCGCTGGCCGCAGGTGACGGAACACCTGGCGAGTTTTGGAAGGACTCGCAACCCCTGCGCACGCCCGCTACGTCGCTTTCTCCGTACCCCGGTTCCGATGCCTCGTCCGGACGGCGCCTCACGCCTGCGAGCGGTGTTGCAGCTGGAGCGGGGAGAGCGACCCCTCTGGCGCTCTTGGCCGTCGATCCTGCTTCAGTCCCTGGATGACGAGGCTGAGCAGGCGGACCCCGCTGCTTGATCCCGGGGAGCGCGGAGGCGGGCCTTCTACCCGCCTTGGCCGTCGGCGTCCGGCCGGGGGGAGGCCAGACATGATGGTTTGCCCCGGCCGGGGACCGCGTCCCCGGAAAGTCTTGCGCGCTCCTGACGGGATTTGAACCCGCGCCCTTCCGCTCGACAGGCGGCTGCCCAGCCGCTGGGCCTCAGGAGCTTTGGTGCTGGTGACGAAGGTAGATCAGAAGCCGCTGCCCATGCCACCGCCTTCGAGGGCGGCCTCGGCGGCCTTGGCCTCTTCGGTCAGGCCGACCCAACGGAGGAACTCGGCGCACTCGGCGTAGGTGCCGGAGCAGCTGCCGCCCTCGACGCGGACGAAGTGGGTGCCGGTCGCGGTGCGGGTGATCGTGTTCATCCGGGGCCTCCTGGTCGCTTGCGGTACCCCTGAAGCTTAACCGCGCTGGCGGGGGCTTGTCAACCCCCGCCGTCCGGGAATTTCAGGCCGCCGCGTGGGTGGCCGCGTGCAGCGCATCGGCACCCTTGACGGTGAGCTTCCACCACCGGGCGTCGAAGGTGTGCTCCTTGCCGTACATGACGTACGTGACCGGCTGGACACCCTGGGACTGCTCGATCAGGCCGAGGTCGATGAGCGCGTGCTCGATGTTGCCGTGGATGCGGCCCCAGCCCTTGACGATGCGGGTGATCGCCTCGACGGTGCCGGGGTTGTCCTCGATCTTCGCGAGCGCTTCGAGCTGGCGGGTGGTGAGCTTGCGCATCCGGTGCCTCCTGATCTCGGTCGGTACCCTTGAAGCTTAACCGGTCTGGGCCCGGCTTGTCAACCCCCTCAGGCATTCAGGTCGCGGTGCTCATTCTCCCGCAGGGCCTCGCCATGTGCTCGCAGGATGTCCCGCTCCAGCACAGTCGCGCCGTTGTCCAGCGCCAGGCAGTCCGGGCAACGCCGGTGCCCTCGGATGGTGCGGCCCCAGGTGACACCGCCTTGCGGCGACGGGGCGCCGCACTCGGGCTTGCGGTCGATGACGCGGTGTGCGTGGCCGGTGCGGACGTTGGTCTTCCAGGTCGCCGTCATACCTCGACTCTACAGGTTGACAAGCCGTGCTCGCAACGGTTAATCTACGGGTGTTCCGCCCACCGACCACGGAGGCCACGATGCCCGCGTACTCGCCCACCCTGTTCGCCCCGATCACCGACCCGTTCCTGCTGGCCGACACCGAGGGACTCGACCTGGAGCCCGAGCACTGCGTCGGCAACTCCCACGCCTTCGTGGTCGCCGAGTTCGACGACGGCACGGCCGAGTGCGCATGCGGCGGCCTGCTGCGCGAACCGCGCGAACCGCGCGAAGGCGAACGCCAGCACCACGCGCTGGTGCACGACGCCACCGGCCGCCAGCAGTGCCCGGCCTACGGCTGCCGCTCCTGCTACCGCGTGCACAACCAGGAGCCGGGCGCCCAGCTCTACCCGGCCGCGCGGCTGGCGCTGATGGGCCCGCACGCGATGCGCCGCGTGGCCGAGTTCGCCCGCGCCGACCTGAACGACGAGCGCGTGCTCTACCTCGGCATGACCCGCGAGCAGACGCGGGCGACGGCGGCCCGGACGGTCGCGGACATCGAGGCCGTGCTCGACCGGACGGTCTCCTGACATGCTCGGGACTGCCACTGTCGTCGGCGGGCGCACGCTGCGCGCGCACGTCAAGGTGCTTCGCCAGCTCGACGAGGAGCGCTACCTCGTCGAGATCATCAGCGGCATCAACAGCTGGAACCACCCGGGCAAGGTGATGCGGGTGTACATCTCGAAGACGGGACCGATCACCCCGCCTTCGCAGGGTTGACAAGCCGCATCGAGACCAGCGCGCAGGCCCTCACCGCCTGACTCCGCACAACAGGAAGCCCCCGGCAGCGTCGATGTCGGGGGCTTCCTTGGGTTGAGCATCAGCTTCGCAGCTTGCGCCGCCAGCCTACAGCGGCCAGCAGCCGAACAGGTACGACAGGATGCACTCGATCATGTGCCCACCGTAGCGCTGCGCGCGCCGTCACGCCTTCTGGGTGCGCCCCTCGGCGTAGGCGCGCAGGCCGTCGCGAAACCACGGCTGCGCGGCCAGTTCGGCGTCATCGGCGGCAATCCGGGCCGCGTGCACGATGGTGCCCGGCGCGACCGCGTCGGCGGCCTTCAGCACGGCAAGCAGGGTCGCGGCGTACTGCGCGCTGGTGGCGTCGTGCCAGTGGCACGCGCGGTCGATCTCGGTGGCCATGGCACCGCAGCGGCACCGGCGGTCGAGCAGCCGCTCCTCCTCGGGCAGCGCCGCGTCGATCTCGCGGGGGTTGGCCGCCTGCTGCACGGTGACGTGTGGCAGCTTGTTGATCAGCGTAAAGAACAGGCGCTCGCGCAAGCCCGGCATGCAGGTGACTCCTTGTCGTCGAGGCGCGGCGCCCGGCTGTCCGACCGGCCGGGCGCCGCTGGTTCCCCACTCCCAGGGGAGAGAACGCGGGGGCCGTGAACCCTCGGCCGCACCGGGATCTTGCCTCGGGTGGGTCGCAATGCGCCTTACCCGAGGTTGGCCTCCCGATGCCCCATCACCGGGGCTAACCGGTTGCGCGCCGGGGTGCGCGCGGGCATCCGCCGTGGGCACCGGAGGGATTCGAACCCCCAACCTTCCGCACGGGGCGGAGGCTCTGCCAATTGAGCTACGGGCCCTTACGAGGGACGAGCTGCCCCGCCCCTCGCTGTTCTGCCAATTGAACTACACCCCGCCGTACCCGTCCGGCTCCAGTGTGATGAC
>Ga0070691_10000683_pt1 | contig 13232 bp, 12 predicted proteins | sample KBSK1101metaG_FD_64673 | JGI IMG/M metagenome (GOLD analysis project Ga0070691, IMG submission 64673) | Corn, switchgrass and miscanthus rhizosphere microbial communities from Kellogg Biological Station, Michigan, USA - KBS K1-10-1 metaG | ecosystem: Host-associated > Plants > Roots >... | reverse complement strand
TGTCTCGGCACGACGCACGCCGACTACTTCCGCGGCGCGGTGCCTCTCACCGACGTGCTAACGGACGAAGAGATCGAGACGGCGTACGAGAAGAACACCGGCCTGGCCATCGTGCGCCGCTTTGCCGGTCTCGATCCGATGGCGATGCCGGCAGTGCTGGTGGCGAGCCACGCGAGTTTCGTGTGGGGGCCGACCGTGAGCGCCGCGGTCGAGACCGCCGATATTCTCGAAGAGGTTGCCAAAATGGCCTACCACGCGCTGACCCTTGACCCGGGCGCCGAGCCGGTCAGCGATGCGCTCTTGGACAAACACTTTCTTCGCAAGCACGGCGCTCAAGCGACGTACGGACAGAAGTAGAAAGAAGCCCTGGCCGCGGGTCAACGCGGGTGAACGCGGGTCTATCCGCGAAGACCCGCGTAAACCCGCGGCAAATTTTTCTTCTAACTCCGCACTTCACTCGCTATGGCGCGCAAATCCGGCAGAATCGCTCCTGCTGCGACCGGGGCCGAGTCAGGCACGCCGAGCGAGAAGTACAACGATCGCCAGTGTGCGAAGAGCCGGTCATACCGTGACTTCACCGCGCGATCCGGTTGAACGGTGCGGTACGGCGGACAGAGCGCCTTCTGCGCCTGCTCGATCGTCTTGAACGTCCCCGCCGCAAGAAATGCGAAAATCGCGGAGCCGAGGCTCGTGATCGATCGCTCCGGAACGAGCACCGGTTTGCCGAGCACGTTCGCATAAACCTGGTTGAGCACTTCGTTCTTCTGCGGAATCCCGCCGCCGTGGATCACGCGGCTGATCGGCACGCCGTGCTCCGCCATGCGCTCGAGAATCACGCGCGTGTGGAACGCCGTTCCCTCGATGGCGGCGAACAGGTGATCCTGCGCCGTGTGGTTGAGGTTCCAGCCCAGCGTGACGCCGCCGAGGTTGGGATTCACCAGCACGGTGCGATCGCCGTTGTCCCACGAGACGTGCAGCAGCCCCGTTTGTCCCGCTCGGAAGCTCTCCATCCCCTTCGACAATTCCGCGACGCTCTTCCCGCCGCGCGCGGCGAGCGCCTCGAACAGGTAGCCCGTCGCCGAAAGCCCGGCCTCGATGCCGACGTACTCCGGGTGAATCGAGCCGTTCACGACGCCGCACAGTCCGGGAATGCGGCCTGTTTCCTTCGCGATCGCCATGATGCAGGTCGCCGTGCCGACGACGTTCACGACGTCGCCTTCCGCGATGCCCGCGCCGACGGCGTCCCAGTGCGCATCGAACGCGCCGACCGGAACCGGAATCCCCTCGCGCAGGCCGAGCTTTGCCGCCCACGGCGCGCTGAGGCGGCCCGCGATGTGCTCGGACGTCAGATAGCGTCCTCGCAGATACTCCCGCGCGTTTGCGAGCAACGGATCCACCGTCCGGAGAAACGCCGCGGGCGGCAGGTCGCCGTCCCACAGCCACTTGTGCCCCATCGCGCAAATGCTACGGGGCACTTCGTCCGGATCGGTGATGCCGCAGAGGACCGCCGCCACCATGTCACAGTGTTCGAGAGCGGCTGCCAGCGCGCCGCGCTTGCCGGGATTGTGCCGCAGCCAGTGAAGCAGCTTGGCGAAGCCCCACTCCGACGAATACACACCGCCGCAGGCGTCGATCGCACCAAGGCACTCGGCGCGCGCGACGCGCGTGATCAGCGCGGCCTCCTCATGAGCGCGGTGGTCGCACCAGAGATAGTAGTCGTCGAGCGGAATCATCCCCTTCCCGACCGGAATCACGGTCGACCCCGTTGTGTCGAGCGCGATCGCCTCGATGCCTGTACCGGAAACCTTCGATGCCTCGAGCGCGGTCTTCATGGCCGCGACGAGCGCGGTCATGTGCGCGTCGTGCGACTGTGTCGCAAAGTCCGGGTCGCGCTGGTCGCGTTTTACCGGATACTCGGAGACCCCCCATCCGAGCGGGCCGCGGGCAGAATCGACGATTGATACCCGGACGCTCTGCGTGCCGAAATCGACTCCGGCGACTATCGCCATTGCGACCAGCCCCCAGTCCCCAGTCGCCAGTCGGTCATCGGTGCCTCAGCACGTCCCAGCCGAGATAGCGGGTGGTCGCCTCGTGCACGGCATCAGCGACGGAGCCGAAGCTGCCCGCGACGTGATGTTCGAATCCGTTCGCGCAAATGTGGTGCAGCAGTTCCTGGAGCCGCGGAATCTCCACCACGCCGGCGCCGCCGAAAGTCGTGAGCGGATCTTTCGTGAATCGCCCTTCGCCGGTGTAGCCGCGGATCGCGCCGGTGCGATCGTCCGTCGAGAAGCGCGCGAAGCTCATCGCGCCGGCCCGCACCTTCCCCACCATTGTGCCGAACGTGTTCTCCCGCCCGACCGTGCCCGCGATGATCTCCTGGTAGTCCATCTTCACGTCGTCGAAGAACGCCTTCGGCAAGTTGCTGCAGTGGAAGCAAACGGCCTTGTCCGGATCTTCTCCGTAATTGTTGTTCCAGTCGAGCAGCGCCGCCGGCGATTCCGACGCGAGCGCGAGCGCATACATGCTCAGCGTTCCGCACACGTCCACTTCGCACGCGCTTGGCAGCAGCTCGTTGCTCATCATGGACATGATCGTGCACGGCACCACGCCAAAAAACTCCTCGAGCGACGTCCAGCACTGGACCGCGCTGATCGTGACGTCAGCCTCGGTCATCCAGCCGTCTATGACGGTGCCGAGCTTTGCCATCTTCAAGAGCGCGGCGTCCGGAATCCCCTCGGTCGGGACGTATTCCATCATCTGCTCGAGCTTGCGGCGGACTGCCGCGTCGCCGTCCTTGAGGCGGCCGACTCGCCCGAGAATCTCGGAGAGGTCTATCGGCTCGACGGCAATGCCGCTCGCCTCGAGAATTTTCTCGCTGTAGCGAACCGTCTTGAACGCGGCCGGCCTCGCGCCGATCGCGCCAATGCGGGCCGTGCGCATGCCGCGCACGACGCGGCAGACGCCGGCGAACCATTCGAGGTCGCGCGCAAACTCGGGTGAGTCGGGATGCTCGGTGTGCAGCGAGGTCAGCGAGTACGGGATGCCGTACTGCGTGAGCACGTTGCACGCCGACATCTTGCCGCAGAAGGAATCGCGGCGGTGCGCGATGCCCATCTTCTTCGTCTCGTCGCCCCACGCGTGGACGAGCACGGGTACGTGAAGTCCCGCGAGGCGCAGGGTGTCTCCGATGGCGGCTTCGTCGCCAAAGTTGGGCAGCGTGACAATGACGCCGGCAATTTTCTCGCGGTTTGCCTTGAAGAGCGCCGCACACTTCTTGGCGTCCGCGCGCGTCTGCACCGCACCATGCGTCGTGTCGCCGGGGCCGAGCACCACCACGTCATAACCGGCCCTGGCGAGCCGGGCGGTCATGTCCTCCCGTCCGCTGTTCGCGAGGTGGCCGGGAAAGAATCCGCGGCTTCCGACCAGCAAGCCGATCGTGAGACGCTCGCGCGGCGCGCGCGGTGGCGCCGGCTTGGCGCGCTTGAGCTTCGCGGCTTTCGCGGCGCTCTTCGATTGGATTTGATGGAGAGCCATGTCGAAACGTTAGAGAGGAACTACAGCGATGGGCAAGGCTCTTCCCGGTTTTGTAGTGGGTCAGTTCGAGTGACGCCGTAGTTTTGCGTTGACTGTCCGGCGGATCGGCCCTAGTCTTGCTCTCGTGCCCGCCCCGCCGCCCTCCGCACGCGTGCGCCGCCTTGCCGGCGCTTTCATCAGGTCGCCGCAAGCCGGTCTCACGCTCGTCATCCTCGTCGCGGGGGCGGGCCTCGCGTTCGCCGCCGGATCGCACGCCGATCCCGTGAGCGGCGCGACGGTCAACAACTTCCTCAATGCGCACACGCTCATCCAGATGGCCACGGACGCGAGCGGCTTCGCGATCATGGGCGTCGGTGCGACGATCGTCATCATCTCCGGCGGGATCGACCTCTCGGTCGGAGCGATCTACGCGCTGGCCGGTGTCGCGATGGCGATGGTGCTCCGCGCAGCCGGCCCGCTCGATCCGTTTGCCACGGTCATGCTCGGTCTTGCGACTTGCCTCGTCGTGAGCCTGCTCTGCGGCCTTGCAAACGGCATCATGGTCGTCGGCCTCGATGTGCATCCGTTCATCATCACGCTCGGCACGATGTGGATGCTCCGCGGCGTCGCCTTCGTGGCGAGCCGCGCGGAGAGCATCCTGGTCCCGACTCCGCTCACGAACTTCGCCAAGGCATCGCTCGGGTTCGGCGCGACGCTCTCGCCGGTGCCGATGCTCGCGATGCTCGCCGTGACCGCCGCCGGGTCCGTGTACCTCACGCGCACGGTGATGGGGCGCCGGATATTCGCCGTGGGCGGCAACGCGGAGGCAAGCCGGTTCGCCGGCCTGCATGTCGATCGCATTCGCCTCGGCGTGTATGTCCTCTCCGGACTTACCGCAGGCGTCGCGGCGTTTCTCGGCGCGAGTTTCTACGGCTCGGCAACATCGTCCGACGCGAACGGGTATGAGCTTTATGTGATCGCCGCCGCGGTGGTTGGGGGCGCAAGCCTCATTGGCGGCAAGGGGAGCTCCGTGAGCGCCATGCTGGGCGCGCTGCTCATCGTGCTGATGCGCCAGGCCATTCGCACGCTCCACCTCGACCAGAACTATGAATGGATCATCATTGGAGGCGCGATGATCGTCGCCGTCGTGCTCGACCAGGGCGGCACGAAGCTCGTCGCGCGCCGCGTGGCTGCGGCGGCCGGCCGCACGCCAACATCGCCTGAGAAACCCGCAACGGAGTCAATGTGATGCGTTTCGCTCGCACGTCCACCGCCGCGCTTTTCGCCGGCATCCTCGTCGCCGCATGCGGCGGCGCAAAGGACAAGTCCGCCGCACAGCCGGGCGGAAAGCCGTTCGTCATCACGATGATCGCCAAGAGTTCGACCAACCCGGTCTTCCTTTCGGCCCGCACGGGCGCGGAAACCGCGGCCGCCGAGATGTCGAAGCAGCTCGGCATCAACGTGAAGATCGACTGGAGAACGCCGCCGAGCGAGGACGGCACGGTGCAGGCGCAGCGCATCGCCGAAGCGGTGAACGACGGCGTGCAAGCCCTGCTGATCTCGGCGAGCGACGCCGGAAAGGTCACGGGCGCAATTGACGATGCCGTCGCGCGCGGGGTGCCCGTCATGATGTTCGACAGCGACGCCCCCGAGTCGAAGCGCTTCTCGTTCTACGGCGGCGACGACATCGCCATGGGCCACCAGGTGATGGCCGAGCTCGCCAAGCAGATGGGCGGCAAGGGGAAGATCGCGATCCTGGCGGGCAACCAGAACGCGCCGAACCTCCAGAACCGCGTAAAGGGCGTCAAGGAAGAGGCTGCGAAATATCCCGGAATCACGATCCTCAACACGTTCTACCACGCCGAGACGCCGCAGGACGCCGCCGCAGAAGTGCTGCGCGCGCAGAACGCGTACCCGAACATCCAGGGATGGGCGATGATCGGCGGCTGGGCGCTCTTCACGAAGGCGCTGCTCACCGATCTCAATCCGGCGAAAGTGAAGATCGTCTCGGTGGACGCGCTGCCGGCGGAACTGCCGTACGTGGACAACGGGCTCGCGCCGGTCTTGCTCGCGCAGCCGTGCTACATGTGGGGCTACGTGTCGGTGAAAACCATCATTGACCACGTGTACTCCAGGAAGGAGGTGCCGGCTCACGTGAACATGGAGCTCGTTCGCGTGACCAAGGACAACCTCGGCACGTGGGCACGCCAGCTGCGCGACTGGGGATTCACGGACGTGGATCAGAAATATCTCGCGATGCCGAAATAGACGGCGATGCCGGCCGCGGTTCGCTTCAGCGGGGTCACCAAGCGCTTTCCGGGCGTCGTCGCGCTGAACGGCGTGTCGTTCGACGTCGCCGCCGGAAGCTGCCACGCGGTGTGCGGCGAGAACGGCGCCGGCAAGAGCACGCTCGGCAAGCTGCTGTCGGGCATCGATCGCCCCGACGGCGGCTCGATCGAGGTCGGCGGACGCGTCGTGCGATTTGCGAACCCCGCCGAAGCCCTAGCCGCCGGTGTTGCGATGGTGCATCAGGAGCTCGCGAGCTGTCCGAACCTCTCCGTCGGGGAGAATCTCTGCCTCGGCAAACTGCCCCAGCGCTGGACCTTCGTCGATCGCCGCGCGATGCACGCGAGGGCGGCCGAGCTGCTCGCGGACATCGGCGCCGAGATCGACACGTCGCGGCCGATGTCCGCGCTCAACGTCGCCGAGCAGCAGCTGGTGCAGATCGCATCGGCGGTTGGGAGCGGAGCCAGGGTCATCGTCTTCGACGAGCCGACGAGCAGCCTCAGCGAAGGCGAGGCCGCACGGCTGTATGATCTGGTCGGCCGGCTCACCGCTGCGGGCGCAACGCTCATATACGTGTCGCATCGCATGCAGGAGATCTTCCGGCTCTGCAGCCGGATCACCGTCCTGCGCGATGGCGAGCACGTCGCAACGCGCCCGACGGAAGAAATGAATGAAGGCGAGCTCGTACAGATGATGATCGGCCGTCGTCTCGAGCAGCGCGCGCCGGCGCACGTCGGATCGGCGCCCGGTGCGCCCGCGCTCGAGGTCCGCGCTCTCACGTCGCGCGGCAAGTTCGAGCGGGTTTCGTTCGCGCTTCGCGGCGGGGAGGTCCTCGGGCTCGCCGGTCTGGTTGGCGCGGGGCGATCCGAAATCGCGAAAGCCCTGTTCGGGCTCGACCCCAACGCGACGGGTTCCGTGGCCGTGAACGGGCGCGCGGTGCGCATCCGCTCGCCACGCGATGCCATGCGTCACGGAATAGGACTGGTGCCTGAAGACCGGAAGGCCGAGGGACTCGTCCTGCCGATGGGTTCGCTCTCCAATGTCACGCTCCCGCTGCTCGACCGGCTTTCGAGGGCGTCGTGGATCCGGCGGCGTGAAGAGCGCGTGCTGGGGCGCGCGTACTTCGATCGGCTGCGTGTAAAGGTCGCGAGCGACGATGCACCGGCGTCCAGCCTCTCCGGAGGCAATCAGCAGAAGCTCGTGCTCGCGCGGTGGCTGGCGGCCGGAAGCCGGATTCTCATCCTCGACGAGCCGACGCGCGGGGTGGACGTCGGAGCGAAAGCCGAGCTGCATCAGTGGATCGATCAGCTCGCGTCAGACGGACACGCGATCCTGCTGATTTCGAGCGAGCTGCCGGAACTGCTTCATCTCTCCACGCGCGTCATGATCCTGCGCGAGGGGCGCGTGGCGGGAGAAGTCGCGAGGGCGGGCGCGACGGAGGAAGGGCTGCTGCGGCTCATGGCCGGAGTCGCGGACTGACCGCTAGCCGCGCGGCGCGCCCTCCGCACCCGGCGGCGGCGCCGTCTTCCACAACACGAGCATGAGCAGGATCGCCCCGCACGTCACGCCGGCGTCCGCAACATTGAACGTGTAGAAGCGCGAATCATGGATACCGACGTCGATGAAGTCCACGACGCCCTTCGCTGAGCGCAGGCGGTCGATCAGGTTGCCGAGCGCGCCGCCGGCAATCAGCGCGAGCGCCAGGGGCTGAACGGTCTCGTCGGCCCGCGTGTGGCGGTACATCCCGAAGATCACCGCGAGCATCAGGATGGCGAGCGCGGTAAACACGACGCGCGACGCTCCGCCGAGCGAGATGTTCATGGCCGCGCCCGTGTTGTAGGTCAGGGTAAAGCGCACCCAGTCGCCGAAGACCTTGTGCTCGACGTGAGGGACGAGGGCACTCTCGATCATCCGCTTGCTGACGAAGTCGGTGATCACCCATGCGGAGAAGAGGGGCCAGAACACACGTGCGCGTCGGGGGATCGTCATCGGTGCGGTATCAGACTCCGAATTGCCTGAAGTGGTGGTCGCAGTGGCGGTACGCGAGCACGCCCCACGCCCGGCCGGACATCGCGCCGAACAAGGGATGCCTGGGCCACGCGCCGCGCGGAGACCGGGTGGAGAACTTTTCGACGAGCGCGCTCAGTGTGACAACTTCGCCGTTCCACGCCGCTGGGGCGCGCGTCAGGAGTTCGGGCGCCGTCTGGGTCCCGTGGGGCCACGGGAGAACGTAGATCGCGAGCTGTTTGACCGGCGGGAAGCGCAGCGGCGTGTTCATTGGGGCGACCGGAATCTCTCCAAACGCCATGCGAATGGAATCCGCGAGGTGGACGACCATTCGCGGCGCGTTGAAGCTTCCCCAGTGCGGCGTACGGTCTGGGCTGAGCCGGGCGAGTCGCTGTTGGATCTCCTGCCGGCTGGCAGCATGCAGAAGCGTTCCGCTCATGCGATGTCCTCCCGCGAGAGTGTCCGACACACAACCGATACAATCGCGGGCGGAGAGCGCTTTCGCCAGCGCCATTGTGACCGCCCCGACGAGAGGATAAGATGCGCGGGTTGTTGCGTTCCGGCTGCAGTGCCCACCCCCAAACGGAGCCCCCGATGAAGATTTACCTCACCGAGGCAATCGGCACGTTCTTCCTGGTCCTCACGATCGGGCTTTGCGTCAACCAGGGCATCGAGATGGCGCCCATCGCGATCGGGTCGGCCCTGATGGTCATGGTGTACGCGGGCGGACCGATCTCCGGCGCGCACTACAATCCGTCCGTGTCGCTCGCCGCATGGATCCGCGGCGCGCTCCCGGCGAAGCAACTCGTGCCGTATTGGATATCGCAGTTCGTGGGCGCCGTGCTTGCCGCGTTCCTGATCTACAAGTTCACCGGCCCCGCGCTCCACGTTGCACCGGGTCCCAACGTCAGCGCGCTCAAGGCGCTGTCCGCTGAGATCGTGTTCAGCTTCGCGCTCTCGTACGTGGTCCTGCATGTGGCGATGACCAAGTCGGCGGCTGGGAACTCGTACTACGGGCTCGCAATCGGCTTTACCGTCGCGGCGGGTGCATTCGCGGTTGGGGCGATCTCGGGCGGGGCATTCAATCCGGCCGTGGGACTGGGCCCTGCGATCGTCGAGGCCGCGCTCGGCAAATCGGTGACGTCGATGGTTTGGATCTACGCCGTTGGGCCGCTCGTGGGCGCTGCGGCGGCGGGGTACACATACAAATTCCAGCGGCCGGGGGAGTAGGACAACATACGACGAGTGGAACGGTTAACCACCGACTGTTGCTCGGTTATCGGTTAACGAATCGGTCCGGATGCCGAACCGCTCGAAGCGGCTCGACGTCCGGACTGATTGTTTGACCTTGGTCAACCGACCAACCGAGAACCGTTCACTCGTCGTTCGCTATCCCTACGATCCCAGTCCGAACACTTCCACGAATGTCAGCCTGTTCCCATCCGGATCCAGCGCGACGAACTCCGTTGTCCCCCATGTCTGCGCCGCGATATCTCCGCGCGGGTCCACGATGCCCTTGTCGCGGCAGTGGCTGTACAGCTGCCGGATCTCCGTGACCTCGATCCGGCAACTCGACACCTTCGGAAGGTTGGGGTCGTCGGTGCGCCAGAAGTGGATCTCGATGGCGTCGCGCCGCACTCCGCCATATTCGCCAGCGTTGAATCCCATCTTGAAGTCGAGCGTGTCCACGTAGAACTCGATGGAGCGCCGGACGTTGGCGACGGGGAGGAGCGGGATTCCGCGGGCGAAGTAGGGGCTGGCCATGCCATAAACTTTGCCTTTCGCATCGAAGGGGCAAGGCGCATCTTCCCAGAGTCCGTTTTTCGTCCGGACCGCGCGCTCGCGCGCCGAGTCATCGTCCTACGATTGGAGCCTCAATGCGCCTGAAACGATTTGCGACCGCGGTCGCCTGCTTTGCCCTCCTGACGAGCTGCCGTGCAGCCGTTTCCACTGGCGTCACCGCCTCCGCAGGCCCGTGGCGGACGCTCTTCGACGGCACATCCCTCGACGCCTGGCGCGGCTACCAGGGCAAGCCGATCCCCACCGGCTGGCACATCGCGGGCAACACCCTCGCGAAGGATGTGCCCGTCGCGGACATCGTGACGAAGGACGAGTTCGGCGATTTCGAGCTGGAGCTCGAATGGAAGATCGGCGAGGGCGGCAACAGCGGGATTTTCTACCGCGGCACGGAGGAGTACAGCCACATCTACTGGAGCGGCCCCGAGTACCAGCTGCTCGACGACATCAAGGCCGAGGACAACAAGACGCGGTTCACGTGCGCCGGCGCCGCGTACGGCATCTATGCCTCGCCCGAGGGGCACCTCAAGCCGGTCGGCGAGTGGAACCATACGCGCATCATCGTGAAGGGGAACCACGTCGAACACTGGCTCAACGGCTTCAAGCTGCTCGAGTATGAGCTCGGCAGCCCCGATTGGCTCGACCGCGTGAAGAAGAGCAAGTTCAGCGCCTGGCCGAACTACGGGCTCGCCAAGAGCGGGCACATCGGGCTGCAGGGCGACCACCCCGGCACGCTCGCCTTCCGCAACATCCGCATTCGGGAACTCAAGTGATCAAGACCCGCCTCTCCGTGATGATGTTCCTCCAGTATTTCGTCTGGGGGGTGTGGTTTGTCACGATGGGAACGTACCTCGGCGCGACGCTCCACTTTTCGGGCTCGCAGGTCGCCGCGGCGTACGGCGCGACGGCGATCGCGGCGATCGTTTCGCCATTTTTCATTGGCATCGTCGCCGACCGGCTGTTCTCGAGCGAGAAGCTGATGGCGGTGCTGCACATCGGCGGCGGCGTGGTGATGTGGTTCGTCGCGCAGCAAACGACGTTCGGAACCTTCTATCCGCTGCTGATCCTGTACGCGCTCTGCTACATGCCGACGCTGTCGCTGTCGAACTCGATCTCGTTCTACCACGTCGAGAACGCGGCGCGCGACTTTCCGTTCATTCGCGTGCTCGGCACGATCGGCTGGATTGTCGCCGGGATTCTCGTCGGGAAAGTGCTCCACGCCGACGCGCTCGTGATGCCGATGCAGATCGCGGCCGCCGGCTCGATCGTGCTCGGGCTGTACTCGCTCGCGCTCCCGCATACGCCGCCAAAGGCCGCCGGCACGAAGTTCCAGGTGCGCGATGCGCTCGGGCTCGACGCGCTTCATCTCTTCGCAAACCGCGACTTCACGATTTTTGTGGTCGGCTCGTTCCTGCTCTGCATTCCGCTCCAGTTCTATTACTCGTTCGCCAACCCGTTCCTGAACGAAATCCACGCACCCGACCCGGCCTTCATCCAGACGTTCGGCCAGATGTCGGAGTTCGGGTTCATGCTCGCGCTGCCGTTCGTGCTGCGGCGGTTCGGCATCCGCGCCATCATGCTGACGGGAATGCTGGCGTGGGCCCTGCGCTACTTCGCGTTCGGGCACGGCAACGCGGGCGCCGGGATGTGGATGATCTACGCCGGCATCCTCCTGCATGGCGTGTGCTATGACTTCTTCTTCGTCGGCGGCCAGATCTACACCGACCAGCTCGCCGGACCGAAGATTCAGGCCGCGGCGCAGGGCCTGATCAACTTCGTGACGAACGGCGTCGGGTATTTCGTCGGCGCGTTCGTGTCCGGATTCGTCGTCGATCGCTATACCACGACGGCTTCGTCCGGCGCTGTCTCACACGACTGGCTCTCGATCTGGACCGCGCCGGCGCTCGGCGCGCTTGCGGTGTTCGTGCTGTTCTTCTTCCTCTTCCGTCCGGCAAAGACGTCGGCGTGACGTGAGTGTTCTCGTCGAGGCCGCGGTTGACGGTTTTGCGGGCGCACTGGCCGCGCAGGCCGACGGTGTGCACCGGATCGAGTTGTGCGGTCCACTGCACGACGGCGGCACGACGCCGAGCGCCGGGCTGATCGCGCGCTGCTCGGACGAGCTGCTGCTCTCGGTGCATGTGCTCGTCCGGCCGCGCGCCGGGGACTTCGTTTATTCCGAGGACGAAATTCTGATCATGGAGAAGGACATCGCCGTCGCCAGGGAACTCGGTGCCGATGGCGTGGTGATCGGCGCGCTGACGCGCGAGGGCGAGGTCGACGCGAGCGTCATGTCGCGGCTGATCGCCATCGCGAGCCCGATGCGCGTGGGCTTCCACCGCGCGTTCGATCAGGTGCGGGATCAGGACGAGGCGCTGGAGCTGCTCGTGTCGCTGCAGGTCGACCTGATCCTGACGAGCGGTGCCGCGAAGACGGCGGCGGAGGGCGCAGGACGCCTCAAACAGCTCGTCGAGCGCGCCGGCGACCGGATCGGCATCATCGCCGGCGGATCGGTCACGAAGGCAAATGCTGCCGAACTCGTGCGGCGCACGGGCGTTCGCACTGTTCATGGCCGCGCGTTCGAGGGGCTCGCTGCGGCAGTCGCGGACCGCTGAACTGATTCGACCGAGGACCGACGACCGAGGACCGAAACGACACCTTGGCCGTTTCGGTCTTCGGTCTTCGGTCTTCGGTCTTCGGTCTTCGGTCTTCGGTCTTCGGTCTTCGGTCTTCGGTCCCTACCCGATCATCGACCTCAGCACGAATCCGACGTTGGCCGGCCGCTCCGCCAGCCGCCGCATGTACCACTTGAACCACGCCGCGCCGTACGAGATCAGCGTCTTCACCACCTGACCGTCGTTGCGCAGGCGCTGCTGCTCGGCATCCTTGATTCCGTACAGCATGTGAATCTCGTATTTCCCCGGCGCGACGTTCAGTTCCTTTGCGCGCGCGATGATCCGTCCGACGAGCGCCACGTCGTGCGTCCCGAAGATCGGAAGGCAGTTCCCGTCCTTCGCGGCCATGAGCATCGTGTTCGCAATGTCGTAATACGCGCGGTCCGTGTCCGCCTTTCGCGGATACGCGATGTGCGGCGGCTCGGCGTACGCGCCCTTCACGAGGCGGATCACCGGCTTCACGGACATGAGGTCCGCGATGTCCTTCGGCGTGCGGAAGAGATACGCCTGCATCGCAAGGCCGGCATCGGGGTTCACCGACTTCACCTTCTTGTACAGCGCGAGCGTGCGATCGACGTACGCCGAGTCCTCCATGTCGATCCAGAGGAAGCTCCCCGATCCTTTCGCCTTGTCCGCCAGCTGGAGCGTGTACTGCGCACAGAGCTGTTCGTCGATGTCGAGCCCGAGCTGCGTGGGCTTCACGCTCACGTGCCCGGGGAGATTCCTGGCCTTGATCTGGTCGAACATCCACAGGTAGTGGTCGCGGACGGCCGTCGCCTCGTCGCGATTCGTGATCGCCTCACCGAGCTTCGTGAAGATCGTGCCACGGCCCGAGCGCGCGAGCTGCGCGCACGCGTCAATCGCGTCCTCGGGCGCCTCGCCCGGCATGAACTTCTTCGTCGCCCGGCGCACGAAGCTCCACTTGGTGACGTGGTTGTTGAGGTATGGGCTCTTCGC
>Ga0070691_10000679_pt1 | contig 13250 bp, 14 predicted proteins | sample KBSK1101metaG_FD_64673 | JGI IMG/M metagenome (GOLD analysis project Ga0070691, IMG submission 64673) | Corn, switchgrass and miscanthus rhizosphere microbial communities from Kellogg Biological Station, Michigan, USA - KBS K1-10-1 metaG | ecosystem: Host-associated > Plants > Roots >... | reverse complement strand
GCGAAACGTCCACGGCTGCCGCAGGAAGTCGAACGTCCCGGCGTAGACCACGCGCGGGTCGTGCGGGTCGAAGATCACGTCGCTCCCGCCGGTGGTCGGGTTGACGTAGAGCACCCTCGTCCAGCTCGCCCCGCCGTCCTGCGTGCGATAGATCCCGCGCTCTCCACCCGGGGACCATTCGGGACCGAGCGCCGCCACGATGATGACGCGCGGGTCGCGCGGATCGATCGCGATCTTCGCGATATGTTCGCTCGCGCGCAAGCCGATCGAGCGCCACGTCTTGCCGGCGTTCTTCGAGACGAAGACGCCGTCGCCGACCGCGGCCGTATTGCGCGGGAAGCCTTCGCCGGTGCCGATCACGACCACGCGCGGATCGCTCGGCGCGATCGCGAGCGCACCGATCGCGGTCGACGTCCCCTGGCTGAAGATCGCGTCGAAGGTGAGGCCGCCGTCCGTCGATTTGTAGAGTCCGCCCGACGAGTGCCCGAGATAGATCGTGCGTGGATCGCCGGGAATGCCGGCGACGGCGTCGAGACGCCCCCCGAGCACCGCCGGCCCGACGTCGCGCCACGAGATCGAGCCGAGATCGAGCGGCGAAAGGCCCGCCCCGGTCAAGAGCAGAGCGGCGTAGAGCACGAGGCGTTTCACCCCGGTGTCATAGGCTATCGGAGGTGCCGAGCCCTACTACCGACGGCACAAAGCGGCCGGCGAACGTAGCGTTCGCCGGCCGCGGGATGGCACGCGCGAGGGAGGGTCCTAGCCCGGGCGGTGCGTCCCGTGCGGATGGGGCGCCGGCTGCGTATGCGCCGGTTGCGTGTGCGCCGGTTGCATATGCGCGGGCTGCGTATGGACCGGCTGCGTACGCACCGGTCGCGTATGCATCGGCTGCGTGCGGACCGGTTGCACGTGCATCGGTTGCGTGTGGACCGGCTGCGTGTGCATCGGTTGCGTGTGGACCGGCTGCATGTGCATCGGCTGCGTGTGGACCGGCTGCGTGTGCGTCGACTGCGTGTGGACCGGCTGCGTGTGCATCGACTGCGTGTGGACCGGCTGTGTGTGCATCGGTCGCGTATGCACCTGCTGCGTATGCATCGGCTGCACGTGCATCGGTCGGACTCGCACCGGCTGCGTACGCTGGACCCGGATACTCGGCGCGATCTTCGCCGCGCTGCCGTTCCAACGGAGACGCGGATCGCGGGCCGCCTCGGTCACGTGGCGTTGCTGCACGACGGTCAGGCCCCGGTGATGCCGGCGTGCGAACGTCTGCTGCCATGCCGACGGATGGGCGTTGATACCGTGGCCGCCGTTATAACTCGTGTAGATGCGCCGGTTGATCACGACCGTGTTGTCGATGTAGACGTTTCGGATGTGCTCGTTCACGCGCGTCACCGCCCGGTTATAACGATACGTCGGGCCGTACCAGCGTCCGCCGACATAGCCGTTGCCGTAGTACCCGTCGCCGTAGTCGACGCCGCCGTAGTAACCGACCTGCGTATCCCAGTACCCCGGGTTCCACACGTAGCCGCTACCGTTGTACGCCCAATATCCGGGCGTCCAGACATCGCCCGTCGCGGGCGGGAGAACCCATTCGCCGGGAACCCAATAGTAGTTGCCGTCCTGGCTCCAGGCCCAGTACCCGGGCTGCCAGATGTAACCGTCGGCCGGTACGACCGGCTGTTCGCTTGCGAGAAGCAACGGCGGGACCAGCTGCACGAGGGTCGTGAGCAGATCCTGCGAGCGAGCCGCCGCCGGGTGAATCGTCAGGGCGATCGCTGCGACCAGCGAGCCGAACCATCCAAATCGTTTCATAGCAATGTCACTCCTACCCAATAAAAACGCCCGGCTCGCGGAGAACGTTTTAGCGTGGGAGCGCTCGACAGCACGCAAAAGCCCGCCGAGGTATCCGGCGGGCTTCTGAAGCTGGAGCCGACGATCCGATTCGAACGGACGACCTGCTGTTTACGAAACAGCTGCTCTACCGACTGAGCTACGTCGGCCCAAAGGGGCGCCGACCAGGTTCGCCGGACTCGGCACGCAACCTGCCCGGGCCGGGAGCGGTCATGGCGTCCGATGAACGTCGCAGCATGACCAAACGCCTCACCCTGACCCTGTTGATCGCCGCCCTCCTGGGCGCCGCCGCGAGCGCCGCGGCACCGGCGATCAAGGACCCGCTCGAGGCCAAGGCCTACTTGGCCGCGCTCCACGCGCCGGCCCCGGTCGCGCGTGCGGTCGCCCTCGAAGCCTTCGCGTCGAAGTATCCGAAGAGCGTCGCGCGCATCGCCGCCCTCGACGAGGCGATGTCGGACTATCAGGACGCGGGGCAGGAAGGCAACATGGGGCGCGTCGCGGCCCTGATCCTCGATGCCGACCCGGGAAATCTGAGCGCGCTCGTGACCGCGACCTACCTCACCCGAACCGCGGCCGCCGACGGCGACCCGGCCAGAGTGGCCGCGCTCGACGCGTACGCGGTGCGCGGCCTCGCGGCCCTCGATGGCTGGCAACGCTCCGCCGGTATGACGGCCGCCGACTTCGCCAAGCTCCGCGCGCAGACGACCGCGGTCTTCTACGGCGCGCACGCCTACGCCGCGCTCGAGCGGAAAGACTTCGCGCACGCGCGCGAGGCGTATCTCACCGCGTTCGCGGCGGCGCCCAACGCCGTCGATGCCTACCAACTCGGCACCGCCGATCTCCAGCTCTCCCCGATCGACGCGAGCGGTTTCTGGTTCGTCGCACGCGCGGTCGCGTTGCTCCAGGCGCAAGGCGCGACCGACGGCGCCGCACAGGTGGCCCAGTTCGGCCGGACCTACTATGCGAAATACCACGGCAGCGAGGACGGCTGGGACGCGATCGTCGCGGCCGCGGCCACCCAGGTCGCGATACCCGCGGACTTCAACGTGACGCGACATGGATGAGACCACCACGACCCTTCGCGTAGGCGGCATGACCTGCGAGAACTGCGCGCGCCACGTGACCGACGCACTGCTCGGCGTTCCCGGTATTCGCGGCGCGCGCGTCGATCTCACCGGCGGCACGGCCACCATCGATAGCACCGGCGACGTTCCGCGCGACGCGATCGCAGCGGCGTTGGCCGACGAGGGCTACGACCTGTTGTGACCCGGACCGAACTCGCGGTCGGCGGCATGACGTGCGCGTCGTGCGTCGCGCACGTCACGCGCGGTCTTTCGCGCGTCCCGGGCGTGAGCGCCGCCAACGTCAACCTCGCGACCGAGCGCGCGACCGTCGACCACGATGCGAGCGTCGACCCTTCGGCGCTCGTCGCGGCGATCGAACGCGCCGGCTACACCGCGAGCGCGCCCGAGGCCGGCGACGCCGACGCACTGCGACGCGATCGCGAGATCGCGGCCAAGCGCGGCCTGCTGATCGTCGCGATCGTCTTCTTCGTCCCTACGCTCGTCCTCGGCATGGTCGCCGGCGATTTCGCCGGTAAGGATTGGCTGATGCTCGGCCTGACGCTGCCCGTATGGGGCGTCGCGGGCTATCCGTTCCATCGCGGCGCGCTCGCGCAACTACGTCACGGAACGGCGAACATGGATACGCTGATCTCGCTCGGGTCGACCGCCGCGCTCGCGTACTCGATCTATGCGACGATCGCGATGGTGCCGACCTACTACGAGACCGCGAGCGCGATCGTCACGCTGATCGCGCTCGGGAAGTATCTGGAGACGCTCGCGCGCGGCCGTAGCAACGCCGCCATCCGCGCGCTGATCGGCCTTCAACCGCAGACCGCGCGCCTGCGCGCGGAGGACGGCGACGAGTCGATCGTCGCGATCGACCGCGTCCGGATCGGCGACCGCATCGTCGTGCCGGCCGGCGAGCGCATCCCGGTCGACGGCATCGTGCGCGAGGGCCGCAGCGCGGTCGACGTGGCCGCGCTGACCGGCGAGCCGGTCCCCCAGGAGGTCGGACCGGATTCGATCGTGCGCGCGGGCACGATCAACGGCGACGGCTCGCTGCTGGTCGTCGCGACCGCGATCGGCGCCGGTACCTCGCTCGCGCGCATCGTGCGCATCGTCCAAGAAGCGCAGGGTTCGACCCCGCCCGTCCAAGCGCTCGCAGACCGCGTCGCCGGCATCTTCGTGCCGGTCATCCTGGCGTGCGCGATCCTCACGTTCGCCGGTTGGCTCGCGACCGGGCACGGATGGACCGTCGGCCTGGTCGCGGCCGTCGCGGTGCTGGTGGTCGCGTGTCCGTGCGCGCTCGGCCTGGCGACCCCGATGGCGGTGATGGTCGGCGTCGGCACCGCCGCGAAGCGCGGGATCTTGTTCAAGGACGCCGGCGCCCTCGAAGCGCTCGGTCGCGCGACGATGGTCGTCTTCGACAAGACCGGAACGCTCACGCAAGGCACGCCGCGGGTCCTCGCGGTCCACGGCGTCGGCGGCGCGACGCAGGCCGACGTGCTCTCACTGGCGGCCGCGCTCGAGCGCGGCTCGTCGCATCCGCTCGCGGCCGCGATCGTCGGCGCGGCCGAAGCCGATCCGCCCGTCTTCGCGGCCGCGGATGACGTCGTCGCCGAACGCGGGAGCGGCCTGCGCGCGCGCGTCGCGGGCGTCGGTGCGCTCGTCGGCGCGGCCGCATTTCTTCGCGCGTCGGGCGTCGACGGTTCCGCCGTCGACGCGCTCGATGCCGTCCTCGATCCGGTCGCGACCCACGTCTTCGTCGCGCGCGACGGCGCGCTCGCCGGTGCGATCGAGCTCGGCGATCCGGTCCGGCCGGAGGCCCGCGCGGCCGTCGCCGCACTCGGGTCGCTCGGTTTGCGCGCCGCGATCGTGAGCGGCGATGCACGCGGTCCGGTCGAGGCCGCCGCTGCAGCGGTCGGCATCGCACGCGTCTACGCGGCCGCGGATCCCGAACGCAAAGCCGAGATCGTCCGCCGGATGCAAGCCGAGGGCGACCGGGTCGCATTCGTCGGCGACGGCATCAACGACGCGCCTGCCCTGGCGGTCGCCGCTATCGGCATCGCGATGGGCGGCGGCACCGAGATCGCGATGGAGACCGCGCAAGCCGCGATCGTGTCGAACGACCCGGCTGCCTTGCCCGTCGCGGTACGCTTGGCGCGCGCGACCTCGCGCACGATCGCGCAGAACCTGTTCTGGGCGTTCGGCTACAACGTCGTGCTGGTGCCGCTGGCCGCGTTCGGCGTCGTCCGGCCGGTCTTCGCCGCCGGCGCGATGGCGGTCTCGAGCCTGTTCGTGGTCGGCAACTCGCTCTTGCTCCGGCGGCGCCGCTAGGCACAAACGTCGTATCCGGAAAAAGCCTAAAAACGGTCCGTTCCGGCCGCTGCTGGCGTAAGATGCTCTCATGAGAAGTTTTCGACCGGCCGCCGCCGCGATCGCGCTCGCGTTCCTCGCGTCTTCCTGCGGTCACAACGAGCGATTGCCGCAGGTGCAGGCGTCGATCTCGTCCGCCGCCTACGCCCCGGCGCCGCCGTCAGAAGATCCGGCCGTCCTTCCTCCCGTTCCGGCCGGCGATCTCGTCAAGGTCGACCTCGTGCTCCTCGATCGGACGATCGAGATCGCACCCGGCGTGAAGTATCAGACCTGGACGTTCAACGGTACGGTTCCGGGGCCGATCGTCCACGCGCGCGTCGGGCAGACCATCGACGTGACCCTCACCAACAAGTCGGGCATGGCGCATTCCATCGACTTCCACTCCGCGCTCGCGCCGCCGGACGTCGCCTACCAATCGATTCCGCCCGGCTCGTCCATCCACTTCTCCTGGGTCGCGAAGTACCCGGGAGCGTTCCTGTACCATTGCGGCACGCCGCCGGTCCTGATGCACATCAGTAACGGGATGTATGGCGCGGTGATCGTCGATCCGGCCGACGGGTGGCCGAACGGCAACATGCTCTCGTACGTGCTGCTCCAGAGCGAATTCTACACCCAGCCCGTGCCGGGCTTGCCGGGCGTCTATCGCGGCGATTTCAAGAAGGCGCGTCAATCGATGGCCGATATCGTCGCCTTTAACGGCTACGCGATGCAGTACGCCAAGAAGCCGCTTCCGATCTCGGTGAACAATCCGGTGCGGGTCTTCGTGGTGAACGCCGGCCCGAGCCACTTCTCGGCGTTCCACGTCATCGGAACGGTGATGGACACCACCTACGTCGGCGGCAACCCGGCCAACGTGCTGCACGGGCTCCAGACGGTCGCGATCGCGCCGGGCGATGGGACCGTCACCGAGTTCGCGGCGCATCAGGCCGGGCGCTATCCGTTCGTGACGCACTCCTTCGGCGACGCCGACCTCGGTGCGATGGGCGCGTTCGTGACGACGCAGTGAGGGTCTAGTACTTGAGCGTTTCGGCGAAGCCGGCGAGCTTCGCGCGGTCGAGTCGGACGATCCGTCCGTTCTCGCGTTCGAGCGCACCGGCTTGCTCGAACTCGCCGATCGCGCGATAGACCATATCTTTCCCCGTTCCCGCCATGGCGGCGAGTTCGACCTGAGCCATTTGCGGCAGCGGGTCGAGCGCGGCGGAGAGCCCGGGGCGCGGCGACGCGTAGGCCAGAAGCGCCTCGGCGACGCGCGCGGCCACCGGCTGCGCGACGTGCGATGCGAAGCGCTCGACGACGATCCGTAACCGTTGGGCGTCGAGCGCGTGGACGGCCCGAGCGACCGCGTCGGATCCGCGCATCAGCGCCGTCACCGAGTCGACCGGAACCAGGACGACGCCGGTCTCTCTCGCGCGCGCCACGAATCGCAACGGCGAGACGCCGCCGTCGGCGAGCGCGACCGTCCCGAAGACGTCGCCAGGGAGCAGTTCGCCCATGCTCACCTCTCGGCCGTCGGGCGCGATCAACATCGCAGCGACGGCGCCCGCCGCGACGACGCCGACGTACGGCCAGAGGATGCCCTGTTCGACGACCGCTCTGCCACGCCGGACGGTCGCGAAACGCGCGTGCGACGCCAATCCCCGCAGCTCGGCGGCCGTCGCGCAGCCGAACACCGCACTCCGGCGGAGCGCTTCGAACGATCGATCGAGCGACGATCCGGCCAGCTTCCGGATGGTCGCCCGCCAATGGCCCTCGCCCACGCGGCGTTGCTCCCATGCGAACGTACCCGCGCGCGTCTCCTCGAACTCGGCGCGCAGGGGCCGCGGTTCGTGGTCGGTCACGAGATCGAGCGAACCTTCATCCGGGAGCGCATCGAATCGCGCGAAGATCAGCGCGTGCCGTCGCGCCATCGGCGTCGCGCGCACGTCGACAATTGTCGCTTCCGGACGCCGCCCGAGGTCGCTTCCATCCGCCCGCGACACTGCTACGCTCGTGTCATGCCGTACGTCATAACCGAACCCTGCATCGGCACGAAGGACCGTTCCTGCGTCGACGTCTGCCCGGTCGACTGCATCAAGGGTACCGAGTCCGACGCGATGCTCTACATCGATCCCGAGGTCTGCATCGACTGCGGCGCCTGCGTCTCCGCGTGTCCGGTCGAGGCCATCTTCGCCGAGGCCGACGTCCCGCCCAAGTGGGAGCCGTTCGTCGAGATCAACGCGGCGTATTTCCGAAAGACGTGATGCGCGGATGGATCCCGCCGCTTCCGCTCGCTTGCGGGATGGCGTCGTTCGGACTATCGTGGATCGCGCTGTTCGCGCTCGCCCGGACGGGTCAACTCGGGCCCTCGATGCCGGCGCTCGCCTGGGTACATCTCGTCGCGCTCGCGTGGATCACGACGGTCGCGCTGGCGGTATTACTGCATGCGATTCCCGGCTTTCTGGACGTCGAATGGACCGGCTGGGGCGCGGGCGCGGCACGGGCATGCACGATCGTCTTCGCCTTCGCGTCGCCGACGCTCGCGGTCGGGTTTTGGTGCCGCGCACCCTGGTTGCTCGAGGCCGCCGGAACGGTGGCGCTCGGCGCTCTCGCGGTCTATGCGGTCGCGATCGCACGACCGCTCGCGTCGGCGATGCGCGGCGATCGTACCGCGCGAGCCGTCGCGCGCGCCTTCGCTTTCGTCGTGGTCCTGCTGGTCGTCACGGCGTCGCTCGGCGTCGCCTTCGCCTATGCGCTTGGCGGACGGCTCTCGCCGGCGGTCCTTTCGGGCGCGCCGCAGGCGCACGCACTGCTCGGAATAGGCGGCTGGCTCACGCTTCTCGTGGCGGGCGTCTCGGCGCGCACGATGGGTCCGATCGCCGGCGTGCGTTCCCGTCTTCCCGCGCTGCACGTCGGCGGTTCGAGCTCGCTGCTGGCCGGGACGTTGGTCGCCGCGTACGGAGCCGCGACCGTATCGACGCCCACCGCGTTCGCCGGCGCGGTCCTCCTCACGATCGGCGCGCTGCTCTTCGCGATCGACGTCGTCGACGTGCTCGTGCGCGCGCGCGTCGCCCATCGACCGCCGCAGCTCTTGATGGCCTGCGCCGCGGGTTGGGCGGTCGCCGCCGCCGGCCTGTTGCTGACGTGCGCGCTCGGCGCACCGCTCGCCGAAGCCGCCATCTACGCGGCGCTGATCGGTTGGGTCGGAAGTGCGGTCGTCGCGCATCTGCATCATATCGGCGTCCGCGTCGTGCTCACGTCGCTCCGCGGCGACGATGACGAGACGAGGCCGGGGAACGTCCTCGACGCGCGCTTGAGTTGGAGCGCACTCGGTCTCTATCAACTCGCCGCGCTCGCCGGGACGATCGCGCTGGCGCTGGACTCCCCGGTCCTGCTCGAGTCGGCCGCATGTGCGGGCGGGCTCGCGTTCCTGGCGATGGCGGCGAATCTGGCCGGCGTCATCCGCTCGCGGGCGGTGAGGGCCTAACCGGCCGCGACGTTGCCGATCGTGACCAGGGCGCCGGCGCCGGGATTCCCGTAGGCGACGAACGAGATGTCGAGGGCCGAGAACGTGCGGCCCTGCAGCGCGAGCGGCCGCTGGAGGCTGAACGTCAGCGTGACCGGCGTCATGCCCATCACCTGCTCGATCGAGATCTCGAACGATCCGAACGAGTCGACGTAGTACGTGCTCTCCTTGCTCTCGGGCGTCGACGACGCGGGCAGATTGACGAACACGTTGAATGCGAAGCCGCCGTTCGCGCCGGCCGCTCCGAGCCGCACGTCGGTCAGGACCAGATCGATCTCCGCGCCCGCGCCGACCGGCGCGGCGAGCGGCACATGCACGGTCGCGCCGGCGCTATCCAGGCTCACCGCGCTCGCACCTGCGTTCGCTATGCCGCGCACGCGCGCGAGCGGCTCGAGCGGTAAGGTGGTCGCGGGTGCGACGGGCAGCGAAAGATCGCTCCAGGTATAGCCGAGCGTCGTCGAATCCGCCATCTGCGCGACCGAGGCGCGCCACGTCCCGGCGACGTCGTACGCGAAACTCGCCTGCGCGTAGTACGGATCGCCCTGCGAGGGCATCCGTCGCCCGCCGCCGGCCGCCAGCCACGCGCTCCATAAGCGGTCGACGTTGCAGTGATGCACCCAGAAGACCGGATCGCGCGCGGCGGTCGGAACGCTGCCCATGTCGCCTCCGATCGCATCGTGTACTTCGCCGTGCGGATTCTCCTCGGCGATCGATTCGAAGGTCGTCCCATCGCGTTTCCCGTCGGCGAAGGTGGTGATCGCGGCTTCGAACGGTGCGTAGACCAACCCCGTCACCGTTTGCGATACGCGATCGGCCCAGTAGAGCGGATTCGGCGATCCGTCGGTCAGCGCCGGCGCGGCGAAGATCGCCGGGATGTCGGGATGCGCGTAGTAGTCCCAGTACGGCAGCGCCAGCGTCGGGTCGCCCGACATCTGCTGGAGCATCCGTTCGAAGTACGCCAGAAACCCGCGATGCCACGCGTAGAAGTAGAGCCGTCCGTGCTTGCATTGGTTCCATACGCTCGCCATCGCGGGCGGCGGCGTCATGCCGTTCGGCATCCAATGGCTGTAGTGCCAATACGTCCAGCTGCGAGCGTCGGTCGGATCCGCGATCGCTTGCATCGCCGCGACCGCCCGGCGCAACGACGCGACGCGAGCAGGATCCGACGCGAAATCGGTGACTTCGCGCCGCAGCAGTCGGCTAGGCGTGACGAGCGTCGGAGCGATCGCGCCGCCCGGAGTACATGCCGCAGCCGCGAGCGCTGCGGCACTGGCTACGAACGCTCGTCTCTTCACGCTTCCGGCTCCCTACGGGCTCTGCCGATACCTGATGATGAACGCATCGCCGCCGCGCGTGCCGTACGGCGTCCAGACGGCGCCGGTCTTGGCGTCGATGCCGATGGTGTGGTTGCCCTTCGGTCCGTCCGCCTCGGCCAGCAGGGTCGCGTGTCCGGCGGCGTTGGTCGAGATCAGCGCGACCTTGCCGCCGCCCGCACAGGCGAGCACGTGCGAACCTTGGTCGAGCGAGCATTGGTCGAAGCGGGCCGGCACGTCGAGCGTCGAGAGCAGAACGCCGGCGGGCGTGTAGACCGAGATCTTCCCCGATCCGCCGGTCAGGATATGGCCGTAGCCGGCGTCGTACTGCAGCGGATGGTTATTCGTCAGTTCCGGCGTCGCGACCGTGCGCGTGACCTTGAGCGACGTCGGATCGACGACCACGAACTCGTTATCCGACGCGATGTTCTGATAGATCTCGTGCGTCTTCGGATCGATCGCCAGATACTCGGGGTGGTGCCCGGGCAGCGCGACCACACCGATCTGCTTGAACGTCTTGGAGTCGATGACGAAGATCCGGTTGCCATCGTCTTCGTCGGCATAGATGCGCCCGAGGTCGGGGTCGTACGCGATCGCGTCGACGTGCCCGTCGACCGCGACCCGATGCACCACGACGCCCGCGACCGGGTCGACCTCGGAGACGGCCTGATCGTCACCATCGCCGGTGTAGACGTCGCCGGTGGCGTCGTTGACCGCGACGCCGGCCATCCGCCCGACGGTGACCTGTTTGAGGACGGCGCCGGTGTCGGCGTCCACGATCAGGAGCGACGAGGCCGCGCCGTGGGCGGCATAGACCCGGCGTCGGGCGGCATCGACGGTGACGTAATCGAAACCGGCGCCGCCGGGAACGGCGACGGGCGGTGCGACGGGGAGAAGCGGCATGCGTCAGTCCTTGTCGTGGAACGTTCCGCGCTTGGCGGATGCGTCGAGTTCGAGATCTTCGAGGAGGTAATAGACGATCTTGCGGTCGTCGAAACCGACCTTGGCGAGCTGCCTTCCGTCGATCTCGACCACCTCGTGGATGTGCCCGGTCTGGCCCGCATAGGCATGGTTGACCGGTCCGTACGAGGGGTCGCCCGGCTTCTGCTTCGGCGTGGCCTTCACGCCGCGAAGCGGCGTCTGGTGGCGGTGCATGGGAACGTGGTTCGCCCCTGGAAGCGTCGCACCATGTTCGTAGAGTATCGGGGCAAGGCGCCCAAGGTCGCCGACAGCGCGTTCGTCGCGCCGACCGCCGTGCTGATCGGCGACGTCGAGGTCGGGCCCGAGTCCTCGATCTGGTTCGGCGCGGTCATCCGCGCCGACAACGGTCCGATCCGGATCGGCGCGCGCACCTCGGTCCAAGACAACTGCGTCGTGCACGTGAGCGAGGGCGGACGCACGATCCTCGGCGACGACGTGACGGTCGGCCACGCCGCCATCATGGAAGACTGCACGATCGGGAACAAAGCGCTGATCGGCAGCAACGCGGTCATCCTCAACGGAGCGACCATCGGCGAAGGCAGTTTGATCGCGGCCGGCTCGGTGGTCGGCGAACGCGCCCAGATCCCGGCGGGCGTGCTCGCCGCCGGAGCGCCCGCCGTCGTCAAGAAGACCCTCGAGGGCGCGGCCCTGGCCTGGATCGACGGTTCGGCCGAGGAGTACGTCAAGCTCTCGCGTTCGTACCTCGCGGAGAACATCGGGAATCCGAAGTATCAGGAGACGTTCAATTAGCGCGGCAGTCCACGAAGAGGTCGTCCGCTTCATCGAATCCGAGGGACATCGCGCCGACCTCGAACTGCACGACGACGGTGGCGGCGCGACCATCCGGCTGCGCGTCCGCGGCCAGACGCTCGCCGTGATGACCTCGGGAACGGATCCGACCTACTTCTCGATCGCGTTGCCGTACGTGCTGCCCGAATGGGCGCGCGACCAGCTGCAAGCCGCGCCGATATTGCTCGAGTTGCAGTCGACGTTCAAAGCCGTCAAGTTCTTCTACACCAACGAAGGCGCTACGCTGATCTCGGCGGTCGAGCAGTTCTGCGGAAGCGCGGACGAGTTCGCGACGCACTTCTGGCGTCTGGTCGGCATCGTGCGCGACGCCGGCTCGAGCGCGATCGAACGGATCCTCGACCGCAGCGAGACGCGCGCGGCGGCAGACCGCTTCATCAGTACGTTTATGCGAGGACAAGGGCAGTGAGCGACGATCGACTCGAACCGATCGAGGCGGCGCTCGACGCCGAGGGCCTGTTCTACACGCGTGAGGACGACGACGAAGCGTTCCGGTTGGCGTTCAAATCGGAAGGCGACCGGTATTTCATCGTCTCGTATCGCGACGACGCGGAGTTCTTGATGATGGGCTCGGGCTGGGCGCTCGGCCGGGAGACCGACCTGGAACGCGCGATGGAGATCGCCAATCGCACCAACGCGCGCAAGAAATTCGTCAAGACCGCCGTCTGGCAAGACGAGCACGACGTGCTCTTCACCGTCGAGCTCTGCTACGCGACCTACGAAGACTTCACCCAGCACTTCGTCCGCCTGCTCGGCGCCCTACGCGAGACCACCGCCGACTTCTTCAGCGAGCTGCGGCTGAAGGACTAACGGCTACGGGCTCGGGTAGTGCGACTCGTCGCCGTAGGATTGGAAGAGGGTGTACTCTTGCTTGAAGCGCAGGCGGACCATGCCGGTCGGGCCGTTGCGGTGCTTGGCCATGATGAACTCGGTCATCTCCGGATCGGGCGCCTGCTCCGGGTTGTAGTAGGCGTCGCGGTAGAGGAACGCCACGATGTCGGACTCTTGCTCGAGCGAGCCTGAGTCGCGCAGGTCGGCGAGCATCGGCCGCTTGTCGTTGCGCGTCTCGACGCCGCGGTTGAGCTGCGCGAGCGCGATCACCGGGACTCCTAGTTCCTTGGCCGTCACCTTGAGCGTGCGGCAGATGTCGCTCAGCTCTTCGTTGCGGTTCGCGCCCTTGGAGAGCACGCCCGGCCGGAGCAGCTGCAGGTAGTCGATGAAGACGGCGGTCAGGCCGCGCCCGGACTGTAGGCGCCGGCAACGGCTCCGGACTTCGCTGATGCTCAGGCCGCCGGTGTCGTCGAGATAGATCGGCAACTGCGAGAGCGAGCCGATGGCGTTGGCGATATCTTCCCACTG
>Ga0070691_10000677_pt1 | contig 13271 bp, 13 predicted proteins | sample KBSK1101metaG_FD_64673 | JGI IMG/M metagenome (GOLD analysis project Ga0070691, IMG submission 64673) | Corn, switchgrass and miscanthus rhizosphere microbial communities from Kellogg Biological Station, Michigan, USA - KBS K1-10-1 metaG | ecosystem: Host-associated > Plants > Roots >... | reverse complement strand
CTTGCGGGCGGTGCTGTGGTATTCCGGGAACTCGAGCGCGAGCTTGACCATCATCTCCGCGAGCGAGCGCACCGAGAAGTTGTTGCGCGGATTGCCGATGTTGTAGATCTTGCCCGAGGCGACGCCGCCGGGATTCGCGATGATCTTCATGAGCGCGTCGATGCCGTCGTCGATGTAGGTGAAGGCGCGTTTCTGCCTGCCGCCGTCGACCAGCTGGATCGGCTCGCCGCGCGCGATGTGGCCGAGAAACTGGGTCACGACGCGCGAGCTGCCCTCCTTCGCCGTGCCGAGCGAGTCGAGCCCGGCGCCGATCCAGTTGAAGGGCCGGAACAGGGTGAAGTCGAGCCCGACCTTGTCGCCGTAGGCCCAGATCACCCGGTCCATGAGCTGCTTCGAGCAGGCGTAGATCCAGCGCTGCTTCTGGATCGGCCCGTACACCAGCGGCGAGCGCTCGGGGTCGAACTCGCGGTCGCCCGACATGCCGTAGACCTCGGAGGTCGAGGGAAACACGAGGCGCTTGCGGTGGTGCACGCAGGCGCGCACGATCGGCAGGTTGGCCTCGAAGTCGAGCTCGAACACCCGCAGCGGGTCCTTCACGTAGGTCGCGGGAGTCGCGATCGCGACCAGCGGCAGCACCGTGTCGCACTTGCGCACGTGGTACTCGATCCACTCCTTGTTGATGGTGATGTCGCCTTCGAAGAAGCGGAAGCGCCGCTCGCCGGCGAGGTCCTCGATGCGGTCGCTCTGCATGTCCATCCCGTAGACCTCCCAGTCGGTGGTCGCCAGGATGCGCTTCGAGAGGTGGTGGCCGATGAAGCCGTTGACCCCGAGGATGAGGACGCGCTTCATTTTGCCGGCTCGACTTCCACCAGCCGCAGCACGCCGCCGTCGCCGCAGGCGGCGTACCACTGGCCGTCCTGGCGGTAGGGACCGAGCACGCGTCCGGGCGCGCGCATGAGAGGTTCGATCTTGGTTTTCAATATCTTGAGGTCATCCGTGAAAGCTCCGGGATACGGCGGCGCCACCGCCCGCACCAGGTTGTGGATCTCGCGCGCGCTCTTCGACCAGTCGATGCGCCCGTCCTCGGGCTGGCGCGCGCCGAAATAGCTGCCGCGCGCCAGGTCCTGCTCTTTCAGCACGGTATCGCCCGCCACCAGGCGAGGCAAGGAACGGCGCAAAACCGTCTCCGCCGCCGCGGTGACCTTGCGGAACACCTCCACCGCGGTTTCGTCGTCGCCGATCGGGACGCGCTCGCGGTCCACGATGCGCCCGGCGTCGGGCTTCGCCACCATCTCGTGCAACGTCGCGCCGGTCTCGGCTTCGCCCATGAGGACGGCCCAGTTCACCGGCGCGCGCCCGCGGTACTTCGGCAGCAGCGAGCCGTGCATGTTGAAGGCGCCGCGGCGGGCCGCCGCCAGCCACTCGGGCGGCAGCATGCGACGATAGTAGAACGAGAAGATGAGATCCGGCGGCAAGGCCGCAAGCTTCTCACGGATTTGCGCCGGCCCGGGATCCTCCAGCGTCTCGATGCCCCGCTCCCGCGCGAGCGCGGCGACGCTCGCGAACCAGTGCGCCTCGGCCGGGTCGTCGCGGTGGGTGACGACGAGGGGCACGTCGACGCCTTGCTCGAGCAGCACCTGCAGGCAGCGCACGCCCACGTCGTGGTAGGCGAACACCACGGCGCTCGTCAAGCGCGCTTCTCCAGCACCGCGGCGACGAGGTAGCGCGGCCGGCCCTTGACCTGCTCGTTGATGCGCACGATGTACTCGCCGATGATCCCCAGGCCGAAGAGCGCCATGCCGATGAGGAAGAACTCGAGCACGTCGCGGTCCCAGGCATGCTCGAGCGCATAACCGAAGCCGAAGGCATAGAGCCGGTAGAGGAGCACCGCGACATACAGGACGACCGAGCCCACCGAGACCAGCATGCCGAGGAGCGAGAAGAACCGCAGCGGTCCGACCGAGAACCCCGTGATCAGGTCGAAGTTGAGGTGGATCAGCCGCGACAGCGAGTATTGCGAGGCGCCCGCGGCGCGCTCCTCGTGGCGCACCTCGATCTCGGTGGGATGGTGCGCGTAGAGATAGGCGAGCGCCGGGACGAAGGTGTTCAGCTCGTGCGACTGGTTGATGGTGTCGACCACGTTGCGCCGGTAGGCGCGCAGCATGCAGCCGTGGTCGGCCATGCGGATGTCGGTCAGGCGCTCGCGCAGCCGGTTGATCGCCCGCGACGCGATGCGCCGAAAGGCGCTGTCGCGGCGCTCGCTGCGGTAGCTGCCGACGTAGTCGTAGCCCTCGTCCATCTTGGCGAGGAGCCTGGCGATTTCCTCGGGCGGGTTCTGCAGGTCGGCGTCGAGCGTCACCACGATCTCGCCGCGCGCACGCTCGAAACCGGCGAGGATCGCCATGTGCTGGCCGAAATTGGTCGCCAGGTACACGACCCGGGTCACGTCCGGGCGCCGGTCGAACTGCTCGTGCAGGAGCGCCGGGGAGCGGTCGCGGCTGCCGTCGTCCACCAGTACGAGCTCGTAGCTGCGGCCGAGCGCGTCGAGCGCCGGGTAGAGCCGGGCGAAGAGTTGCGCCAGGCCGGCTTCCTCGTTGTAGATCGGGATGACGACCGAAATCTCGGGGCCGGCCGTGCCCGTCATCGGGGTGATCTCATGGAATTCTCGAGCGCCTCCCACACCCGGTCGACGTGCTCGTCCGGAAGCCAAGTATAAAGCGGAGCGTCACCGTGCGCGCGCCGGTGACGCGAAGTCCTCCGCAAAGCGGAGCGTAAAGCGCGCTCCCCCGCGCGGTGAATCGTCGACGCCCACGAGCCAGCCAAGATGATCCGCGACGCGCTTGACGATCGATAGGCCGAGGCCGGTTCCTGTTGCGGACGTGTCGTCGCCTCGCACGAACGGCTCGAACAGCCGATGGCGGATCGACTTCGCGATACCGGGCCCCGTGTCCTCGATTACCAGCGCGTCGGCGGCCAACGCTATGCGTACCGAGCCGCGCTCGGTGAAATGGAAGGCATTGCGCAGCAGATTATTCACGGCGATCGCCGCCAGGTCGGCATTTCCCGCCACCCAGACCTCATGCGGAATTTCAAGCTCCAGCCGGACCGGCTTGCCATCGAGGAGCGGGCGGCAGCGCTCGACTTCCCTTTCGAGCAACGGCCGGAGCGCGAGAGTCGCGATCTCAATGCGGCTCGGGTCTCGCGCCAACTGCAAAAGGGCGCTGACCCTCTCCGACATGCCGCTCGTCGCGCGGCGTATACGCTCGGCGACTACCAGCAGATCCGCACGGTCCGCGAGGCGCGCCGTAAGCAGTTCGGAGGCTCCCAGGACGACGGTAAGAGGTGTCCTCAACTCGTGGCTTACGTCGGCGGTGAAATTACGCTCCCTTTCCAGAACCCTCGCTAGCTGTGACGCGCGCGCGGCGAACGCTCGTGCAAGCACTCCGATCTCGTCGGGTGCTGCAAGGAGCTTCGGATTCTCCGCAAGCGTGTCTCGTTCCACGGCTTCTGCAAGCACCGTGATCGGGGCAATGATACGGCTCGCAGATGCGTGCGCTATCGCAAGAGCCAGAAGGGCGCCCGCCAGGAAGGCGACCACTAGCCCCATGTACGCGGCGGCCTCAAGGCGCTCAAAATCACTGACGTCGACAACGATAGCAAAACGTTCTCCGCCCTCTTCGGCGAGGAGGACCTGGAGGACGCTGTCGCCAATGGAAATCTCCTGTACGCCGAGCGAAAGCGCTCGCCAGTCCGCTGGAATTTGACTTCCGGTATAGACCTTTAGATCCGAGAACCGCCGCGCATCCACGTCGCCTTCGCGCACACGCTCGCTCACGACCCGCGCGGCACGCATGAGTCGGGCCTCGATCAACTCGTACTCGGCCGCTTCGATGACGAAGTAACTCGCTGCACTGAACACGCCGCCGATGACGATGGCAGGCAGGACGCAAGCTGCCACCAGCCTGCGTCGCAGGGGGCCGCTACTCTGCATTGGGGTCGATCAGACGATAGCCGATGCCCGGGAGGGTGATCAGCATCTGCCGGTCGAACTGCTTGTCCAGGGTCTGACGTACCGCGTGAATGTGTGCGCGAAGTGCGGTGCTTGCAGGGGGATCATCCCCCCATAGCTCATGCTCCAATGCTCGCCGCTCCACCAGCGCAGGACTTGCCTGCATCAGTCTTGCCAGCAAGCGGTAACCCGTCGGTGAGAACTCGAGCCGAACCCCGTCACGCCGGACCTCGTACGTGGCCAGATCGAACTCCAGAGGTCCCACGCGCAATTGGCCGCCGGCGACTCGACCGCGAACGCGGCGCATAAGCGCCATCAGACGTGCGTGGAGTTCGATGAGCGAAAATGGCTTCACCAGATAGTCGTCCGCGCCGGAGCCCAAGCCGAGTACCTTGTCGTCCACCGTATCTCGGGCGGTCAACATGATTACGGGAGTATCGCGTCGCAGCTGTTGCCGCAAGCGTCGGCAAACCTCGATACCGTTCAGTCCGGGCAGCATGACGTCCAGGACGATGGCGTCATGGCGTCGATCCGCTGCGAGGGCAAGGCCCGCCAGTCCGTCGCGGGCACAATCGAGCGAATAGCCGAGGGGCTCGAGGTACCCGTGCAGATTCGCGAGGATGTCCGCATTGTCTTCGACAATGAGGATGTGCCAGCTCGCTGGTTGCGATGCCATTCCAAACGATTTTACGCCCGCGCCTTGAGTGGGCGTCTCAAGGCCCTGCTAGCGCTCGCCCAGGCATCACGCGCGCACCTTCTACGAACTACGAGCGATTCGCCATCCTCGTTGCTGCAGGTGGTCTACCAGATCGCCTCGCCTCGATCATCGCGCGCTCTCACGACTAGGGCTCCTCGGCGTCCGGCTATGGAGCAAGGGCTACGTGAATGGCGAACCCTTCTTGAACCCTTCTTATTGGTGACCTCAGGAGTGGTGGCGTTAAGAACGCGTTAAGGCGACGTTCGGATTACGTGAGTACGTCAGACCGCCGTCAGCGTGGCGGAGTAGTGTCGTCTGTCAAGAATCTTCCTGGGGAGGAGGATTGCGGCACGTTCCAGACCGCACCATTGGTGCCCGCCAGGGAGATCCTGCGTGCCCACCCCACAAGATCGATAAACCGCCCAAAAGCCTGCGGCCTTTAACCAGTCGTAATACGAAAGGAGCAGTTCATGCATCGAAACTTGTCTCGCCGACCGGCGGCCCTGTGCTTTGGCGCCGCCTTCCTTGCGCTTTCGGGCGCGGCCTTCGGCGCCTGCACCGGGCCAGGAGCGCCGACCGATACTGAAACCAAGTGCCTCACCGCGGTCCAGATTCCGGGCGCCGCGTTGCTCTCGTACGACATCAGCTGGGTCAATCCGCATCGCGCCGAGTACTACCTGGCCGACCGCTCGAATGCTGCGATCGATATCATCAACACCGATCGGCTCACGTTCAAACGGTTTCTCGGCAAGGGCCTCTTCGTCGGCGTCAAGCGCAACGCCGCTGGCGCTGTGAACAACGACATCTCCGGGCCCGACGGCGTGGTGACTCACGGCAGGTGGCTCTACGCCGGCGACGGCGACAGCACGCTCAAGGTGTTCGATCTCGACGGGCCCAACGCGCTCGCGCAGCCGGCCATCAACACCGGCGGAACGACCCGGGTCGACGAGATGGCGCTGACCGCGGATGGCGAGCTGCTTCTCGCGATCAACAACGCCGAGGATCCGCCATTCGGCACGCTCTTCGCGGCGAACGGCGATCGCAACCATAGCGCAGTGGTGACGCTGACGAAGATCACGATCGATCCGGTTGCCTTCCCCGGTACCCCGGGGATCGAGCAGCCGGTATGGGATCCGAAGACGAAGCGCTTTTATGTATCGGTACCCATCCTCGGCAAGCCCGGCGGCTGCGGCACGGCGACCTGCGACGGCGGGCTGATGGTGATCGATCCCACCAACATCACGCGGCCGACCATGGTGCTGGGTGCCTTCGATCCGAAAACGAACACGGGCGTTCTAGCGCTCAGCAACTGCGGACCCAACGGCGCCACGGTCGGACCGCATGACAACCTGCTGTTAGGTTGCACGCCCGCCAACAACCCGACCAACGACAGCACGCTCGTCATCAACGCGACCACGAAGCACTTTTCGCACGTCAACGGCATCGTCGGCTCGGACGAGGTGTGGTTCAACAAGGGCGACGGACGCTACTACACCGGCTCCAACCGGAACTGCAAGACGGCGCCGCCGTGTCCCACCGCGGCACAGCAAGCAGCGGTGCTCGGCGTGATCGACGGAACCAGCGTGCTGATCGAGACCGTGCCCCAGTCGTCGGGTTCGCACTCGGTGGCGGCGGACTCCAAGCGCAACCTGATCTTCGTGCCGCAATCGGCACCGGTCGCCGTGGTGGGCGTCGGCGGCGACACTACCGACGTGGGCGCGGGCATCTGCGGCAGTAACAATGGCTGCGTCGGCGTCTTCAAGCACTCCGTCGACCGCGACCGGGACGACGATGACGACGACGACCGGGACGATAGGGGCGAGCATCACCACCACTGACACCGCCAGCGTATCTCGGCGAAAGGGCCGGCCAGGCGCCGGCCCTTTTCATTTGGCGATGTTCGACCTGGAAAGCTCGTCCCGAAGAAGCCAAAGGATGGGAGCGATTGGACCTGTTCAAAGGGGAGTGACATGACGCTGCTGATTGCTTGCTTGCTGATCTACAACTTCCAAATGCCGGAATGGTGGTACGCGGTCGCCGGGGTGGTGTGGATTGCCCATCACTGGCCGCTATGGGGCTGGGTATTCAATCAGTGACGCGTGGTCCGCCAAGTCGAATATCGCCTTTTCATTTCCGCGGCGGTGAATGACTTACCTTACAATGGGAGCCGGCGGGCCTCCCCGCATTGCAGTCTGGTGAACCTGGTCAGGTCCGGAAGGAAGCAGCCACAGCCGGCCGCTGCAAGTGCCGGGGTTCAGGCTCGCCTCGAATTCTGATTAAGCGATGAGCTATCAAGTACTTGCCCGCAAGTGGCGGCCGCGGGATTTCGGCAGCCTGGTGGGGCAGGAGCACGTCGTGCGCGCGCTGCGGCACGCGCTCGAGCAAAAGCGGCTGCACCACGCCTACCTTTTCACCGGGACGCGCGGGGTGGGCAAGACGACGCTCGCGCGCATCCTGGCGAAGTGCCTCAACTGCGAGACCGGGATCACGCCGCAGCCCTGCGGCAAGTGCTCGGCTTGCATCGAGATCGACGGCGGGCGCTTCGTCGACCTGCTCGAGGTGGATGCGGCCACCAACACCAAGGTCGACGAGATGCGCCAGCTCCTCGAGACCGCGCAGTACGCACCGACGCGGGGCCGCTTCAAAGTCTACGTGATCGATGAAGTCCACATGCTGTCGAGCTCGGCCTTCAACGCCATGCTGAAGACGCTGGAAGAGCCGCCGGAGCACATGAAGTTCATCCTCGCGACCACCGACCCGCAGAAGATCCCGGTGACGGTGCTCTCGCGCTGCCTGCAGTTCAATCTGAAGCAGATGCCGCCGGCGGCGATCGTGTCGCACCTGGAGCGCATCCTGGGCGATGAAAAGGTCGAGTTCGAGAAGGAGGCCCTGTCGCTCATCGCCCGCGCCGCGGCGGGCAGCATGCGCGACGCGCTCTCGCTCCTCGACCAGGCGATCGCGCACGGCGGCGGACGGGTGGCGGCGGCCGCAGTGGGCGAGATGCTCGGCGCCATCGACCAGAGCTACCTCGTGCGGCTGCTCGAGTGCGTCGCGGGCGACGACGCTCCCGGCGCGGTCGCCGTCGCCGGCGAGATGCAGTCGCGCAGCCTCTCGTTCGACGCGGCGCTCGCCGATCTCGCGAGCCTGCTCCTGCGCATGGCGCTCGCGCAATCGGTCCCTGGCGCCCTCGACGAGCTCGCCGAGCCCGAGCGCCTCGCGGCGCTCGCCGGCAAGCTCGATCCCGAGTCGCTCCAGCTCTATTACCAGATCGCGCTGCAGGGCCGCGAGGACCTTCCGCTCGCGCCCGACGAGCATGGCGGCTTCCTGATGACGGTGCTGCGCATGCTCGCGTTCCGCCCCGAAGGCGCTGCTGATACCGAGCCGGCCAAGCCGCAGGCTGCGAAGCCGCTTGCCAAGCCGAAAGCCGCCTCTTCATCGAGCTCTTTGTCGCGCGAATGGCCCCAGCTCGTGCGCGAGCTGGCCGTGACGGGGGCGGCGCGCGAGCTGGCGCGCAACGCCGAGCTGCAGCGCCAGGAAAACGGCGTCTACGATCTGGTGGTGCCCAAGGCCAAGGCCTATCTCGCCGACCGCGCCTACGTGGACAAGCTGAAGGCGGCGCTCGATCAGCATCTCGGCACGGCGGTGCGGCTCAACGTGTCCGTGGGCGAGGTCGCGGGCGCGAGCGCCGCCGCGCTCGAAGCGAACGAGCGCGAGGCGCGGCGCGCCGAGGCGCTGAAGTCGGTGCAAGGCGACGGCTTCGTCCAGGACCTCGTCAACATCTTCGAGGCGAAGGTGGTCGATTCTTCCATCCGGGAACGCGACAAATGAAAGGCAATATCGGGCAGCTGATGAAGCAGGCGCAGCAGATGCAGGAGAACATGCGCCGAATGCAGGAGAGCCTCGCCACGACCGAGGTCGAGGGCCAGTCGGGCGCCGGCATGGTGAAGGTGCAGATGACCTGCAAGTACGAGGTGAAGCGGGTCACCATCGACCCCTCGCTCGTCGGCGACGACCGCGAGATGCTCGAGGATCTCATCGCTGCGGCGTTCAACGACGCCGCGCACAAGGTGGAGGCCACCATCGCCGAGAAGATGAGCGGCATGACGGCGGGGCTGGGCCTCCCGGCCGGCTTCAAGCTTCCTTTTTGAAGAGCCGCGACAGCGTCCCCACCGCCGAGGGCCTCGCGCGCCTGGTCGAGGCGCTGCGCGTGCTGCCCGGCGTCGGCCCGCGCTCGGCGCAGCGCATGGCCTACCACCTGCTGCAGCACGACCGCGCCGGGGCTGGCGCGCTGGCCGAGGCGCTCGGCGCCGCCCTCCAGAGGGTGCGGCGCTGCGACAAGTGCAACAACTTCAGCGAGGAGCCGCTGTGCGCCTTGTGCCGCTCGCCGCGGCGCGATCCGGCGCTCCTGTGCGTGGTCGAGACTCCGGCCGACCTCGCCATGGTCGAGCAGACCTTGAGCTACTCCGGCATGTACTTCGTCCTCATGGGCCGGCTCTCGCCGCTCGACGGGGTCGGGCCGCGCGACATCGGCCTCGACCGCCTGCAGGCGCGCGTCGCGGCCGAAGTGCAGGAGGTGATCCTCGCCACGAACTTCACCAACGAGGGCGAGGCCACCGCGCACTACATCGCCGAGATGCTGCGCCCGCGCGGCATCAAGGTGAGCCGCATCGCGCGCGGGGTGCCGCTCGGCGGCGAGCTCGAGTACGTCGATGCAGGCACGATCTCTCAGGCGCTACTGGACCGCCGCGGCATCTAGCAAACATTTTTGCCAGCACGTAAGATTTTCGAATACCCATAAGGAGGAGGTCCCGATGCGTTTCACCGCTTTGCTCACTGCCCTGCTCGTCGCGGCAGGGGCGCAGGCCCAGCAGATCGAGAAGCGCGACGTGCACATCGCGGTCGGCGGCAAGTCGGCGCTGTACTACCTGCCGCTGGTGCTCACCGAGCGCCTGAACTACTTCAAGGACGAGGGGCTCAACGTGCGCATCAGCGATTTCGCCGGTGGCACGCGCTCGCTCGAGGCGGTGGTTGGCGGCAGCGCCGACGTGGTGTCGGGCGCCTACGAGCACACCATCAACATGCAGTCGCGCAAGCAGAACTTCCAGGCCTTCGTGCTGATGGGCGCGGCGCCCCAGATCAGCGTCGGCATCTCCTCCAAGCTCGCGGAGAAGTACAAGTCTCCGAAGGACCTGAAGGGACTGAAGGTCGGCGTGAGCGCGCCGGGCTCGAGCACCAACATGGTGATCAACTACGTGCTCGCGCAGGGCGGCCTCAAGCCTACCGACGTGGCGATCATCGGCGTGGGGCAGGGCGCTACCGTGATCGCCGCCATGGAACAGGGCAAGGTCGACGTGGTGTCGCAGACCGATCCGGCGGTGACGATGCTGGAGAAGGACGGCAAGATCAAGATCATCGCCGAGACGCGCACCCCCGAAGGCACGCAGAAGCTCTTCGGCGGGCCGATGCCCGCGGCGAGCCTGTACGCGCCCGTCGAGTTCGTGAAGAAGAACCCGGGCACCGCCCAGGCGCTGACCAACGCGACCGTGCGCACGCTGCAGTGGATGCAGGAGGCCTCGCCGCAGCAGATCCTCGCCACGGTGCCCGAGGAGTATCTCCTCGGCAACAAGGCGATGTATCTCTTCGCCTACAACAACGTGAAGACCGCGTATTCGAAGGACGGCTATTTCAGCGACGCCGGCGCGAAGACCACGCTCAAGGCGCTCGCCTCGTTCAACGACAACATCAAGCCGGCCGAGATCAACCTGGCGCAGACCTACACCAACGAGTTCGTGAAGAAGGCGCACGCGAAGCTCGACAAGAAGTACTAGTGATAGCGGGAGAAAGTCGGGCGGCCCTGGATCTGGAGGGGATCCAGGTCACCTTCGTGTCGCAGGACGGTGCGCGCTACACCGCCATCCGCGATACCAGCCTGCGCGTCGCGCCGGGCGAGTTTGTCTCGGTGGTCGGTCCCACCGGCTGCGGCAAATCCACGCTGCTCAACGTCGCCGTCGGTCTTCTCCAACCCTCGGCCGGAGGCGTGCGGGTTTTTGGCGAACCGCTTTCCGGCCTGAACCGGAAAGCGGGCTATCTCTTCCAGACCGAGGCGCTCATGCCCTGGCGCACCGCTCTTGCCAATGTCACGGCGGGGCTGGAATTTCGCGGGGTTGAAAAAGAGCAGGCGAAGAAGCAAGGCGAGGCGTGGCTCCAGCGCGTCGGCTTGCGCGGATTCGGCGCGCGCTACCCGCACCAGCTCTCGGGCGGCATGCGAAAGCGCGTCGCGCTCGCGCAGACGCTGATCCTCGATCCCGAGATCATCCTGATGGACGAGCCCTTCTCGGCGCTCGATATCCAGACGCGCCACCTGATGGAGAACCAGCTGCTCGAGATCTGGTCGGCGAACCGCAAGTCGGTCGTGTTCATCACTCACGACCTCGAGGAGGCGATCTCGCTTTCGGACCGGGTGGTCGTGCTCTCGGCCGGTCCCGAGGCGCGGCCGATCGGCGAGTTCGCCATCGACCTGCCGCGGCCGCGCGACGTGGCCGAGGTGCGGCTCACGCCCCGGTTCCTCGAGCTGCACACGCAGATCTGGCACGCGATGAAGGCCGAAGTGCTGAAGAGCTATGCGCAGCAGCAGAACCAGTAAGGCGGCCCTGCGGGCATGGCAGGCGGGCGTATTCGTCGCCTTGCTGGCGTTCTGGTACGTCGCCACCAGCCCCACGCTGGTCCCGCCGATCTATTTCGACGACCCGAACAAGGCGGCGTTCTTCTTCGGCGAGCCGCTCAGGGTGGCCCAGCGCATCTGGGTCTGGTTTTCCTCCGGCAGCATCTATCCGCACCTCTGGGTGACGCTGGTGGAGACCGCGCTCGCTTTCGTCATCGGCACGCTGCTCGGCCTGGTGGTGGGCCTGTGGCTGGCGCTCAGCGCGACGGCCTCGGCGCTGCTCGACCCGTACATCAAGGCGCTCAACTCGCTGCCGCGGCTGATCCTGGCGCCGATTTTCGGCCTCTGGTTCGGCCTCGACATGGGCTCAAAGGTCGCCCTGGGCGTGACGCTGGTCTTCTTCATCGTGTTCTTCAACGTCTACCAAGGCGTGCGCGAGGTGAGCTACACGGTGCTGGCGAACGCGCGCATCCTCGGCGCGAGCGACCGCCAGCTCCTGCGGCACGTGTACGTGCCGAGCGCGATGAGCTGGGTGTTCGCCAGCCTGCATAACGCGGTCGGGCTGGCGTTTGTCGGCGCGGTCGTCGGCGAATACCTAGGATCGTCCAAAGGGGTCGGCTACCTCATCCTGCAGGCGGAGGGGACCTTCGACATCAATTCGGTGTTCGCAGGAATCGTGGTGCTCACGGCCTTTGCGCTGGTACTCGACTGGATGGTCACGCGCGCGGAGCGGCGCCTGCTCGTGTGGCAGCCGCGCGGCGGCGAAACGGAAAAAATCTGACATGAATTTGCGCAACGTCCTTCTGGCAGCCGTCCTGGCGTTCCCGGGCGTTTCCTTCTCCCAGGCGTATCCCGCGAAGCCGGTGCGAGTCATCGTCACCTTCCCGCCGGGCTCGACGCCGGACATCGTCGGCAGGGCGCTTGCCAGCCGGCTGCAGGAAGCGATGGGCCAGCCCTTCGTCGTCGAGAACCGCTCAGGCGCGGGCGGCAATGTCGGCGCCGACGCCGTGGCAAAGGCGGCACCCGACGGCTACACGCTGCTCGTGAGCACCAACGGCGTGTTCGCGATCAACAAGGCGCTGTACAAGGCGATGCCGTTCGACCCTGATCGGGATCTCGTCGCGCTGTCGCTTCTCGCCACAGCGCCGCAGATGCTCGTCGTCCATCCGTCCCTGGGGCTCAAGAACTTCAAGGACTTCATCGAGTACGCAAAGCGCAATCCCGGCAAGCTCTCCTACGGCTCGGTCGGCAGCGGCAGCGCTTCGCATCTCACGATGGAGCTGCTGAAGAGCGACGCCGGCGTCGACCTCGTGCACGTCCCCTACAAGGGCTTTCCGCCCGCGGTGACCGATCTGCTTTCCGCAAACATCCACACGATGTTCGCCATCGTTCCGGGCGTCCTGCCGCACGTGAAAGCCGGAAAGATGACGCCGCTTGCGGTCACGGCCCTCAAGCGGAGCAGCCTGGCTCCGGAGGTGCCGAGCGTCGCCGAGCTAGGCTATCCGCAGCTCGAGTCGCTCGCCTGGATCGGCCTGGGCGCGCCCGCCGGGCTTCCCCCGGATGTAGCCGATCGCATTACAGGCGAGACCACGCGCGGCATGCACCGGCCCGAGGTGCGCGAGCTCCTCGGCAGGCAGGGCTTCGACGTCGTCGCTGGCTCGCCGCAGGAGTTTTCGCGCTGGATTCAGGCCGAATCGGCGAAATGGACGCGCGTCATCCGCGCGAGCGGCGCCACCGCCGAGTGAATGGGGTCACAAATCGTTGACACCCCCTCCCAGGGGTCGCTATAATCCTTGGCTCACCTGGCGCGGGGTGGAGCAGTCTGGCAGCTCGTCGGGCTCATAACCCGAAGGTCAGAGGTTCAAATCCTCTCCCCGCAACCAACGCTCTTTAAAAATTCGCAG
>Ga0070691_10000675_pt1 | contig 13287 bp, 14 predicted proteins | sample KBSK1101metaG_FD_64673 | JGI IMG/M metagenome (GOLD analysis project Ga0070691, IMG submission 64673) | Corn, switchgrass and miscanthus rhizosphere microbial communities from Kellogg Biological Station, Michigan, USA - KBS K1-10-1 metaG | ecosystem: Host-associated > Plants > Roots >... | reverse complement strand
GCAGGGCGGCGACGTCGGCGCCGAAGCGGCTGCGGATCGTCTCGAAGAGGTCGTCGGGTAGCTCCGGCTTCGGCGCCGGCGGCTTCTCGGGGTCGTGGACGACCCTCTCGACGATCCAGCGCAGCGACTCGGGCAGGCGGTCGAAGTTGCGGTCGAAGGAGCGCAGCCCCGGCAGTTTCACCAGCTTCTCCATCACCTGGTATTTGTCGCCCTGCTTGGCGCTCGACTTCTCCCACTCGCGGTCGAACTGCTCCGAGGTGAAGCTCTCGTCGACACCGGCGAAGCGGAATGCCTTGCGCATCGTCTCCTCGCGTTCGCGCTGCAGCTCCTCCTGGGTTATCACCTCGATCTGCTCGCGCTCGAACAGCTCCAGGTAGGGCTGCAGCTGCATCCAGTACAGCGAGCGGTGGATGTAGGAGGAGTCGGGCTGCGACAGCGTGGGCACGAGCTCGCGGGTCTCGTAGCCGGCGCCGGTCGCGTGTACCCAGTGCGAGAGGATGCGCTTGATCGGGTCGCGCACCATGTAGAGCAGGCGGGCGTCGGGGCAGTGCTCGCGGATCCGCGCCGGCACGCCCTCGAAGCGGGGCAGGTTGGTGTAGTGGGGAGAGGACTCGCCGCGCACCGGCAGGCGACCGTCGAAGCGGCTCGCGTACCAGTCGAGACCGAGGTCCCAGTTGAGCTCCCGGGCGAAGAAGTTGAGCTCCTTCGGCTTCGACATGTGGATTTCGGGATGCAGGCCGAGGTAGTGGTGGATGCTCGTCGTGCCGCACTTCAGGCCGCCGACGATGATCAGGTTGGGCAGCTCGGCGTGGCGCTTGCGCCGCCGCCGGAAGCGGTTGCCACGGTCGCCGGTGAAGCGCTCGCGAGCGCGCGCGCACATCGCCTCGTCGGCGGGGTCGCGGGGGGCCGCGGGCGCGGTCTGGGGCGTCTCGGGCGCTGACACGAGCGGGCTAGTGTAGCTGCGATGCCGACCGCCGACTTCGCATCGAGCGCCGAAGCCTTCGCCCGCGCCAGCGCGCGTTTCTTCGAGCACCTCTCCGACATCCACTGGATGCCCTTCGCCCTGGCGTTAGGCTGCCTGCTCGGCATGCAGCTGGCCCGCGCCTGGGCTTGGCGCAACGTCCTCCACGCCGCCTATCCGGGCACCCGCATCTCCTTCCTGCGCCTCGCCGCCGCCTACCTCGCGGGGGCAGGGATCAACGCGATCCTCCCCGCCCACGCGGGCGACGCGACCAAGGTCTTCTTGGTCAAGCGCCAGATCCCGCACTCCTCCTACCCGGCGGTCACCTCGTCCTTCCTCGTGCAGACCGTCTTCGACACGACCGTCGGCCTGCTCGTCCTCCTCTACGCGGTCTCACAGGGCCTGCTGCCCGAGCCGCCCCAGCTGCCGAATCTGCCCGCATTCGAGATCGCCTTCTGGGCCGAACACCCGCAGGTCTTCCTGATCGTCCTGGGAGCGACGCTGCTGGGGATCGCGATCGCGATCTACCTGCTGGCCCACCGGGTGCGGCGCTTCTGGGACCGGGTCAAACAGGGCGTCGCGATCCTCACCATGCCGCGTCGCTACCTGCGCGAGGTCGCCGCCTGGCAGGGTCTCGGTTGGCTCTTCCGCTTCGCCGCCTTCTGGCTCTTCCTCGAGGCCTTCGGCATCGGCGGCTCGGTCGGCAACGTGATGCTGGTGATGAGCGTGCAGGCGATCGCCAACATCGTCCCGCTGACGCCCGGCGGCGCCGGCGCCCAGCAGGCGCTGCTGGTGGCGACCCTGCACGGCCCCTCGCGCACCGCGGTCCTCTCCTTCTCGGTCGGTACCCAGATCGCGATGGCCGCCTGGTCGGTCGTGCTCGGCTTCACGGCGATGCTGCTGGTCTTCCGGACGACGGATTGGAAGGGACTGATCAAGCAGGCCGAAGACGAAAAGGGGCGCGAGGGCGACGTCCCGGCCCGCGCCTAGCTCAGCTCGACCAGCCGGGGTAGCGACTCTCCACCTGCCACTGCCAGGGCGATCGTTCGCCGGGTGGGAACTCGTACTGGTCGCGGCCCGGCAGGGTCTCCAGCGGGACCAGCGCGGGGTCGTCCTTGAGGAGGACGCGGACGTGGCTCGCTGCGTCGACCTGCGCCTGGGTGGCGCGGCGGACGACGCGGTCCCAGCCGAGTCCCGGTCGGTAGAGCCAGTAGGTGAGCTCGACCCAGCCGAGGGTGCGGCGCCGGTCGTCGAGCTGGACGAAGGCGGTCGTGCGGCGGCCCGACGCGGTCAGGTGCGGCCCGGCGGCGACGGCGCAACTCTCGCGCCGGCAGCGGCGGAAGTCGACCGGTGCGAGGGGCAGTCCGGAGGGGCCGGGAAGGGCGACCGGCGCGGGAGCCAAGGCGCGGGCAAGCCGGGCGAGCGGCCAGCCGTAGGCCGGCACCAGCGGGTGCCGGCGGCACGGTTCGGGAGCGCGGGGCGAGCAGGCGATCCGTCGAGCGATCGCGTTGCCGAGCAGGTGCCGCGGGTCGACCGCGCCGTCGCCGGCGAGGGCGGCGATCGCGGCCAGGAAGAGCAGCGCGACCAGGGCGGTCAGCCCCGCCTGCTCGACGCTCGCACTCCCCCTCTCGCTCCGCATGGGTGCGACGCTAGGCGGCCCGGGCGCACGCGTGGCGCGCCAATCGAAAGAACTTCGTGTCGTCTCTCGCCCGGTCTGCTTACATTCCCCTGGTGGAGGGCTTCAACCTCTTTGGCGACCCCGACGAGTTCCGCGCCCGCATGGAGGAGCTCAGCGAGCAGATGCAGTCCTCCCAGCGCGTCGCCTGGGCCGACAACGCGATCCGGCTCGCGGTCGAGATGACCGTCGCCTCGGTCGGGCAGCTGCAGCTGACCGGCTCGACCGACGAGCAGGCGATGCAGGTCCGCGACGCGATCCGCGTCCTCTTCCCGGAGGCCGTCACGCTGGTCCGCGAGGCCAGGGAAGGTCTTTCCTAGAGCAGCTCGAAGCGGAGGGTCGAAGCCCCGCCACGCCTCAGGGCTGCCGCGAGCAGCTCCAAGGGGATGGCGACGAGGAGCGCCGGGACGGCGACGACGACCGAGATCAGCGCGTCGAGGCGGCGCTGCCAGGTCTTTCCGGCCGGCACGGCGCTGCCGCGGCCGAGGGCGCCGAGGGCGACGTTGCGGCCGAAGGTGAAGCCGTTGAGGATCGTCTGCCACATCGCCGTGATCCCCCGGCCCGGGGACCAGCGGGCGGAGCTGACGACCTGGTCGCGGCGGGCGATCAGGCGGCGCACCGCCTCGACCGTGAACAGGTAGCGGCTGTCTCGTTCCAGGCCGGCCCAGCCGGCGCCGCCGATCCAGGCGGAGAAGCCGCCGCGGTCGGCGATCGTCGCCGTCCGCCCGTCATCGCCGAGGCGATCCAGCTCGCGCAGCGCCTCCTCGGCGCCGCCCGGCTCGCCGACCACACCCAGCCCGCAGCTCTCGCAGCGGCTCACCGGCCCGGCCAGCCCCGGGCGTCGGTCGATCCAGCCGAAGAGCGGCTCGCCGCAGGCCGGACAGGGCGGGTTCTGGGGGCCGGCTCCCGCCTCCAGCGGCACCACCGGCGTGCGCGTCGCTCGATCCATGCGCGGTAGCGTACGGGCATGAAGCTTGCCGAGCTGATGACCCCGGGAGTCGTCACCGCCCCGCCCGATGCGAGCGCGGTCTCGGTCGCCGGCCAGATGCGCGACAACCGCGTCGGCTCGGTCGTGATCGTCGACCCGGCCGGTTCGCCGGTGGCGATGGTCACTGACCGCGACCTCACCGTGCGCGTCTTCGCCGCCGGGGTCGATCCCGAGGCGCCCGTCGGCGAGCACGCCTCGCGGCCGCTGATCCGCGGCGAGCTGGAGATGGAGCTCGACGAGGCGGCGGCGCTGATGGTCCAGCATCGGGTGCGCAGGCTGCCGGTCGTCGATGGCGATAGCCTCGCGGGCATCGTCACCCTCGATGACATCGCGGTGCGCACCGGCAACCTCGAGGTCGCCCAGCGGATGACCGCCGAGGTGATCGAGGGCGCCCTGCCGCAGTTCTACTTTCACGAGCGAGGCTGACGGGCCGCGTGGACAGGTCGGCTGAGCTCGAGCGCGAGCGCAACTTCGCCCGCCCGGCGGCCCTCGCCGCCTTCGCCGCGGTGGCGCTCTACGTCATCTCGGTGATCGTCGAACAGAGCTCCGGCCTGCAGACCGACGGCCCGAAGAGCGAGCAGCTGCTCTCCTTCCACGACAACTCGGGCGTGCTGCTGCTGGCGACCGGCATCCGCGCGGTCGGCTTCCTGTTGATCCCGCTGCCGCTGCTCCACCTCTTCCGCGCCGCCAAGCTGCGCAGCGAGCGGGTGCGGCCGGAGATGGTCGGCTTCGCCTTCTTCGGCCCGGTGCTGCTGGCGATCCAGGGCGTGCTCTCCTGGCTCGCCACCCTCGCCGTGGCGAACGACTTCGTCGACCAGCGGTCGGGAAGCGCCCACCCCGCGGCCCTCGCCCAGCAACTGATCGACGACAGCAGCTTTCGCGAGGTCGCCTCGGCGCTGGTGATCCCGGCGATCCTCGGCCTCGCCGTCGGGCTCCTCTACATCTCCCTGCAGGCGATGCGAACCGGCCTGTTGACCCGCTTCGCCGGCAGCCTCGGCATGGCGCTGGGCGCCGCGATGATCCTGATCTTTCCCCTGGCCCTGCCGGCGATGATGGTCTGGCTGATCTTCGCCGGCCTGACCTTCCTCGGCAAAGCCCCCGGCGGGCAGCCGCCTGCCTGGGAGGCGGGCGAGGCGATTCCCTGGCCCACGCCCGGCGAGAAAGCGGCGGCCGAACTGGAATCGGCCCCGGACGAGGAGAAGCCCGGCTAGGCGGCGACTCGCTCGACGGCGGCCCTCGCGGGCACCTTAGGGCCCAGCGGGTTCGCCTCCCCGGCGATCGTCTTGCGATAGGAGTGCCAGCCGCGGAAGTTGCCGCTCCACACGGCCTCCGCCAGCTCGTCCGCGGTGAGCGGCCGGGCGGGGTGCTCGAGCGGCGACATGTGGCCGCTTTCGAGCAGGCGGTCGTGCAGCTGGACGTCGGCGTCGAGGTCGCGCAGGCCGGCGTGGGTCAGGTAGCTGACCCGCGCGCAGCGCCCGGCCGAGACCTTGATCAGGTCCTCGATCGAGTCGACCTGCTCGCGGTCCTCGGGGCGGACGAGCGGCAGGTGCCACTCGCCTTCGGCCAGCTCCGCCGGCTCGGAGGTCGCCATCGTCCCGCGCATCGTCTCGGCGACGAGCCGGATCTCCGGCTGCGCGTCGGGGTGGCAGCGCAGGTTCCAGAAGTTGTCCCACTCGGTCGCGGTGACGATCACCGTGTGCCACATGAACGGCTCGAGCAGGCGGTTGGCGACCTGCTTGTGGACGTTCAACCACTCGGCCGGTTGGGACTTGTCGCGGATCGTCCCTTCGACCCGGCCGAGGATCTCGAGCAGGTCGTCGCCCGCGGAGAGCTCGCCGGGATCGGCGACCAACCCGAGCACGTGGCGCACCGCGTCGTCGCGGGCGCGCAGCCACTCGGCCTCGGCGGCCTCGCGCTTCTCGCCGTCGAGCGCGGGCCCCGCCTGCATCCCCGGCTGGTTCGAGCCGAACTCGATCGGCACGTAGGGTTCCTCCAGCACCCGCCGCAGCTGCTTGGCGATCGGGATCGCCCGCGAGCTGGCCGAGTTGCGCGAGAAGACCCGGTGCGTGTTGAACTCGGCGAGGACGAAGCGAGGGAAGGTGGCCTCGAGCGTAGTCAGCCGATGCCCCGCGGGCGAGCGCGAATCGGCGAGGACTTTGGCGTCGAAACCCATCGCCGCTCAATCTTCCACTCGCGGCGGCGGAAAAGCCATCAGCTCGACCCGGTGGCCACCCGGCATGGTGACGAAAGCGCGCGGTGCGCCCCAGAGCTCGCGGTGACGCTCCGGCTCGTAGCCGGCACGCTCCAGGGCGGCGAAGGTCGCCTCGAAGTCGGCGACGACCACGGCAGCGTGGCCAAGCGGCGGCACCGTCGGCGACTCGGTGTGGATCAGGTGGATCTGCGTGCCCTCGCGCTCCAGCCAGGTGAAGTAGGGGCCGAGCGCCTCGGCCGCCGGCACGCGCTCGAAGCCGAGCAGCTCCCAGCAGGCGGCGCAGGCCTCGACCTCCGCCGGATCGACCTCGATCGAGACGTGGTGCAACATCAGGCCAGAATAGGCCGTGAACTTGCCATTACCCGCCTATAACGCGGGTAACTGCAAGTTCGTCTTAGAGCAGGAGGGAGCCGAGGGCGGCTAGGACGACTATCGCGGTCGACCAGGTGACTGCCTCGGCGGTTATCTCCATGTCGAGGCCGTAGGCGTGGGCGACGACCATCGAGTTGAGGCCAGAGGGCATCGCCGACATCAGCCGGTAGGCGGCGGGGAGGTCGATCAGCGGCGCCGCCAGCAGCATCAGCAGCGCCGGGGCGAGGGCGAGGCGGGCACCGAGGGCGACGGCCACCGGCCGGGTCAGCGGCGGCGGCATCGGCAGCTCGCCGTGCTCGGCGTTCTCGGCCAGGGTCGCCCCGACGGCGAAGAAGCCGAGCGGCAGCAGCGCGAAGACGAGGATCTGCGAGGCGTCGACGAGGACGTCCGGCGCCAGGGCGTTCGGGGCGAGCAGCCCGGCGATCGCCGCGTACAGCGGCGGGTTGCGGGTGAAGAAGGCGCGGATGCGGTCGCGCGGGCCTTCGCCGGCTTTGGTGCCGAAGGCGGCGCCGACCGCGAAGGCGCCGAGCAGCAGGCAGGGTGCCGTGACCAGGACGTCGTAGAGCACCGCGGTGGTCAGCTGGTCGCGGCCGAGCAGGGCCACGGTCAGCGGGTAGCCGAGGTAGCCGGTGTTGACGCTGAGCACGGCGCAGACGACGGCGCCGGTGCGGTGGCGGGCGAGGTGGAGGACGCGGCTGGAGACCCACCAAGCCGCGAGGCCGGAGAGCGAGACGGCGAGGATGCCGAGCAGCAGGCCGACGCCGTGCTCGACGTCGATCTCGCTCGCCGCCAGGTTGAAGAAGATCACCGGCGGCACCAGCACATAGAGCATCAGCGTCAGCGCGCGACGCGCGGCCAACCCGGCCGCCTGAGGGCGACGGCGCTCGGCAAAGACGCCGACGGAGACCCCGGCGACGATTGCAAGTGCGGTTAGAAGGACGCCCATCCGCGCGCAGTCTGACGGCGACGGCGGTGCGTTCGACGCCGGCTAGAAGAGGGAAGCGCCCGCGTGCTGGGCGAACTCGACCAACGGCTGCGGGACGATGCCGAAGAACATGGCTCCCGCCGCAGCGAGCAGCGCCGGGCCGACCAGGTAGGGACGGCGGCCTGCGTCCGGGTCGATCGGGTCGGCCTCGGGCGAGGCGCCGGCGATCGCGGGCGTCGCCCCCGGGGCGGTCTCGCCCCCAGGCCGCATCCACATCGCTGCGACCACCCGCAGGTAGTAGGCGAGCGAGATCATCGTGCCGACGGCGATGAAGACAGCGAGCCAGGTGTAGTCGCCCTCGACCAGGGCCTCGATCAGGTAGAGCTTGCCGATGAACCCGACCGTCGCGGGCAGCCCGGCCAGGGCCAGCATCGAGATCGTCAGCGGCCAGGCGAGCAGCGGTCGCTCGCGGCCGAGCCCGCGCACCGCCTCGATGTCATCGCCGTAGGGAGTCTCGCGCTCGCGTGCGACGACGACGCTGAACGCCGCCATGTTCATCAAGAGGTAGCCGGCCAGGTAGAAGACGAGCGCGTCAACGCCGGCCTCGCTCGCTACGACCAACCCGCCGAGGACGTAGCCGGCCTGGGCGACGCCCGACCAGCCGAGCAGGCGCTTGAGGGAGTCCTGGCCGAGCGCGCCGACGTTGCCAATCACGATCGTCGTCGCGGCGAGCACCGCCAGGGCCGGCTGCCAGTCGGCCGCCTCGCCGCCGAGCGCGACGAGGAAGAAGCGGACGAAGACGGCGAACGCCGCGGCCTTGGTCGCCACCGCCATGAACGAGGTGATCGGCGTCGGCGCGCCCTCGTAGACGTCCGGCGTCCACTGGTGGAAGGGGGCGATCGAGGTCTTGAAGGCGAGCCCGACGGCGACCATGCCGATCCCGACCAGGACCAGCGGGTCGCCGAGCAGACCGGCGTGGCCGATCCCGGTGGAGATCGCGGCGAAGTCGGTCGAGCCCGAGCCGCCGTAGAGGAAGGCCATCCCGTAGAGCAGCGTCGCCGAGCCGAGCGAGCCGACGATCAGGTACTTGAGCCCTGACTCGAGCGAGCGCTCGCGGACCATGTTCGTCGCGCAGAGGATGTAGAGGGGGATCGAGAGGGTCTCGATCGCGACGAAGAAGCTGACCAGGTTCTGCGCCTGGGCGAGCAGGACCATGCCGAGAACCGAGCCGAGCAAGAGCGCGTGGTACTCGCCCGAGCCCGCCTGCTCGGCGGCCGGCTCGCGGATCGAGAGCAGCACGCAGAAGCCGGCGGCGGCGATCGCAATCAGCGAGATCGAGATCGCCAGGTCGTCGAGGCGAAGCGCCCCGGCGACGAGATCGGTCGAGTCATTCCAATTCCAGATCAGCAGACCGGCCGTAGTCGCCAGGACGAAGAGCGTCAGTCCAGGCGCCGTCCGACGCAGCGGCTTGAAGACCGCGGTGAGCAGGACGACGCAGAGGCCGACGGTGAGGGCGAGGACCGGCGAAAGCGCGGCGTAGTCGATGTCCGGGGCGTTGAAGGTCACTGCGCCGACTCCTGGTGGGGGTGGGCCGCCGGGGGGGTCTGCCAAAACGCTCGGCGGGAGCCTCGCTGGAGTGTTTTGGCAGACCCCCCCGGCGGCCTTTCCGCGGCCTGAGCCCGGGTCGCGGTAACGGAGGCCACACTTCGCTGCACCGACACATTCGTCCGCTTGAGGATCAGCTGTGGGTAGAGCGCCAGTCCCAAGATGCAGATGACGAGAGGCACCAGCACGATGCCATCCCGCCAGCCGATCTCGCGCGAGGCGATCCCCTCCGGCAGCCGGTTGTGCATCGTGCGCTGGTAGAGGCGCAGCGCGTAGTACGCGGACATCGCGACGCCGGAGATGGCGACGAAGGCGAAGACGATCTTCGCTTGGAAGAGGCCGTTGAGGATGTAGAACTCGCCGACGAAGTTGGCCGAGCCGGGCATCGCCAGGGTCGCCAGGGTGACGATCAGGAAGAGTGCCGCCAGCACCGGGGCGCGCATCGCCATGCCACCCATCTCGCGCAGGTCCTCGCTGCCGCTGCGCTCGGCGAGCAGCGCGACGATGATGAACAGCGGCGCGACGACCAGCCCGTGGTTGACCATCTGCAGCACCGCGCCGTCAGCGCCGTCGGCGCGCAGGGCGAAAATCCCGGCGGTGATGAAGCCGAGTTGGGCGACCGAGGAGTAGCCGCCGATCAGCCGCACGTTGGTCTGCGTGAAGGCCATCACCGAGCCGTAGAGGATCGAGGCAAGCGCGATCACCAACACGACCTCCTGGAACTGCACGGTCGCATCGGGGAAGAGCGGCAGCACGACGCGCAGGAAGCCGTAGGCGCCGACCTTGGCCAGCACGCCCGAGAAGACCGCCAACACCGGCAGCGGCGCCGCGCGGTAGGCGTCCGGCATCCAGCCGTGCAGGAGGAAGGCCGGCATCTTGACGAGGAAGGCCGCGGCGAAGAACCAGAAGATCCACTGCTGGCTGCCCTCGCCGACCGGGTGCCGGGCGAGGTCGGCGATCGAGAAGCTGATCTGGCCGCCGTCGGCGGCGATGATCGCCGTCGCGATCGCCCCGACGAGCATCAAGAGCGAGCCGATCAGGGTGTAGACGATCATCTTCAGCGTCGCCGCCGAGGCGGTCGGCCCGCCCTCGCGGTCCGTGCCCCAGGCGCCGAAGAGGAAGTAGAACGGGACCAGCATCAGGTCGAAGAAGAGGACGAAGAGGAGCAGGTCCTGGGCGACGAAGGCGCCCAGCGTCGCGGTCTCGCCAAGCAGCATCATCAGGAAGAAGAGGTGGGGTCGCTCCTGCTCGCGCAGCGCGGCGAAGGCAGTCCCGCCCAGCCAGACCAGCGCCGTGAGCAGGACGAGGAAGACGTTGAGCCCGTCGATGCCGAGGCTGTAGTCGACGCCCAGCCCGGGGATCCACTCGACGTCGACGGTGTTCTGCAGGCCCGCGGAGGAGTCGAAGCCCGCCAGCAGCGCGATCGCCAGGCCGAGCGTCACCGCTGCGCCCGCCGCGGCCCACCAGCCGACCGCCCGCTTGGGCAGGACGAGCCCGGAGAGGGCGAAGATCAGCGGGGTCCAGAGCAGCGAGTTGATCATGAGCTGCTCAACAGGAAGTAGAGGGCGAGCCCGGCGAAGCCGGCGATCAGCAGCAGCGCGTAGCTGCGCACGAAGCCGCTCTGCACGACGCGGACGATGCCGCCGGCGCCGGCGCCGGTCTCCTTGGTGCCGTTGACGAGGCCGTCGACGACGAAGCGCTCGAAGGTCGAGCTCGCGAACCGGCCTATGGCGAGCGCCGGCCGCACGATGACGAGGTCGATCGCCTCGTCGAAGTACCACTTGTTGACCGCGAGCTCGTACAGAGGGCGGAGCCGCGCCCGGAACAGCCCCGGGAGCTCGGGTCGGCGTGCCCAGAGCAGCCAGGCCGTGGCGATCCCGAGCAGTGAGATCGCCGCGCCGATCGCCAGGCCGCGCCACTCGGCGCCGACGCTCGGGTGGATCTCGCTGAGCGGCGAGTCGGCGAAGGCCGGGTCGAGGAAGCCGAAGAGGACGTTGTCGACGCCGGGCACCTGGATCAGCCCGGCGAACAGCGCGCCGAAGCCGAGCAGCGCCATCGCCACCGCCATCGGGCGCGATTGCTCGGCGATGTGGTGGTGGGCGCCCGGGAAGCCGACCTCGGCGTCCTCGAGCTCTTCGGTCGCCGGGTTGATCGCCGGCCCGTGGTACAGCTCGCCGGTCTCGATCAGGTGCTGTGCCTCCTCGCAGGGCCGCCCCGGCAGCACCCGGAAGATCAGCCGGAAGGTGTAGAGCGCCGTGAGCAGGGCGCCGACGTAGCCGCCGATCGCCATCCACGTGTACATCCCGCCGCGCGCCTCGGCGTAGGCGAGGATCGAGTCCTTGGAGAAGAAGCCCGAGGTGAGCGGGAAGGCGGCCAGCGCCAGCCCTCCCACCAGCAGCATCAGCGAGGTGAACCGCATCGCCCGCCAGAAGCCGCTCATCCGGTCGATGTCCTGGCGGTTCGCCATCGCCGAGATGATCGATCCGGCCGCCATAAAGAGCAGCGCCTTGAAGAAGGCGTGGGTCATCAGGTGGAAGAGCCCCTGCGCGTAGGCCCCGATCGAGACGCCCATGATCATGTAGCCGATCTGGCTCATCGTGGAGTAGGCGATCGCCCGCTTCAGGTCGGTCATCGTCAGTGCGATCGTGCCCGCGATCAGCAGCGTCGCCAGGCCGGTGAAGGCAGCGATGTCGGCGGCGGTCGGGGCGAGGTAGAAGAGCACGTGGGTGCGGGCGATCAGGTAGACGCCGGCGGTGACCATCGTCGCCGCGTGGATCAGCGAGGAGACCGGCGTCGGGCCCTCCATCGCGTCGGGCAGCCAGGTGTGGAAGGGGATCTGCGCCGACTTGGCGAAGGCGCCGACGAGCAGCAGCAGGCAGATCGCCGTCACCGTCCAGCCACCCTGCGTGAACACCTCCGGCGCCTTGGCGAAGACAGCGCCGAATTCGAACGTGCCCAGCTCGCGGAAGATCAGGAAGGCGGCGAGAACGAGGCCGATGTCGCCGACGACGTTGATCACGAAGGCCTTCATCCCCGCCCTGGTCGCGGTCGTGCGCCGGTACCAGAAGCTGATCAGCGCATAGGAGGCGAAGCCGACGAAGGCCCAGCCGACGATCAGCAGGACGAAGTTGCCGGCGAGGACCAGCAGCAACATCGAGAAGACGAAGAAGTTGAGGTAGCTGAAGAAGCGCCGGTAGCCCTCGTCGGACTGCATGTAACCGAACGAGTAGAGGTGGATCAGGGTGGAGATCCCGGTCACGACCAGAAGCATGAAGACGGAGAGCTGGTCGACGTAGATGCCGAGCTTGATGTCGAGCCCGGCCGCGCTCGCGTAGTCCCAGAGCGAGGACGCGTGGTGTCGCGCCTCGGCGTCCTCGCCGAGCAGGTTTAGCAGCGCACCGATCGCGCAGACGAAGGCGAGCCCGATCGCGGCGGTGCCGATCGCGCCGGCGACGCGGGCGGGCAGGACGCGGAAGCCCAGCGCGATGACAAGCGAGCCGAGCAGGGGCATGAGCAGGGCCAGCCAGGCCCACGCGGTGGCGCTCATCAGCCCCTCAACTCCCGCAGCTCATCCACGTCGAGCGGCAACTTGCGTCGGAAGATCGCCACGATCAGCCCCAGCCCGACGACGACCTCGCAGGCGGCGACGACCATCACGACCACTGCGAACACCTGCCCTTGCTGATTGCCGACCATGCGGCTGAAGGCGACCAGGGCGAGGTTGCTGGCGTTGAGCATCAGCTCGAGGCAGAGCAGGATCACTACCGGGCTGCGGCGGAGCAAGATTCCCATCGCTCCGACTGCGAACAGGAGGGACGAGAGAACTACGTACCACTCGATGCTCATGCCGACTCCCGTCGACCAGCGAGAACGATGGCTCCGACAGCGGCCAAGAGCAGCAGGATCGACGAGGCCTCGAAGGGGAGCAGGAACTTCTCGAGGAGGAGCTTGCCGATGGCGGCGGGGTCGCCGAAACCGGCACCAACCTCTGGGCCGTCGGTTCCCAGCGCGATAAGAGAGGAGGAGAGGACGGCTATTGCCAGCTCTATGAAAACGGCGAGGCCGAGGAGGGGGGCGAGGAAGCGTTGGCCGGGGATCGAGTCCCAGGCGGACTCCTCGCCGCCGCCCACGTAGGCGACGACGAAGACGTAGAGGACCATCACTGCGCCCGCATAGACGACCACCTGGGCGGCGGCGACGAAGGCCGCGCTGAGCAGCAGGAAGAGGACGGCGAGCGAGAAGAGGTGGACGATCAGCGCCAGCACGCTGTAGAAGGGGTTGCGCATCGCGACGACGCCGATCGCGCCGCCGAGGGCGCCGATCGCGGCGACGAAGAAGAGGGCCTCTTCCACTACTCGCCCTCCGCTTTCAGCGGCGTCCGCTCGAGCGACTCGGCGAGCAGCATCTCCTTGGTGAAGATCAGGTTCTCGCGGTCGTAGTCGGCCATCTCGTAGTCGTGGCCCATCGTGATCGCGTCGAAGGGGCAGGCGATCTCGCAGTAGCCGCAGAAGATGCAGCGCGAGAGGTTGATCTCGTAGACGGCGGCGTA
>Ga0070691_10000670_pt1 | contig 13316 bp, 14 predicted proteins | sample KBSK1101metaG_FD_64673 | JGI IMG/M metagenome (GOLD analysis project Ga0070691, IMG submission 64673) | Corn, switchgrass and miscanthus rhizosphere microbial communities from Kellogg Biological Station, Michigan, USA - KBS K1-10-1 metaG | ecosystem: Host-associated > Plants > Roots >... | reverse complement strand
GGGCCAACCGTGACGAACTGCGCCCGAACTTACATCGTCAGCCGGTGCCGAGTCTGCGCGTGCGCTGGGTTGCGCTGGCAGATGTCGAATCGGGGCGTTACGTGCTCGATTCTGAGGTCGAGCCAATGTTGCGGTCAGCGCTCCATACATTGCGTTCCCAGATTCAGCGCGACCCGGAGATCATTCTGCGCTACCTGGCGGATATGGCCTCGATGGGCGCGCGCGATCCCGGCCAGCCCTGGTGGACGCAGGAGGCACCGGTTGGAGCACGCCAGGAGAAGCCAACGCGCTCGCTGGAGGTCGTGCGCGCGCCCGCTAAAGGCGATGGTGTGCTGACCCTGGCGGAAGCGGCGCTCCTCTACAAAGCCTTTTTTCCGCCTGATGAGCAGATCGATCTTTCAAATCTCCGTCGTCGCTTCCTCGCGACGAACTGCCTGGAAATGCTCGATGAGCAGCGTCCGGTGCGTGGGCGCGAACTTGATTGGCGGCGCGTCAGCCGGGCCTATCGCTATCGCGGTGCTTAAAACGTCCGTTTGCTCACCGTATACGCGCGCCATTTCTTATAGCCAGCTTTTGCGTAGAAATCGGGGATGACCAACCAGTCGATTACGCAATTTTTAACGCCGCGCTCTTTCAGGACATCAGAGGCTTTAGCGACCAGGGCGATGCCAATGCCGCGCCCCTGCTCAGACGGGGCCACACCTACCGCGCCAAACGCGCCCGCGTCGGCTCCGAGCATGACGCGCCAGATAATATCGGTTCTGGACGGGTGAGATTGGGGCGTATACATCAAAAGCGTGCCGACAACTCGCCCATCTTTGTCGCGCGCGATCAGGAAATCCCGCTGATCGCCAAGACTGGCGCAACTTTCGTAGTGTTGGAGCCAGCCGAAGAATTCGCGCCGCTCAAAGTCCAGCACCTCAGTAGTATCGGCCTCGGTGCCTTCCGCCAGCGTAATTTGCTCTTTGACCATGCGTTGATAGATCGCGGGCGGCGTTGTGTACTGGCGCAAATCCTGTACCAGATCATAAACCGTGCCGTCCATTTCCCAACCCTGAGCGCGGAAAAATGCCTGAGCTGGCTCCAGATTAGCAGGAACGCCGCACCAGAAGCGCGGGACGAGGCCGCCAAGCTGGATCACCTGCGCGCCTGCTGAACGCAAATGCAGGAGGGCCGTTTCATGGAGCGCTTTGCCCAGGCCCTTGCGTTGCCAGGAAGGCGCGACCAGCAAGAGCAGCAGATGGCCCGCGTGTGTGCTCCAGTTCTCGCTCTGCGATGTGGCGACGAAGCCAATAATCTGTCCATCGTTGCGCGCGACAAAGTGCTGCGCGTGAGGAGCCGCGAGGACGCGCTGAAAACGCTCAAACGCAATCGGCCAGAGGCGGCCCAGGGCTGTTTGCCATAAAAGAAAAACTGCTGAGGCATCTGTCTCAGCATGGTATAGTTGAATTTGCTCAGAATACTCTTGCATCTACTGTCTTCCATTTCTGCGCGTGAGATAATTGCTTAGATCTGATAATCCATCTCGCCATTCCAACCCTGAGTCAGCTCCTGGTGCTGCACGAGTGGCTCGCCGCCCTTGACCAGCAGTTCCGCCGGTTTGGCTGCCACGACTGAATTGGGCTGCACGGATTCGAGCACCAGGGCCATCGCGCCGATTTTGCTGCCGCGTCCGATGGTCACAGGGCCAAGAATAGCCGCGCCGACGCCGATCGTCACATCGTTCTCAATGGTTGGATGGCGCTTTTGTCGCCGACCGGGACCGGGCCGCCACCAGCCGGTCGCGCCCAGTGTCACCTGGTGATAGAGCATCACATTATCGCCGATTACTGCCGTTTCGCCAATCACCACGCCCGCGCCATGATCGATGAAGAAGCGCTTGCCGATTTGCGCACCAGGGTGAATCTCGATCCCATTGGTCATGAAGCGCGCGAACTGCGAAATGAGACGGGGAATGAAGGGAATATGCCACTGATAGAGCGCGTGGGCAAGGCGATGATAGAGGATGGCCCAGAAGCTCTGATAGAGCAGCGCCTCAAAAATATTGCGGCAGGCCGGGTCTTTCTCAAAAATCACATCGAGCGCGTCCGGCCAGATAGTGCGGCGGCGCGGCGTCTTGCTGGGTGCCTGGATGGAGATGCCAGGTGGCAACTCCGGCAGGTGGCTCAGTTCATCGTCGCCATGTTCATGCCCGCCGATTTCGTCAGGAATGCGTTGTGCCATTGTCTCTGTGTGTACCTCTGTTCCCCGTTTTACCAGACGCTAGATACGCGCTGTGAGTGATTTCTCTTCTGCCTGGAGTGTATGGCAGCGGGACGAGGCTTGTCAAGGGTGTTATCCTTGACAGCGCCTCTAATTGTAACTATAATAGTTACAAAGATGACCACTTCATTGAGTATCAGGAAGAAGGGGGGAAGCGTGAGCAATAGCCGCTTATCATTAGCTGTCCATATTCTCACCTGTCTGGTGGAATTCGCGAGCCCGTGGGAAGTGGAAACTTCAGAACGCATCGCGCGCAGTGTGAATACCAATCCAGTCATTCTTCGTCGACTGCTGGGGACAATGGAGAAGGAGCATCTTGTGACGGTGCAACGAGGCGCAAACGCGGGCTGGAAGCTGGCGCGTAAACCTGAGGAGATTACGCTGCTTGATGTCTATCGAGCGGTTGAGTCGGGGGCACTTTTTGCTCTCCACCATACTCCTCCTAACTCTCGTTGCCGTGTTGGGGCAGGCATCGGCTCTGCGCTAACTGATGTCTATGCTGGCGCGCAACAGGCGTTGGAAGAAGAGTTGGCCCGCACAACGATTGCTGATATATGCCGCGCTACTCTGGCAGCCAGTGCAGCAAAAGGAGTGTATGGAAAGCCGCTTGCGCAACATCGCGAGATGGAACACCCATCATGATAGAGAATAGTTTTCTTTTGCCCTGCGTTGTAACAACACTTGTTACAACGCAGGGCAAAAGCCGCTGAAGCGGGGTGTATGTCACGCGATCCTGCAAAGATGCAGGGCAGTCTGGGCAAAGATGCATCGGTGTGTTTTGTTTTAGACGATGTTGTAACAAATATTGTTACAACATCGCGAGGAAATGGAGTTTAGTTATGTCGGAAACTGTTCAGAGTGCCATAGCTGTTGAGCCAGGGGGAAAAATCAATCCGCGTATCATTCTGCTGGCGTTGGGAATGTTCGCATTAGGCACGGATGCTTTCGTGATTGCCGGGGTACTGCCTGTAATTGCCCATGATACACACGTCACCGAGGGTATGGCTGGGCAACTTGTGACTGCTTTTGCTCTCACATATGGTCTGGGGTCGCCGATCCTGGCGGGGCTTGCCAGCCGTTGGTCGCCGAATCGCGTGCTGGTTGGGGCACTGGGGCTTTTCTGTCTTAGTAACATTGCTTCAGCGCTTGCTCCGACCTTTCCTCTTTTGCTGCTCACGCGCATCCTGACCGGCTGTTTCGCTGCAACGTATGCGCCGCTGGCCTATTCTACTGGCGTCTCGCTTGCTCCGGCTGCGAAGCGTGGGCAGGCGCTGGCGCTCGTCGCCATTGGGCTGACTATCGCGACCGCGCTTGGTTCTCCGCTCGGTACCTGGGTGGGTGAGCATTTTAGCTGGCGCATGTCCTTTGTGTTGATCGCTGGACTGGCTGGCGTGGCGTTCCTGGCGCTCCTGTTCGTTGGTTTACCCAAAGCAGCGACGCCGCCCAGGCTGTCCTTGCGCGCACGCCTGGCTCCTGTCACACAGCCGCGCCTGGTTCTGGCCTTGCTGCCAGCGCTGCTATGGTATCTAGGCTACTACGTTGTCTATACATATATTGCGCCGTTCTTGCAGCAGAATTTGAAGATCGTCGACATCAGTGGATTATTGATAGCCTTTGGCCTGGGAGTGGTAATTGGAAGCTGGTCGGGCGGAAAATTGGCGGATCGCTTTGGTTCTCGCCGCCCGTTACTGATCTCTGTGGGAGGAGTGATGATTCTAGAAGCTATTCTCTCGCTAACAACACATACGTTGTTTGGAAGCCTGGTGATGCTCTTTGTCTTTGGATTGGTTGGCGCGATCATCTTTATTCCACAGCAATATCGTCTGTTAAGCCTGGCCCCGGAACACGCGAACGTGATCCTGGCGCTCAACAATTCGACGTTCTACCTGGGCGTAGCTGGTGGGGCCGCGCTGGGCGCTGTGGCCTTACGTTCTATCGCGGTTACGCAACTTGGTTGGGTTGGCGCGGCCTGCACATTTCTGGCTCTGCTCCTTTTTATCCTCAGCACGCGCTTGAGCAAGCGACGAGCTGCTGAACATGAACAGCATTACCAGGATGTGCCCAGTCTGGAGCCGCAAGAAATGGCTATACACTAGCTATTTTTCTGGCATAGCCGGTAAGAGCAGACGAGAAGATCTATATTGAGAGAATAATGGGGAGGATTATGCATAACTGACTCAAATAGTTATGCATGATCCTCCCTGGCTATATCTCCTCGCTGGCAAGAGCTTATCTCCCGGAGAAGTTGCCTTTGCGATTCTCGACGTAGGCGGCGATGCCCTCTTTGGCGTCCTCGCTCTGGAAGAGCAACTGTTGCAGCTCGCGCTCGATGGCCAGACTCTCAGAGAACGAGACTTCTGAGCCAGACTGGACCGAGCGTTTGATGCGTCCGACCGCTTTGGCGGCTTTGTTGGGCGGGCAGAAGGATTTGGCGTAGGCCATCACTTCGTCCCAATAGTTCTCGGATTCGTAGATATAGTTAATCAGGCCAAGCTCCAGCGCCTCTTCAAAGCTAATCAGTTTGCCTTCGGTCATCAGCTCAATGGCTTTGTTTTTCGGGAGCGCGCGGGCCAGGCGTTGTGTGCCGCCGGTGCCGGGCAGGACGCCCAGATTGACTTCTGGCAGGCCAACTTTGCTCTTGGGATTGCGCCGGGCGATACGGATATCACAGGCCATGGCGATCTCCAGACCGCCGCCGACTGTGTGACCGTTCAGCGCGGCAATCACCAGTTTGGGCGTCTGCTCCAGGCGCGTCAGGGTCTCGTTGGCGTGTAGGCAGAAATAGTATTTGAACGTCGGCGTGACCGAGTTGAGCATGCTGATCTCCGCGCCCGCGCTAAAGAACTTCTCGCCCGCGCCGCGAATCAGGATCACATGCACGTTCTCATCAAAACGCGCCTTGAGGATGGCCGCGTCGAGCTGGCTCATCATTTCGTAGCTATAGGTATTCGCGGGTGGATTGGTCAGTTCAATGATCCCAACCCCCTCGTTGGTTGTAAAGTTTACCAGGGTCCGTTCGGTTTGTGTCGTCATTGGTCCGTCCTTTCAATGGTAGAAACATCGTTGTAATGATCCGTGTCAAATATGGTCAGTAACGTGCTGTACTGCCTGCTCGTCATCACCTTCGTCATCCTTAATATGCTCGAATGGCGTGTGACAGGTGTTGCAGTAATATTGTACCGTCAGCAATTGTTGTCCAAACAGCGCGAGTAGTTCGGTCGAGCTTGAGCCACAATAAGGGCAAATGACCGCTTTACCTGTCTCGTTCGTCTGGTCAAAGAGATTCATTACGCCTGCTCCAGCCTTCTGCTGCTCGCTTGCCAGTTTTCCCAGGACAACGCCTGCGTCAGCTCCCAACGTTTCGTTGTGGCGTTAAACGCGACGGGAAACTCGATCTCCAGGCTGTTCAACACCGGCATGACTTTTGCCAGATAGCGACTGCGCAATTCGTCAGGCGAGGCATCGATCACGTCTTCGTTCTGCAAGCGTTGCATCGTGGGATCATCCTGCGGGCCAAACCAGCAGAGCGTTTCATCCCAGAACTTCTGTAGTGAGGCAACGAGCGTTTTGCGGACCGCGCCACCGGCTTTGGCCAGACGGCGCACCCAGCCTTCGCCATGCACAAAATGTAGATGCTCCTCCTGCACGACTTTGCGCGCACGCTGGCGCAAAGGATCGTAGCTGGAATTTTGTGACGCCTCGAAAAAGGTTGTGAGAGCTGTATCGACAAGAAAATTGGTCGCGACAAAATCGCACCAGCCCGCGAAATCCTGGTCGAGCGTGGCCAGGTGATAGTGCAGTGTGCGCGTCATCGGCTCGACCTGCTGCGGATCGGCCTCCGCCTGCGAGAAGTCTTCCAGCAGCGGGTAGAGCGTACGCGCGTGGCCAAGCTCATCCTGGGTCATCGCAGCAGCCGCGACCGCCGCTTCCAATGCTGGCGCGCCATTGCACCAGTAGGCATAGCGTCGCCCGATTGCCTGCTTATTATCGGCCAGCGATGAAAGCATCGCGAAGAGCGCCGCATTATCTATCCGTTTGCTAATCATAGAACCGATCCTCTTACGACTCAATAACCGTCACGATGGTTTCACGCGGGACCAGCACCATCTCGACCCAGCTAAACTCATCATAGATGCTGCGCGCGTAAACTCTGGCCAGCTCCACATCGTCGGCCATGACATTGCCGATCTCGTGTAGCGGTTCGTCGTATTTGCGCCGCGCGTAGACCTGCCAGACATGGCTCTCGTTCAGGGCGTTGCGCCGCGAGGTCGTGTTTTCCTGTGTCTCACTCATGCCGAAATTCCCCATGAACGCATAATCTCGATCCCTTCCTCGCTCAAGCGCGCTTTGGTCCAGACCGGTTCCCAGACGATCTCGATGCGCACCTCGCGTATACCTGGCTCGCGCAACAGCCGTTCGCGGATATCGTCCATGATGAACTCCATCGCGGGGCAGCCCATCGCGGTGAAGGTCAGCTTGAGATCGACGATCCCGGCCTGTTCGCTGAGCGCAACGATCAGGCCCATATCCACGACGCTGATAGGAATTTCGGGATCGGTCACGTCGCGCAAGGCGTCCCACAAGGCCGGACACGAACTGGCCTCACGCGGCTGATTCTGGAGGGATGGATAGGTCGTCGCCATCGCTTTATGCCTCCTGCTCCAGCAGGCGCAACATCTCGCGTTTGCCGCGCTGGATCATGCCTACGAACTGCTCGTTGGCGGGGCCGCGTGCCTTCCAGCGTTTCATCACATCATCCCAGGTACACTGCCCCTCCCAGCGTTTGGCCTGTGCATCGAAATGCTGGGGAAACTCGCCATCGACCACGTACTTCTGCGTTTCCTGGTCGAAATGCGCGGGTACTTTGATTCCCAGTTCTTCACAAAGCGGGACGGCGGTAGACATCCAGGTTTGGCGCAACTCATCGTTGCTTTTGCCCTTAAAGCCGTAGTCAAGCTGCTCGTTGTGCTTTTTCAGGTTGTCCGGCAGACCAAACCATTCAACCGTCAGCAGGAACATCCAGTCGGCGGCCTTTTGTAATTCTTCGTGGCCGCTGGCCGTTTGATTGAGTTTGCGCATCCCCTGCTCGCCATGCCGCAAGTGGAACGTCTCTTCTTTGTCCACCTTCACCAACGCGCGTTTCCAGGGGCCGAAGGTCGTGCTCTGGTAAACATCGCCAAGCAGCGTATAGCCCGCGCGGTCGTAGAAGGCATTGGCCACGATCAACTCGGTCCAGCTCTCCAGGGGAACATCGAAGGCGTAGGGATACTTGAAGTGGCGCGGCTCGCGCTCGAAGATCAACTGCTCGGTATCGACGCCGAGATCGCGCATCAGGCGATACGCGATATGGGCGTGACCAAGCTCATCTTGAATGATTGAGAGGGCCGAGCCGAAATTGTTGAGTGTGGGAGCATGGATGGCGGCGTTATAGTAGGCGGGCGCGCTAATCAGTTCCGTATCCGCCGAAACGGTCAGGATACGTTTGATCCCTTCCAGATAGATCGGACTCATCTGGTCCACCGACTCAACGAGTTGTTGTTTGCGCAAACGAGCGAGAAGAGCCTCTTCGCTCTGTAAGGCGTTCACGGGAGAAGAAAGCATGGAATTATCACTCCCTTTGCTAAACACATCGCCTCTGTGCGATGCCTCTCTATCAGTATAGGCATAGCCAGCCCGGCAGTGCAAACTTTGTATTTTCGACTAACTGGTCGAATTATATCTGATAAAATTGGGGAAAGTCAAGGGCAGCCGTAGAGGCCGCGTCGCGCGCAAGGGGCGACGCTACATGCACAGAATAGGAGATTCTCATGAGCGGTAGATGTAGGGCTTCAGGCTGGACTTTTCTATTTTTCGACTGTATAGTAGAAATACCACGAAATATTTTCCCTGGAAATCGCCAAATTGTTGTGGCTAGAAGTGCAAATTGAGATAAGTAAACAGCCAGAGACGAGGCGCGCACACGTTATGGAGCAAAAATTAGAGAAACAATCACAGGCTGCGGCAAGAGAGCGCGGTGTACAACGTAGGAGGCGCCAGCGGTTGACACAGCAGGCGATCGTTGAGGCTGCCGCGAAGCTCTTCGCTCGCGATGGCTTTGGCGCGACCAGCCTGGATGGGATCGCGGAAGTGCTTGGAGTCAGCAAGGCCTCGCTCTACTATCATATTAAGAATAAAGAAGAGATCCTGCGCCTGATTTTTCTGACCGTGCTGGCGGTCAGCGAGGAGCCATTACGTCAGATCGTCGAGTCCGAGCTTGCGCCACGCGAGAAACTCTGGAAGGTCATTGAGCATCAAGCGTCGGTCGCGGCAGACCGTTCTCCTGCCATGATCGTCTTTTATCGCGAGCAACCGCATCTGACCGGCCCCTTTGCCAGAGAAATTATCCTGCGCAAAAAAGCTTACGAACGTTATTTCGAGCGCATTATAGAGGAAGGCCAGGCGACAGGCGTTTTCCAAACGGACGTTGATCCCAAAATCGTCGCCTTCGGCCTGCTCGGCATGTGTAACTGGCTCTCGCAATGGTACAGAGCAGGCGGGCAGTACACTCCACTACAGATTGCTGAGATGTTTGAGCGGATGGTTGGGAGCGGACTGGTCAGGGAGTTGGATACCGGGTTTCTCAAAATCTGAGCCGTTTTTCCCTTGACAAAGTTCTGGTGTATCCCGTATACTCCCTATAGTGAAGTTGCGACGCAACTTTATCTTTGTGTAAAAAATGTTGCTGGAGAGAATCCAGCCGCCCATTCTACGACCCAAATTTAACGAAAGGAACGGACACAAGCATGGCTACAAGTTGGACCATCACTGGTCTGCGATCTGCGCGTCTGCGCGTCGCTCACGGCCTTCATGATTTCAAGAATCATGGCCTCATTGTGTCTGTTTTCCAACGGCAGATTCTGGGCATCGATGTTCTCATCGCGCCCGTCACGGGGCTGGCCCAGGGGCGAGCTGTGTCCATTTCGAGGGGATCTCCACCTCCTAAACTGAGGTGACAACAGAATTTGAGTCTCTCGACCGTGGACACTGACGCAAACGAAATTCAGTGGACACGGTTTTTTGTTGCTCTTTTTCACCCTGGTTTATTTGCAAAGCAACATGGGACAAAGAAGCGAAAGTTTTCGTCTTTCCTGACAAAAGGTGGCAGGAAAGAACAGATATACTAGACAGTGCGTTGAAGGTGAGACTGAAAAAAGTCGTCTGAGGAGGGTATATGCTCGCATGAGAAGTTGGTCCTATTGGACAGGAAATGGCAGAGAGATAAGTATACGAGACGGCGCATCAGCAGTGAAATAGAGCGATGCCGTCTGAGGAGGAGATATGGCCGGGTGAGAAGATTGTTCGATTGTACAGGTGAACGCCTGTACTGATGATCGGTGTCGGTAGAAGTAGACGGGTTTAAGCTTGCAGTGCAGCGGTATTTTTGTAAGAGTGTGTGACGGAATAACGGTAAAAGGAGAAAAGAGATGGCTATTCAGGATTTGAGTGTGGCTAATCTGACCAGCGATATTGTGATCGATACCACTCGAGACGCGGTGGTAATCGATGGGGTGTCTAAAGTATTTAAGAAGGACCGCTCGCTTTTGAGCCGCTTCAAGAAGCAGGAGCCAGGCAAAGAGGATAAGCGCGAGTTGCGCGCGGTCGATAACGTGAGCATGACAATCAAGCATCGCGAGATCATGGGCATTCTCGGTGCTAACGGTTCCGGTAAGTCTACGCTGATTCGTATGCTCTCGACGCTGCTCATTCCCGATACCGGGCATGTCTCGATCTTCGGCTACGATGTCGAGAAGGATGAGCGCACAGTGCAGCGCCTCATCAATCGTGTGAGCGTTGAGGCGTCGTTCTTCAAAAAGCTTTCGCCAATGGAGAACCTGATCTACGCGGCCCGGCTCTATAACATGCCTGGTGACGAAGCTCGCGTCAAGATTCAGCAGATTCTGACGCGCCTGGGTATTCCCAAAGAGCGCATCAAGCAGCCGCTGGAGAACATGTCGCGTGGTATGCAGCAGAAAGTCGCCATCGCGCGCGCCTTCCTGACCTCGCCGATCGTGCTGCTGCTGGACGAGCCGACCACCGGCCTTGATCCGCGTTCCAAGATCGACGTGCAGACTTTCGTGAATCAGTTGCGCGACGAGCACGACGCGACCATCCTGATTACCACCCATGATATGGATGAGGCAGAGGCGCTGTGTGATCGCGTGGCCATTATCGATCAGGGCAAGATCGTCGCCGAGGGCACCGTTGAAGAGTTGAAGCGCATCGTGACCGAGCGTATGGAGCGCACCAGTCCGGTGACCATGAACGAAGTCTTTATGCACTATACCGCCGCTCACATCATCACCGAGGCCGATATCGAGCGGTATGGCAGTTGGGAAAAAGCCTTTGAAGCCTACGAGGCTCAGAAGGAAGAGGAATAGATTTTCACAAGGAGAGTTTCACTACCATGGCTTCACTACAACATCAGGGCCGAGCGAGCTATGCCTTCTTTGAGCGTAACTGGAACCTGACCAAACGCTACATGGGTTGGGAGATCGTCTGGCTCTTCTATAACATCATTAACGCGCTGAGCGTGACCTTGATTAGTAAAAACACGTCAGCGTTGGGCAGCAATGTCACACAGGCGCAGGTCGATGCGTTGACCCTGTATCTCTTGATCGGCACATCGGTCTGGTCGTATTTGAGCCTGACGTTTGATGGCGTGACTGACCTCATCAACATCGAACGTTGGGAAGGCACAATTGAACACACCTTCATGGCTCCGATTTCGCGCTTCACGCACATGATCGGGAGCTGCTGGTACGCGGTAGTACATGGTATCCTCTTCACGTTTGTGCAGTTGATTATCGTGGCCTCGTTCTTCCACCTGGATCTGAGCCACGCGAACTACCTGACTGCCGTCTTCATGTTGCTACTGGGTAGCATCTCGTTCGTTGGCTTCGGCATTGGCGCGGCTATTCTGCCGCTGCTCTATACCGAGCGCGGTTCGCAGATGTCGTTCATCGTGCGTTCAGTCCTGCTGCTCATCTCAGGCGTCTACTATCCGATCAGCGTCTTGCCTGGATGGATGCAGCCCGCCGCCAGGATTTCGCCCGCGACCTACGTGCTGGATGGGTTACGCGCTGCCCTGTTGAGTAATCAGCCGATCTGGTCGCCGCAAATCTGGGGCGACACCTGGCCGCTGATTATCAGCGGCATCATCAGTATTCCGCTGGGTCTGTTCGTCTTCCGCATCGCTGAGCGTTACGCGAAGAAGACAGGCAAACTCAAGAGGAACGGATAGGCTCTGTGCCCTGTCGCCCGCTATCTTACCAGCGGGCGGCAGAGAGATGGCAATCGAGCATGTCTTATGAAGGGAGTAATGGATTATGACCAATACATTACCCGAAGGTTATCAAGTTCGCCCGCCCGTCGAGGCCGATCTGGAAAGTATGCACGTGGTGACAGAGGCGTACCTGCTCGCCTGTTATGGCGAGTCCGATTTTACGCTGGATGATATGCGCTTGAGCTGGAGTTCGCCAACATTTGATCCTGCTGAACAGGGCCGATTAGTCTTTGACTCAACCGGTCGCCTGGTAGTAACCGCCCACTTTTGGCAGCAGGCATACATGAATTACAATATCGGGCTTGATGTCTTGCCGGGTCACGAGGATGCCAGAATCAGAGCCTATTTGCTCAGCCAGGGCGAGACGTGGGCGCGTCAACAGATGGTGCAAGCGCCAGCAGAGGCGCGCATCTACCTCCAATGCTGGATTGCCGGGAAGGACGAGGAGGCCAATCGCTGGTATCGGGAACAGCCAGATTTCGCCGAGGTGCGCCGTTCCTGGGAGATGCAGATCGAGATGAAAGAGGCCCCGCCAGCTCCGGTCTGGCCAGAAGGCGTTACCTTGCGTCCCTTTGTGCCGGAGCGCGATGCACAGGCAGTCTTTGAGGCTGACAACGAATTTTTCAGGGATCACTGGGGCTATCTGCCGATGGACTATGACCGGTGGAGACACTGGAGCGTTGACCGGCCAGATTTTGATCCCTCGCTCTGGGTGATTGCCTATGCTGGCGAGCAGATCGTGGGTGTCGCTCTCCCCAAGGATGGCGAGAAAGGTTGGATCAATGACGTGGCAGTTGCGCGAGCCTGGCGTGGCAAAGGTTTAGGGCTGGCCATGCTCTATCAGGCGTTCGGCGAATTTTACCGTCGCGGCAGGTACAAGGTTGGCCTGGGTGTCGATGCTCAAAGCCTGACGGGTGCGACTCGCCTCTACGAGCGCGCCGGGATGCATATCGCGCAAGAGGATATCATCTACGAAAAAGAGCTGCGCGCTGGCATCGATATGAGTACACAGGCGCTCGAAGTCTAGCGTTTCATCATGGCGGAATTGATGAGCGAGAAAGGCTACCAGTTCTGCCGGGAAAGGAAAGAATAAGTCATGAAGAGAACATTACCGGAGGGCCTGATTATGCGGCCTCCAACGATAGATGATCTGGAAATCGTTCACGAACTGGTCCGAGCTCAGGATCTGGCGCTCACCGGCGAAGAGCATATGACGCTCGAACGTTTGCGCGGCTATATGACCGCACCAGGGCACGATCTGGCACGTAACGAACGCCTGGTTTTCGCTCAGGATGGGCGATTGCTTGCCTCGCTCTATGCTGAGCCACACCAGCACGCGAATACCTTCGTCGATTTGTCTGTGCTGCCTGGTTATAGCGATCCGCGAGTGGGTGATTATTTGCTCGAACTGGCCGAAGAGCGGGCACGTGAGGAAATGATGCAGGCCGCGCCTGAGTTGCGCGTTTCCATCGCTTCCAGAACGTATGCGAACAATCCAGAGATGTTGGCACGTTACACCCGCCTGGGCTTTAGCGAGGTGCGTCGTTTCTGGGATATGGCGATCGACCTGAATGAGCAGCCCCCGCTGCCAATCTGGCCAGAGGGCGTGGAATTGCGTCCCTTTGAGCCAGAGCGCGATGCCTATGCGGTTTTCAAGATGCACGAAGAGGCTTTCAGCGATCACTGGGGTCATCTGCCTGGAGATTTTGAGGAATGGCGACACCGCAAAATC
>Ga0070691_10000669_pt1 | contig 13317 bp, 13 predicted proteins | sample KBSK1101metaG_FD_64673 | JGI IMG/M metagenome (GOLD analysis project Ga0070691, IMG submission 64673) | Corn, switchgrass and miscanthus rhizosphere microbial communities from Kellogg Biological Station, Michigan, USA - KBS K1-10-1 metaG | ecosystem: Host-associated > Plants > Roots >... | reverse complement strand
GACGCAGTCGCTGTTCTGATCGCCGGTTATGCAGATGTCGTCGCCCGACCCGCCGACGCAGCGGTTGCGCCGCGCTCCTTCGGAGTAGCAGGTGTCGACCTCGCCGTTGCCGATGAACTTGTCGGAGCCGTCGCCGAGGTGGATCGTCAGCGGCACCGGCAGCTTCTCGAGGACCTCGACGAAGTCGCCCGACGGCCCCATGTCGACTTCCACCCCGCCTGCGCCGCGCAGGCTGCAGACCGCGAGGTTGCGGTGATGGTTGAGGCGACAGCCGGGGCCGGCCGTGGGGGCCATCCAGCCGTGCACGACCAGACTCCCGCTTCGCACGCTCAGCTCCAGGTGCGAGCCGGACGCGGTGCCGCGTACGACAACCTCCCCCTGCGGAGAGGCGGATGCGCAGCAAAGCGCCAGCAGCAGCGCAGCGGCGAGCGCCAAGGTTGCTGTCCCCCGGGCCAAGATCACGCGCACCTTAGAGCACATCGCCGATCCATTAATCACAGATCGGCGACAATCAGCCGTTCCTTTACGCTACTTTGGAGCGATGGCCCGCGATGTTTTGGACGAACATCGCCTGCGAAGGCTGATCGACGTCGGGAGGGGTCTGGTCACTCAGCTCGACCTGGAGGCGGTGCTGCGCGAAGTCGTGGAGGTTGCCCGCGATCTGACCGGCGCCCGCTACGCAGCACTTGGCATCCTCGACGAGGACCGGCACGAGCTCGAGCGCTTCATCTACGTCGGCATCGACGAGCAGACCCGGGCTCAGATCGGCGATCTGCCGCGCGGTCGCGGCGTGCTCGGCGAGCTGATCCGCAATCCGGCGCCGCTGCGCCTACGCGAGGTCGGCGAGCACCCTCGTTCCTACGGCTTCCCGCCCAAGCACCCGCCGATGCACAGCTTCCTCGGCGCCCCGATCGTCGTCCGCGGCCAGGCCTACGGCAACCTCTACCTGACCGAGAAGGAGGAGGGCGAGTTCGACGCGGCCGACGAGGAAGCGGCGACGATCCTCGCCGAATGGGCGGCGGTGACGATCTTCAACGTCCGCCTCTACGCCCAGTCCGAGGAGGAGCGCGGCGCGCTGGAGCGGGCTGTGCACGGCCTCGAGGCGACGACCGAGATCGCCCGCGCGGTCGGTGGGGAGACCGACCGCTTGCGCGTCCTCGAGACGATTGCCAAGCGGACGCGGGCGTTGGTCGGCGCCCGCTCGTTGCTCGTCCTGCTGCGCGACGGCCCGCGTCACGAGGTGGTTGCCGCGGCGGGGGAGTGCGGCTCGACGCCGGTCGGTCGTTATCTGGCGATCGAGGCGGCCACCCCGGAGGAGGTGCTCGTCGCAGCTCAGGGCATCGGGATCGAGGCGCGTGCCGCTCTGCTCGCGCCACTCGACTTCCGCGGCCGCGCTCTGGGCGCGATCGTTGCCCTCGACCGGCTCGAGGAAGGCCCCGACTTCTACGCCGAAGACGAGCGGATGCTGAAAGCTGCATCGGCCAGCGCCGCCATCGCGGTATCGACCGTCCAGTCGATGAGCGAGGATCGCCTGCGCCAGAACCTGATGACGGCAGAGCGCGAGCGGGCGCGTTGGGCGCGCGAGCTGCACGACTCGGTTTTGCAGGGATTGGGCTCCCGCCGGGTCTCCCTCTCCTCAGCATTGAAAAGCGGCGATCGCGAGCGGCTCGCAAGCTCTGTTGAGGAAGCGCTTGGGGAGATGGCCCGCGACATCGACGAGCTGCGCGCCCTGATCAGCGAGCTGCGGCCCGCAACGCTCGACCAGCTCGGCCTCGTCGCGGCGCTCGAAGACCTCGCCGAGCGGGTCCGGCACGGTGCCGAGATCGAGCTTGCTACCGAGCTGGAAGTCGATGCCGAGCGGCTCGACCCGGAGCTAGAAACGGCCATCTATCGGCTCGTCCAAGAGGCCCTCAACAACGTCGCCAAGCACGCCGAGGCGGGCCGCGTCCACCTACAGATCAGCAGCGGCGAGAGCAGCCTCGCGGTGCTCGTCTCCGACGACGGCAAGGGCTTCGACCCCGCCGACGAAACCAGCGGCTTCGGCCTCGCCGGGATGCGCGAGCGGGCCGAGCTGGTCGGCGGTGAGCTGCAGGTCGAATCGATGCCCGACGGAGGTACGCGCGTGATGGCTTCGGTGCCGTTGCCGCCGGCCGACGGCTCAGATCTCGACGAGGCCCCGGGAGAGCGCGCTGCGAACTAGCTCGGCGCGGCTCGAGACGCCGAGCTTCTGCTGGATGTGGGCGCGGTGGGTCTCGACGGTGCGCACGCTGATGTAGAGCTGCTCGGCGATCTCTGCGTTGGTGTGGCCGAGCGCGATCAGCCGCAGGACGTCGGTCTCACGCTCGCTCAGGTCGCTCGCGGCGTTTTCCGGTTCGGCCGCCAGCTTCGCCCCCAACGCCGGCTGCAGGTAGGTCTCGCCGGCGGCGGCGCTGCGTACCGCCTGCACCAGCTCGTCGTCGGCGGCCTCCTTGAGCACGTAGCCCAACACGCCCAGCTGCAGCGCCTGACGGGCAAAGGCGGGCTCTTTCTGCATCGTCAGGACGACGATCTTCGTCTCCGGCGAGGCCTCCCTCATGCCCGGGATCGCCTCCAGGCTGGGCCGGCCCGGCATGTTGAGGTCGAGGATCAGGACGTCGGGTTTGTGACCCCTCAGGTAGCGCACCGCGGCGTCCGCGTCGTCGGCCTCGGCGACGACCTCGAACCCGGGCTCCTCCTCGAGCAGGACCCGCAGCGCCCGCCGCACTACCGTGTGGTCATCGGCCAGAACGATCGAGATCGCCTCCGCCATTACCTCGATCCTAACTGCCCGGTGGTTGGAAGGCTCTAGACTTTTCGCCAGTGAGGGGGGGATCGAAGACGCTTGCCGCGCTCGTCGCGCTGCTGCTGCTCGTCGGCCCGGTCGGCTGCGGAGATGGCGCCGGCTCGGACTCGACGACCGCGCAGGCGAGCGCCGGCGAAAGCACGGCCGGCGACGGGGCGTCGAAGCAGGGCGACTCCAAGGGCGACGGCAAGGGTCAGTCGGGCTCGAGCGGTGAACAGACGCGCGACCCCGGCGACGCGAGCGAATTCAAGCCGCGGCACCACAGCGACTCCGGCGGCGGCGCCGAGCAGTTCAAGGTCAAGGGCGGCGACAACAGCGTCCAGGAATTCGGCGAAGAGGCCGGCACGAGCGAATTCGAGGCGGCGGCGACCGTGTTGCACAACTTCCTCGACGCCCGCGCCGAGGGCAACTGGGCGGCCGTCTGCCAGTACCTGTCCAAGGCGACGGTCGAGTCGTTCGAACAGCTCGCTTCACGGTCGGAGCAGGGCGGCGACGGGAGCTGCGGCGCCGTCCTCGCGGCGATAACGAACCCCGCCGCAAGGGGCGCGATGAAGGCCGAAGCCCAGAAGGCCGACGTGGGTTCGCTGCGAACCGAAGGCGACCAAGCCTTCCTCATCTACACCACCGACGGCACCATCCTGGCGATGCCGATGGCCGACGAAGCCGGCACCTGGAAGGTAGCCGGCCTAGCTGGCACCCCGCTGAACTAGCCGCCACAGGGGACGGTCCTTGTGAGGCGGAGTCTGGCCGCAAGAGCCGATACTGTTTGTCTGCAATGACGAGGGAGCCTTGCACGGCAGTCGATGAACCGATCGATCGTCGATGACGATTGGTCGTCCTGTGCGTGTGGTCCGGCGTCGGTGGCGGGACTACACCACGGAGTCTGGGCGGCGGCCGGTCAAGGAGTTCTTGGACGAACTCGACGACGCCGATCTTGCTTCAGTCGTCGCGGCCGATGGTCGACGTTCGATTGCATGGCCTACGAGCCGCCCGACACTTGGAGGGAGACATCTACGAGGTTCGTGCCGATGGCAAGGGGGTCATCTATCGCATTCTCTTCGCGCCTCAAGGCAAGAACAAGCAGGTGCTTCTCTCTCTGGAGGGTTTCAAGAAGAAGAGCCGGAAGACGCCTGCGGCAACGATCCGTTTAGCAAAACGCCGGCTGAGGGATTGGGAGCGCCGGGGTGGGCAACGCAGCCAGAACAGATAGCTATCTCTCTCTTGAGATGCTAATTTAGATATCTCAAAGGAGATATGGAATGACCGAGAGAGACTTTCTCGATGAAGTAGTCGCGGAGCGAAGCGCGCAGAGCCCTGGCTTTCCAAGCCTTGTCGATGCTGCTGTCCGGCGTCGGGAGTTGCTGAATGCGCTGGCTGAGAAGCGGCGTGAAGAGGAGCGCTCGCAAACGGCTGTCGCAGCTGCGATGCAAAGTTCGCAGTCCAGCATCGCCCGCCTCGAGTCGTCGGCGACCGATGCACGGATCTCCACCGTCGATCGTTATGCGCACGCGCTTGGCTACAGGGTCCAGTACCACTTGATCCCCGAGGCGGAGGGATCAGACCCGTCGGTGGTGATCCACCCGAGAGCCGACGCCCGGACTTGAACCGGGGACCCCTTCATTACGAATGAAGTGCTCTACCAACTGAGCTACGCCGGCGCTTCGGGTCCATTCTAGGTATCGCGGTTTCGTCGCGTCCCGCGTTGTCTTCAACCGCGTCTGGCGACGAAGGCGGCGGAGCCGCCCGGGCGGGCGCAGGAGACGGCGATGCCGCGGTCGGTGGCGGCGGCGAGGCAGCGGTACTCGTCGTAGACGGTGCAGGAGGATCGCGAGGCGCCCTGCCCCAGAGAGCATCCGGGCTGCCTCGTCCAGGCTGCCACGATGCCGCGGCCGACGTCGCAGCCGATGCCGGTCACGCGCAGGCCCTCGGTGCCGGCGACGGTCGTTTCGCCGCAGCTCCGCGCCGTGGCACCGGGTGGCGCCGTCGGCACGGTTGCGGTCGCGGTCGGCTCGGGTTCGTCCGACGAGCCGCAGCCGGTCGTCCACGCGGCGAGGACGACGAGGAGCGCAAGGGCAGATCGAAGCGGACGACGCGGGTGCGGAAGCGGACGATGGCGGCGGGGCACCGCCCCAACCTAGCCCTGTGCCCGGCGGCGCGTGGCGGGGCCTACTTGCGCCCCGCCTTTGTCTCTCCCTTGCCGCGCGGCGTCGCCGTCGGCAGGTGGCCGCAGACGGGGCAGTCCGGCTCCGGAACCACCGGCTCGCGTTCGACCTCCATCGTGCGCAGGTCGTAGATGTGACCCACGCCCTGGGTCGAAGGCGTGGCCAGTCCGGTCAGGTGGTGAGCGACGTCGAGGCCGACCTGGCCGCCGATCAGGCCGCAGGCCGGCCCCATCGTCGCCACCGGCGCCGACCTCGCGCGGCGCTGCTCGATCGCGACGTCGAACATCGGGTAGCTGCGGCGGTAGGCGGCGACTTGGCAGGCGAAGCAGCCGGTGACGCCGGGCACGTAGAGCGGCCCCACCCGGGCTATCGGCGGGAAGTGGCTCATCGTGATGTAGGGGATCTCCGCCTCGAAGCAGGCCTCGTTGACCCATTCCTCGATGTCGTGGGCGGGCCAGTCGGCGGCGTCGATGACCAGGTCGTAACCCTCGATCGTCTTGGCGATCTCCTCCTTGCCGTCCATTCGCTTGCCGATCGTCTCCAGGCGGACCCGCGAGTTGAAGGCGCCGAGGTGGTCGGCGGCGGCCTCGACCTTGAGCTTTCCGATGTCGGCCTCGGTGTAGATGATCTGCCGGTTGAGGTTGCTCTCCTCGACCCGGTCGCCGTCGATCAGAAGCATCTCGCCGACCCCGCAGCAGGCGAGCGAGATCGCCGAGCAGCCGCCCAGCCCGCCGACGCCGAGGACGACGATGCGGGCGCTTTCCAGCCGCGCCTGGCACTGCGACGGTGCCGGGCCAGTCGTGATGTCGCTGAAGTAACGGATCTGGCGGTCGTACCGGCGGCTGACCGGAGCGGGGATCAGGTCGTCGTCGGCGGCGTCCTCGACCAGGCCCAGCTCCTCGAGCTGGGCGAGGAGTGAGTTGACCGGCTCCTCGCCGAAGCGCTCGACCAGCTCCTCCCGCTCGAGGCTGCCGTCCAGAGCCTCGAGCAGCCGCCGCCCGTCCGGATCCGGATCCTCGATGTGGACGTCCGCGCCGGCGCTGGGCCTCAGCAGGTAGAGGTCGCCGTTGGGCGCTTCGATCTGCTCGGTCGTCCGTTTGATCCTCGGTCTGGTCATGTTTCCGTCCCCCCGTCGAAGTCCCCAGGGGGACCGCTTCACGGCTCGAATCGGTTTCAGCGATCGACTTATTCGAGACAAGACGAATCGAAATCCGCCGCCGACCGTTCAGGGCACAGGCGAGTCCGACACCGGTACTAGGGTCAGGGCGCCGTTTCGAAACAGCTACGGGAATGGAGGGTCGACATGGCCAACTTGGACGGGAAGAAACTGAAACAGGTCATCGACCCAACGCTGGCCAAAGCATTTACGCATCCGCTGCGGGGACATGTGTGGGTGACACTGTTCGAACGGGGCGAGGCCAGCCCGAGCGATATTGCGTCGGAACTAGACCTCAAAGTTGACGATGTCGACTATCACTTCCGTGAGCTGGCACGGCGAGGACTGATCAGGCTCATTCGCACACAGCGGGGTCAACGGGGGTTCGACAAGCATGTTTACAAGCCGGTTTCACCGGCTCTCGACTTCGACGACGCCCGGTGGATGGAGCTACCGGAAGAGATCCGCGTCGCTTTCAGCGGCGAAATGGTACGGCGGTTCTTCGAGGGCATCACCGATGCTCTCGAGTCCGGGTCTTTCGATGCTCGCAACCGACACCTCAGCCAAAGCTGGGTACTGGTCGACGAGCGGGGATGGAAGGAACTGGCGGTTGCCGCGCGGGAGGCCCTCGAACGATTTCTTGCCATCGGGGAGCTTGCCTCCACGCGTTGCGAGACATCGGGTGCGGCGAGGATCCCAGTCTGTCTCGCGATGGCACTGTTCGAGACCGCCGGCAGCATCTCCAAACGGCAGGCCGGGAAGACGGAAAACCTCTAGCTGCGTCGGCCGGTGAGTTCTCGGCTGCGCCGGAAGATGTCGTCGAGCATCGGCTCGGTGAGGCGGCCGGTGAAGGTGTTCTGCTGACTTGGGTGATAGCAGCCGAGCAGCTTCAGATCGCCGATCTCCGCCTCGGCGCCGTGGCCGAAGCGCGGCCGCGGCCGCGGCACCACGGCCCCCAGCGTGCGCAGCGTTCGCAGGGCGCCGTCCCAGGCGAAGGCGCCGAGCGCGACCACGACGCGCACATGCTCGAGCAGCTCCAGCTCGCGGACGAGGTAGGGGAGGCACTGGTCCCGCTCGGCCGGGGTCGGTCGGTTGGCCGGCGGTGCGCAGCGGACGACGGCAGTCACGTAGGCGTCGCGCAGGCGCAGACCGTCGTCGCGGCCCACCGACTCGGCCTGGTTGGCGTAGCCGGCACGGTGCAGGGCGGCGTAGAGCCAGTCGCCGGAGCGATCGCCCGTGAACATGCGCCCGGTGCGATTTGCCCCGTGGGCGGCTGGAGCGAGGCCGACGATCGCGAGTCGCGCGGCGGGATCGCCGAAGCCGGAGACCGGCCGCGCCCAGTAGTCATCTCCCTTGAAGCGCCGGGGAGGAGTCGTCGCGCTCGCCTCGCGCCACTCGACCAGCCTTGGGCAGCGGCGGCACGAATGGATCTCGTTCCGGAGGTCGGCCAGTGCGCTCCTCGCCGAGGCGAAGCGGTTTTGAGGGCGAGCGGCCACAGCAGAAACTAGATCATGCCGGGCCCGCCGGCGATTCCGGCGGGCCCGGCATGGAAGGCCGAGTGCTCTGCCTGAGCGCTTAGCCGACCTTATGCACCGCGACCATCGGAACAACTGCCTCTGACGTTGCGATCTTCATCCACTTCACCCCCTCCGGACCCGTCTCCTCTGCAAATTTCCCTGCGCATCGAGCGCGCCCGCCCGACCAAACGAATGCTGGAGAAAGTTCCACTATTTCGCCAAGACGAAGCGAAAAGTCTGCAATTAGGCTAGAAAACAGGCTTTGTGATCAATACGATGGAGTGGTTAAGCCACCCAGCAACGATCGGAGGAGTCGCTTTGCCTGCAAAGACGAAAACCGCCAAGGGCAGAAAAAAAGGAAAGGGAAGGGCGAAAAGCAAAAGAGGGGTGAACCAGGACCTGGTCAAATCCCTCGCCCACGAACTCAGGGCTGAGATCCTGGCGATCCTGAACGAACGGATGGCCAGCCCCAACGAACTGGCCAAGGAGCTCGACGAAGGCCTCAGCCAGGTCAGTTACCACGTCAAAGTGCTCAAGGACTACGGCGTCATCAGGCTGGTCAAAACCGAGCCGCGTCGCGGAGCCGTGGAGCACTACTACCGCGCAACCTCACGTGCCTACCTGACCGATCGCGACTGGCACCAGCTGCCGAAATCTGTGCGCGAGGCGATGAGCGCCGACCTGTTCCAGATGATCCTCGACGATGTCGTGGCATCGCTGGAGGGGGAAGTCTTCGACGAACGCGAGGACCGGCACATGAGCTGGACGCCGATGCTGGTCGACCAGCAGGGTTGGAACGAGATCAACCGCATCATCGACGCCGCCCTGAAGCAGATCCTCAAAGCTCAGGCAACCAGCGTCAAACGGCTCTCCAAGTCCAAGGAGGACGGCATCAACATGTCCGTTGCGATGCTCGGTTATGAGGTGCCGGAGAAAGCCGCGAAGAAATCGCCGAAGCGCAAATCCAAAGCCAAAGGCAAAGCCAAAGCGAAAGCCAAGCGAAAGTAACGATCGACTGACGCTCCAGTCACTCAGTAGCCCATAGGCTCCCGGCCTGTGGGTCCCGAATCGTCAGCAGGTGGCTGTGGTGGGCGGCGCGGCTTCGGCCGCGCCGCCACCACGTTGGCTCTCCTGTTGACCGCGTTCATCGTGGTCGCCGCCGGTTGCGGCGACAGCGGCCACGGCGCCGAGACCGATCCCGAAAAGGGGTCCGACGCGGCGATCCTGAACGAGGCGCTGGCGCGCGAGCTGACCCTGCTCGGCGCCTACACGCAGGGGCAGCCCCTGCTGCGCGGACGCGAGCGCGAGGTCGGCCGCCGGCTGCGTGCCCAGCAGGGGGAATACGTCGACGCCCTGACCAAGGCGATCCGCGGCCTCGGTGGCGACACCGAAGCGGAGGCGGAAGCGCTCCCCCCGGAAGGCCTCGATAGCGAGGTGGCACTGCTCGCCCTCGCCGGCGAGCTCGAGAACGCCGCGGTCGAGTTCTACGTCGACGAAGCCGCCCATCTGTACACGCCGGCGCCACGCACGCTCGACGCCTGGCTGGCAGCGGGTCACGGTGGGCATCTGGCAATGCTTCCGCCCGGTGGGGGATGATCCGATCGTGACCGGCCCCCTCTACGCGATCGGGCGCTTCTGCTCGCGCCACCACTACCCGACGATCGCGGTCTGGCTGATCATCGCGGTTGTGCTCGTCATCGCCGGCCAGGCCTCCGGCGACAAGACCAACGACAACCTCACCCTGCCGGGCACCGGCTCGACGATCGCAACCGAACTGCTCGAAGACAACCTGCCGCAGCAGGCCTACGGCAGCAATCCGCTGGCCTTCGAAGCGAAGAGCGGCACGCTCACCGAACCCAAGCGCGCCGCGGCGATCGAAGAATCGATCGAGCGCCTGCAGGCGATGCACGAGGTCAACTCGGCGATCAGCCCGCTGAGCAAGGAGGGCATCGCTGCCGGTCTGCTCAGTGAGGACAAGAGGGTCGCCTACACGCCAGTGGTTCTCGGCGTCGGCCCCGGCGAACTGACCGAGGAGCAGGCCGAAGCGGTGCTCGACGCCGCCGACCCCGCCGAGCGGGCCGGGCTGGAGACCTCCGTCGGAGCCTACGTCGGCCAGCAGCTCTCCAAGCCCGACACCGGGGTCAGCGACGCGATCGGAATCGCCGCCGCGATCGTCATCCTGCTCTTCGCCTTCGGCACCGCGACCGCGATGGTGATGCCGATCGGCTCGGCGATCGTCGGCCTGGCGATCTCGCTCTCGGTCATCCGCTTGCTCGAGAACACGATCGAAGTGCCGAGCGTCGCCGCAACCCTGGCGACGATGATCGGCCTCGGCGTCGGAATCGACTACGCGCTGTTCATCGTCACCCGGCACAAACTCCAGCTCGGCGAAGGGATGGAGCTGCGCGAGTCGATCGCGCGCGCGACGGCGACCGCCGGAGGGGCCGTCGTCTTCGCCGGCTTCACCGTGGTGATCGCGCTCTGCTCACTCGCCTTCGCCGGCATTCCCCTCGTCAGCACGCTCGGCTTCACCGCCGCGATCGCCGTCGTCACCGCCGTCTGCGCGGCGGCGACGCTTTTGCCCGCGATGCTTGGCGCGCTCGGCCCACACATCGACTCGATGCGCGTGCCGGGGACCGGCGGCGGCGACCCCGCGGATCGCGAGCCGCACGGCTGGCGGCGCTGGGCGCGGGGCGTGGCGGCCAGACCGTGGCGCTCGGCGATCGCGGCGGTGGCGGTCCTCGTCGTCCTCGCGATCCCGATCTTCCAGCTCGAGCTCGGCCAGAACGACCTCAGCGCCCTGCCCAAGTCGACCACGGCCCGCCAGAACTACGACTCCTTGACGAAGGGCTTCGGGCCCGGTGTCAACGGGCCGCTCCTGATCGCCTCGGAATTCAAGACCGCGAAGGAAGCGAAGGAGGTCTTGCCCGTCCTCGAGAAACAGGTCGACGGGGCACCGGACGTGCTCGCCATCTCCGAACCGACCCTCGACGCGGCGGGGACGGTGGCTGTCTTCACCGTGATCTCGAAATCGGCGCCCTGGGCGGACGAGACGGTCGACCTGGTCGAAGGCCTGCGCGAAACGACCATTCCGGCCGCCTTGCGGGAGACCGGCGCGGCCGCCTACGTCGGCGGCCAGACCGCTGGCTACATCGACCTCGCCACGCAGATCGCCGACAAGCTGCCGCTGATGATCGCGATCGTCGTCGCGCTCAGCTTCGTCGTCCTGCTGCTCGCCTTCCGATCGTTGCTGGTGCCGGTCAAGGCGGCGGCGATGAACCTGATCTCTGTGGCAGCCGCCTACGGCGTCGTGACGGCCGTCTTCCAGCTCGGCTGGGGATCGTCGCTGATCGGCCTCGACCACTCGATCCCGATCGTCAGCTTCGTGCCGCTCTTGATGTTCGCGATCCTCTTCGGCCTCTCGATGGACTACGAGGTCTTCCTGCTCACCCAGATGCGCGAGCACTACCGCAAGAACGAAAACGAGCGCGAGGCGGTGATCGAGGGCCTCGCCAACACCGGCCGCGTGATCACCTCCGCCGCCGCGATCATGGTCTGCGTCTTCACCAGCTTCGTGCTCAACGGCAACCCGATCGTCAAGGAGTTCGGCGTCGGCCTGGCGGTGGCGATCGCGATCGACTCGACCCTGGTCCGCTGCCTGCTCGTACCGGCGGTGATGGTCCTGCTGGGCAAGTGGGCCTGGTGGATGCCGCGCCGGCTGGACCGCTTTTTGCCGCACATCAGCGTCGAGGGCGAGGACTACTTCGCCAAGCGCGACGCCGCACGGGCCGGCGGGAGCGCGGGGGGCGAGTGACCCTTGTTCCCGCTCAACCTGGCTAACGCGCTGACGCTGCTGCGCATCCTCGCCGTGCCGGTGGTCGTCGTCGCCCTGCTCGGCGAGACGCCGAACGGCGACGAGCTCGCCGCGGCGGTCTTCGCCCTGGCGGCGCTGACCGACGGGCTCGACGGCTACTTCGCTCGCTCGCGCGACGCGGTGACGACCTTCGGCAAGCTGATGGACCCGCTGGCCGACAAGCTGCTGATCGTCGCCGCGCTCGTCTCGCTCGTCTCGCTCGACCGCCTGCAGGCCTGGGTGGCGATGGTGATCATCGCCCGCGAGATCGCCGTGACCGGACTGCGCGCGATCGCCGCCGAGCGCGGCGTGGTGATCGCGGCGAGCTGGATGGGCAAGGTGAAGACCGTGCTCCAGATCGCTGCCGTGTTCGCCTTGATCGCCGTCGACCCGGCTCCCGTCTGGGTCGACGTGCTCGTCTACCTGGCCGTCGCCGTGACGCTGATCAGCGGCGCCGACTACTTCCTCGGCCTGCGCCGCCGCCTCGCCGAAGCGCAGGCGAGAGCCCTCGACGGGTCAGCCGGCCGGGGCCTCTAGCCACTCGCGCATCGTCGTGTGGCGGCGCTCGTGCTCGCCGCTCGCAAGCTCCGCGCGCAGGTCGTCGAGCTTGCCGTAGCGCTCGGCGACGACGTTGTGGCGGTGGATCGTCTCCAGGTTCTCCTGGCGGGCCATCACGAAGGCATCGCCGGGCAAGTCCGGGTAATCCTCGGTGACTCGCCGCAGCATCTCGCGCACACAGTCCTCGACGAAGCGCGGTTGGGAGTGCGCCTTGGCGACAACGGCCAACTCGTCGGGTCGCTTCATCAGCTCGTAGATCTCCGAGCTCATCGATTGCTCGACGATGCGCAGCAGCTCGGGCGCGTCGACCCAGGCCGGGCCCCCCTCGGGGCAGCCGATGTGCAGGGTGCCGATGCCGCGCTGGTTGTGGGTCGCGATCGGCACGGCCTCGATCGCGGCCTCGATCTGCTCGGCGTCGAAGCCGCGCTCGGCCAGCTGTTCGCGGGCGAGGCCGGCGACCATCTCCTGCGCACAGGGACAGGCGGTCATGCCCTGAGCCTGCACGCCGGTCAGCGTCCGCGTGCCGCGCAGCGAGTCGACGGCGGTGCCGAAGAGGACGTAGATCTCCTGCGTGCGCCGGCCGCTTGCAGGGGTGGTGACCGTCTCCGGGTAGCGCGCCGTGACCGAGACTTCGGCCCGCAGGCCGCCCTGACTCTCGCGCACCCGCTGGGCGATGTGGGCGGCCAGCACCTCGGCGCGGAAGGCCTCGCCGAGCACGACCTCGTCGATCGCCTCGCCGACGACTTCCTCGAAGCGCGACATGTGGACGCCCGCCTGGCGCGGGTTGAGATCGACGAAGCACTCGAACTCGGCGTGGTAGAGGTTCTCGGTACCGTCCGCCTCGACCCGGATCGACTTCTCGACTCCGGTGACGCCGACGCGCGAGAGGCTGACACTCGTCGCAGGCATACCCGACTGGACATCGGCGGTCGCCGGCGAGAGAGAGGTGGCGGAGTGGCTGGCCATCGAGCACGAAGCGTAGGCCATCGGCTCCGCCGACAGCTCCCTATACTTCGCCGAGCCGGAGCGTTGGGGCCGGCCCCCGGGAGGGGAACAGGGTTGCTGTGGAGGCAGTGATATCGAGCCGTTGGAGACGGTCCCGCAGGGGCTGAATCAGGATTCGAGCGAGCAGCCGGCCGGGCCGCAGGAGCTGCATGCGCTTGTCGCGCTCGGGCGCGAGCGGGGCTACCTGACCTTCGAGCAGATCGCCTCCACACTGGAGGAGGTCGAGGTGACCAAGGAGCAGGTCG